>Ga0265293_10000020_pt1 | contig 354128 bp, 276 predicted proteins | sample Munlanlewell138R_FD_192505 | JGI IMG/M metagenome (GOLD analysis project Ga0265293, IMG submission 192505) | Leachate microbial communities from a municipal landfill in Southern Ontario, Canada - Leachate well 138R | ecosystem: Engineered > Solid waste > Landfill > Unclassified | place... | reverse complement strand
ATAGCGGTGTGGAACCACCCGATTCCATTCCGAACTCGGAAGTGAAACGCACCCGCGCCGATGGTAGTGTGGCCTAAGCCATGCAAGAGTAGGTCATCGCCAGGAGCTTCATACCCAACCCCCCGAACCAGCGTTCGGGGGGTTGTTCTTTTGCGCGAGATAAAAAGGCCAGCCGGCGCACTGGAACTGGTGGCACCCCAGTCGGCTGTGAGCTGAGCGGCTAGAATGACGCCCTTGGTCTTATGGAGACTCCGGCATGTTCACTGGCATCGTCACTGCGCTGGGACGACTGATCCAGGCACGTCCCAGCGACGGTGGAGCGCGGATACGCGTAGCGGCTTCTGACCTTCCGGGCGAGGATCTGGTGCTGGGCGAGAGCATCGCCGTGCAAGGGGTATGCCTGACCGTAGCCGCGGTGATGGAAGGCCGCGCTTTTGAGGCCGATATTTCAGGCGAGACCCTGCGTTTGACGACATTGGCTGGCTTGCTGGCGGGTTCCGACCTCAACCTGGAGCGGGCCATGCGAGCCGGCGACCGTCTTGGCGGCCATATCGTCAGCGGCCACGTCGATGGGGTCGGGATCCTGCTTGCGGTCGAGCCTGACGGGCTCTCCAACATCTACCGTTTCCAGGTGCCTTCGGCGTTCTCGCGATATCTGGCAGTGAAAGGCTCGGTCGCCGTGGATGGCGTCAGCCTCACCATCAATCAGGTCGAACACGACGGTTTTGCTGTGAACCTGATTCCACACACGCTGGCACACACCACCCTGGGTCGCCTGCAGCCTGGCGACCGGGTCAATCTGGAGGTGGACCAGGTGGCGCGGTATGTCGAGCGGCTGATGGCATTTCAAGCCCGTTGATCGGATAGCCAGCGGGACCGGGGGCGAGTGCTGGCCGGGCCTTCCTTGCCCCGGCTAACATGGCTGGCATGACTGTTGCCGAGAAACCCAAACCAGAATCCGCGATCAAACCTTTCGACAAACCCGCCGGTGGCCTCAGCGCCCTGGCCAGCTCGATCCTGTGCCTGCGAGAACAAGGCATCATCGGCAAGGGTACGCGGACGCTGTTGCGCTCCAACCAGCCCGAAGGTTTTGATTGTCCCGGCTGCGCCTGGCCGGACCGCAACCCGCATTCCACCTTCGAGTTCTGCGAGAACGGGGTCAAGGCGGTGGCCGCCGAGGCGACCGCGCGCCGGGTGACACCGGAGTTCTTCGCCGCCCACACGGTCAGCGAACTGGCCCAGTGGCCGGAGCACGATCTTGAAGCCCAGGGTCGGTTGACCACGCCCATGCGTTGGCATGCCGAAAGCGATCGTTACCAACCGGTCTGCTGGGACGAGGCCTTCGCCCTGATCGGCCGCGAACTGCGTGCCCTGGGCGATCCCGACCGCGCCCTGTTCTACACCTCCGGCCGCACCTCCAACGAGGCGGCTTTTCTGTACCAGCTGTTCGTGCGCCAGTTCGGCAGCAACAACCTGCCCGACTGCTCGAACATGTGCCACGAACCGACCAGTCAGGCCATGCCCGAGCAGATCGGCGTCGGCAAGGGCACCGTTACCCTGGATGATTTCGAACGCACGCAGGCCATTTTCATCTTCGGCCAGAATCCGGGCAGCAATCATCCGCGCATGCTCACCGAACTGCGTCAAGCCGCGCGGCGCGGCTGCCCAATTGTGGTGTTCAACCCGCTGCGCGAACGCGGTCTGGAACGCTTCGTCTCGCCGCAACATCCGCTTGAACTGGTGCGCGGCCGCGGCACCCCTCTGGCCAGCCACTACTACACGCTGCGCATTGGCGGCGACCTGGCCGCAGTCACCGGCCTGATCAAGGCGGTGCTGGAGGCCGGCGCGCAGGACGAGGATTTCATCGCCGAACACTGTGCCGGGTTTGCCGATCTGGCGCGCACAGTGGCTGATGTGTCCTGGTCGACCATCGAGCAGGGCAGTGGCCTGGAGCGTGCACACCTGGAACAGGCCGCGCAGATCTACATCCAGTCACCGGCCAGCATCATCTGCTGGGGCATGGGCATCACCCAGCACCCGCGCTCTGTGGCTACCATCCAGAGCCTGGTCAACCTGCTGCTGCTGCGCGGCAATATGGGCCGACCCGGCGCCGGCGCCTGCCCGGTGCGCGGCCACTCCAATGTCCAGGGCGATCGCACCATGGGCATCTGCGAGCGGCCGGCGCCCGAGTTTCTTGATCGACTCGGTGCCGAATTCAATTTCCAGCCACCGCGTGCGCCGGGACTGGATACGGTCGGCGCGATCCAGGCCATGGCGGATACACCAGGCATGGTCTTCTTCGCCCTGGGTGGAAATTTTGCCGCCGCCACTCCGGACACGGCAAAGACCCACGCCGCGCTGCGCAATTGTGCGCTGACCGTTCAGGTCTCCACCAAGCTCAACCGCTCGCACCTGGTGCATGGTCGCCAGGCACTGATCCTGCCCTGCCTGGGACGGACCGAAATGGATCGCCAGGCTAACGGCCGCCAGGCGGTGACGGTGGAGGATTCAATGAGCATGGTGCATCTGTCGGCGGGCATGAACACACCGGCTTCGTCCGAGCTTCTTTCCGAACCGGCGATCATCGCCCGCCTGGCCAAGGCAACCTTGCCCGACAGTACGGTGGACTGGCTTGGGCTGGTCGAGAATTACGACCGCATCCGTGAGCGCATCGGGCGGGTCGTGGAAGGATTCGACGACTTCAACCGCCGGGTGCGCGTTCCAGGCGGTTTCCATCTGCGCAACGCCGCCCGTGAACGCGATTGGCGCCCGGTCGGCGGACGTGCCCGCTTCAAGGCGCATGCGCCTGATCCGCTGCCGGCACACCAGTCATCGGCCGCCGGCCTGTTGACCCTGACCACGGTGCGCAGCCACGACCAGTACAACACCACCATCTATGGCATGCGCGACCGCTACCGTGGCATCGCTGGCGAGCGCCGCGTGCTGTTCATCAGCGCCGCCGACCTGCAGCGGCTGGACCTGCCCGCCGGCACCTGGGTGGATGTGGTCTCGGTCTGGCACGACGGCGAGCGGGTGGCGCCGCGCTTTCTGCTGGTCGAATACGAAATCCCGACTGGCTGCGTGGCGGCCTATTTTCCCGAGACCAATGTCCTGGTGCCGCTGGATCATCATGAGCAGCGCAGCCGGACACCGGCGAGCAAGGCCATCCCGGTGCGGCTGCGGCCGATCTCGGCGGTGGCCCCGTGACCGCAGTGTTGCCGCCGGTAAGGGCGGTCCAGGGCATGCGCTTTGACCACGGCATTGGCCGCCAGCGCCCGGACCGCGTGGCCGAGGAAGTGCCGGTAGCACTGGTCTACAACGGCGTGCCCCATGCCGTGATGCTGGCCACGCCGGCTGACCTTGAGGATTTCGCCCTAGGTTTCTCGCTCAGTGAGGGCATCGTCGCGCATCGCGACGAGTGGCAACTGGTTCAGATCGAGCCAGGCGAGGATGGCATTTCAATCCAGATGGCGATTCCGGGCGAACGCTTTGAGGCTTTGTCCAGCCAGGCGCGCAACCTGCCCGGCCGGGGTGGCTGCGGCCTGTGCGGGCGCGAATCGCTGGCCCAGGTCATGGCGGTGCCGGCGCCGGTGCCCCGGCCTGTGGTCGATGCCGGCATGATCACTGCCGGCTTCGCCGAACTGGCCGCAGCCCAACCGCTCAACGCGCGCTGCCATGGCCTGCATGCCGCCGGCTATGTCCAGGGTGGGCGCTTGCGCCATGTCCGCGAAGATGTCGGCCGCCACAATGCCCTGGACAAGCTCATCGGTGTTCTGGCGTACGAGGGCGTGCTGGCGCAGGTCGATGGCCGCGGCGTCGACGGCTTCGTGCTGATCACCTCACGCGCCTCTTACGAAATCGTGCACAAGACGGCAACGGTCGGAATCGGCCTGGTGGCCGCGATCTCGGCGCCGACCGGTCTGGCCATCGACATGGCGGCACGCACCGGCCTGACCCTGGTGGCCTTCGCCCGGGGCGAGGCGATGACCGTCTATGCCGGTCGCTTGGCTGCGGAATAAAGCAGGTTGCGCCCGCCTGAACTGGTGTCTTCTTCAGCTCAGGCGGATCGGGTTGCGGTCTCTGGACGCGGGAAGCTCCCGCGTTCGTTGTCGATCAGGCGTGCAGCCGTCAACCGCTGGCCAGACGGCCAATATCGGCAATGCGCAGGAACTGGGTCTGCAGCAGCTTCAGCAGGGCTAGCCGGTTGGCGCGCATCGCAGGATCGTCAGCCATCACCATGACCTGGTCGAAGAAGGCGTCGACGGCCGGGCGAAGCTGCGCCAGGCGGGCCAGGGCGGCAACGTAGTCGCGGCTGGCGAACAGCGGCGCAGTGACCTGTTCGGCGGCATTGATCTGCGCCACCAGCTCGCGTTCGGCATCACTGTCCATCAGGTTCTGTTCGACCCGCCCGGCAACGGTTTCACCGGTATCCATCGCCTTGCGCAACAGGTTTGCGCAGCGCTTGTTGGCGGCTGCCAGGGCCTGGCCATCCTCGCTGCCGGCAAACTCACGCAAGGCCCGCAGACGCAGATCGAAATCGACCAGCGAGACCGGCTCGACCGCCGCCACCGCCTCGAAGCGATTGGCGTCGTACTCGCCCTTCTGCTCGTAGTAGCCGCGCAGGCGTTCGATGACGAAATCTCGCAGGTCTTCCAGATCAAGTTGGCCAACGTCCTTCACTTTCATACTTGCCAGTTGCAGGACAAAGTTTAGATCCAGGTCGAGGCCTGCTTCGATCATTGTCCGCGCCAGCCCCAAGGCGTTGCGGCGCAGGGCGAAGGGGTCCCGGTTTCCGGTCGGCTTCAGGCCGGCCACGAAACCACCGGCCAGCGTATCCAGGCGTTCGGCGATGGCCAGCACCTGGCCCAATGCCGAGGGCGCGATGCGGTCGCCGGCTTGGCGCGGCATGTAGACCTCGTCCAGCGCGGCGGCGAGTGCGTTCCGATCGCTGTCGGGCAGGTCGGCCAAGGCCGGGTCATGCGCCGCATAGTGGCGGCCGGCGATGCCCTGCAGCTCGGGAAACTCGTTGACCATGCGCGATTGCAGGTCGGCCTTGGCCAGCATTGCCGCACGCCGTGCCAGCACCGGGTCGACGCCGACCCTGCCGGCGATCGACTCAGCCAGCTCCGCCACGCGTTCGACCTTGTCGGCCAGGCTGCCCAGCTTGATCTGGTAGGTGACCTGGGCCAGACCGGCGTTCATCGCGCTCAGGCCCTGCTTGAGATCTTCGTCGAAGAAGAAGCGGGCATCGGCGAAGCGCGGCCGGATCACCCGCTCATAGCCTTTGCGAATCTCGTCGGGCTGGCTGGATTGGATGTTGGCCACACCGATGAAGTGCTCGGACAGACAGCCGTCGGCGTCCAGCACCGGGAAGAACTTCTGGTTCGCCTCCATGGTTTCGATCAGCGCTTCCTGCGGCACACGCAGGAAGTCGCGTTCGAACGTGCCGGTAATGGCGACCGGCCACTCGGTCAGGCAATTGACCTCATCCAGGATGCCTTCGTCGATCCTGGCGCTGCCGCCGACGGCGTGGGCCGCCGCCTCAACCTGGTCGCGGATGCTCATCCTGCGGCGCTGCGCGTCGACGATGACCTGGGCGGCTTCGAGCTGCTCGATGTAGGTGTCGGGGGCATCGATGCTGAGCGCTTGCGGGTGGTGGAAACGGTGGCCGTGGCTGTGCCGGCCGCTGCGGACACCAAGCAATTGGCAATCCACGACCTGGTCGCCGAACAGCACCACCAGCCAGTGCACCGGCCGGACGAAGGCATGGTCGTGGTCACCCCAGCGCATCGGCTTGGCAATGGGCAGCGCCTTGAGTGCCTCGGCGAGGATCTGCGGCAACAGGCTGGTCGTGTCGACGCCGGGCTTGATCGAGCGGTGCACAAAGCGTTCGCCCTTGTTGTCGCTGGTCTTCTCCAGTTGCGTCCAGTCGACGCCTGCCTTGGCTGCGAAACCCTGCAGGGCGCGGGTCGGCTGGCCGTCCGCGTCCAGGGCGATATTCAGATAGGGGCCGGGTACCTCGTTGGCCTGATCCGGCTGGCGCGCCTCGACGCCGTGCAGGCGCAGCGCCAGGCGGCGCGGCGTGTACAGAAGCGGTGCGGCGCTGGCCTTGTCGAAGCCGATGCCGGCCTCGGACAGCCGTTGCACGATGGCAGCGCGGAAAGCCTCGGCCAATGCCGGCAAGGCCTTGACCGGTAATTCTTCGGTGCCCAGTTCGATCAGCAGGGGAAGGGTCTGGCTCATATCAGGCCGCCTCCGCCTTGGGCTTCAAGCCGGGAAAGCCCAGCTTCTCCCGCTGTGCGTAATAGCTTTCCGCCACGGCTTTGGCCAGGGTGCGCACGCGCAGGATGTAGCGCTGGCGCTCGGTCACCGAGATCGCCCGACGGGCATCGAGCAGGTTGAAGCTGTGGCTGGCCTTGCAGACCTGATCGTAGGCGGGCAGCGGCAAGCCGTGTTCAACCAGCTTCAATGCCTCGGCCTCACAGACATCGAACCAGCGCAGCAACTCGGGCACGTTGGCGTGCTCGAAATTGTAGGTGCTCTGCTCGACCTCGTTCTGCAGGAAGACGTCGCCATAAGTGACCGGACCGTGCGGGCCGATCGTCCAGATCAGATCGTAGACGTTCTCCACGTTCTGCAGGTACATGGCCAGGCGCTCCAGCCCGTAGGTGATCTCGCCGGTGACCGGCCGGCATTCCAGGCCGCCGGCCTGCTGGAAGTAGGTGAACTGGGTGATCTCCATGCCATTGAGCCAGACTTCCCAGCCCAGGCCCCAGGCGCCCAGCGTCGGCGACTCCCAGTTGTCCTCGACCAGGCGCAGGTCGTGCACCAGCGGATCCACGCCCAGTGCCCGCAGCGACTCGAAATACAACTCGACGATATTGTCCGGGTTGGGCTTGAGCACCACCTGGTACTGGTAGTAGTGCTGCAGCCGATTGGGGTTGTTGCCGTAGCGGCCATCGGTGGGCCGGCGCGAGGGCTGGACATAGGCGGCCGACCACGGCTCCGGTCCCAGGCAGCGCAGGAAGGTGGCCGGATGGAAGGTGCCGGCGCCGACCTCGGTATCCAGCGGTTGCAGCAGCACGCAGCCCTGCCGGGCCCAGTAGCTGTTGAGCTGCTGGATGATGTCCTGGAAGCTGGGCATGGGCACGCGCTGGTCCTTGTCGATGGCGGAAAAACGGCCATTATAGGAGTTGCTCGACCCTGGCCGACAGCGCGCGCGAATGTGGCGCGCACGACAATACCGGCGCCAGGTCGGCGCCGGTGGATTGCCTTGGCTTCACGTCCGCCCGTGGGCGGACGCCGACTCAGGCCTTGCTGCTGCGGCTGGCGCGCTTCTTGGGAGCCACCGCGGGCGCGTTGGCCCGGGCGCGGGCACGCCACTGCTTGATGGTGTCGTTGAGCTTGAGCGTGTCCAGATAAAGCTCAATGGCTTCATTGGTCACGTCGTACAGCGGGCGACCCATCACGGCAGCGACGGCTTTCAGGGAATCGCGATAGCGCTTGGCAACGCGCAGACTGGCGTCGCGGGTGTCGTCAGCGGGTTCGGTCATTTCTGGGATCTCTAGTAGTAGTGGTGGTGTGTCGAGCTACCTGCAAGGACGCCCCTCATGCGGCCTGGCAAGCATTGGTGAAGTTCGATTTATATCATGCCGGACAAATGTGTAGACAGTGTATGGCGCATTTGCGTTGGGGAACGGGATATCTCTGGACAATTGCAGCCCTTGCGCCAGGCGCAGTAGTGGCCGAGCCAGGGCTGGCCACAGCCCGCCGTGTTCATCTTGCTGCATTGCCCTGGCCGTGTTCGCCAGGCAGGAAACATGGGCGTGGTGTCCGGTCAGCGCCGCTGCCGCCTGCAAGGCGATCGTCGAAACCGCGTCAGACACGACCAATGATGGCAACCCCGGGGTTAAGGGCGTGGCTCGCTCCGGGAGCCGGCCGGGTCCGTGGCTGGCGCTGACGGCGCCAGGACCAGACGTGATACCAGCAGGCCGAGTTCGAACAGCAGCCAGATAGACATCGCCAGCATCACCTGCGAGGGGACATCGGGCGGTGTGAATATGGCACCGATGACAAAAGCGCCGACGATCACATAGGGCCGGCTGTGGCGCAGCCGGTCCAGGCTCATCCAGCCGCTGGCGACCACCAGTATCGTGGCCACGGGCACCTGGAAACTGAGCCCGAAGGCGAAGAACATCATCAGCGAAAAGTCCAGATAGCGGCTGATGTCGGTCATCATCGCCACGCCCGGCGGCGTGATCCCGACCAGGAAAGTAAACACCACCGGCATCACCAGGAAATAAGCGAAGGCGCAGCCGGCGTAGAACAGCGCGATGCTGGCGATCAGCAGGGGACGGGCCAGACGTCGTTCGCGCTGGTACAGGCCGGGCGCGACAAAGGCCCAGAGCTGGTACAGCACGACCGGCATCGCCAGGAACAGGGCGACGAAGAAGGCCAGCTTGATCGGCGCCAGGAACGGGCTGACCACTTCGATCGCGACCAGTTGCGCGCCCTCGGGCAGGCGGCTGGCCAGAGGCTCGGCCAGCCAGCCGTAAAGCCGGCCGGCGACCGGGATCAGCAGGACGAAGCCCGCCATCACGGCGGCGACGGCGCGCAGCAGCCGGGTGCGCAGTTCGGTCAGGTGCGCGATCAGCGACTGCTCGCGGTCCTGCTCCGGGCCGTGGGCCGGATCAGCCACGGTCGGAAGTCGGGTCGGGGGCGCTACCGGAGGTCTCCGGCGTCACCGGAGCAGCAGGCGTGGCGGCTGGCGACACGGCGTCGGCGAGCTGGCGTTTTTGCGCCACCAGTTCGCGCTGGGTCGCGTCCAGTTGCCGTTTCAGTTCGTCGGCCGCCAGTTCCCGTTCGATGTCGTGGCGCAGGCCGGCCCAGCTTCGCTGGGCGCGACGCAGCAGGGCGCCGGCGGTGCGGGCGGCGCCGGGCAGGCGCTTGGGGCCCAGGACCAGCAGAGCGACCACGGCGATAACGACCAGCTCGGGCAGACTGAGGTCAAACACGCCAACGTGCCGCCCGGATCAGTCGCGGTGCTGTTCGTGGCCGTCGCGGCTGGCCGTGCTGGTGGGGTCTTCGTCCGACTTCAGGGACGCCGGCGGCTCATCCTCACTCAGGCCCTTGCGGAAGCCGCGCACGGCCTCGCCCAGGTCGCCGCCCAGATTGCGCAGCTTCTTGGTGCCGAAGATCAGAACGACCACCAGCAGGACGACAAGCCAATGCCAGGGGCTGGTGAATCCCATCAGTGAATGCTCCCGAAGTTGGGGTGGGGGTTGGGGTTCTTCACTCTAACACTCCATTTGCCGCCGATTGCTTGCCTCAGCGGTTGCTGTATTCCTCAAGCCGGTCACGGAAATCGACGATGGCATCGGGAACCTTGTCGACACCGCCGGCAAAGATCCGGCGGGCAGTGACGTTGCGGCCATACAAACGCTGGTTGGCGCGATGGTCGACACGGATCGCGCTGCCGTCCAGGGCGACGCCGGCGAACAGGCCGCGGGCGCGCGAATACGAGTAGATCTCCGCCTTGAGCTGGCCATCGGTGGCAGCGTGGGCATGGCGGCCGACCGGGCCGGCAGCGACCGAGGCATCGGCGCCCATGGTGAACTTGCCGTTGATCAGGGTATCAAGCCCGCGTTCGCTGGCGAACACCAGGATCACATCGGTGGACTGGACACCGGCCTGCCAGCCGATGCTGCCGCCGGTGAGCGAGATGAAGCTGGGATTGCTCCACACGCCTTCGGGCGTCTTCACCGAAACCAGGCCCTTGCCATGGTGGCCGCCGAGCACCAGGCCGGCCTTGACCACATCGGGGATCACGGCGATCGCGTGGGCCTCGCGCAACAGGTAGCCGGGCAAGGCCCGTTCGGGCATCTGCATGACCTCGTCCAGCACCCGCACCGCTTCCTGGCCACGGTCGATCAGGGCGTTGTCGGCGGCGCTGGCGAGCGGTGCCAGCAGGCACAGGCTGAGCAGAAGGCGAAACATCATCGGCAAATTCCAAAGACCGGACAGTGATATCGACACTATGCCGGCGGGCACGTGGACGCGGGCTAAACCGGGGCCGCCGCAGTTGTCGGGCCAGTGGCGGCGTCGCCACGCCTCAGATTCGGGGGCGCAGGATCAATGGCAGGTGGTGAGTTGGCGCAATCGTTGCGGCTGGCTGTGCGGCAAGCCCTTGATCGCGCAACGGTCGGTGACCTTCCCGGCAAAGACCCGCGATCTCAGCCCAGACGCCGCCGGGCCAGCAACACCACGGCCGCCAGCAGCACGATCAGGGCGCCGGGGCTGTTGACCGGTACCGGCTGATGCTGGCCGCGGCCGCCTGGATCCGGCGGCGGTGGCGGTGGGTCGATGGCGCAGCGCGGCGGCCGTATTGCCAGGCTCTTGACGCCAACGCGCGTGGTCGGCCCCAGGGTCGCCTGGCCGCTGCTGCGGTCGACGCGGAAGATACGGCTGGGTTGCGGCTGGCCCTGGCTGTCCAGGACATGGCCGACCGCCCACAGGTTGCCCGAGGCGTCGAAATCGATGCCGACATTGGTCAGGCGCAGGTCGACACCCAGTCCGCCGATGCGCTCGGCCTGTCCGCTGGCGGCGTCGATGCGGTAAAGACCTTCGTCACCGTCGATGCCGATGCCGAAGACCTCATCGCCGCGCACGCTGATGTCGCCGATGCGAGCGCCAAGCCGGCCTTCGCCGCCGATCACGGTGGCCTGGCCGCTCTGCCGGTCAAGCCGGTACAGGGTGCGCCGCGTCGCCGAGCTCATCAGCAGGTCGCCGCTGCAATCAAAGGCCAGGCCCGGATCCAGGGCGCCGCCCTGCAGGTTCAGTTCCAGGTTGTCCCGGGGCCGGCGCACGGGTTGGGCGCCACCGGTGGTCAGGGCGAAGATCACCAGCGAATCGGTGGCATCGTCGACGCCGTAGAGGTGGCTGCTGGTACGCAGCGCCAGACCTTCGATATCCGATTGCGGATCGGCCGATGTCGGCAGGTTGACCGGGCCGATGTTGTCGGCGAAGCCGCTGGCCAGGTCAACGCGCCAGAGGTTGTCGTGGCTGCCATCCTCGGCCGGATCGGCGGCATTGACGATGTAACCGTAGGGCTGCGCAGACGCTGCCGCCGCGAACGCTCCGGATAGCGCGCAGGCAACCAGACAGGCACGGAGCCGGTCCATTGGTGATACGTCTGGCATGGCAGGGCTGTTGTTATAGTGTAGGGCCGCAAACTAGCATCGATTCCCCGTTGGATCAAGACGTTATTCCGGTTGAAGCCTTGATGGCGGTGATCCGGAATGAACGCCAGCGTCCTCCCGGGGCATCGCCACACCTGCCCTGGAACGAACCCAAAAAGGAACCGATCTCACCGTGACATCGACCGATCCCGCCCTTCCCGGGGCTGATGGCCCGCAAACCAGCGCCGCCACTGCCGTGTTGCTGGTCAATCTGGGCACACCGACGGCGCCGACCCCGGCCGCCGTGCGCCGTTTCCTGGCCGAATTCCTGGCCGACCCGCGCGTGGTCGAGCTGCCGCGCTGGCTGTGGCTGCCGATCCTCAATGGGGCGGTCATTCCACTGCGCTCGGCGCGGGTGGCGCGCGCCTACGCCAGCATCTGGCAGGACCAGGGCTCGCCGCTGCAGGTCTACAGCCAGGCTCTGGCCGCGCTGCTGCAGCAGGCGCTCGGGCCGGAGGTGACGGTGGCCTGCGCCATGCGTTACGGCGAGCCCTCGATTCCCCAGGTCATGCGCAAGCTGGCCGAACAGGGCCTGCGCCGGCTGCTGGTGCTGCCCCTGTACCCGCAGTATTCGGCCACCACCACGGCCAGCGTCTTCGATGCCGTGGCCGCCGAGCTGGCCACCTGGCGCCGGCAACCCGAGTTGCGTTACCTGACCGATTACTGGCAGGAAACCGCATGGCAAGAAGCCATCGCCGACAGCATCCGCAGCCATTGGCAGCGCCAGGGCCGGGGTGACCACCTGCTGTTTTCCTTCCATGGCATTCCCCAGGCCTGTGTCGATGCCGGCGACCCGTATGCCCGGCAATGCCAGGCCAGCGCGCGCGCCGTCGCCACCTTGCTCGACCTGGCACCGGAAACGTGGTCGGTGAGTTTCCAGTCACGCCTGGGCCGGGCCCAGTGGCTGATGCCCTACACCGAACAGGTGATCCGGGAACGGGCGGCGGCCGGGGTCGGGCAGTTGGACGTGCTCTCGCCCGGCTTCGCCGTGGATTGCCTGGAAACGCTGGAAGAAATCGCCATCGAGTACGACGAGCTGTTCCGTGAGAATGGCGGCGGCAGGCTGGCCTACATTCCCGCCCTCAATGCCGACCCGGCCCATGCCCAGGCGCTCGCCGTGCTGGCCCGGCGCCACGGCAGCGGCTGGCCCGGCTTTGCCAGCGCTGCCGGCCAGTGAGCGTCCAGGAGCGCCGGTTCCGGCTGGCCAGCGGCCTGGAGCTGGCCGCGCGCGAGCATCATCCCGACGCCCCGGTAAAGGTCCTGGCCCTGCATGGCTGGCTGGACAACGCTGCCAGCTTCGATGCCCTGGCTGCGCAACTGCCGCAGTGCCGGATCCTGGCCGTCGACCTGGCCGGCCACGGCCGCTCCGGGCACCGCCCGCCCGGCACCTGGTACCACAATGCCGACTACTGCCATGACCTGCTGGAACTGCTCGACCAATTGGGCTGGCAGCAGAGCCTGTGGCTGGGGCACTCGCTCGGCGGCGCGGTGCTGGCGATGCTGGCCGCGGCCTGTCCCGAGCGCGTCCGTGGCCTGGTGCTGATCGACTCGCTGGGCCTGATCGCCGCGGCGCCGGAGCAGGCCTGCAGTCAATTGCGCCGCGCCCTGGACGGCGGCGTCCGGCACCGGCAACAGCGGCCGCTGCGGGTGTTCGCCAGCATGGCCGAAGCCGCCGCTGTCCGGCGCCAGGCCAGTGGCCTGGACGAGACTGCGGCCCAGGCCCTGGTCGAGCGCGGCCTGGATCCGGTCGCCGGCGGCTGGTCCTGGTCGTCGGATCCCCGCCTGACCGTGGCCAGTCCCTCGCGCCTGCACGAAAGCCAGGTTCAGGCCCTGCTCGCGTCGCTGCGCTGTCCGCTGCAACTGGTGCTGGCCGAGCCGCCGCTGCCGTTCATGGCCGCGGGCGACATCCAGGGGCGGCTGGATTGCCTGCCGCGGGCGCGGCTGCGGCGCATTGCCGGCGGCCATCATGTCCACATGGAAGCGGCGCAGGCCGTGGCTGGGGTGGTCGGCGGCTTCGTCGAAGCGCTGGCCGGCGCGCAGGCTCAGGCTGGTGGCGACGGCGACGCCGAGTCGGCAGCGGATCGGTCATCGGCGTCGGTGCGGGAATAAGCCAGAAGCGCAGCCAGCCCCGCCTTCAGTGCCGCGCCCTGGTCGTTCAGGGCGTGCTCGCGCTGCCGGTAGTCGGGCAGCAGGGCGGCGACCCGGGCCCAGAAGCCCGGGCCATGGTTGCGCTCGAACAGGTGGCACAGCTCGTGCACGAGCACGTATTCGAGCAGTGGCGGCGGGGCCAGGATCAAGGCCAGATCCAGGGACATGTGATCGCGTCCGGACAACGAACCCCACAGGGAATGCAGCGGCCGCAGGCGCAGGCGTGCCGGTGCCCGCGCCAGCAGCGGCGCGTAGTGGCCGAGCAAGCGGGCGCAGTCGGCACGCATCGCCTGTTCCAGGAAGGCGCGCAGGCAGCCGGCGGCAAGGCGTCGCTGCACCGCCGGCTCACGCCCAGGCAAGGTCAGCAGCAGAGCGCAGGTATCGGCGCCGGTGTCCTCCGGCGCCAGCTCCAGGCTCGGGCGCGCGCCGGTGGCCACACGCAGTGCAAGACGCTGCCCGCGCAGGGTCAGCCAGCCACGCGCGCCAGGGACCAGCATCGGCAGTTGCAGCAGGTGCTGGTAATCGCGGGCATCGCGCAGCCTGGCCAGCAGCCACTGGCGCCGGGACTGGACGAAGGCCTCGGCCTCCTCCCAGGGCACCCAACCGGGTTTCGATAGCCGCGGCCCGTCGCGGCCGATGCTCAGGCGCAGGTGGCGGGCACGGGCCGGCTCGAACACCTGGACGGTGACGATGCCGCCATCCTCGCCGGGCAGTTGCAGGCGTCGGGGCGGTGGCGTACGGCGCAGTGTCATGTCGTTGCCGGTTGTCGGCGGGTGTTGCCCGGCCTCAGGCCGCGAGCTGGAACAGCGCGTCCAGGCGCTTCAGCAGGCGGTCCAGCTCGGCGGTCATCAGGGCGAAGCGCGCGTCCAGTTCCGCGGCCGCGTCCTCGCCGGCCAGGTCGCCCAGTTGCTCAAGCACGACATCGTCGAAGCGCAGCTTGCGCACGGTCAATTGTTCGTCCAGGACGAAGGCCATGCGGCCATCCCAGGCCAGCCCCAACTGGGTCACCTGCTTGCCGGCATTGAGGTGCTCGTTGATTTCCTCGGCGCTCAGATCCTGACGCCGGCAGCGGACGATGGCGCCATCCTCGGCAGGGTCACGCAGTTCGCACTCGTCGCCGAGCTCGAAGTCCTCGGGCAGGGCGTCGCCGGCCAACCAGGCGGTGAGCTGCATCCTGGCCGAGGCCTGGGCCGCCGCCGGCGTGGCCGGGAAGCTGCCCAGCGCCTGGCGCAGGTGGTAGACCACGGTTTCGGCGGCCTTGGCGCTGGAGGTGTCGACCGCCAGCCAGCCGCTGCCATGGTCGAGCCAGGCATCGGTGCGCGAGCTCTTGATGAAGGCGCGCGGCAGCAGTTCGCCAATGACCTCGTCCTTGAGCCGGGTGCGCTCCTTGCCGCCAGGGCGGCGGCCGCGCTGGCTTTCCAGCTCGTCCAGGCGCTCGGCCAGGGTTTGGTTGACGACCTGGCTGGGCAGCAGCCGGACATCGGCGCCCAGGCTCATCAGGCTGTGCCGCTCGATCCGGTGGCTGAGCTGTTCCTGGTTGCGACCGAACGGCGAGATGAAGCCGAAGCTGGCCAGCTCCTGCGGGCCCGGCGGCCGCAGGCGGGCGCCGTCCAGGGCCGTGTCCAGGGCTTCGGGTTTCGGAATGGCATTGTCGGGGAGGCGGAACAGGGTCAGGTTCTTGAACATGGGCAGGTGTCGTTGTCTGTCTTGAAGAGGGTGGAAACCGCCGGGAGGGTTCGCCGACGGAGGGGTACTGTCGATGGCGGCGATGGTACGGGCACGGTGCCGGCCGGGTCCGTTATCGTGCCTGGCCGGCGTCGCATGTGCTGCGCCGTGCCCTCTAGTCAGTGGCGGTGATCGGTGCGCGTCGCCAGCCTGTTGTCGGCATTCGCCAGTGGCGGGTCACCAGTGCGGCTCAGGCTGGCGAAATCCAACCGCGTTGAGTCGGCCAACTGCCCGGGCCGGGCATCGGCGCGATGCTGTCCGGCCTTGCCGGCAGCGGACCTGGGGCTGTTGGGCGAGCGGTGCGAGGCGGGCGCCGATTCTACTACCCGGTTACTTGTCGGGTGGCCGGGCGTTGCTGGCGGCGTCGTCGCCGGCAGCGGACGCATGCGCCGGGTCAGCCGGGTCGGGCGTGGCGGCGGGCATTGCAGGTGCCGGCGCGGATTCCTCGTCCTGGGCTTGCAGCAGGCGTCGGGCGACCTGGATCGCCACTTCGAAGTCGGGTGCCTCACCATGCACGGCCGGGTGCCGGTTCAGGCCCATTGCCAGCAGCAGCCGGGCCGGCTGCGGCTGCAGCCCCGACAGCACCACGCCAATGCCCAGGCGCTGGCAACGGTCGAACAGGGTTTCCAGGGCGCTGGCGCCGGAGGCATCGACCATCGGTACCAGGCGCATGCGCAGGATCAGGATGCGCGGCTTTTTCGCCACCCGGGTCAGGATAGTGTCGAGCCGGTCGGTGACCGCAAAGAACAGCGGTCCGCTGATCCGGAAGGCGGTGACGCCCGGCGGTACCCGGTCGCGCTGGTCGGGCTCTTCCTGCGGCGGCACCAGGACATCATCGCGGTCCTCCTCGATCAGGCCCAGGTCGCGTTCCAGGCCGCCAACGGTGCTCATCCGGTGCATGAAGACGAAGGCGGCAATGACCACGCCGGCCTGGATCGCCACGGTCAGATCAAAGGCGACGGTCAGGCCGAAGGTCACCAGCAGCACCACCCGGTCGCCCAGCGGCGAGCGCATCAGGCTGCGGAAGCGGTCGATCTCGCTCATGTTCCAGGCCACCATCAGCAGGATCGCGGCCAGCGCGGCCAGCGGGATATAACCGATCAGCGGCGCCAGGAAGAGCATGAACAGCAGCAGGAACACGGCATGCAGCATGCCCGCCACCGGGGTCCGGCCGCCGGAGCGGATATTGGTGGCGGTGCGGGCGATGGCGCCGGTGGCCGGCAGGCCGCCGAACAGCGCCGAGGCCGAATTGGCCACGCCCTGGGCGACCAGTTCGACATTGCTGCGGTGGCGGCCGCCGGTCATGCCGTCGGCGACCACGGCCGAGAGCAGGGATTCGACGCCGGCCAGGAAGGCGATGGTCAGCGCAGCCGGCAGCAGGGCGGCGATGCGGTCGAAGGGAATGGCAGGAATCTGGAACTGCGGCAGGCTCGCCGGGATCGCGCCGTGGACCGATTCGATGGTCGGCACCGGCAGGGTCAGCAGCAGCGCGACCGCAGAGCCGGCGCCGACGGCGATCAGGAATCCCGGCCAGGTCGGCCGATAGCGGCGCAGCAGCACGATGATCGCCAGGCAGCCGGCGGCCAGCAGCAGGCTGGCCGGGTTGAAGGTATCGATGTTGGCCGCGTAGGCCTGCCAGCGTTCCACGAACCGGCCCGGCATCTGCGCCAGCTCCAGGCCCAGGATGTCCTTGACCTGGCTGGTGAAGATGGTCACCGCGATGCCGGCGGTGAAGCCGGTGATCACCGGCTGCGGCATGTAGCGCATCAGCGCGCCCAGGCGCAGCAAGCCGGCGGCGATCAGGATCAGGCCGGCCATCAGGGTGCACAGGATCAGGCCGCCGTAACCGTGCTGCTGGATGACGTTGAACACCACCGGGATGAAGGCGGCGGTGGGGCCGCCGATCTGCACCCGCGAGCCGCCCAGCAACGAGGTCAGGAAGCCGGCGATGATCGCCGTATGCAGGCCCTTGTCCGGGCTCGTGCCCGAGGCGATCGCCAGTGCCATGGCCAGCGGCAGGGCGACCACGGCCACGGTCAGGCCGGCGAACAGGTCGCGACGGAAATCGTCCAGGCGATAGCCTTCGCGCAGCACCGACACCAGCTTGGGTGTGAACTGCGAAAGGTACGGGGACGGGCGCTTGTTCAACGGGGGCCGGGTGTCTCAGTCGATCGGCGAGGGGCCCGTCATCATCGCCGATCCGGCGTCATGGCGTTGGCTTGGGTTGATCGACCCGGAAGCCCGCGGCGGCTGCTGTTGCCCTTGCCGGCCCGGCTTTCCCGGGCCGATGGCCGCGGTGATCAGGGCGAGCCGCTGCCGCCGTTTGCGCCCGGTTCTTCGGCAGGATTGCCGGCCTTAGCATCCGGCTCGCCGGTGTCGGCGCTTTCCGGGCTCAGTTTCAGGATGCCGTAGCGGATGTCGCGCGACAGGATGTGCCTGGCATCGTCCAGGGCGCCGATCAGCAACTCGCCAAAGTGCAGCTTGCCGTCGGTGTCGGTGCTGACCACGTCCAGCTCGCGCAGGCGCTGGATGAAGCCGCGGAACAGGGTCTTGTCGAAGAACTCCGGTCCGGTCAGCTCCTGCAGCAGGCTGGTGCGCTGGGCGGTGAGGTGGCACAGGTTTTCCAGTTCGGAGGCGGTCAGGCTGCCCGGTCCGCTGCGTACCAGCACGGTGATGCAGATGTAATAACGCTCGATGGTGTGCAGCAGGGTATGGCCGAGCAGGCGCACCTGGTACTGGCCCTGGCTGCCGCCGGCAGGACGGCGCAGGCGGCGGCCGTCATCGCTGGCTTCCAGCAGGCCCTCGGCGACCAGGATATCGCTCGTCTGCTCCAGTTCGGCGGCGAAGTGGTCGCCGTTCCAGGGCAGGAACAGCTCACTTTTCAGGAACGGATAGACGATGCGGCCAATGCGGGCGACGCTGGCCCGGCTCATTTCCCGGTTGTTGAGGAAGCAGCAGGCGACCCAGCCGGCACACACCGCCAGGTGCAGCACGTTGTTGCGGTAGTAGCTGAGCAGCACGCCGGTATCACCCTCGGCGGCGAGCACATCGCCCAGCGGGTGCGCCCGGCGCTGCAGCCAGCCCAGTTTCTCGCCGTAGGCGATGACTTGCGCCGGACTATCACTGCACACGGTCACCCGCGGGCCGTAGGGCAGGCGTGTGAACAAGGTCTGGAACAGGGCGATCTGGGCCATCAGGTCGGCCTCGCCCAGGGCATGCTTGGGCGCGGACAGGATCGCCAGCGCGATCAGGTTGACGGCATTGACCTCGGCGGCGGCATTGATTTGCGTCTGGATCCGGGTCGCCAGGCTGTCCACGGCCGGATTCAACCATTCCGGCCGTGGCTGGCGACGGCTGCTCTGCCAGTCCGGGGCGACCTCGTCCAGATGGTCGCGCAGGTGGATCGGCTCGCCAAAGCTCACCGCCGCCTGGCCATAGCGGTTGCGCAGCACGCGCAATGAGCGCAGCAGGCCGCCGACGCTTTCCTTGCGCTTGCTCTTGCCGGCCAGCTCGCCCAGATACGAGCGGCCCTCGATCAGCTTCTCGTAGCCGATGTACACCGGCACGAACACGGCCGGTTGCTGCGGTGTGCGCAGGAAGCTGCGCACGGTCATCGCCAGCATGCCGGCCTTGGGCTGCAACAGCCGACCGGTGCGGCTGCGCCCGCCCTCGATGAAATACTCGATGGCGGTGCCATTGGCGAACAGCGAATCCACGTACTCGGCAAAGACTGCCGGATACAGGGCATTGCCCTTGAAACTGCGGCGCAGGAAGAAGGCACCACCGCGGCGCAGGAACTTGCCGATCACCGGCATGTTGAGGTTGACGCCGGCGGCGATATGCGGCGGCACCAGGCCATTGTGGTAAAGCAAATACGACAGGATCAGGTAGTCGATGTGGCTGCGGTGGCAGGGCACATAGATCACCGAGGCGCCGTGCGCGGCCTGCTTGGCCGTGTCCAGGTGATGGGCGCGGACGCCGTCGTAGATGCGGTGCCAGAACGCGGTCAGCAGGAACGACATTGAACGCACGAACGGGTGCGAATAGTCGGCGGCGATCTCCCAGGCGAACTTGCGCGCCTGGGCCTGGGCACTTTCAATGCTGGTGTTGCTGCGCTGGGCATGGGCGGCAACGGCTTCGCGCACCGCCGGGGCGGCCAGCACGGTATCGATCAGCATGCGCCGGTGCGACAGGTCCGGGCCGATCATCGCCGTGCGCACGCGCCGGAAATGGGTGCGCAGCAGGCGGGCCAGCTTGCGCGTGGCCAGTTCCGGGCGGGTGTCCTCGGCCAGCAGCTCGCGCAGCGACACCGGCCGGGCGATGCGCACCCAGGTGTTGCGGCCGTTGAAGATCAGGGACAGCGCGCGCTGGAACCAGCCGGTCAGCGCCCAGTTCTCCGAGAACAGCACGCGGAACCAGCCGCTGCTTTTGTCGGGGGCGCGGCCGACGAAGATCGATACCGGCACGAGTTGGCAATCAAAATCCGGATCGGCCACCGCCTGGGCGACCAGTTCGGCGATCGGCGCGGTGTCGGTAACGGCGCGGTTGCGCCCGCTCCAGGGTCCGGCCCGGCGCCGGGTCAGGACGAAGGCCGGGCGTTTTCGCGGCAGCGCCGGCGCGGCCTGGAACGGGCCGGGCAGGCCGGCCTCGCGCGCGGCCTGCTCCAGCACCAGGCTGTAACTCAGGCCTTCACGCTCCAGCACATAGCACCAGGGCCGTGCAGGATCAAAGCCTGAGCCGGGTTCGGGCTGCTCCAGGTGCAAGCGCACCCAGGGTGCCTGCAGCGACAGCAGCAGGCGTGCCCACCACGGCGGCTTGACCCGGGCGACGCCGGGCACCGGCACGCTTGCATCCGGCGGCGCTGGCGCAGTGGTCCGGGCCGGCGCCTGGCCGCTGCCGTCCCGGTGGCCGTCAGGCTGGTTCAATCCTGACTGGTGCTGTCGTCAGCGGTGTCGGACAGGGCGTCGATGGTGCTCTGGTCGTACCAGGCGCCGTCGACCTGCACCATCTTGGCGTCGTAGCTGAGCGGGGCGTCGAACAGGTTGAAGTGCACCCGCACCGTGGCCTGATTGCCCTGCCGGTCGATGGTCTCGGCGCGGGCGCTGTCCAGGGCGCCATCGATATCGATGCCGTAATGGCCGACGGTTTTCTTCACGCCGGCCACGGCCACCGAAGCCAGGTCCATGAGGCCGTCGAAGTCCAGCGCCTGGACATCGTCCAGGGTGCTCACCGGCAGGCTGCGCGCGGTGCGGCTGATCTCGGCGATGGCTTTTTCGGCCCGGCCGATATCGGCGAACTCACCCTTCTCGACCCAGCGGCCCAGGGCATTGATGGCATCGATAGCCTGCGGCTTGTTCTGCTCGGGGATGTCCTGGCTTTCATTGATGCTGGCGATGACGAAACCCTTGCCCATGGCCACCATGGCCGGCAACTGGGCCTTCATGTCGCCCTGGAACTGTTCCAGCTGCGGCCGGATCTCGGCCAGCATCTGCTGCTCGGCGCCGGGCGCGGTCAGGCGCTCCATGGTGGCGGCGAACTCGGCCCGTTCCTCGTCGGTGATGGTCTTGCTGCGACGCTCCTCGTCCCAGCTCTGGCGCGCCTGCTGCAGGTGCGCCGGCGGCACCGAGACGGCCACGGCCTTGCCCAGGTCGTTGGCACGCAGGTGGCGGAAGGCGGCCATGGCGGCGGCTTCCGGCGAACCCGCCGAAGCGCCGGCCGGGCTGCTGCCGACCTCGTCCTGCTTGCCACCGCAGGCGGCCAGAGACAGGGTCAGGGCCATGATCATGGCGGCGAACAGGGCGGGGCGACGCGGGCGGAACAGTGACTGGTTCATGGCAAACCTCGGGTGGAAGATTGGGTAGCAACAACAGGTGGCCGGCTGGACACACGATCAACAGCGCGGCGCATGGCCTGGTGTGCGCGGGCGCACTGTAGAACCGGCATGGCTGGCATTCAAGCCTGCCGCCCGGCATTTGCGCTGGCAGCCGTGTCGGCGTCGGCCGCCCTGGTTCCCGATCAGGTTGCCAGCGCAGGCGGCAGTTCGCATGGGCCGGAAGTCGGGGTCGGTGCGTTCAGGTGCGGCAGGGTGGCCGCGCCGGACGTGCGTGCCGTGTCGCCGGGCGCCTGAATCAGGCCGATGACGCCGCTGGCGTTGGCTGCTGCTCGGGCAGGAACAGTTCCAGCAGGTCGTTGAGGAAGTGGCGGCCATGGGCGCTGGGCAGGATCTGCATCGGCGCGGTGAGGCTGGCCAGTGCGACGCCGGTTGCCGTCGGCGCTTGCTCACGCCCGGCCTGACCGGCGACCGGCCGTATCTCGATCAGGCCACGCTGCTCGGCAACCATCAAGGTGTTGACGATGGCCGCCAGCGGCAAGCCGGTGGCAGCGCTGAACTGAGCGGAAGTAAAGCCCTCATGCAGGCGCAAGGCATTGAGTGCGTAGTCGAACGGCAGGTCGGCGACGGCGACAGCATCATCGCCGCCCAGGGCCTGCGCGCTGCCGGCTGTGGCCTGCCAGCGCTTGGGGTGGCGCTGCTTCCAGCGTCGTCGCACCTGGCCGGCCAGGGTCAGTTTGCCGTGAGCGCCAGCGCCGATACCCAGGTAGTCGCCATAGCGCCAGTAGTTGAGATTGTGCCGGCAAGCGCGGCCGGGGCGGGCATAGGCGGAAGTCTCGTAATGCTGCCAACCGGCATCGGCAAGCCGGGCCTGGCACTGGATCATCATCTCCGCGGCCAGGTCGTTGTCGGGCAATGGCGGCGGGCGCCGGGCGAATTCGGTGTGCGGCTCCAGGGTAAGCTGGTAGTGCGACAGGTGCTCGGGCGCCAGTGCCAGGGCCGCGTCCAGATCGGCCAGGGCGCCGTCCAGATCCTGCTCGGGCAGCGCGTACATCAGATCCAGATTGAGATTGTCGATGCCGGCTTCGCGCACTTCCCGGGCTGCGCGCAATGCCTGGTCACCATCGTGGATGCGGCCCAGGCGTTGCAGCATGGTGTTGTCGAAGCTCTGCACGCCCAGGCTGATGCGGTTGACGCCGGCGCGGCGGTAATCATGGAAGCGGCCGCGCTCGATGGTGCCGGGGTTGGCTTCCAGGGTGATCTCGACGTTTTCGGTGAACGCCAGCCGGGCATTGGCCTGCTCAATGATCGTCCCGATCGCAGTGGCCGGAAACAGACTCGGCGTGCCGCCGCCGAAGAACACGGTATCGATGCGGCGGCCGGCAAGTTCGGGCATGTCGGCCAGGTCCCGGTCCAGATCGGCGATCAGCGCGGTGACATAGGCGTCGATCGGCAGTTCCTCCGGCGCCCGGTGCGAATTGAAATCGCAGTACGGGCATTTGCGCACGCACCAGGGCAGGTGCACGTACAGGGACAGCAGCGGCGAAGGCGTGGCGGCGGGGGTCATTGCAGGGTGCGGGCGGCGGGTTGTCGGGCGGGCTGGATGCCGATTCGGTGGCGGGCGGGGCAGCGGTCGGGGCAGCCTGGGCGCCAGCTTCAGCCCAGGGGTGGGGTCTGTGGATCGCTCAACCGTCGGCGCAGTTCGGTCACGGCCCGGGCCCGGTGGCTGATCCGGCTTTTCAGCGCCGGCGCCATCTGGGCGGCACTCAGGCCCTGTCCGGGATCAAGGAACACCGGATCGTAGCCGAAGCCGCCGGCGCCCAGCGGGGATTCCAGGATGCTGCCGCGCCACAGGCCTTCGGCGATCACCGGCAGCGGATCGTCGGCATGGCGCAGCAGCACCAGGCAGGCGTAGAAGCAGGCGTCGCGCCCGGCATCGGGGCGCTGGGCCAGGGCCGCCAGCAGTTTTTCGATATTGGCCGTGGCGCCGGCGCCAACACCGGCATAGCGGGCGCTGTGCAGGCCCGGCGCACCGGCCAGGGCGGTGACCAGCAGGCCCGAATCGTCGGCCAGCGCCGGCAGGCCGCTTTGGCGGCTGGCGTGGCGAGCCTTGATCAGGGCGTTCTCGACAAAGCTGGCACCGGTTTCTTCAACCTCGTCGATGCCCAGCTCGGTCTGCGCCACCAGCTCCATGCCGGTATCGGCCAGCAGTTCGCGCAGTTCGGCCAGTTTGCCGGCGTTGCCGGTGGCCACCACCACGCGCGTGGTCGCGGTCATCGGCTGGCGTCGTCGGCCAGGGCGGCGCGCTGGGCGGCCAGCAGTTGCGCAGTGCCCTTGTCGGCCAGGGCCAGCAGCGCATCCAGCTCCTCGCGGCGGAAGGCCTGGCCTTCGGCGGTGCCCTGGACTTCGATGAAGCCACCTTCGCCGTTCATCACGATATTCATGTCGGTGTCGCAGCGGCTGTCTTCCAGATAATCCAGGTCCAGCACCGGCTGGCCCTGCCAGATGCCGACCGAGACTGCCGCCACCTGGCTGGTGAGCACTGCGACCGCGGGTAGCTTGCCTTGCGACAAGGTGGCCAGGGCGTCGGCCAGGGCCACCCAGGCGCCGGTGATGGCGGCGGTGCGGGTGCCGCCGTCGGCTTGCAGGACATCGCAATCCAGGGTGATGGTGCGCTCGCCCAGAGCCTTGAGGTTCATGCAACTGCGCAGCGAGCGGCCAATCAGGCGCTGGATTTCCAGGGTGCGTCCGCCCTGCTTGCCGCGGCTGGCCTCGCGGTCGTTTCGGGTATGGGTGGCGCGCGGCAGCATGCCGTACTCGGCCGTGACCCAACCCGAGCCCTTGCCGCGCAGGAAGGCCGGCACGCGCTCCTCGACCGAGGCCGTGCACAGCACGCGGGTGTCGCCAAAACTGATCAACACCGAGCCTTCGGCATGCTTCAGGTAGTGGCGCTGGATATGCACCGGGCGCAGCTGGTCGGCGGCGCGGGCACTGGGACGGACGACGGCCGACATGGCGGATCCTTGGGAAGCAGGGTGCTGGAGTTTACCATTGGCCTGCCGACTGCCCGGCCCGGGCTGTGCCATCAGGGCCTTGATCGACGGCGTCGTCGCACGTCTCTGCCCGTCCTTTTCAATGAATGGAAATCCGCCGATGATCCGCAGCATGACCGCTTTCGCCGAAGCCGAGCAGGCCACTGACTGGGGCACGCTTGCCTGGGAACTGCGCTCGGTCAACCACCGCTTCCTGGAAGTCACGCCACGCCTGCCTGATGAGCTGCGCGCGCTGGATCCGCCAGTGCGCGAGCGCCTGGCCGCCCGTCTGGCGCGGGGCAAGGTCGATGCCGTGCTGCGGCTCAAGCGCGAAGGCCGGCAGCCGCTGCAGTTGCAGGTCAACGAGCCGCTGGCGCAGGGCTTGTCGCAACTGGTACGGCGCCTGGGCGAGCACTTCCCGCAGCAGATGCAGCAGTTGTCGGTGACCGATCTGCTGGCCTGGCCCGGTCTGCTGGTGGAACCGGATGTCGATGCCCAGGCCGTGCAGGCGATGGCCATGGCGCTGCTCGACACCGCCATCGACGGCTTGATCCAGGCGCGAGCGCGCGAAGGCGAACGCCTGGCCGCGATGCTGGACGAGCGCCTGGACGGCATCGAGCGCCATGTCCTCACCCTGCGTGGCCTGTTGCCGCAGATCCGCCTGGCCCTGCGCCAGCGCCTGGATACCCGCCTGGCCGAACTGCGCCAGCCGCTGGAGCCGGGCCGGCTGGAGCAGGAACTGGTGCTGTCATTGCAGAAGCTGGATGTCGACGAGGAACTGGACCGCCTGGACAGCCATATCGCCGAGGCCCGGCGCACCCTGGGTCTGTCTGAGGCGGTCGGCCGGCGGCTGGATTTCCTGATGCAGGAATTTAACCGCGAGGCCAATACCTTGGGCAGCAAATCCGTGGACGGACGCAGCTCCCAGACCGCGGTCGAGCTGAAGGTATTGATCGAGCAGATGCGCGAACAGGTGCAGAACATCGAATGAACCGGTCATTGCCGCCTTGGCCGCCTTGGCCGGCATTGCCGGCGGTGGCCGCGGCCTGTGCCGGGCGTCTGCTGCGGAGCGCCGCGCTGGCGCTGGGCCTGATGCTGGCCGTGGTGGCGCGTGGCGAAGAGGCGGTTCCGGTGCATCCGCCGCCGGCGCTGCCTGCCGGGGATGCCGCTGCCGCTCCGGTTCCGGACATGGCCGAACGCCTGGCGGCCTGCGCCAGTTGCCATGGCACGCAGGGTGAGGGCGTCGTCGGCGGCGCCGAGTTCTATCCGCACCTGGCCGGCAAGCCGGCCGGCTACCTGCTGGCGCAGATGCAGGCCTTCCGCGAGGGCCGTCGCCACTACCCGCGCATGGTCTACCTGATGCAGTACATGGACGACGTCTGGCTGGCGCAGATAGCCCGCTGGTACGCCGACCAGCCGGCGCTGGCGGTCTACCAGCGTTCGGCGCGATCGCTGGCGATGACGCCGCAACGCCGCGCCCGGGCCGAACAATTGATGTTCCAGGGCGACGCCGGCGCCGGTGTGCCCGCCTGTGCCGCCTGCCATGGTCGCGATCTGGCCGGACTGGAGCCCGGCGTGCCGGCGCTTATCGGCCTGCCGGCAGATTATCTGGTGGCACAGTTCGGCGGCTGGGTGACCGGCATGCGCCGCAGCCAGGAACCGGACTGCATGGCCGACATCGCCCGCCGCCTGGAGCCGGCCGATGTCGTGGTGATCGCCAATTGGCTGGCGGCGCAACCGGCGCAGGCGCAGCTTCGTCCCGCGCCGGCGGATTCATGGGGCTTGCCGCTGCCGTGCGGGACGTTGTCCGGCGTGTCCGACGTGGCCGGCGTGGCCGGGTCTGATGTCGTACCACCAGCCGCGGTCGAGTCCGGGCAGCCATCCCGGAATCGGCCATGAGCCCGGCACCCCGGCGGTCTGGCTTCTCCAGGCGCCGTTGGCTGCTGTCAGCGGCAGTGCTGGCCCTGGCCGGGTTCGCGCTCGCGCTGTGGCTGTTTCTGGCCCAGGGCGGCCTGACGCCATTGCGTGTGCCCGTGGGCGAGCCCTGGCAGGGCAGTGACGATCCCGGGCAGATCGCCCACGGTGCCTACCTGGCCAGGATCGGCAACTGCCTGACCTGCCATACCAGCCGCGGCGGCATTCCCTATGCCGGCAGCCGGCCGTTTCGTTCCGAGTATGGCGTGCTGTATTCGAGCAACCTCACGCCGGACCCGGAAACCGGCCTGGGCGAGTGGAGCCTGGCCGAGTTCAACCACAGCCTGCGCCATGGCGTCAGCCGCACCGGCTTGCTCTATCCGGCGTTCCCGTTCGCCCATTTCAGCCATCTCACCGATGAGGACGTGGAGGCGTTGTTCGCCTTCCTGCGTCAATTGCCGCCCGTGCGCCAGGCGGCACCGGCCAATGCCATGTCGGCGCCGGCGTCCTGGCGCAATTTCTCGATGTTCGGCTGGCGGATGCTGTTCCACCGTCCCTCTGCGGTCATCGCCCAGGTGCCGGACGACAGCGGGCCGGCGCCGAGCCAGGCCTGGCAGCGTGGACGTTACCTGGTCGATGGCCTGGGCCATTGCGCCATGTGCCACAGCGGCCGTGGCGCGCTGCAGTCGCTGCCGGCATCGCGTTACATGGCCGGCGAGCACATCACCGGCCAGGGCTGGTATGCGCCGCCGCTGGATCGCGAGGCTCTGGCGCACTGGCAGGAACCGGAACTGGCCTATTACCTGCGAAATGGCGTTTCCCGGCACGGCTCGGCCTATGGCTCGATGGCCGAGGTGATCTTCACCAGCACCCAGTTCCTGACCGAGGACGATGCGCTGGCGATGGCGATTTATCTGAAGACGATCGAACCGGCGCCGTCGGTGCGCCATGACCGGCGCTCGGCCAGCCGCGATCCGGCCAGCGCCGGCATCGGCAACGGCATGAATGTGTATCGCCAGCAGTGCGCCGACTGCCATGGCCTGGATGGGCGCGGTCGCGGTCTGGATTACCCGCCGCTGGCCGGCAACCGGCTGGTGATGTCGGCCAGCGGCGTCAATCCGATCCGCATGGTCCTGTTTGGCGGCGTTGCGCCGGTCACCGGCGGCAACCGCCAGCCCCATTCGATGCCGCCTTACCTCACCTGGCTCAGCGACCGCGAGGTGGCCGAGGTGGTCAACTACATTCGCAGCGCCTGGGGCAACCAGGCCAGTGCCGTGACCATCGACGATGTCCGCGCCCAGCACAGCCTGATGCTGCACTGACGCTGCGAAGAGCGCGGCGCACGGCGCTCAGCGCAACACCGGCGCGGCCAGTGCCGACAGCGCCGGCAGGTCGAGCAGGCGCAGGTCGCGCCGGTCGATTTCGATCAGTTGCTGGCCGCGCAGCCGGCGCAGCACCCGGCTCACCGTCTCCGGCGCCAGACGCAGGTAGTTGGCGATGTCGGTGCGGCTCATCGACAGGTTGAAGCGGCTGGCCGACAGCCCGCGCCGGGCGTAACGGCGCGACAGCGCCACCAGGAAGGCGGCCATGCGCTGGTCGGCGCTGTAGTCGCCGGCCAGCAGGGCGGCCTTGCCGATGTCCTGGCTGAGCAGGCGAAACAGGCGATCGCGCAGATTGGGCATCACCCCGGCCAGCTCGCGCATGCGCGCAAAGGTGAAGCTGCACAGCACCACCGTGTCCAGGGCCACGGCATTGCAGGGATAGATGTCCGGATGGATGGCGTTGAGCCCGACCACTTCGCCGGGCAGGTAGAAATCCAGCACCTGCTCGCGCCCTTCGCGGTCCACGACATAGGTCTTGACCGTACCGGCGCGCACCGCCGCGATGGCATCGAAGCGCTCGCCCTCGCGGAACACGTGTTCGCCTTCCTGAAGGGTTCGCACCTCGTCGACCAGCAAGGCGCGCATCTGGGCCACGGCATTGTCCTGGTAGCCTTCCGAGCAGCAGGCGTCGGAAAAGGCGCAGGTCGAGCAGAAATGCGGCCGCGGTGATGGCCGGGCGGCATCGGCGTGCAGCTTGATGACGTTGTCGGGCGCGCTCAAGGTTGGTGGTCCGGGCGGAAGGTCGGGCCGCGATGGTTCACGAGATGGCGAAAAAATGCCAGCAATGGCCCGAGTCCATGGCGCTGACATTCATCTATAGGCAATGCCCGGACGGCGGCGTGACCGGCTCTGCCTGGAGCGGCGGCCAGCCCGAGCGGGCAGTGCCCAGCCCTGGCGTGTTCAGACCACGCTGGAGAAACGTGCCGGCGCGGCGGGGGGCGCCTGGTGCAGGTAGCGGTCGAAGCAGGCGCACAGCACGCGCAGCAGCAGGCGGCCGCGGGCGGTGGCGCGGATCAGGTCGGGGCCGATCTGGACCAGGTCGTCGGCGACCAGGGCTTGCAGGCGTTCCAGATCGGGCTGGAAATAGTCGGAAAAGTTGATCCCGAAACGGTCTTCGACCGCCGCCATCGAGACTTCGCCCTGGCACATGAGCTGCTGGATGACATGCGCGCGCAGGCGATCATCGGCATCCATGTCCAGGCCACGCCAGACCGGGATGCGGCCGGCATCGATCATCGCTTCCCAGGCCGGCAGCTCGCGCGGGCTCTGACAGTAACTGTCGGCGACCTGGCTGATCGCGCTCACGCCCAGGCCGATCAAGTCGCAGTCGGCGTGGGTGGTGTAGCCCATGAAGTTGCGGTGCAGGTCACCGCGCTCCTGGGCCCGGGCCAGGTCGTCGTCGGGCAGGGCGAAGTGATCCATGCCGATGTAGCGGTAGCCGGCCGCGGTGAGCTTGGCGATCGCCAGTTCGAGCAAGGCCAGCTTGGCTTCCGGGCTGGGCAGATCGGCGGCCTTGATCCGCTGCTGGGGCCGGAACAGTTGCGGCATGTGGGCGTAGCTGTAGACCGCCAGGCGGTCGGGCCGGGCGCCGATGACGATGTCCAGGGTGCGGGCAAAGCCTTCCGGCGTCTGTCGCGGCAGGCCGTAGATCAGGTCGACATTGATCGAACGCAGTCCGTGCCGGCGACAGGATTCGATCACCGCCAGCGTCGGCGCCACCGGCTGGATCCGGTTTACCGCCTCCTGTACCTGCGGATCGAAATCCTGCACGCCCAGGCTTGCGCGGTTGATGCCGGCCCGGGCCAGGGCGGCGATGGTGTCGTCGTCGACGTGGCGCGGGTCCAGTTCGATGGAGAAATCACGCTGCGGCGAGCGGCTGAAATTGAACTGCTGGCCGAGGCTGTCGATGACCTCGGCCAGTTGCGCCGGAGTCAGGAAGTTGGGCGTGCCGCCGCCAAAATGAAGCTGCATCACCTCCCGGTCGCGGTCGAACTGCGGCGCCAGCATCGCCGCTTCACGGAGCAGGCGCGCGACATAGGGTGCGGCCCGGTTCTGGTCGCGGGTGATGATGCGGTTGCAGCCGCAGTAGAAGCAGGGGCTGGTGCAGAACGGCACGTGCACGTACAGCGACAGCGGCTGCGGAATCGGATCCTGGTTGCTGCGCCGGGCGGCGGCGCTGCGCTGCTTGCCGCCGTAGCCGGGCTGGAACTGCGGCGCGGTCGGGTAGGAGGTGTAACGCGGCCCGGGCCGGTCATAGCGGCGCAGCAGGGCGGCGTCGAAGGTCGGTTCGCTGATCATGGCGAGCACCATAGCCGCCGCGGTCCGTGCCCCGCCTTGATCGGGATCAAGTCCGGCGCCGGTTGCCGGCAGCGGCCGGGAACGCCACCGCGCCATGCCGTCACCGGCCGATGCCGCTACCATCGGCGCCATGGACCAGACCGCCAATCCCTACGATGACATCGACACCAGCCAGCCGCGGCTGGCGGTATTGATCGATGCCGACAATGCCTCACCGGCGGTGATCGAGGGCCTGCTGGCCGAGATCGCCCGCTTCGGTGTTGCCAGCGTGCGCCGCCTGTACGGCGACTGGACCTCGCCGCGCCATGGCGGCTGGAAGAAGGTGCTGCTGGAACATTCGCTGGCGCCGGTGCAGCAGTTCGCCTACACCACCGGCAAGAACGCCACCGACAGCGCGATGATCATCGACGCGATGGATCTGATGTACACCCGACGCTTCGCCGGCTTCTGCCTGGTCTCCAGCGACAGCGACTTCACCCGCCTGGCCCAGCGCCTGCGCGAGGAGGGGCTGCTGGTGCTGGGCTTTGGCGAGAAGAAGACGCCGGCGGCATTCGTCGCCGCCTGCGACAAGTTCATCTATACCGAGTTGCTGGTGGCCGCTGGCCGGGCCGCTCCGGCGCGACCGGCGGCGAAACCGGCGAAGACGACGGCGGGCAAGACACCTGCGGCCAGCCCGCCGGAGCCTGGCGCCCCGGCCGCCGCCCGGGAACCCGATGCCGAGCCTGGAACCGATAGCGGGAATGACGGCACCGCGGCCGGCGACGACCCGCAGCCGCCGTTCGAGCTGATTTCCCGCGCAATCAACGAATCCGACGATGACGAAGGCTGGGCCCAGCTCGGTGCCGTCGGCAGTTACCTCAACAAGGTGCGGCCGGATTTCGATGCCCGCCTGTATGGCCACAAAAAGCTCAGCGAACTGCTGCGCGCCCATCCCGAGCGCTGGGAAATGCGCGTCACCGGCGTGCCCGATACCGGCATCAAGCTGATCCACGTGCGTCCGGCGCAAGAAAAACCGGCGCCGGCCAAGGGCAGTCGGCGCGCCGGCAGCAAGGGCGGTGGCAAGGCCACGGGCGCGCGCAAGCCGACCGGTGACGCCTGACTGGCGATGGCTGATGGATCCATCTGCCTGCTGCCACCAGCGCCGGCCCGGTTCCCGGCCAGCCCGGTGGCGGTGTCTGCTTTTCCCGACACCGCCTGAGCGCCAATGACCGACGTCATCATCATCGGCGCCGGCCACAACGGCCTGACCTGCGCCGCCTACCTGGCCGCGGCCGGGCTGTCGGTGACGGTGCTGGAACGCCGGCCGGTGGTCGGCGGCGCGGCGGTCACCGAGGAGTTCCATCCCGGCTTCCGCAACTCGGTCGCCGCCTACACCGTCTCCCTGCTGCAGCCCAGGGTGATCGCCGACCTGCGCCTGCATGAGCATGGCCTGCGCCTGGTCGAGCGGCCGCTGGCCAACTTCCTGCCCCTGCCCGATGGCGATTACCTGAAGGTCGGCGCCGGCCGAACCCAGGCCGAAGTGGCGCGGTTCTCGCAGCGCGATGCCGAACACCTGCCGGCCTACGAAACGAGGCTGGACGCGATCGCCGACGTCCTGCGCGCGCTGGTGCTGGAAACCCCGCCCAATGCCGTCGCCGGCAGTTGGCTGGCGGCGCTGCCGGAACTGCTGAAAACGGCGCGAGCGGCGAAACCGCTGCGCCGGCTCGGCCTGGACGGCCAGCGCGAGCTGCTCGATCTGTTCACCCTGTCGGCGGCCGATTACCTGCAGCGCTGGTTTGAAAGCGAACCGATCAAGGCGGTGTTCGGCTTCGATGGCATTGTCGGCAATTACGCCAGCCCGTACACAGCCGGCTCGGCGTATGTCTTGCTGCACCATGTCTTCGGCCAGCTCAACGGCAACAAAGGCGCCTGGGGCCATGCCATCGGCGGCATGGGCGCGATCACCCAGGCGATGGCGCGCTGCTGCCTGGAGCGCGGTGTCGACATCCGCGTCGATGCGCCGGTGCGCGAGGTACTGGTCGAGCAGGGCCGGGCCGCCGGAGTCGTCACCGCCGATGGCCAGGTGCTGCGCGCGCGCTGCGTGGTCTCCAACCTCAATCCGAAACTGCTGTTCCAGCAGTTGCTCGATCCGGCCGCGCTGCCGGCGCCATTCCTTGAACGGATCGGTCATTGGCACTGCGCCTCAGGCACCTTCCGGATGAATGTCGCCCTCAGCGAGCTGCCCGATTTCAGCGCCCTGCCCGGGCGCAGCGCGGCCGAGCACCACGGCGCCGGCATCATCCTGGCGCCGAGCCTGGATTACATGGACCGCGCCTTCTTGGACGCGCGGGAGCATGGCTGGTCACGCCAGCCGATCGTCGAAATGCTGATTCCCTCGGTGCTGGATGACTCGCTGGCGCCGCCGGGCGCGCATGTCGCCAGTCTGTTTTGCCAGCAGTTCGCGCCGCAGCTCCCCGATGGCAGTAGCTGGGACCAGCACCGCGAGGCCGCCGCCGACGTCATCATCGATACCGTCAACCGGTACGCGCCCAACTTCCGCGCCTCGGTGCTGGCCCGGCAGATCAACAGCCCGCTGGATCTTGAGCGCACTTTCGGCCTGGTCGGCGGCGACATCTTCCATGGCGCGCTGTCATTGAACCAGTTGTTCAGCGCCCGGCCGATGCTTGGCCATGCCGATTACCGCACGCCGGTGCCGGGCCTGTACCAGTGTGGTGCCGGCACCCATCCGGGCGGCGGCGTCACCGGTGCGCCCGGCCACAACGCCGCACGCGAAATCGTGCGCGACCGGCGCCGCTGGCGTCGTTGAGGCCAGGCCCGGCTGCCGGCGTCTGCGCCAGGTCAGCCGTCAGGAAACAGCTCGGCCTGGGGCGGCTGTGGTTCGGGCTCACGGAAGTTGGCCAGGCCGACGCCGGCCAGGCGATAGCGCGTGCCGGCCGGCAACTCCACCCGCTGACAAAGCGTTTCAACGATCGCAAGCAGGTCGGCCAGGCTGTCCGGCGGCGCGTCCGGGGTCAGGCTGCGGGTCAGGGTGCGGAAATCGCCGGTGCGCAGCTTCAGCACCACGGTGTGCGACACCCGCCGTTCGCGGCTGGCCGCGCGCCAGGTCTTTTCCGCCAGTGGCTGCAGCTGCGGCCTCAGTTCGGCCAGGGTCAGGTCTTGGGCGAAGGTGTCCTCGCTGGAGATCGATTGCGTTGGCCGGTCCGGCTGCACCGGGCGCGGGTCGATGCCGCGCGCCAGTTCGGCCAGGCGCAGGCCCCAACGGCCGAAGTGGTGCGCCAGCGTGGCCGCCGGAAGCTGGCGCAGTTGCGCCACGGTCGCCACGCCCAGTTCAGCCAGGCGCCGTTGGCCGACCTGGCCGACGCCGGGCAGGCGGCCAACCGGCAGCGGCGACAGGAAGGTCTGCACCTGGCTGGGCCGGATCACGAACAGGCCATCGGGCTTGCGCCAGTCCGAGGCGATCTTGGCCAGGAATTTGTTGGCCGCGACACCGGCCGATGCGGTCAGGGCCAACTCCTCGCGGATGGCGCTGCGGATCGCCTGGGCGATGGCGGTCGCCGAGCCCAAACCCAGGCCCACGGCGCTGCCCGGGTCGGTCACATCCAGATAGGCCTCATCCAGGGACAGCGGTTCGATCAGGTTCGTGTACCGGATCATGATCTGCCGCACCTGGCGCGAGACCGTGCGATAGCGGTTGAAGTCCGGCGCCACGAACACCGCCTGCGGGCACAGCCGCTCGGCCCGCCGGGCCGGCATCGCCGAGCGCACGCCATGGCGCCGGGCCTCGTAGCTGGCGGCACAGACCACCGAGCGCTCGCCGCGCCAGGCCACGACCACGGGCCGGCCGCGCAGGGCTGGATCATCGCGCTGCTCGACTGAGGCGTAGAAGGCGTCCATGTCGACATGGACGATCTTGCGGATGCTTTCCGGGATTGGCGGCGATGGCAGGGCGGCGGCTGCGACCACGCCGTCGTCGGCGCTCATCGTGTCGGCAGCGGACAGGTTCCGGTGGCCATGGGCCAGGTCAGCCGTTCCAGGGTCAATTCGCCGTCGCCAAATTCCGCCGACGGTGCCCGGTAGCGCAACTGGACCAGGTCGCAGCCGTCGAACGCCAGTTCCAGGTCGCCCCAGGGTGACAGGTCCAACTGGCCGGGATCGAAGGCCTCGAAGCGGCTGCCGTGCGGACGCACCGCCGGGCCCAGGTGCAGGCGGCCGTCGTCGTCGAGCCGGCCCTGCGCCTGCAGCCAGACCGGGCTGTCGCCGCTGGCGGCATGGCCGAACAGCACCAGCATCAGGCGACCATCATCCTGGGCGGCGATCACCAGGCCCTGGCCGGGTGCGGCCGGATCGTAGAAGCTGCCGCTGACCGCGCCGATGCCGGTTGCGGCCGTCTGCGCCGGTGTTGCAACGGGGTTGGAGTCGGCACAGTCATGGCTGCCCAGGTGCATCAACTGATGCAGTTGCCGGCTGCCGGAGCCGTAACCGGCCGGACCTTGGAAACGCAACTCGCCCCGGCCGCAGGCGCTGAACACGATCCGCGCCGAGCCCCAGTGTTCGACCCAGACGTCGTCTGGCTGGTAGCCGCTGCCAAAGCCGCGGCCATGGACGCGCTCGATCTGGTCGAAGGCGATGCCGTCGCCATCGATGCGGCCCAGCGCGGTCAACCAAAGTTGGTCGCCAGGCTCGCCGGCGGCCGGCACGGTGAAGGCGTGCAGCAGGGCGGTGTGCCGGTCCAGCACCTGCAACAACCAGCCTTCGCCGGCGCGCTCGGGGCCGTACCAGGAGCCGCTGAAGCGGCTGTCGACGGCCACCGGGTCGGGCCGCGGCGCGGGCAACGTTGGCGTCTTGTCAGCAGGCGCGGTGGCGCTCAGGCGACAGCCGCCGTCAGCTTCACCGCTGGCCGCCAGCGCCAGACAGTCCCTCTGCAGGCGCTCGGCCGCCGGCGTGATCTGCTGCCCCAGCCAGGCGCGCAACCCGTCCCAGGTGGCGCGGGTTTCCGCAGCGCTGAGGTCGCAGTGGCCCGGCGCGCCCTGGTCGATCCAGGCCTGCTGCAGGTGTTCGCTGGGCAACTGCTGGTGCAGCCACCGGCCATGGCTGGCGGGCAGCAACTGATCGCTGTCGCCGTGCAGGCTGAGGATGCGCGCCGGTGCCGGATCGCCCGGCAATGGCGTGGCCACTGGCGTCAGGCCCGAGCGCAGGCGGAACTCCAGGGCGGCAAAGGCATCGGCCGGGACGCGGCGAATGCCGTTGTCCAGATCAACCCCGTACTCGGCGTTGCCGTTGCCGAAGGCGGCGCGGCCGGCGAGCTTGTCCGCGCTGCGCACCAGGTCGCCCAGGCCCAGGCTGGCGTGGACCAGGCCGAGCATGAGCTGCTCGTTGTCGCTGATGCCGCTGGCGGCATGCACCTGTTCCAGTCGCGCCTGCTGGCCGGCGCTGCGCTGCCAGGCCGGCAGGTTCAGGCCCAGGCAGCGGTTGCTGCGCAGCACGATCTGCTCCAGCCCCGACGCCGAGATCTGGTGCGCCGGCAGCAGCCAGGGCAGATCGGTGGCCGCGGGCAGGGCGGCACCTTCAACATGATTGCAGGTGTGGTCATAGACCAGGCGCAGGTCCAGGGCGGCCTGCCAGAAATCGTCGGCACGGGTGATCGGGCACAGGGGCAGGGCGGCGGTCACCGGCAGGTCGGGCGCCAGGGCAAGCTGCAGCGCCGCGTGGCCACCCATGGCGCGGCCATAGGCAATGATCTGGCCGGGCTGGCCCAGCTCGATCGCCAGGCGTGCCAGCAGTTCCTGGTTGTCGGCGACGGCGCTGAAGCCATTCCAGCCCGGTTGCCGGTAGCCGCTGGCGGCCACGGCATAACCCTGCGCCAGTTGGACCGCCAGCAGCGGACCCAGATCCGGCGCCAGGCCGCGCTCGAAGCTCAGGTCGTTCTGGTACAGCACCAGGCCGTCACCGGCCTGCCAGCCATCGGGCACGGCAACGCGATACACCGCGCCTGAGGGCGTGATGCCGGTGTGCTCGCGGGCGGCATGACCCGGGAAGCTGAGCGACAAGATCAGGAGGGCAACAAACAGGCGCACGATGGCAGGCTCGAATTCCAGGTGGGCGGCGGCGCAAGCGCGGCGCTTGCCAGTATCGACCGATGCCGGTGGCCCGGCCAGTGCTGGAAGCTGAGGCGCCGGCGCTGGCGTGCCGGCGAAAGCGGCCGCGGTCGCTGTCGACCGCGGTCCGCGGTCAGGCTCAGTAGCTCAGGCGGACACCGAGCAGCAGGGACTGGTAGGCCGAACCGACATCGGCCTCGGCGATCACGCCCCAGCCGTTGTTGAACTTGTACTGGCCATTGAGCACCAGGGCGGTGTGGTCATCGTCGACCAGCCCGCCGATGTTGATGGCATCGCCAGCGCCAATGGTGGCTTCCGGATCGTCCATGAAGATGTGGCGCAACGAGCCGCCCACTTCCCAGTTGCGACCCAGTGCCGAGCGCACGCCCACTTCCAGGCTGTAGCCCTCGGTGCCCTCCAGTTCGCCGCCGATGACGCCGGCCGGGGTGGTGACCAGGAAATCGGCGCTGCTGACGCGCTCGTAGGCAACCCGGGCAAACAGGTCGGTGCGCGCGGCCACCGGCAGGTTGTAGCCCAGGCCGAAATGGAAGCGGTTGATGTCTTCGTCAATGGCGATTTCGTTGTCGCCGATGTGGGTACCGCCTTCCAGCTTGCCGCGGTTCCAGCCCAGGAACAGATGCCAGTTGGGATTGATCATGCCCGAGCCGCGCAGGGCCAGGCCGGTGTTGCTTTCCAGTGCACTTTCATCGGGCGAGACATGCTGGGCGGCGATGTCGAAATACGACCAACTGATGCCGGTGACGCTGGACTGCTGGGCCATGGCGCCAGTGGCCGGCAGGGCCAGGGCCAGGCCGGCGGCGAGGATCAGAGAATTGCGGTTCATTGCGCGCTCCTTGCGGGATGGGGGCAAAACAGGGCAATTGTACGGGCCCGGTCTGAACCGTGGCGTGCCGGAGCGCGATGGTGGCGGCGCCGGGGCGGTCAGCCGGCACCGGCGAAATCGTGCTGGCGCCAGGCCTCGTAGACGACGATGGCGACGGCGTTGGACAGGTTCAGGCTGCGATTGTCCGGGCGCATCGGCAAGCGCAGCCGTTGCCCCTCGGGCACGTCGGCCAGCACCGCCGCCGGCAGGCCGGCGGTTTCCGAGCCGAACAGGAAGGCATCGCCCGGTCGATACCCTGGCTGGTCGTGGCGCAGGCGGCCGCGCGTGCTCAGGGCGAACAGCCGCGGCGGCGCCACCTCGGCCAGGCACTGTTGCAGCGAGGAATGGACCTGCAGGCGGGCGAACTCGTGGTAATCAAGCCCGGCACGGCGCAGCCGGGCATCGTCCAGGGCAAAACCCAGCGGGGCCACCAGGTGCAGGCGGCAACCAGCGTTGGCGCACAGGCGGATGACATTGCCGGTGTTGGGCGGGATTTCCGGCTGGTGCAGGATGACCTGGAACATGCCGGTTCAACGCGCGCCCGGACCAGGATCCAGGCCGGCCGCGGCGGCCCGATCAGCGGCTCGCGCCAGCGTCGCCCAAAAGGAAACCACCCCCATTCCAGCCCAACCGCAGTTGCCCACGTCCGCTGTGCTCACCAGTCCGTCCGGCCGCCATCGTGGCCGAGCATGGCCAACTGCTGGTCGGCGCTGGCGGCCTCGAAGGCCCGGATCATGCCGGCCACCGAATCGGCCGGCGCCAGGTCGGCCTGCTCACCACCCATGGCGGTGCGCACCCAGCCAGGACGCAGGGCGAAGCAGAGCACGCCGCGCGGGTTCAGCTCCTGGGCCAGCAGCCGGGTCCACATGTTCAGCGCCGCCTTGGAGGCGTTGTAGCTGGGCGAGTGGAAGCCATCGACGCCGGCGATCGAGCCCAGGCCCGATGAAATGTTCGCCACCCGGGCCGGCTGCCCGCGTTCAAGCAGGTCGGCGCAGGCCTGGGTGACCAGCACCGGGCCGATGGCGTTGACCGCATGGCTGCGCGCCATCACCGCCGGATCAAGCTGGCCGAAGCGTTCACCGCGCACCAGGATGCCGGCGTTGTTGATCAGCCGGTGCAGGCGGTCGGTAAGTGGCTCCAGGCGTTGCCGCAGAGCCTGGATGCTGGCCGGATCGGCGACATCCAGCGGCAATACGTTCAACTGGCCCGGGTGCGCGGCGGCCAGTGCGGCCAGGTCTGTGGCCTGCTCCGGCGCCCGGCAGGCGGCGTGCACGGTGGCACCGCGGGCCAGGTACTGGCGCACGAATTCCAGGCCCAGGCCGCGATTGGCACCGGTGATCAGTACATGCATGGGGCTATCCTCCAGGGCGGCCGCCGGGGCCGGGGTGACCTTCGGCATTTTGCCAGTTCGTTGGTCTGTCGTATTGTCGGGCGCCGCCGCCAGCCGCGGTATCGTCCGGCTGGCCCGGCTGCCGCTGGAACCATTCGCCACCGCCACCAGTCCCAGACCGCGGACTCCTGGAGACAAGCATGCGTGTATTGCCCCTGATCGTGCTCGCCGCCGCGACTGCGACGTCGACGGCCAAGGCCATCGATATTCCCTACCAGAGCTTCACCCTGGACAACGGCCTGCGCGTGGTCGTGCATACCGACCGCAAGGCGCCGATCGTGGCGGTGAACATCTGGTACCACGTCGGCTCCAAGGACGAGCAGCCGGGCAAGACCGGGTTCGCGCACCTGTTCGAGCACCTGATGTTCCAGGGCACCGAGCACTACGACGACGAGTTCTTCAAGCCGCTGGAGCAGGTCGGTGCCACCAGCATGAACGGCACCACCAGCTTCGATCGCACCAACTATTTCTTCAACGTGCCGACCACGGCGCTGGACCTGGGTCTGTGGATGGCTTCCGAGCAGATGGGCCATTTCCTCGGCGCGGTTGACCAGGCGCGGCTGGACGAGCAGCGCGGCGTGGTCAAGAACGAAAAACGGCAAAGCGAGAACCAGCCCTACGGCCAGGCCTACGAGACCCTGTTCCGGGCCAGTTTCCCGGCCGGCCATCCCTATCATCACATGCCGATCGGCTCGATGGCCGACCTGGACGCGGCCACCCTGGATGATGTCCAGTGGTGGTTCCGAAGCTGGTACGGCCCCAACAACGCGGTGCTGGTGCTGGCCGGCGACATCGACCTGGCGACGGCACGCGACAAGGTCGGCCAGTACTTCGGGCATATCCCGGCCGGGCCGACCATGGCCCAGCCCGAGCCCGAGATTGCCGCGCGCACCCAATCCACCCGCGAGCAGCTCGAAGACCGTGTCGCCCAGCCGCGCCTCTACCGTAGCTGGAACATTCCCCAGTTCGGCAGCGCCGATCTGGTCCACATCCAGTTGCTCGGCCGAATCCTGGGCGGCAGCCCCAGCTCGCGCCTGGACCGCCGTCTGGTGCATCAGGAACAACTTGCCGACCGGGTCAGCGCCTTCGCCATGGGCATGCAACTGGCCGGGGTTGGCATGGTCTCGGTGGACGTCAAGGCCGGCATCGAGCCCGAACGGGTCGAGGCCATCGTTGATGAGGAGCTGGAGCGCCTGCTGACCGACGGTGTCAGCCAGGAAGAGCTCGACCGGGCCCGGACCATGATCCGTTCCGGCCTGGTGTTCCAGCTTGAGCGTGTCGGCGGCTTCGGCGGCAAGGCCGATCTGCTCGCCGAATGCGCCGTGTTCGCTGGTGATCCGGGCTGCTATCGCGCCGAACTGGAGGCCCTGGACCAGGCCACGCCGCAAGCCCTGCTCGAAGCCGGCCGGCGCTGGCTGGCCCGCGGCGACCACACCTTGCTGGTGATTCCCGGCGATCGGGCACCGGTGGCCGACGATCAGCCGACCGCGCCCCATGTCGATCCGCCGGCGCTGGCACCGGCCGAGGAGCGCTTCGGCCACAGCCAGGACAAGGTCGATCGCAGCGCTGGTCCGCCGGTGACCGAGACCTTCCCCGATCTGGCCTTTCCCGACCTGGAACGCGGCCAGCTCGACAATGGCCTGGAACTGATCCTGGCCCGGCGCACCGGCCTGCCGATGGTGCAGATGAACCTGGAACTGGGTGGTGGCTTCAGCGCCGATGCCGGGCGCAAGCTGGGCACCTCCAGCTTCACCATGGCGATGCTCGGCGAAGGTGCCGGCGAGCTGGGTGCGCTGGAATTCGCTGCCGCTGTCGAGGCCCTGGGCGGCAGCATCGTTGCCCGTGCCGCGCTGGACAACGCCAGCATCCAGTTGGCGACCCTGAAGGAGCAGTTGGATCCGTTGATGGCGCTGTACGCCGATGTGGTGCTGCGGCCGCGCTTCGAGCCGGCCGAGATCGAGCGCGTCCGGGCCCAGTGGCTGGCCGCCATCGCCCAGGAAAAGACCCGGCCGCAGAGCCTGGCCTTGCGCCTGTTGCCGCCGCTGATCTACGGCCACGACCATGCCTATGGCATCCCGTTCACCGGCAGCGGCACCGAGGTTTCGGTCGCCGCCCTGCAGCGCAACGATCTGCTCGCCTTCCATCGCGACTGGGTCCGGCCCGACAACGCCACCCTGGTCGTGGTCGGCGACATCACCATGGCCGAACTCAAGGCCCTGCTCGCCAGCCACCTGGGCGACTGGCAGGCACCGGAAGCCGCCCTGCCCGAGATCGATCGGCATGCGGTCGCCCTGCCTGAGGGCCAGCGTGTGTTCCTGGTCGATCAGCCCGGCGCCAGCCAGGCCAACATCCTGCTCGGCCACCTGCTGCCGCCGACCGCCGATGAGCATTCGCTGGCCTTCGATCTGGCCAATGACGTCTTCGGCGGTACCTTCACCGCGCGCCTGAACATGAACCTGCGTGAGGACAAGGGCTGGTCCTACGGCGCCCACGGCAGTGCCAGCAATGCCCTCGGCCAGCGGCCCTGGCTGGCCTATGCGCCGGTGCAGATCGACCGCACCGCCGATGCCATCAGCGAAATCGTCGCCGAGCTGTCCGCCTTCGTCGCCGACCGCCCGGCCAGCGCCGAGGAGATCGAGAAGATCCGCAATTACCGGGTTCGCCGCCTGCCTGGCGCCTACGAAACCGGCTCGGCGGTGCTCGGCGCGATCGCCGCCAATGTCCGCTACGACCGTCCGGATGATTACATCGTCACTTCGCGCCAGCGCATCGAGGCGATCACCGATGCCCGCGTCCGTGCCGCCGGCCAGCGCTTGCGCCCCGATGCCCTGACCTGGGTCGTGGTCGGTGATCTGACGCAGATCGAAGCGCCGGTCCGGGCGCTGGCGCTGGGGCCGGTGCAGGTGCTGGACAGCGATGGCCAGGCCGTGACCCGGCCGGAGCCGGCGCCGGCCAATGAGCCGCAAGCGACCGATGCCACGGGCGAAAACGGTCCTCGCGCGGACAGTTCGGACCCGCCCAGCGCAGCGGCCGAGTCTGCCGGCAACGCTGAAGCCGCCGAGGTCGACGGCAACGACGGCGACGAGCCCATCGGCGAGGCCGTCGATACGCAGAAGAGCGAGGAGTTGATCGAGGAGCCGGCGCCGACGTTGGACGACGACCGGCACTGACTCGCCGCCGCATTGCCGCGCGGGTACACCGGCAAGTGCCTGGCCGGTGACCGGTGGCTGGTTCGCCAGCCACCATTCACCGGCCACCGGCACAATGGCGGTGGGCCGAGCGATTGTTGTCCAGCACAGCCCGCCCGTTTTTTGCCCACGCCCCGTCATCACCGGAGAAGTCATGGCCATGCCGCAACTGTCGATCCTGCCCGCGCTGCTCGCCGCCAGCCTGGTGGCCTGCACCTGGGTCAAGCCCGATGACGCCGGCAAGCGCGTGCGTGTTGCCTACGACGGCAGCGTCGACGGCTGCCAGAAGGTGGGCGAAGTCGGTGTCTCGGTGCGCGATTGGTTGCTGCCGGGCGTGCGCCGCAACGAGATGAAGGTGCTCGACGAACTGGAATCGCTGGCCCGCAACCAGGCAGCCACCATCGATGCCGACACCATCGTCGCCCAGGGCGAGGCACGCAGCGGCGAGCAGCGCTTCGGCGCCTACCGTTGCCAGGGCCAGCGCTGACGGGCCATTGCTGATCGGTCGTGGCTGGCGGGCTGGGCACGCCGGCAGCCAACAGACCGGCCGGCGCGGCGATGCCCCGTGGCCGGCTACACCGTCACAGCGCGTCCGAATCCAGCTCGCCGGTACGGATCCGGATCACCTGCTCCAGCGGCGTGACGAAGATCTTGCCATCGCCGATCTTGCCGGTGCGCGCCGCCTCGATGATCGTTTCCAGCACGCGTTCGAGCTGGTCGTCATCAACGGCGATATCCAGCTTGATCTTGGGCAGGAAATCGATCACGTACTCGGCGCCACGATACAGCTCGGTATGGCCCTTCTGGCGACCAAAGCCCTTGACCTCGCTGACCGTGATGCCCTGTACGCCGATCCCGGCCAGGGCCTGGCGGACATCGTCCAGCTTGAACGGCTTGATCACCGCCGTCACCATCTTCATCAGTCTGTCTCCGTCGCGGCCGCTGCGGCCTGGGAATAGTCCCAGCCGATTCTAGCGCCGCCACCCATGCCCGCCGCGCCCGCCGCCGGCACACTGCATCCATCCAGAGGTTGTTGCCATGATTCGTCCCGAAGACATCCAGAGCCTGAGCCAGCGCCTGGGCGAACTGTTGCCCGCCGGCGTCAAGGAAGGCGGCGACGGCCTGCGCCGCAACCTGCGTGCCGCAGTCTCGGCCCAGTTGGACCGGCTCGATCTGGTCACGCGCGAGGAGTTCGATATCCAGCGCGCCGTGCTGGCGCGCAGCCGCACGCTGCTGGAGCAGCTTTCGGCGCGGGTCGATGAACTGGAAGCCGAGCTCGCACGGCAGCGTCCGGACGGCTGACGATGGCCCTGGCCGTGGTCGCCAGCCGGGCCCTGCTCGGCGTCCAGGCCCCGGCGATCGCGGTCGAGGTGCATCTGTCCGGCGGCCTGCCGGCAACTCATATCGTGGGCATGCCGGAAACGGCGGTGAAGGAGAGCAAGGACCGCGTCCGCGCCGCCATCATCAATGCCAATCTGCGCTATCCCGATGGCCGGGTGGTGGTCAACCTGGCTCCGGCCGACCTGCCCAAGGAGGGCAGCCGCTTCGACCTGGCCATCGCTCTGGGCATCCTGGCCGCCAGCGGCCAGTTGCCGGCCGAGCACCTGGCAAAGCATGAATTCCTCGGTGAGCTGGCCTTGTCCGGCAGCCTGCGGCCAATCCATGGCGTGCTCCCGGCCGCGATCCGCTGCGGCCAGGAAGCTCGCACCCTGGTGGTGCCCGAAGGCAATGCCGGCGAGGCCGCCCTGGTGCGCAGCCATCGCGTCCTGGCTGCCGGCAGCCTGCTGTCGGTCTGCCAGCACCTGCGTGATGGCCACGGCCTGGCGACGGCCGCCGACTGCCTCGCGGCCAACACCGACCCGCCCCGGCAAGATCAGGCGGCGTACCCGGCTGGCGGACTGGCGGCGCCGGAAACCCCCGACCTGGCCCATGTCCGCGGCCAGTTGCGGGCACGGCGGGCGCTGGAGATCGCTGCCGCCGGCGGCCACAACCTGCTCATGGTCGGCCCGCCCGGCAGCGGCAAGACCCTGCTGGCCACCTGCCTGCCCGGCATTCTGCCGCCGCTGACCGAGGCCCAGGCGCTGGCCGTGGCGGCAATCGCCTCGGTGGCCGGCCAACCGCCCCGGCTGGGCGATGATTTCCTGGTGGCGCCGATCCGGGCGCCGCACCACACCGCTTCCGCCGTGGCCCTGGTCGGTGGCGGCAGCAATCCCCGACCCGGCGAGATCTCCCTCAGCCACCACGGTGTGCTGTTCCTGGACGAGCTGACCGAGTGGCAGCGCACCGTGCTCGAGGTCCTGCGCGAGCCGCTGGAGTCGGGCCGCATCGTCATCTCCCGGGCCGCGCGCCAGGCCGAGTTCCCGGCCAGCTTCCAGTTGCTGGCGGCGATGAATCCGTGTCCCTGCGGCTATTCCGGTGACAGCTCGGGCCGCTGCCGCTGCAGCGCCGAGGCCATCGCCCGCTACCGCTCGCGCCTGTCCGGGCCACTTTTGGATCGCATCGACCTGCATATTGAAGTGCCGCGCCTGCCCCAGGACGAGCTGCTGGCCGAGGCCGCCGATGCCGAATCCTCGGCCTGCGTGCGTGCTCGCGTTGCCGCCGCCCGGGATCGGCAGCTTGCGCGTGCCGGTCAGGCCAATGCACGCCTGGGCCAGACTGCCCTGAAGCGGGTCGCCGGCCTGGCGGACAGCGGCCGAGCCCTGCTCGAACAGGCCATCGGCAGGCTCAACCTGTCCGCCCGTGCCTGCCATCGCATCCTCAAGGTGGCGCGCACCATCGCCGACCTGGACGGCGCCGACAGCATCGGCAACGCCCATCTGGCTGAAGCGATCAGCTATCGTTGTTTGTAGCCGGGCTAGGCACGGCCGGGTCCAAACAGCAAAGCCACGCGGGCTTTCGTGATATAAACCGTGCCAAGCCGTGGCATGCGGGAATCCGCATCGACGGTACAGGGGGAGTGGCTGCCCGGCACCGGCTGACTCGTGACAGCCGCCGGGCCCAACAAACTCGGGGAGTTCCAAAGGATGTCCGATAAACCGCAAACCGCCGATACTGCCGACCGTCTCCAGCGAGGCCTGATCCTGGCCCTGGTCGGCATTGTCATCGCCTTGGTCATTGTCATCGTCTTGCGCCAGTTCAGTGGCGATGCCGAGATACAGCAGTTCACCGGCTCGGGCGAAAGCACCGGCGAGATCCGCAGTGACGGCGAGGTCAGCCAGCTGCTGGGCCAGGCGCGCCAAGCCGTGGCCGACAGTCGCCTGGTGGCACCGGCCGACGACAATGCCTACGAGTTCTATCTCCAGGCACTGGCCGCACAGCCCGACAATGTCGCCGCCCGCGAGGCGATCAACGACCTGTATGGCATCGCCGTGAGCAGTACCGAGCAGGCCATCGGCTCGGGCGACTTCGACGACGCCCAACGCATGGTGGGCTTGCTCTCGCAGGCCAACCCCAACTCCTACACCGTGATCAACCTGCGCCAGCGCATCGAGCGTGGCTTGCAGGCCCAGGATGCGGCGGAAGCGGCTGCCACGGCTGCCGCGCAGCAGGCGCAGCAGGCAGCCCAGGCACCGGCGTCGACTGCGGCAGCCAGTCAGCCGGCCGCCGCCGCGGAGCCGGCGCCGGCCCCGGCCGAACCGGCTTCGGACCTGGCCAGCATGTTGCCCGGTTCGGCTGCCGGTACCCAGGCCGCGGCGCCGGCACCAGCGCCAGCGTCAGCCCCGCCGTCGACCATGACCACGACCACAACCACCCCGGCTCCGGCCCAGACCGCGCCAGCGACGCCGCAGGTGCGTGACGCGCGCCTGCTCAGCCGTGTCGACCCGCAGTATCCGCCCGAGGCCATGCGCGGTCGCCAGCAGGGCTGGGTGGAACTGGAATTCACCGTCGATGTCGATGGCTCGATCAGCAATGTCAGTGTCGTCGCCAGCCGTCCGACCCGGGTGTTCGACCGGGCCGCGATCCGTGCCATGCAGGAGTGGCGCTTTGATCCGCGCCTGGAAGGCGGACAGCCGGTGTCGACCCGGATGCGCCAGCGCTTCGATTTCCGACTGGATTGATCGTCGCCGCGACGGCGCATTGATGCCCCTGGTCGCCGGTCGCGGCGATCAGGTCTCCAGGTCCAGGATCCAGGATTCATGACCATGACGCCCGGTGCCGACAGGCCCGGGCGTTGGCTTGTCTGGCGCGACCAGAAACGGCCCGGAAACGGCCTGAAACTGTCCTCGCGGCGGCGGCATCGGCCGTCGCCCAGTCCGGGCTCTTGTTCTGAGATGTTGCCGCGGTGGCTGTGGCCGCTGGTGCCATCGGTAGCTGTCCGGGAGATGGATCCGGGCGCTGCTGCCGGCCGCCCGCGTTCAGTTGCCCGAGGCTTGCCGGGGCAGCGGCTGCGGCCGGTAGCGCAGGCGATCCAGGTTCAGCCAGTCGCGCGCGGGCAGTTCCAGATAGCGGTCCAGGGTCGTGGCCATCAGGCCCGACGGTGCCACCGCCTCGCTGTTCCAGAGCACGGCAATGCCGAAACGGTGTTCGGGCAGGAAGCCGAGCATGGCGCGGTAGCCCTGGACGGCGCCGGCATGGAACACCAGGCGCTCCCCGGCATAGTCCATGATCCGCCAGCCCAGGCCGTAACCGGCCGAGTCCAGGCGGTGCCGTCGCCAGCCATTGCCGCGGATCTCGTAGGGCGTATCGACCACCGGCTGGAACAACTCCTCCAGCAAGGCGCTGGGCAGGACCTCCGGCCGGCCGCCCATGTTGGCGATCAGCCACTGGCCCAGGTCGGTGATGCTGGCATTGATGCCGGCCGCCGGGGCCACCCGGTAATAGGTGTCCTTGGGTGTTACCGGCTGCAGTTGGCCGTTGCGGCGCACATGCGGCCGGGCCCAGTTGTCGCCGTCTTCGAGCGCCGGGCGGCCGTAGGTGGCGCTGTGCATGCCGAGCGGATCGAACAGGCGTTTTTCCACCTGGTAGGAATAGAAGTCGCCGGTGGTGGCGAAGATCAGGTCGCCGACCAGACTGAAGGCGATGTTCTGGTAGCCGAAGCAGTCGCCAACCGGACAGGTCATCGGCACCTGGGGCAGGGCCTCGACCAGCAGCGGATAGGGTTCGTTGGCTTCCAGGCGCCGGTCCAGTGTGTTGAAGGGTAGGCCGACGCGGTGGCTGAGCAGGTCGCGCAGGGTGGCGCGGGTGGCGTCATCGTCGTTGGCCAGGCGGAAACCGGGCAGCCAGGGCTGCACCAGCATTTGCCAGTCCAGGGCGCCCTCGCGCACCAGTTGTCCGGCGACGGTGGCGGCGAAGGCCTTGGACAGCGAGGCCAGGCGGAACACGGTATCGGCGTCGACCGGATCGCCGCTGCCGATGGCAGTGGCGCCGGCGCCGTGGCTGAGCAGGATGCGATCGTCCTTGACCAGGACCACGGCCAGGCCGGCCACGTCCTGCACCCGCGCCAGGGTATTGGCCAGGTCGGTCACGTCCTGGCTGATCTGCTCCAGGCGCAGGCGCTCACCATCGACGGCGAGGACACTGGGGCGGTCCGGTGCGGCGGCATGCAGCGCCGCCGGCAGGCCCAGTCCGCAGCTCAGGATCGCGCCGGTGATTGCTGTAAGTATCGTCGGCAAGCGCATGTTATTCTTGGCTCCGCCAGTTGAAGATTGGCCCAATTCTAGCCCGGATGCCTGATCGGATCGCAAGCAACACCCGGCCACTGTACACAGGCTTGGTCCGTTCCCGGGGCAGTCGACCGGACGGGCCGGGTAGTGACGGAGCCCGGGGCGGGGAGCGATCCGGCAGGCCCGAACACCACCTCCGCCGTGTGGCGGTTGCAGCGAGGAAATCACTATGTCCTGGGTAATTCTGGCTCTCGTCGTTGGCCTGGTGCTTTGGGCCGTCGGTATCTACAACGGCCTGGTCATGGCCCGCAACGCCTACAAGAACGCGTTCGCGCAGATCGATGTCCAGCTCACCCGCCGTTACGACCTGATCCCGAACCTGGTCGAGGTGGCGCGCAAGTACATGGCCCACGAGGCCGGCACTCTGGAAGCAGTGGTGCAGGCGCGCAACGCCGCGGTCAACGGCCTGGGCCAGGCCAAGGGCAACCCGGGTGATCCCGAGGCCATGCGCCAGCTTGCCGGTGCCGAAAACCAGCTCACCGGCGCACTGGGCCGGCTGTTCGCCCTGTCCGAAGCCTATCCGGATCTGAAGGCGAACCAGACCATGATGCAGCTCAGCGAGGAACTCACCTCGACCGAGAACAAGGTCGCCTTCGCCCGGCAGTCCTACAATGACGCGGTGATGAACTACAACAACAAGCGTGAAATGTTCCCCTCCAGCGTGGTTGCCAACATGTTCGCCTTCCAGTCGGCCAGCCTGCTGGAGATCGAGGCCGAGCACATGCGCCAGGCGGTGCGGGTGGACTTTGGCGCCAGTTGACCCGGGCGCACGGCGCCGGCCACCGCCGGCGTCGGCGATCGTGTACTGAGCCATGTCCGCGGGCACGAACTTCTTCCAGCGACAGCGCGAGGCGCGGGCCGCCTCGCGCCGCCTCGTGGTGCTGTTCGGCGTCGCCGTGGCCGGCATCGTGCTGGCCATCTGCGGCGTTTTCCTTTTGGCGATGTCGTTCACCGGACCCAGCCACCAGCGACAGCCGGCCAGCACCGCCGACCTGATCGCCAGCCACTGGGCCATGCTGCTGACCGTGGCGGTGGTGACCCTGGCCATCATTGCCGTGACCAGCGCCGTGCGCGCGGCCCAGTTGCGCCAGGGGGGCGGGGTCATCGCGCGCCAGCTTGGCGGCACGCCGGTGCCGCCGGACAGCCGCGATCTGCGCCACCAGCGTCTGCGCAATGTCGTGGAGGAAATGGCCATTGCCTCCGGCGTGCCGGTGCCGGAGATCTATGTCCTGGAGGGCGAGCCGGGCATCAATGCCTTCGCTGCCGGCTTTTCGACTTCGGATGCGGCCGTCGCGGTCACCCGCGGCGCCCTAGAGCAACTCAACCGGGATGAGTTGCAGGGCGTGATCGCGCACGAGTTCAGCCATGTCCTCAATGGCGACATGCGCCTGAACCTGCGCCTGATCGGTTGGTTGGCCGGCATCACCCTGCTGGGAATCCTGGGCCGGCTGCTGATGCGGGTGCGCGGGCGCAATGCCGGCGGCGTGGTCATGCTCGGTGTTGCCGTGGTCATCATCGGTGCCATCGGCACCTTCTGCGCGCGCCTGATCAAGGCCGGTATCTCGCGCCGGCGCGAATACCTGGCTGATGCTTCGGCGGTGCAGTTCACGCGCCAGAGCCGGGGCATTGCCGGCGCCCTGAAGAAGATCGCCGGCACCGCCCACGGCTCGCGTCTGGGCGCGGCTGACGGCGAGGAGGTCAGCCATCTGCTGTTCGGTGATGGCGTCGGCTATTCCCGGCTGTTCGCCACCCATCCGCCGCTGGTGCAACGCATCGCCGCGCTCGAACCGGGCTTCACCCAGGCCGACCTGGCGCCGTGGCTGCAACGCCAGAGCCAGGCCGATACCGCGCCTGCCGCCACGGCGGACAGCCGCAGCGCCGCCAGCAGCACACCCGGCAATCTGGATTTTGGCGTGCCACTGCCGGGCCTATCCGGCGGCGCCTTGCCGGCGGCGGTGATCATCGCCAGCCTGCCGGCAAGCAGCGCCAGCGTGCAGCCCCGGCAGGTGGTCGATCAGGTCGCCGAACCCGACAGCGAGGATTACCTGACCGCCGGACTGCTGCACCGCCACTTGCCTGAAGCGCTGGTCGATGCCGCCCATGATCCGGACCGGGCAGCGCATCTGCTGCTCGGCCTGCTGGTCTCGACGGGGCCGGAAACCGATGCCGGCCAGACTGCCCTGCTCGGCAGCGAGCTCGGTGTCGACGAGGTGACTGCGGTCGCGGCTTACCGTCAGGCCTGCACGCAACTGCATCCGATGCAACGCCTGCCGCTGGCCCAGATTGCCTTCGCCGCCCTGCGCCGCCTGCCGCAGGAACGGGTCAAGTCGCTGTCGGCCCTGGTCGATCGCCTGATCCATGCCGACAGCCGCGTCAGCCTGTTCGAATACTGTCTGGGCTTCCTGATGCGCCAGCAGATCAATGAAGCACTGGAACCGTCGGCACGCGCGCCCCGGCAGAGGCTGCGGCTGGACGCTGTCGCCGAGGAGCTGACCCTGCTGCTGTCGCTGCTGGCCCGCGCCGGCCATGCCGATGCCGCCGAGGCCCGCTTCGCCTTCGCCGCCGGCGTCAACGAGCTGGGCTCCGGTGTTGCCCTGAGCTACAGGGTCGCCGAAGACTGGCCGGACCGGCTCGATGCCGCCTTGCTGCGGCTGGACCGGTTGAAGCCGGCAGGCAAGGAATTGCTGGTCGCCGCGATGACCCGGGCGGTGATGCACGATGGCCTGCTGGAAGTGGCCGAGAGCGAACTGCTGCGCACCGCCTGCGCGGCTCTGCATTGCCCGCTGCCGCCTCTGCTGCACGAGGCCGATGCCCAGATCGCCAGACAGGATCAGGCGCCGTGATGGTTATTTCGGTGCGGCAGGGCAGCGCCGCTCCCGGCCAACTCGGTGCCGGTCGCAGACCATGAACCCGGGGCTGGCCGAGGTGCTGGCCGCCAGCGGCCAGCGGCGCTCACGCTGGCGCAGCCTGCTCGGCGTCGAGCCCGGCGAATGGCGCGCCCTGGCCTGGTCGTTCGCCTACTTCTTCTGCCTGTTGTGCGCCTACTTCGTGATCCGGCCGGTGCGCGACGAGATGATCGTGCGCTTCGGTGTCGATCGGATGCAATGGGTCTACACCAGTGTTTTCCTGGTCATGCTGGCGCTGACACCGCTCTACGGCTGGCTGGTGTCGCGCTGGCCGCGCCGGCAGTTCCTGCCCGTGGTGTACCTGGTGTTCATCGCCTGCCTGGGCCTGTTCTGGCTGCTGTTCAATTTCAATGACGCCCTGGCCTCGGCGCTGGGCATTGATCCTGACGCCTTCGGTCGCGGCTCGGCGATGACCCTGGCGATCTGGATCACCGTGTTCAACCTGTTCGTGGTGTCGGTGTTCTGGAGCTTCATGTCCGACATCTATGAGCCCGAGCAGTCGCGCCGCCTGTACGCCACCATCGCCACCGGCGGCACCCTGGGCGCGCTGGCCGGGCCGACCATCACCGGCCACCTGGCGCAGGCGGTTCAGATCGACACCCTGTTGCTGATTTCCGCCAGCCTGCTGGGTCTGTGCCTGGTCTGCATCGCGCAACTGGTGCCCTGGGCGCAGGCGCGGGAACTGGCGCGCAGCGGCAGCACCCGGGAAGAACCGATCGGCGGCACGGTGCTGGCCGGCGCCCGGCTGGTGTTCCAGCAGCCGATCCTGCGGGCCTTGGCCCTGCTGATGATCTGTGGCGTGGCCATCGGCGGCATCCTCTACAACCAGCAGATCCGGCTGCAGAGCGAGATCGCCGACTCCGCCCAGCGCATCGCCTTTTTCGCCAACCTGGACCTGTGGATCAACCTGGTGGCGGTGATCTTCCAGCTCGGCATCACCCGCTTCCTGCTGACCCGCTTTGGTGCCGGCTGGCTGCTGGTGGCACCGGCGCTGCTGGTGATCGGCGTGTTGGCGATGATCTACGGCAATCCCACCGTGTTGATGGTCGGACTGGCCCAGGTGGCGACGCGCGGCATGGTCTACGGCATGCTCAACCCGGCCCGCGAAACGCTGTTTACGCGCATCGACCGCGAGGCCCGCTACAAGGCCAAGAACTTCATCGACACCGTGGTCTGGCGCGGCGGCGACATGCTCACCCAGTGGGGCATCGTCATGGTCACCGCGCTGGGCCTGGCGGTGGCCTCGATTCCGCTGCTGGGCATCGGCATCGCCGTGGTTTGGGCCTTGATGGGCTGGCTGATCCGGCGCTGGGAGCGCAATACCCTGGCGCCGCCCGGTTGACTCGCTGACTCGCTGAAGCCGCCTCAGGCGTTGCGCCGGTAGTACAGCCAGCCGATGGCGGTCAGCAATAGCGCCGGCATGGCGTTGATCAGCGGCAGGCTGTAGCCATAGACATCGGCCAGGTTGATCAGCGCGCGCTGGATGAAATAGAACGCCACGGCAATGATGATGCCCAGGAACACCCGCTTGCCCAGGCCGCCCGAACGCAGCGTGCCAAAGGCGAACGGGGTGATGGCGAAGACCAGCGCCAGGGTCGACAACGGATTGAATACCCGCGCCCAGAACGCCGATTCCAATGCTTGCGTGTTCAGGCCGCTGGCCTTGTTGTAACGATAGTTTTCCAGCAGGCCGGCAACGCCCAGGTAGCGCGGGCGGATGGCGCCCAGGCTGAGCACTTCCGGATCCAGGTTCGAGGCCCAGGTACTGGTCGGAAATTGCGTGGCGTGGATGCGGTCCGGTTCGAAGGTGAACTGGCGCACATCGTCCAGTTGCCAGGCATCCTCGCGGAAGATGCCGCTTTCCGAGCGCATGATCCGGCTCAGGCGGCCTTCGTCGTCGAAGAAATACAGGCGGATCTCGCGCAGCTCCAGTTCCCGGTCGGGGTTGACGAAGGCGCGCTTGGCATTGATCACCGCCTCGCCGTCGCGCGCCCACATGCCGCTGCCCTGGGCCAGGGCGTAATCGTGGTGCTTGGCCTGCACCGACAGCCGCTGGGCCCAACGCTCGCCCTCCGGCGCCAGCGTCTCGCCCATCGCGCTGACCGCCAGACCGAGCGCGGCAACGGTGACCGTGGCCGACAGGGCGATGCGCAGCTTCGACAGACCGGCCGCGCGCAGGGCGGTGATCTCGCCATTGCCGGCCAGCAGGCCCAGACCGATCAGGGTGCCGATCAAGGCCGATGAGCCGAACAGCTCATGGATGCGCCGGGGCACGGTGTAGGCGACATAGATCAGGGCCTTGGTCAGCGTGTAGTCGCCCGTGCCCAGATCGCCCAGCTCCTCGCTCAGTGCCAGCAGCACGTCGAAACCGACCAGCACCGCCAGCACCAGGCCGATGGTGCCGGCGACGGTGCCGGCGAGCAGCCAATCGACCCGTTTGACGCTTGCCGGACGCATCAGCCTAGGCAACCTTGCCAGGCTGGGAACTGGCGCTCGCCCGGTCGCGCCGGCCGCGGCTGCGGTGGTCGGCGGGCGGGCACGGGATCGTGCCGGCGACCAGGCCGACCTGCCGCCGTGGCCCGCTGCGGCTGGAGATGGAGGCCGCCATCAGCTACTGCCGCCGCCGGGCAGGGTGTTGTCGCGCCGGAACAGCCAGGCGGCGATGAGCAAGGCCGGCAGGTGGATCCACCACAGGCCGAAATAGCCGGGCAGCAGATCCTGCTGCAACCAGGCCCGGCCCAGGCTGAGCAGGTTGGTCAGCACCAGGTAGGCGAGCAGGGCCAGCAGGATCTTGCCGTAGCGGGCGCGGCGCGGCGCCGAGCGTGCCATCGGTACTGCCAGCAGGGCCAGGATCAGCGGCGTCAACACGGTGCCCATGCGCCAGTGCAGTTCGGCCTGGGCCGGCGGGCCCGGGTCGCGCAGCAGCTCCAGGGTGGGCAACTCGGCGGTGGGATATTTCAGCGGCGCTTCCGGGGCATCGGGAATGCGCAGGGTGTTGCGGTCAAAGCGCATGGTGCGGAAAGCGGCGCTGTCGAGCAGGCCCTCGACGCGAAAGCCGTCGCTCAGCGCCAGGTGCCGTTCGTCGATGGCATCGCGGAAGAATTCGCCCTGGCGCGCGGTGATGATGTCGACGCCATCGGCGTCTTCCTGGTAGACGAACAGTTGCTCGAAGTGGGTGCCTTCGGCGTTCATGTCACCCAGGTAGAGCACGCCGTTGCGGCCGGGGATCTCGACGAATCGGCCCGGCTCCAGCCCGGCTACGAGCATCGAGCGGCTGGCCTCCTGGATCATGCGGTTGCCGGCGCGCGCCGCTGTCGGTGCCAGCCAGAACGAGAGCACCGACAGGATCGCGGCCAGGATCAGGGCGACGGCGGCGACCGGCTTGAGCAACTGTCGCGGGCCGTAGCCGGAAGCGGCCAGCACTGCCATCTCGCCATCGCGGTAGAGCCGCCCCAGGCCCAGCATGATGCCCAGGAACAGGGCCAGCGGCAGGATCAGGGTCAGCGCTTCCAGCGAGCGCAGGCCGATCTGCGACATCAGCAGGGCGGCGGCGACCTTGCCGCGGGCGATCTTGCTCAGGGTGTCGGCAAGCAGGCCGCCGAACATCACCACCATCATCACTGCCATTACTGCCAGCAGGGTCTGCAGCAGTTCGGTCATCACATAGCGGTCGAGCCTGCCCACGCGGCCTCCGTCAGGCCCGGCCGCAGCCGGCAGCCGGCGTCAGGCATTGGCGCGGCTCAGCAAAAGGCGCCGAAACCATGGCCCGGGGCCGGCCCTGATAAACTAGGCCACGGCCCGGCGCATTCGCGTCGGCGTTCCTTTTTGCAAGGCGGCCAGGCGCGTGTGCGCCCAGGTCGTCTTCTTCAGATATCAGGTAAACCATGTCGCAAGAATTCGCTTTGACCTCGGATCGTCCCGCCACATCCCGCGCTGGCGCCGTCATCGTCGGTATCCATGAGGGGCGCCGGCTGACGGCGGCGGCCGCCGAACTCGACCAGGCCAGCGCCGGGCGGGTCGGACAATTGATCGACAGCGAGGATATCAGCGGCAAGGCAGGCAGGGTTAGCGTCCTGCATGGTCTGGACGGCGTCAGTTCACCGCGCGTGTTCATCGTCGGCCTGGGCAAGGAAGACAAGTTCGACGGCCAGGCCTACGTCGCAGCATTGTCCAAGGCGCTGCGTGCAGTGCGCGAATCGCCGGCCGAATCGGTCCTGGTCAGCCTGGCCGAGCTGAAAGTGCCCGGTCGCGACCGGCAGTGGAACCTGCAGCAGGCGGTGCGTGCCGCCGGCAATGAGCTGTACCAGTACACGGCCACCCGCAAGGGCCGCAAGCAGGCGCTCAAGCGCGTTGAGCTGCCCGGCAATGCCCAGACCGATGATGACGCCGTGCTCGCCCGCGCCCAGGCCCTGAACGAGGGCATCGTGTTCGCCAAGGAATTGGCCAACCGGCCGCCCAACATCTGCACCCCGGCCTACATGGCCGAGCAAGCGCAGGCGTTGATCGATACCGTGCCCGACGTCACCGGCGAGATCCTTGATGAAGACGCGATGGAGAAGCTGGGCATGGGCTCGCTGCTGGCGGTCGCCCGTGGCAGCGCCAACCGTCCGCGCCTGATCGTGCTGCATTGGCGCGGTGGTCCGGACGGACAGGCACCGCATGTGCTGGTCGGCAAGGGCATCACCTTCGACACCGGCGGCATTTCCCTCAAGCCCGGCCTGGGCATGGAGGAGATGAAGTACGACATGTGCGGTGCTGCCACCGTGCTCGGCGCGTTCAACGCAACCGCCCGTGCCGGCCTGCCGATCAACCTCAGCGTCGTCGTCGCGGCGGTGGAGAACATGCCCGATGGCAACAGCTACCGCCCCAGCGACGTGCTCACATCGATGGCGGGCAAGACCATCGAGGTGCTCAATACCGACGCCGAAGGCCGCCTGATCCTGTGTGATGCCCTGACCTACGCCGAGCAGAAGCTGTCGCCGAAGGTGCTGATCGACTGCGCCACCCTGACCGGTGCCTGCGTGGTCGCCCTGGGCAAGCATCCGCACGGCCTGTTCAGCCCGGACGATGAGCTGGCCGCCGAACTGCTCGATGCCGGCCAGGCCACGCTCGACCGTGCCTGGCGCATGCCGCTGTGGAAGGATTACCAGGAAGGCCTGGATTCTGTGGTCGCCGACGTCGCCAACATCGGCGGCAAGTGGGGTGGTTCGATCACCGCCGCCTGCTTCCTGTGGCGATTCACTGAAGGCCAGCGCTGGGCGCACCTGGATATCGCCGGCACCGCCTGGGATGAAGGCCGCAAGGGCCTGGCTACCGGCCGCCCGGTGCCGCTGCTGTTTGAATACCTGACCCGCCAGGCCGCCTGAGCCAGCGGCGACGATCGCTGGCCATGGCGCCCCGGGTCGAATTCCATCCGCTCAGCGCTGCCCAGGGTGGTGCTGACGGACTGGCCACAGCCTTGCGGGCTGTCTGCGCACCGCTGCTGGCGGACGCCGAGCCGATCGCAATCCTGGCCATGGATGCCGGCCAGGCCCGGACCCTGGACCAGGCGCTATGGCAGGGGCACGACTTCATCGCCCACTGCCTGGCTGATGATCCCGACCACGAGGTCGCGCAGGTGGTCATTGCCGCGCCCGGCCAAGCCGTGCCGGCACGCCCGTGCCTGGTCAACCTGCGTGCCGAAGCGATCGATCCTGCCACCCGATCCGGCTGCCGGCAGGTGATCGAGCTGATTCCGCTCGACCAAGCCGGCCGTCAGGCCGCCCGTCAGCGCTGGCGGGCCTATCAGCAAGGCGGCATCAAGCCGGTCATGGTCGAACGCTGAGCAGGCGTTGACGATCGGCCTGCGGAAATGACAAGGGCGCCTGTTGGCGCCCTTGTTCGTGGATTTGCATGCTGGCCGAACTGGCCTGACCAGGGCCGGTTCCCAGATCAGGCGGCCCGGGTTTGTGCGCCGTCGGCGGCCTCTGCCGCGGTCTCGGCCGGTGCCGAGGTCCGGATCAGATGGTCGAAGGCGCTCAGGGCTGCGGTCGAGCCCTGGCCCATGGCGATCACCACCTGCTTGTAGGGCACCGTGGTGCAGTCGCCGGCGGCGAACACGCCCGGCACCGAGGTCTGGCCGCGGGCGTCGATCTCGATTTCTCCGCGCGGCGACAGCGCCAGTGCGCCCTGCAGCCACTCGGTGTTGGGCAGCAGGCCGATCTGCACGAACACGCCATCCAGGGTGATGGTTTCGGTGCTGCTGGTCTCGCGGTCGCGGTAGACCAGGCCGGTAACCTTGCTGCCGTCGCCCAGCACCTGGGTGGTCTGCGCGGCGGTGATCACGGTGACATTGGCCAGGCTGCGGACCTTGCGCTGGAGCACGGCGTCGGCACGCAGTTGCGCGTCGTATTCGATCAGGGTGACCTGGCCGACGATGCCGGCCAGGTCGATCGCCGCCTCGACCCCGGAGTTGCCGCCGCCGATCACCGCCACGTGCTTGCCCTTGAACAGCGGGCCGTCGCAGTGCGGGCAGTAGGCCACGCCCTTGTTGCGGTATTCCTCTTCGCCAGGCACGCCCAGCTGGCGCCAGCGCGCGCCCGTGGCCAGGATCACCGAGCGGGCACTGAGCGAGCCGCCGTCGGCGAACTCGACCTGGATCATGCCATCACCCGGGATCAGCCGGCTGGCACGCTGCAGGTTCATGATGTCGACGTCGTAGTCGCGCACGTGGGCTTCCATGGCCGCGGCCAGTTGCGGGCCTTCGGTGCGCGAGACGGAAATGAAGTTCTCGATCGCCAGCGTGTCCAGCACCTGGCCACCGAAGCGCTCGGCCGCCACGCCGGTGCGGATGCCCTTGCGCGCGGCATAGATTGCCGCTGCGGCGCCCGCCGGGCCACCGCCGACGACGAGCACGTCGAACGGTTCCTTGGCCGTCAGTTCCTGGGCGGCACGTTCGGCGGCACCGGTGTCGAGCTTGGCGACAATCTCCTCGATGCTCATCCGACCCTGGCCGAAGCGCTCGCCGTTCATGAATACCGTCGGCACCGACATGATCTGGCGCTGCTCGACTTCGTCCTGGAACAGGGCGCCGTCGATCATCACGTGCTCGACCTGCGGGTTGAGCACGGCCATCAGGTTCAGCGCCTGGACCACGTCCGGACAGTTTTGACACGACAGCGAAATATAGGTTTCGAAGCGGTATGGACCGGGCAGGGCCCGGATCTGGTCCGCCAGCGCCTGCTCGACCTTCGGCGGATGGCCGCCGACATGCAGCAGGGCCAGGACCAGGGAGGTGAATTCGTGGCCCATGGGAATGCCGGCGAAGGCAATGCCGGCCTGCTGGTCGGGGCGGCCGACGGTGAACGACGGCGTGCGCTGGCCGGGCGCGTCACGATGCTCGCGCACCTGGATATGCGCTGACAGTTCGGCGATCTCCTGCAGCAGCGTGGCCATTTCCTGTGACGCCTCGCCGGCATCCAGCCAGGCATCGATGTGGATCGGCTGGCTGACCTTTTCCAGATAGGCGCGCAGTTGGGTCTTGAGGTTGGCATCGAGCATGGCGGTGACTCCCGGAGGGCATCAAGGGCTGACGGACGGGCTGGGTAAGCGGCCGAGCGGTGGACCCGCGCGGCGCTGGAAAAAGTGCGGAACCCGACCTGGAGGAGGAGAGGCCGGGTTCCGCGGGCCGGGCGCGCAGCGTGCGCGGCCCGGCCGGTTTGGTGGATCAGATCTTGCCGACCAGATCCAGGGACGGCGCCAGCGTCTTCTCGCCTTCCTTCCACTTGGCCGGGCAGACCTCACCCGGGTTGGCGGCGACGTACTGGGCGGCCTTGAGCTTGCGCAGGGTTTCGGTGACATCGCGGGCGATGGCGTTGTCGTGGATTTCCAGCGTCTTGATCACGCCATCGGGATTGATGATGAAGGTGCCGCGCAGGGCCAGGCCCTCTTCGGGGATGTGCACGCCGAAAGCGTTGGTCAACTGGTGCGTGGGGTCACCGACCAGGGGGAAGCCGGCCTTGCCGACGGCCGGCGAGGTCTCGTGCCACACCTTGTGCGAGAAATGGGTATCGGTGGTGACGATATAGACCTCGGCACCGGCCTTCTGGAATTCGCCGTAGTGCTCGGCGGCATCCTCGACTTCGGTCGGGCAGTTGAAGGTGAAGGCGGCCGGCATGAAGATCACCACCGACCACTTGCCCTTCAGGTCGGACTCGCTGACTTCGATGAACTTGCCGTTGTGGAAGGCCTGGGCCTTGAACGCCGGGACGTGGGTATTGATCAGGGACATCGATGGCTCCTTGGACATGAAAGTAGGGAGTGCCCGCCGGAAAACGGCAGGCCACTTGAACAGGTGGAGGTAATCCTAGCCGTATCAAGTTGATCGGTCCAATCGATTGTCGGGATCATTGTGATAGTTACCGGCTATCATTGATCGCTTGGCCTTAAATGGGTGAGCCGCGCCAAAAAACGATCCCGGCCTGGGCCGGGATCGTGAACTGCGAATTTTGCCTCGCCGATCAGCCGTCGACGCGGCGCTGCCGCGAACGGCCGCCGAGCAACAGCATCAGCCCCACCAGTACGGCCAGGGCCAAGCGGCCCGGGCCAGGCACCGGCTGTGCCGAAACCGGTCCCGGCGGTGGCCCGGCGTAATAGGCGACGGCGCTGCTGCTGGCTGCAACGGCCACGCCAGCCGTGGTCAGACCGCTGGCCTGGGCGATATTGGTAATGGTTCCGGCCGTCAGGTCGGCCGGCTGCACGGTGTCACTGGCGGTGCAGGTCATGCTTGTCGCCGGAGCGAGCTGGCTTGCCGGGCAGGTGATGGTGCCGATGCGGTCATCGGTCAGGCTGATCGCCTGCACAGTCACGGTGCCCGGGTTGCCCACCAGGTAGCTGTAATCGATGACATCGCCGACGTGGGTGTAGGGATCGCCGCCGGTGATGGTCTTGTCCAGGCTGAGCGCGGGCTGCCCAGCTACCAGGGCGGTACTGGTGCTGTCCTGGGCGGTCAACTGGGCTCCGCCCGGATCGCTGGCGGAGGCGGTGGCGATGTTGACCACCGGCACGCCATCGTCGATGTCGGCCTGGGCCACGGTATAGGTGCCGGTGCAGGTGATGCTGGCGCCGGCGGCCAGGCTGGCCACCGGCAGCGCGGGTGTGCAGTCCAGGCTGATCAGCGGATCGACCACCTGGACCTGGCTCAGCGTCTGGCTGCCGGTGTTCTCCACCAGGATCTGGTAGTCGATGGTGTCTCCCGCCGCTGGCATCGGCGTCGAGGGAGCGGCGCTCTTGGTCAGGGTCATGGCCGCCAGTGACCAGGTGGCGGTGGCCTGGTCGCTGGCGGTGACCGGCGAGGGCAGGCCGCGCACCGGGGTTGCCTGGACCTGGGCGGTATTGGTCACCGAGCCGTTGCCGATGTCCTGGCCCAGCACGGTGTAACTGGCCAGGCAGGTCATGCTGGCACCGGCGGCGAGGGTGGCGGCCGGACAGGTGACCGGGCCGATCAGGTCATCGTCCAGGGCGATTGCTTCCAGGGTGACATTGCCGCTGTTGTCGACCTGGAAGGCATAGTCGATGACATCACCGATGGCGGCATAGGGGTCGCCGGCGGTGATCGACTTGGCCAGGCTGATCGCCGGTGCCGCCGCGGCCAGTGCCGTGCTGGTCTGGTCGTCGGCGGTGAGCTGCTTGGCGTTGACACTCGTGCCGACGGCGCTGGCCTGGTTGATGATCGGATCGCCAAGATCCAGATCGGCGCCGGTCACGGTGTAGCTGCCGGTGCAGGTGATGGCATCGCCGCCGGCCAGGCTGGCGACCGGGATCGCCGGCACGCAGTCCAGGCCGATCAGGTCATCGCTGACGCCGACATCGGTCAGCGGCGTGTTGCCGGAATTGAGCACGGTGATCTGGTAGTCGATGCTGTCGCCGATATCCGGGGCCGGCACCGACGGCGTGGCGATCTTGGTCAAGCTCAGATCGCTGCGGAACTCGTTCAGGATCATGCCGTACACGCGCATGGCATCGGCGTGGCCCAGGACATTGCCGGCCACGGCCGGATTGTTGATGTCCACGATCTGGCCGCTGGCTGCCTGCTTGTTCTCGATGAATGCCAAGCCATCGCGGATCAGGTCATAGTGGCCGGCCAAATCAAACGTGGACAAGCCGAATAGGGCGAAGGCGGTGGACTGGGCCGATGTCTGGTTGATGTTGCCCAGGCTGGCGGTGAGATAGACGAAGCCGCCATTGCTTTCCGGGTAACCGGCCAGGATGCCGGCCAGGCCGGCGGTGCCGCCGGAGCCGGCCCACAGCCCGGCCTGGGGATCCATTTCATGGTTGAACACGGTGCCGCCGGCCACTGACCAGCTCAAGCCAACGATGTCGTACTGGCCAGGCGCCGCTTCCAGTGCGGTGACGGCGCCATCAAGCAGGGCCTGCATGGTGGCGTCGCCGCGGCCGGCGATCTGAGCGGCAGCCGCCACCTGGATCAGATCCCAGGCGGCCAGCACCGGCTGGCCACCGACCAGGCGGCGGTCCAGTTCGGCCAGGACATAGGCATCGATGTCCCAGTCGCCATCAGGGCCATAGAGGCCGGCTGCCAGCCGATCCCAGAAATGGGTCTGGATGAAGTCGCGATAGACCGGATCACCGGTGGCCTGACTGAGATGGCTGAAAAACAGCGGGTCGGCCGAGCGCAGATGCGGCGCGTTGCCGCCGGCGCCGGGAAACACCGCAAAGCCGCCGGCAACCAGGTCATCGGCCGCTACTACGGCGGCATCCCGGAAATCCTGCCGGCCGGTGACCCGCCAGGCTTCGATCAGGGCCAGGCCCGGCTGCGCCTGTACTGATGGAAATGACGACCCGCCCGTGGTCCAGGGAAAGCTGCCGTCGGGCAAGCGCTGCGCCAGCAGCCAGTCACCGGCAGTTTCCATCAAGTTGGTGGCGCCGGATAATGCCGGGTCACTTTGCAGGGCGTCGCTGGCGTGTGCGCTGTGGATCTGGCCGGCGCATACCGCCAGCAGGACGACGGCCAGCCAGCCGCATTGCCGATACAGGCGTTGGAGTGTTGTCGACATCGGGTGGTCCTCCCTGGTTGTCATGACCGGATTTCGGCCTGCTTTGGTCGGCACCCAGACAGGTGCCGGCATCTCTTCCCTGCCGACAAGGCTAGGGCAGCACGATGGGTAAACGCAAATACATCGCATTGGCCGCGATTGCCGCGGTCTGCCCATAGCGTAAGGAGGCAGGTGGGCGCGAGCGGCTACAATCGCAGCGCCGGGGTGCCGGGCAGAGCCGGGCCGCGCGCGCCGCGCCATGGGGTTTCCCGCGACTAATCGCAGTGCCCCCGTGTGCTCCCGCGACCGGACCCTTCTCCTGCACGATTCCAGACCGGCTGTTCGATGTTCGGATTCTTTGAAAAACGGGTCGATCCCTTCCCGGCCGGTGAGCCGGAAATGCCACCGGCGCGGCTGTGGCCGTTCGTTCTGCATTTCTCACGGCCGGTTCTGCCCTGGCTGGCATTGATGTCGGCGCTGACCATCGCCGTATCGGTGCTGGAGGTGGTGTTCCTGGGCTACATGGGCGCCCTGGTCGACTGGCTGGGCACGACCGAACCCTCACAGTTGCTGGCCGAGCGTGGTACCGGTCTGCTGGTCATGGCCGGCGTGGTCCTGCTGGGTTATCCGCTGCTGGTGCTGCTGCGCTCGCTGGTCACCCACCAGACCATCTTCGGCAACTACCCGATGCTGGGCCGTTGGCTCAGCCACCGCTGGCTGCTCGACCAGAGCCTGCCGTTCTTCCAGGACGAATTCGCTGGCCGCATCTCGCAGAAAGTGATGCAGACCGCCCTGGCCGTGCGCGAGACCGTGCTCAAGTTGCTGGAGGTGCTGGTCTACGTCGCGGTCTACTTCACCGGCGCCCTGATCCTGGTCGGCAGTGCCCATTGGCTGCTGATGCTGCCGCTGCTGGTCTGGCTGGCCGGTTATGTCTTCATTGCCTGGTATTTCGTGCCGCGCCTGGGCCGGGTTTCGATGGCGCAGGCCGACGCCCGGGCGCACATGACCGGGCGCATCGTCGACAGCTACACCAATATCCAGACGATCAAGCTGTTCGCCCAGAAAGCGCACGAGGAAGACTACGCCCGCGACGCGATGACCGGCTTCATGGACACCGTTTACCGGCAGATGCGCCTGGTCACCTGGCTCACCGTCAGCCTGCAGACCGCCAATGCCCTGCTCCTGGCCGGTACCGCGGCGGTGGCGATCTGGACCTGGCTGAATGCGGTGATCTCCCTGGGCGCCATTGCCGTGGCGATCACCCTGGCGATCCGGATCCGCTCGATGTCGGAATGGGTGCTGTGGGAAATCGCCGGTCTGTTCGAGAACATCGGCACGGTCCAGGACGGCATCAACACGCTGACCTTGCCGCGCACCGTCAATGATCGCCCCGATGCCACCGAACTGGTGGTGGCCGACGGCGCGATCAGTTTCGATCAGGTGAGTTTCGCCTATCCCTCCGGCGCCGGCGTGGTGGTCGACGGTATCGACCTGCAGCTGCGGGCGGGCGAGAAGATCGGCGTCGTCGGCCGCTCCGGCGCCGGCAAGTCGACCCTGGTCAATCTGCTGTTGCGCTTCTATGACCTGGACGCTGGCAGCATCCGCATCGATGGCCAGGATATTTCCCGGGTCAGCCAGCAATCGCTGCGCCGGCATATCGGTGTCGTCACCCAGGATACGTCGCTGCTGCACCGCTCGATCGCCGACAACATCCGTTATGGCCGGCCCGATGCCAGTACCGAGCAGATCACCGAAGCCGCCCGTCGCGCCCACGCCCATGATTTCATCCTGGAGCTTGAGGACGCCGCCGGTCGGCGCGGCTACCAGGCCCACGCCGGCGAGCGCGGCGTCAAGCTTTCCGGCGGCCAGCGCCAGCGCATCGCCATCGCCCGGGTCCTGCTCAAGGATGCTCCGATCCTGGTTCTGGACGAAGCCACCTCGGCCCTGGACTCGGAAGTCGAGGCCGCGATCCAGGAAAACCTGTTCGCGCTGATGGCCGGCAAGACGGTGATCGCCATCGCCCACCGGCTGTCGACCATCGCCGCCATGGATCGGCTGGTCGTGCTCGATGCCGGTCGCATTGTCGAGCAGGGCAGCCATGATGAGTTGCTCGCCCGCGATGGCCTGTATGCCCAGCTTTGGCGGCACCAGTCCGGCGGCTTTCTTTGTCCGCCGCGCGCTGCCGGACCGGCCCTCGCCGATGCCGTATCCAGCCGTTGACCGGCACGGATCGCCTGTCCGTTGAGCCCCATCGCACCATGAACCCCAGCCCAGCTGCCGCCGACATCGCCCGCGCCTTCCTGCCGCACCGTTACCACTACTGGTACGCGCGCAGCAAGCTGGCCAGCGATCCGCTCTATGGCGGTGTCCGCCAGGCCTTGGCCGGCTGCCGCAATCCCCTGCTCGACCTGGGATGCGGTATCGGCCTGCTCGCCCACGCCGTGCCCGGGCTGGGTTCGGACATCGACTACGTCGGCGTCGACAATGACGCCGACAAGATCGCCAGCGCCCGCTCGGCAGCGCAACGGGCCGGCCTGCTGCGGGTGCGTTTCGAAGTCGTCGACCTGGCGACGCAGTTCCCGGCCGATCACCGCGGCAGCGTCACCATCCTGGACATGCTGCAGTTCCTGACGCCGGCGGCACGCACGGCCCTGCTGACCCGCGTCGCGGCCTGCCTGGCACCAGACGGACGCCTGGTCATCCGCAGCGGCCTGGCCGATGGCAACTGGCGCAGCCGGGTCACCCGCGGCGCCGACCATCTGGCCTGCGGTCTGGGCTGGATGAATGCCGCGCCGCGCACCTATCCAACCCGGGCCGGACTGGCCGCCGAACTGGCGGCGCTCGGCCTGGACAGCGATATTCGTCCGTTGTGGGGGCGTACGCCGTTCAACAACTGGCTGGTGCGGGCCTGGCGCCGCCCGGGTCACGCCCCTGCATGATCGCCCGCCAGCGCCCATGCACAATGCCCGGCGGTTGCCAGTTGGCGTCCGGCAAGCCCGGGCGGTTCTAGGCCCAAGTCACTGATTCAATGGATGGTGTGCCCGTTGGAAGCAACTGGCACACGGCTTGCCAATGGACTAACCGGAGCCGGGCCGTCGTGTCCGGTCTGAAACCCGTCCAACTGGAGAGCCACAATGAACCGATCCCATGCCAACCTGCCCCGGTTGCCGCTCGCCGTCGCCGCCATGATGGCGCTGGCGCTGGCCGGCTGCCAGGGCAGCAATGATCCGGCCAGCCATGCCGCCGACGTCGCCGAAACACAACGCGAAGCCGCCGAGGATGTGCAACAGGCCCGCGAGGACAGCCGGCAGCGCATCTCCGAGGCGCAACAGGAAGCGCGCGAGCAGCAGGGCGACATGCAGCAGGGCGCACGTGACGCCCAAGCCGATGTCCGCCGGGAAGAGATCCAGGCCCGTTATGACCAGCGCGTAGTCGAGCTCGACGCCGCCGCCGATGTCGAGAAAGAGCGCTGCCAGGCTCTGACCGGCGATGCCCAGGACCAGTGCATCAGCCAGGCTGACAACACCCGCGATACCGCGCTTGAGCAACTGGAGCGCGAGACCGAGATGTGGCGCCAGCAGGAGCACCCGCCGCGCGGCCGCTGATTGTCAGCGTATGGCCCGGACTGTCGACGTGCTTTGCACAGGCCGTGATCGATACTTGATCGTGGATGCTGCCCACAGACTTCCTCCGCAGATGATCCATCCGGAGGGCGGACCGGGCTCCTGGAGATCGACACCGGACAGTCGCAGACAGCGGCCGTTCCTGACCATCTCCGCCGCCCCGTTGCGCAGCTCAAACCGAAGACCCACTTATTCGAACCAACATCCAAGGAGTACGACCATGAAAGTTGAACAAGCTGCTCGAAATGCCGCCCAGGCTGGCTCCGATCATCTGCACCAGGCCGCCGATGCCGCCGTCCAGGGCTTGCGCGGCGCCGCTGATGGCCTGCGCAGCGCCGCCGGCACGGCCGGTGAAGAGCTGTCCGAAGCTGGCGCTGCCGCCGTCCGTGGTACCCAGGATCTGCTGTCGCATTGCAGCCAGTCGATCCGGCAGCATCCGCTGGCGGCGTTTGGCGTCGCCTTCGCAGCCGGCGTGGTGATTTCGCGCCTGCTGCGTCGCTGAACCGGCAGCCAGCATGACTGCCACGCCGACACCGGGCGCCGACCCGAACCGCCCGACCCGATCCGGTGCCGCTGCGCCCGGACCGGGTCCGGGACCGGGTCAAGACGGGGCTCGACCCTCGGAGCAAACCTCCGAGCAGTCGCGCGCCCGGGCGAACCGGAGTACCTCGGGTGGCACCGGAGCGGCCGCTGATGAGGCGACCCAGGACAACACGGTCACCGCCGCCGCCCAGGCCGTCGGCCAGTTGGCCGGCGAGGCCGCACAACTGGGCCTGGCCTGGTTCGATCTGGCCCGCGCCGAAGCCGCGATCGCTCGTACCAGTGCCGTGCGCCTGATTGGCGGTGCCGTTATTGGCGCGGTGCTGGCACTGTGTTTATGGATTTTCACCTGTGCCGCACTGGCGACATGGCTGGCCGGCTGGCTGGGTCGAACCGATGCCGCACTGGCCTTGGTGGCCGGCCTGCATCTGGTCCTGATCGGCCTGCTGGTATGGGCCATGCGCGGCTGGCTGCGGGCGTTGCAGATGCGGCGCAGCCGGGAAGCGCTGGCACAACTGGGCAAGGCATTTTCACCATGATCTCAAAAAGCAAAGACATCCCAAGCCAGTCGATGAACGACCGCGAACGGCTACGCGCCACTGAACAGGCGTTCAACCATCAACTGGCGCAAAACCGTCAGGCCTCGGCCCAGGCCAAGGCGGCGGTGCGCCGGGTCCGGCCCTGGTGGCTGGTCGGTGGTGGCCTGCTCGCCGGTGTGGTCGTGGCGACGCTGCCGACCCGGGCGGTGGCCGCGGCAGTCGGAGCCGCCGCCGGCTTTGCCGTGCGCCTGCTCGGCACGCCGGTCGGTCCCATGGCCATTGGCGCCATGATGGGCGTACGCCAGGAGCGCAGATCACCCGATGCGGAGGCGCCGCTGCCTGCCGCCGACGATGGCGCTGCCGGGCCGCCAGTGCCGCGATCCGCGGCTGACCAGGCGATCGGAAGCCACTGACGCCGGGTTGCTTGGTCCTGTTGTCAACACAGACCAGGCGGCAGGCCGCCGGTTTGACCTTCGCGCTTGCCGCTCAGCGGCCGAAGATCAGCGTCGCCATGGCGCCGCGCGGTTGCAGCGGGGTCAGGCTCACGCGCCAGCCGTAGAGATCACTCAGGCGACCGACGATGGCCAGGCCGATACCACCGCCGGCCCCGGTGGCGGCACTGCCGCGGTAGCCTCGGTCGAACACATGCTCGGCATCCTCCTCACTCAGGCCCGGCCCGGTATCGAGCACTTCGACCCGGTCGTTCTTGACCCGCACCACGATCTCGCCTTCGCGCGTGTACTTGCAGGCGTTGCTGATCAGGTTGCCCAGGGCCACCGAGAACACCGCCTCGGGCGCCAGCACCTGCGGTTGCGCCTCGATCTCAAGGCCGATGGTGATCGGCTTGCCACGCAAGGTGTGCTGGTTGTCGTCGATCAACTGGTCGCACAGGCGGGCGATGTCGGTGCGCTCGCCTGCGCCGATGCTGCGCTCGTTGCGTGACAGCATCAGCAGGGCGGTGATCAGGTCCGAACACTGGCGCACGGCGCGCTCGATGCGACCGACCCGGTCGCGCAGCTTCGGCGACAGCTCGCCGCTCAGGATCAGCTCGGTGGCGCCCTTGATCACCGCCAGCGGCGTGCGCAGTTCGTGGCTGACATCGGCGTTGAACTCGCGATCGCGGCGAACGACCTCGGTCAGGCGACCGGCATAGTCGTCCAGGGCGCCGGCGAGCTGGCCGACCTCGTCGTCGGCAAAATGCGGCGCCAGCGGCTCCGGGTCGCTGCGGCCGACAAAGTCCTCGACCCGGCGGGCCAGGTTGGTCACCGGCTTCATCACCCGCCGCGACAGCCACCAGCCGACCAGGAAAGCAATCAGCGTGAACACCACCAGGGCGGCGGCGAGCACGCCGATCAGTTGCTGCTTGCTCAGCTCCTGCTGGGTGACATCGTGGCGCAGGAAGCCGCGCAGGTCGTCATCGGCGCGCACCGCCAGCTTGTAATGGCGCACGGCGCCATCGGGCAACTGTTCGCTCAGATCGTAGACGCCGGTGTCCAGTCGCTGCCATTCCAGCGGGATGTTGGCAAAGCGATGGGCGCCGTAGATGAAACCAAGATAGTTGTCGAAGCCGTACTGGGCGTCGGGCTCGGGATACTCGCGCTTGAAGGAAACGAAGCTGTCGACCTCGCTCTGCAGGGTCTCGTTGATCAGCTCGCCTTCCAGGCGATCGCGCAGGTACAGCGCCGACAACGCGAATGCCGTCGTCAACACCGTGCCGAAGACGACAAAGGCGATGACGATACGGCTGCGGAGCCTACGCCGAAACTGTTTCCGGGCCGGCGATCCGGTAGCCGATGCCATGGCGGGTATGGATGAGGGGTTGGTCGAACGGCTTGTCGATGACCTGGCGCAGGCTGTGGATGTGCACGCGCAGGGAATCGCTGTCGGGGAGCTCTTCGCCCCAGACCTTGGTTTCCATCTCCGAGCGGGTAACCACCGCCGGCGAGGCTTCCATCAGGATCTGCAGGATGCGCAGTGCGGTGGGGTTCACTGCCAGGTTCTTGCCGGCCCGGCGCACGGTCAGCGTGTCCAGGTCGAACTCCAGGTCGTCAACGATCAGCACGCGGCTTTCCGGACGCTTCTGGCGCCGCGCCAGGGCGCTGATGCGCGCACCCAGTTCCTGCAGCGCAAACGGCTTGACCAGGTAATCGTCGGCGCCGGAATCAAAGCCGGCCAGCTTCTGGTCCAGGGTGTCGCGTGCGGTCAGCATCAGAACCGGCGTGTTCTTCTGCGCCTCTTCGCGCAGACGCCGGCAGACTTCCAGGCCGTCCATTCCGGGCAGATTGAGATCGAGCACGATCAGGTCGAATTCCTGGCTCACCGCCAGGTGCAGGCCGGTGACGCCGTCGCCGGCGAAATCAACCTCGTTGCCCTGTTCTTCCAGGTAGTCGCCGATGTTCGCGGCGATGTCCCGGTTGTCTTCGATCACCAGTACGCGCATGGGGGCATGCTAGCCGGAAACGCCGTAGCAGGTCACGAAAAAACGGCGGCCCCGGTGATGGGACCGCCGTCATTCAGGCTTTCGCCGCGGTTACTGTCGGGCAGGCCAGTGGTGCGGGCTGCCCGCCGGTGGCGTTGTTGTCAGTTGCCCGGTACGCCGGCGGCGCGGACCATGAAGGCGCCCGGGAAGATCACGTACTGGGTGTCATCCATGCGCGCGCCGAACGGCGCCGAGGCCAGGTCATCGATGACATCGGCGATTTCCGGCGCATAGAAGAACCAGGAGGTCTCGCCCGGGCCACCGGTGTCTACCCGTGCCGGCTTGTCCTCGCCGCCGAGCAGCTTGGCGCTGGCGCCGACGAAGAAGGCACCACTGACCTGGGTCGGCGGGATCGAGACGGTGAAGAACTCATCATTGAACACGTCCGGCGTACCCTGCACGCTGACCAGGGCGGTGGCGTTGCGCGGGTCCAGATCCATGTCCGGATCATCCAGCAGCCAGAAGGTCACCGGGCCATCGGCCAGCGACGGGAAGGTCGGGCCGAAGGCTACCGAGATCTGGGTGATCACCTCGCCACCGTCCTCGGTCAGGTAATAGTTGCCCCAGAGCATGTCCGGATCGAACGAGCTGGGCGGACCCTGGTTGGTGTTGCCGTCGCCATCGTCGTGCAGGTAGACAAGGTGCTCGAAGCCGGCACGGAAGATGATGTCGGTGGGACCGTCGATTTCGCTGATCAAGGTCACAGTGTCGTTGTCCGGCACCGGGTCGATGCCGGCGGCGCTGATCTGGCCGGTTGTCTGGATGTTGCCGGGCAGGGCGCCGCTATCGACCCGGGTCACCACTTCCAGCACCTGGGCCATGGCCAGCGCCGGCAGGGTCGGGTCCAGCAGGCAGCTCACCAGCTGGTCGGGTTCGCTGCTGCAGCTCCAGTCGCTGCCGGCCGGATCGATGTTGCCATCGCTGTCACGGACCCGGATCAGGTCGAAGTGCACGGCCTCGGGCAACTGCATGTCGACCCGGACCTGGCTGGCGCTGTCGGGACCGAAGTTGGCGGCCTGGACGACGAACACCAGCTCGCCGCCGATCTGCGCCGGGTCGGGAACGTCGATCATGGTCAGGGCCAGGTCGTGCTCGGGCTCCGGCGGCGGCGTGGTGCCGGCCGGCGCGCAGTTGTAGCAGACCAGGGCGAAATCCTGGGCCAAGTCGCCGGGCTGGTACGGGTCCAGGGCGTCGGCGGCGATGTTGCTGGCCTGCACGGTGATGGTGATTTCACCGCCGTGCTGGCCGGGCGCCAGGAACACGCCTTCCAGGTTGTTGCGGTCATCGGCGCTGCCGCCAGTCGCCGACCAGCCGTCGGCGCCGATGACATTGCCCAGATAGGTGTCGCCGTCAGTTTCCACCACCAGGTCCAGATTGTTCACCCACGCTGGCGTGGTGCCACCCAGGCCGTGGCCCTTGGCATCGCTCCAGGCCAGCATGATCTGCATCGGCTGTGCCGGGTCGGCCGCTTCGAACGCCTGCGTCCAGTTCTCGCCGGTGGTGGTGAAGATCACGCTCTGATCCAGGGAGAACACCGGCTGCTCCGGATTGACGACGCGGTCAAGCTGCAGCCGGCCGTAGCCCTGGAGGCGGTCCGGGCGGTGGCCCATGACGCGGTTGTTGGCGTCGCGGTAGCCCTGAAGGTCCTTGGCCACGGCAGTGAAGGCGGCCTTGACCAGGGCCGGGCTGGGCGTGTGGTCATCGTTCTCGACGCGGAATTTCTCCATGTAGACGGCGACCGCACCGGAAACCACCGGCGAGGCCATCGAGGTGCCGCAGTTGAAGGCATAAGCCGAGTTGCTGCCGGAGGATGTGCTGTCGGTGCTGCATCCGGGCGCGACGATATGCGGCACGCGGCGGCCATCGCAGGCATTACCGTGCGCGGAGTTGCTGGAGATGTTCAAGATCTGGCTGGCCTGGGAACCGTTGCCGCTCTGCATGCTGGTCGAGCCGACTGCAAACAGGTTCTTGGCCTCGTCCGGTGAACCCAGCGAGCTGGGTGCGCAGGAGCCGCCGGAGTCGCCGTTGCCGTTCATGATCGACCACACCGCCAGCACCGGCTGCGCGCCGGGCTCATCGGCCAGGGCATCGCGGCTGATGATGTCCATCTGCTGGGTCGGGATGTCGTAACCGCGCGGGCTGCTACCCGGACCCCATGAGTTGTTGGCCAGCTCGGCGCCGCTGAGCGCCGATTCGCGGAAGATGGTCAGCATGCCGTCAGGACGCATGCCGCCGGGGCCGGAGCCGGACATGAGGGGGCTATAGCGCTGTTCAATCATCTTCGCGCCGGGCGCCACGCCCTGGCCGCGCAGGAAGCCGTTCAGGCGCGTGCCCGAGGCGCCGGTGCCGGCAACCGCGCCGGCGACGTGGGTGCCATGGGAGTCGTTTAAGCTGCCGCAGGAGGTGGACGCGCCGCCGCCCGGGACACAGGGCAGAAACTGGCCGGTCAGATCCTGGTGAGTGGTGCGCACGCCGCCGTCGACAATGCCCACGACCACGCCGGTGCCGTCATAGCCGGTGTCGATCAGCCAATCCTCGTAACCGGGGAACACCGTGTGCGACGGCGACGCCCCGTAATTGCCGACCACCGACTGGTTGCTCATCTCGCCACGTGGGCCAGCCTCCGGTGGGATGTATTGCACCGTGTAGACGGCCGGAATCCCGGCCAGTTGCAGATACTGGTCGCCGGCCACAGCCATGTCGACCACGGCAAAGTCGCGGTTCACCGGAGTGATCTCATGCACCTGGGCGCCGGCCGCCGCCAGGGCCGCACGCACCTCGCCCTCGTCGGCATGGCGGCTGATCAGGGCCATGGTCGCGATGACCGCCCGGCCGTGCCCGCGCTGGATCGGGTTGACCCGGTATTCGGGCCGGAAATGCCCGGCCCAGCGGACATCGCCGGAGCGCACGGCGACTTCGGCCACGGCCTGGGGCGCCGACCAGACGACATAGCTGTAAGGGTGGATGTACTGCACCGGCTGCACCTGTGCGGCCTGCAGCTCGTCCAGCCAAGCTTGGCGCACCGGGCCGGTGAACTGCACCAGGTGCCAGTCCGGCTGGTCGTCGCCGGCTTCCACGCCGGCCAGGCCGCTGGCCAGGGGATCAAAACGTTCGCCACCCAGATCGAGCACGAAGGCGTCGGCAACCTCGGTGATGGCCAGGCCGCTGGCGCGCAGGGTGGTCAGGTCCACGCTTTCGGCCGGCAGCCACTGGAAGCTGCCGTAGTCGGCGTGTGCGGCCAGGCCGCGCTGCAACAGGGTGTCGGCATCGGTATGGATGCGCAGCCAGGTGCCGCCGGGCGTGGGCCCGTTGCTTGACGGCAGGGCGGCAGTCAGGGAAGGCGCCTGGTGGGCATGGCTGTCGCCGGCGGTCGTGGTCAGCACCCCGGTCAACAGGGCGAGGGTCGCGGGGAGGAGGAAAGCAGTAAGTCTGGTCAAAGTTTTGCCTGAACGCGTATTAAATCCAACCCGGATGATAGGAGCTCTTGCCGCCGCTTTTTTGTGATTGCCATCACACATTGGGGCGGCGCACCTGCCGATGCCTGGGCGCACGAGCCCGCCCGTCCGCCCTGCCATCGGCCTTGTTCAACCGGCCCTGCCCACGCCGGCCGCCATCGTTACAATGGCCGCCCCGCGACTGCCAGGCAGGCTGCCAATGTCCGACCTTGAAGCCCAGGTGCTGGCCAAGACCTGGTTCTATCCGTATCCGCTGCCTTCGGGCCGGCAGGCGCCGACCTATGATGGCGGCGTGCTGGACCTGATCCATCACACCCGCACGCAGATGATGCAGGCGGCCCTGAACCAGGAATTCGGTGCCGATGCCGGTACCCGCGCCGAACTGAGCGCGGTCGATCTGGCCTGCCACCAGGGCTGGTTCTCGGTGCAACTGGCGCAATCGGGTTTCGGCCGGGTGCTGGCCGTCGATGCCCGGCCCGAGCATGTCGCCGATACCCGCCTGATCGCGCGCACCCTGGGCCTGGACGCGATCGATGCCGAGCAGTCCGATATCCACGCCCTGGATACCGCCGCCCTGGGCCAGCACGACCTGGTGCTGTGCCTGGGACTGATCTACCACCTGGAAAATCCGGTCGGCGCACTGCGGATCGCCCGTGCCCTGTGCCGGCGCCTGTGCCTGGTGGAAACGCAGATCGTTCCCGGCCAGACCGGCTGGGTCGACTACGGCAGCTACCGCTTCGTGCGGCCGCTGAAGGGCAGCTTCGGCATCATCGACGAGACCGGCGAGACCCATGGCCCGGAGGCCTCGACCACCGGCATCTGCCTGGTGCCCAGCCTGGAGGCGTTGCTGTGGATAATGCAGCGGGTCGGCTTCAGCCGGGTGGAAGTATTGCCGGTGCCCGAGGACGGCTACGAGCAACTGGTGCACCACAAGCGGGTGATGGTCGCCGGCTGGGTGGATTGATGGGCTAGCCAGGGGCTGGCGGCGCCTGGGAGCAGCGCTGCCGACAAGGATTTCCTGCCCCGGCGCCCGATGCAATCGACGCAAACAAAAAGGTCCGGAACCTTGTGGGTTCCGGACCAAGAGTTGCTGCCCCGATTTACCGTAAACCTGCTGCGTGTCTGACGTTGGAGTGTCTGCAGTCCTACGATGGCTCGATGATAGCGAAGCTGGCCTTAAGTCCCTGTTAAAAGCAGGGAAAAAAGGGGTTAAAAACAGGGGTTTCGGGCACTTTCATGGCTGCTGGCTGCGGTCCGCGCGGTACGGGCGATGTCTGCAGGCCGAAACGGCCTGGCGCACACGGGCGGCAACCTCGGTGCGGATGATCGCCACGCGCCCAAGCGAGCTGCGCACCACCGGCGCGCGACCGGGAAACGGCCGCGCCCCGATCGGTCAGGATTGCGCCGGCGGCTCACCCTTGCTGCGCTTGCGGGTCGCCGCCACTTTCGCCCCGGCCCCGGTCCCAGCACTGCTGCCGCTGGCGGCCTTGCCTACCGCCGTCTTTGCCCGCACCAGTTGCCGCTCGACATAGCCGATGACGGCGCCGGCGACATCGATGCCGGTGGATGATTCGATGCCCTCCAGGCCGGGCGTGGAATTGACTTCCAGCACCAGCGGTCCGCGGTGGGAACGCAGCAGGTCGACCCCGGCCACGCCCAGGCCGACCGCCTTGCAGGCGCGCACCGCGATTGCTGCCTCTTCCTCGGTCAGGCTCACCGGGCCGGCATGGCCGCCGCGGTGCAGGTTGGCGCGGAACTCGCCCGGCGCAGCCTGGCGCTGCATTGCGGCGACGACCTTGCGGCCGACCACCAGGCAGCGGATATCCGTGCCGGCGGCTTCTTCAATGAATTCCTGCACCAGGAAATTGGCGTACAGGCCGCGCAGTGCTTCGATCACGCTGCGCGCCGCCGACACCTTCTCGGCCAGCACCACGCCGCTGCCTTGCGCGCCCTCGACCAGCTTGATGACATGCGGTGGCTGGCCGAGCAGGTTGAGCAGATGGCCGGTGTCATCGGGATTGTCGCCATAGACGGTCTGCGGCAGGGCGATGCCCTCACGCGCCAGCAACTGGTGCGCACGCAGCTTGTCGCGCGCGCGCAGGATGGCGTCGGAGGGATTGGGCGTGTACGCGCCCATCATCTCGAACTGGCGCAGTACCGCGGTGCCGTACTTGCTCACCGAGGTGCCGATGCGCGGCAGCACGGCATGGATCCCGGTCAGCGCGCGGCCCTTGTAATACATCTGGAACTGGCGCGGACCTATGCGCATATAGCAACGCAGCGGATCCAGCACGCGCACGGTATGGCCCCGGTTGCGCGCCACCTCGACCAGGCGCTGGGTCGAATACAGCTTGCTGTTGCGGGACAGGATGACCAGTTTCATTGTGTTTCCATCGGCTGCTGGCGGTGGTCGGGCGGGGTGGATTTTAACGGCGCCGGTGCTTGACACGAGTCGCCCGGTTGCTGGCATCGGCGGCCAGCCGGGCAGTGTCCGGCTGTCGGCGCCATTGTCGGCACAATCCGGCCGGCAGGCCGGCATTGGTACCTGTCAGTGTGCGTGATCGAGGTGAACGCGGGCTGCCGGCGCCGTCATCGGCGCGGCCGCGGCAGGGCGCCGTCGGCATCGGCGGCTGGCGGCCGCCCCAGCAGGTAGGACTGTTGCGGGTCAACCTGCAGCCATCCGGCCATCGCGGTGCGGCCCAGCAGCATCGGAAACAGCATATTGCTGCGCGAGGTCAGGTTCAGTTCGATCGGCCAGCGGCGCCCAGCCAGTGCCAATGTCGTGCGGATGAACGGGCGCTGGCTGGTATGGCCGCCCGAATCGGTAACCGCGCGGACATCGACCACCGGCACACTGACCGCCACCGCGGCGACACCGGTGCCGGGCTGGACCAGGAAATGCGCGCGCTTGCCGTCCCGGTCCTCGATTACTTCCAGTTGCTCGACATGCAGGGACGAAGAGCGCGCGCCGGTGTCGATCTTGGCCTTGATCAGCGGCAGTCCCAGATCGGGCAGGGCCAACCACTCGCGCCAGCCGATCAGGATCTTTTCGTTGTCCATGAGGGTCTCGCGCGACAGCGGCAGGTCAAACGGTCAGGAATCGGCAGCAGGCTTGCAAGGTGCGCGCAAACCCATGATAGAAAAAGAGTTTGCCCGGCGAGCTGGTGAATCGGGCCGGCATTATGGTGGGCCGTGCCGGATTTCGGCAAGGCAGCAGCCCAGGTCGTTGCGCCCTTGTCGGGCAAGGGACGGGTCTGCGGCCGATGCCGTGCGCCACCGCCGCTCCGACCCCTTGGCCCGGCTTCCCGGCTAATCTGGCTGCCTCCTTCTGCGATCCCGTTGCGGTCATGACCAAAACCGATCCCCCTGTCGATGTCGCCGCCATGCCCGACAAGCCGCGGCGGGCGCGTACCGAGAACAGTCGCCAGGAACGCATTCTCACCCTGCACCGCAAGCTCAAGGCGGCGCGGCGGCCGATCCCGGTGGCCACGCTGCTGGCCGAACTGGGCTGCTCCAAGGCGACCCTGTACCGGGATTTCGCCTTCCTGCGCGATGCCCTGGGTGCGCCGCTGCTGCTCGGCGGCGAGCCCAGCGCGGTGCGCTATGTCGAGCGCGACGGCGAAACCGCGTTCGAGCTGCCCGGCCTGTGGCTGTCCAGCGGCGAACTGCATGCCCTCATCGCCCTGTATGAAATGGCCAGCCGACGCACCGGTGCCGGACCGCTGAACGAGGCGCTGACCCCGCTCAAGGGCCGCATCGCGCGTCTGCTGGAAGCCGAGACCGGGCGCAGCGGTTGGCCGGAAGGGCGCATCCGCGTCGTCGCCTCGACCCCGAGGCGGCTCGATGAGGGCGTGTTCCGGGCCGTCGCCAGCGCCACCCTGGAGGGCTGGCGGCTGGCCTTCGACTATGACGCGCGCAGCACCGGCCGCAGCAACGAACGCATCGTCTCGCCGCAGCGCCTGGTTCATTACCGCGACAACTGGTACCTGGATGCCTTCGACCACGGCCGCGACGGCGTGCGCAGTTTCGCCGTCGACCGCATCGACAGGCCGCGCATCCTCGACCAGCCGGTCGAGCAGATGGCTGCTGGCGAACTCGACCAGCAGGTGCAGGCCGGCTACGGCATCTTCTCCGGCCCGGCCCGGGCCACGGCGGTGATCCGTTTTTCGGCCAAGGCTTCGCGCTGGGTCGCCGACGAGCGCTGGCATGCGCACCAGGAAGGCCGCTGGCTGGCCGATGGCCGCTACGAGCTGCGGCTGCCGTACAGCAATTCGCGCGAGCTGCTGGGCGATATCCTGCGCCACGGCGCCGATGCCGAGATCGTGGCGCCGCTGTCGCTGCGCGAGCAGGCGCGCTCGATGCTGGAGCTGGCCATCGCCAATTACGACGCCGCGCTCGCCACCGGTGCCGATGTCGAGGCCGGCATGGAAGACGGCAATAGAGGGGATCCGGACAGCGCCACGGCGCCGCCCCTGGTTCGGCCAAGGTAAGGAAGGCGCCGCGCCGGCTCCGGCCCGGGCGTCGCAGCCTGTGCGACGGCGGCCGTGCAGGATCGTCGGCATGGGTCGCAAGACCGTTGCCGGAGAACCTGCCATGTCCCGCCCTGCCACCGTTTCGCTGCTGCCCGAATCAACGGCGCCGCCTGCGCCCTGCCGGCATGCCCAGCGCCGACGTTTGCTGGCCGCCTGGGCAGCCATCGGCGCGAGCGCGCAAATCTGCCTGCCGGCGTTGCACCAGGCCAGCACGGCATTGGGGCCGCTCGCGCTGTGGTTGTGGCTGCTGCCACTGATGGCTTTGACCCTGGACCGACTATTGGCGCCGGCTCGGGTGCGGCGCGAGGCCCGGGCAGCCTATGCGCTGCAGGTGGCCGGCCGAGCGGCCATGGCCACGCGCAAGCATCGGCTGCCCATGGCATCGGCGACGCAGGAAATTCGGCAGGCCCCGGAACTGGCTACCGTCAGCGCCTGGTCCGGCCCCGCTCTGCGGCTGGGGCGCCGCTGGCTCAGTCGCCGGGCGCGGCCGTTGCCGGCACGACGGCGCGCGCCACCAGGCCGCCGAGCGGGCTCAGGCTGACCTGGAACCGGGCGCCATCGCGCATTGGCAGGTAGGCGCTGCTGCCGTAGTCGGTGTCGACAAACGGCAGCCAGTGCGGATGCCGCCAGGCCAGCCGCCACAGGTCCAGGGCACGGCCACCGGTCAGATCGTGGACGCTGCGCGGCGCGCCCAGTTCGTTGTCGATATCGCGCCAGCGGCCGCTGAAGCGGTCGAGCTGGTACAGCGGGTCCAGGCCGGCCAGCACCGCCCACGGCGCCCACTTGAGTACCCGGGCATCCAGTTGCCACTCATCGCCCAGCACCGGCAGCACCAGATGCCGACCGTCGGCCAGGGCCAACTCGGCACTGAAGGCCTGGACGCCGGTCTGGGTGAAACCGATCGTCGCCACCGGCACTTCGTCGGTGAGCCGGTCGTAGCCATGCAGGGACACGGCCAGCAGGCTCGCCGCCAGGGCGAGCAGGGCCAGCACCAGGAAGGCGGTCAGCCGCGACAGTATGCGCAGCGGCCGGCGTCGGCGCAGGGCAGTGACCAGGCCGGCCAGGGCCGCCAGCGCGAACAGCGCCAGCACCAGGGCCGCGGCCAGCAACCAGGCCATCGGGCCGGTATTCCACAGTTCGGCGGGCATGGGCTTGAGTATACTGGCGGCCATGCAGCGGCACGGTGTGGCCATCGCCACCCGCCGTTGCCACTGCCATCTCGCCGGCCCGGTCCGGCCTGTAGACCGCCTCGCGCCGAGGCGGCCTCCCGATGAGGAACCCCCATGCGTGTTGCCCTGCTGATTGTTTCCTGCGCTTTCGTCCTGGCCGCCTGCGGCAACAAGGGCGACCTGTACCTGCGCGACCCGGCTGCGCCGCCGCCGCTGTCGGCCGAGGAACTGGCGATCGCCAGGGCCGAATCGCAGCAAGAGGCGGCCGAGTACGAGGCCTCGCGCGCTCGTCCCCAGGAGACCTTGCGTGAACGCCGCCAGCGCGAGCGCAGCCAGCAACGCGGCTACTGATCGCAAGCCGGTCGCAGCCGACCGGTTGCCGGTTGCCGCCATCCGATGACTCCCTTGACCACGTGCCTGCCGGCCGGTGTCACCGGCGCATGAACCTGGTGTTCACCAAGATGCACGGCGCCGGCAACGATTTCGTCATCCTGGATTGCCGCCACGGCCAGGCGCTGCCCGACCAGGCCACGCTGACACGCATGGCCGATCGCCGTTTCGGCATCGGCTGCGACCAGATCATGGTGCTCGAGCCGCCCCGGCGCGCCGGCTCCCTGGCCGCCTACCGGATCATCAACAACGACGGCTCGCTGGCCGGCCAGTGCGGCAACGGTGCCCGCTGCCTGGCGGCCTGGTTGCAGCGCGCCGGTGAACTGGGGGTCGGTGCCGTGCTGGACAGTCCCTCCGGCCCGGTGCCGGCGCGGCCGCTGGCCGACGGCAGCATCGAGATCACCTTGTCGGTGCCGGCGTTCGAGCCGGAGGCCATTCCGCTGCACCTTCCGGTCGACTGTGGCGCGGTCGCCGCTGGTGCCGGTGCCGGTGGCGGTCAAGAGCTGAAGATCGATGGCCAAGTGGTGCGCTTTGGCGCCGTGTCCATGGGCAATCCCCACGTGATCATCGAAGTGGCCAACCTGGCGCAGGCGCCCTTGGCCCTGGCCGCCCGCCTGCAGGCCGATCCGGCCTTTCCGCAAGGTTGCAATGTCAGCTTCGCGCGGGTCATCGATGGTGGCCGGATCGGCCTGCGCGTGATCGAGCGCGGTGTCGGTGAAACCCTGGCCTGCGGCAGCGCCGCCTGCGCCAGCCACGCCTGGCTGCATCGCCAGGGCCGGGTCGGCGAACGGAGCCAAGTCGAACTGCCCGGCGGTATCCTCCAGGTGCGCTGGGCCGGTGGCGACGACGAGCCGGTCCGACTGGCTGGCCCCAGCACCTTTGTCTTTGAAGGAACCTGGCCGATATGAGTCAAGACGATCCCTCCCTGCAAGCAGCGCCGGCCACGCCCGCGCCAGCGCCGGATGCCGATTCACCCTCGGCGATGACTGCCGCAATCGGCGCGGTCGAGGTCGCCAGCTACCTGCGCCGGCACCCGGAATTCCTCAGCCAGCACCCGGACCTGGCACTGAGCCTGGTGGTGCCGCGCGAGCATGGCAACGGCCGGGCCGCCTCGCTGGCCGGCTACCAGTTGGAGGTGCTGCGCGACCAGAACCGGGAGTTCTCGCGCCGGATCAAGCAACTGGTCGAGATCGCCTCGGAGAACGAAACCCTGATGCGGCGCGTGCATGCCCTCAATCTGGCGCTGATGCGTGCCGCCACGCCCTATGAAAGTGTGCGCCGGCTGATCGCCGCCCTGCGCGAGGATTTCGGCACCGAACTGGTGCGCCTGCTGCTGCATGCGCCGGATCCGGACCTCCCGATCGGCGACTGGCTGCTGAGCATCGAGGCCGGCGATCCCGGCTTGGCGCCGCTGGCCGACATCCTGGCGCGTGAGCAGCCGCTGTGCGGCCGCCTGACCGCACCGCAACTGGCGGTATTGTTCGCCGACCGCTGCGACCAGGTCGCCTCCTGCGCCCTGCTGCCGTTGCACGGCCAGGGTCTGCTGGCTATTGGCAGCCCCGATGCCAACCGCTTCCATCCCGGCCAGGGCACCTTCTTCCTGGAGCTGATCGGCGAAACCGTCAGCACCGCCCTGCGCCGCTTCGCCAGCGACTGACATGGCCGGGGATGCGCCGGCACGGGCACCGGATCCGGCACAGGACCGGGCAGCCGACGCGGCCGGTTTCGACGCCCGCGCCGACGTCGCGGCCTTTCTCCATGACCTGGCCGTCGTGCGCCGGCTCAGCCGGCACACCCAGGCCGCCTACCGTGCCGACCTGGCGCGCCTGCTCGACGACCGCGACATCCAGCGCCTGGGCGGCTGGCCGGATCTGCAAGCCAGTCATCTGCGCGCCATCGTCGCCCGGCAACATCGCGCCGGCTTGTCCGGACGTTCGCTGGCGCGCTGGCTGTCGGCGGTGCGCAGCTTCTGCCGCTGGCTGCTGCGCGAGGGCCGCATCCCGGCCAATCCGGCCGCCGGTCTGCGGGCGCCGAAAAGCCCGCGCAAGCTGCCGTCGGTGCTTGATGCCGATGCCATGGGCGCTTTCCTGGAGGGCATCGGCGCGCAGGACGATTCCGATCCGCTGCTGGCGGCGCGCGACCGGGCGCTGTTCGAGCTCACCTATTCCTCGGGCCTGCGGGTGAGCGAGCTGGTTGCCGTGTGCTGGCCTGATTTCGACCAGGATCTCACTGCCCTGCGGGTCACCGGCAAGGGCGGGCGCACGCGCATCGTGCCGGTCGGGCGCAAGGCCCGGCAGGCGCTGGCCGACTGGCGCGCGTTGCAACCCGGTGATGGCCATGTTTTTCCCGGTCGAAAGGGCGGGCCGCTGAGCACGCGCGCGGTGCAGCTTCGCATCCGGCAGTTGGGCCTGCGCCAGGGCGTGCAACAGCGTCTGCATCCACACCTGCTGCGCCATTCCTGCGCCAGCCATGTGCTCGAATCCTCGCAGGATCTGCGCGGCGTGCAGGAACTGCTTGGCCATGCCGATATCGCCACCACGCAGATCTACACGCACCTGGATTTCCAGCATCTGGCGCGGGTCTACGATGCCAGCCATCCGCGCGCCAGGCGCCGCGCCGGCCCGGACGACAAGGCGGTTGCCGACAGCGCTGGCGACAACGATCAGGACAGCAGCCACTAGCGCCGGCGCAGCAGGTAGGCCGGGCAATGCGTCGGTCAGCCTGGCAGGGGACGACGGCGGGCGCGACTGCGTGCCGGCTCGCCGAACGCTGGTTTCAGAAGAACAGGTTGATCGCCAGTACCGTCAGCGGGATATAGAGCAGTGTCAGCGGCCCGCAGACGCGGAAGAAATCGCTGGTGCGGTAACCACCCGGCCCCATGATCATCGCGATCACCGGGTTGGTGACGGTGAAGAAATTGTTCGAGGCCGCCACGCCGACCAGCAGCGCGTAGGCGGCCGGATTGCCGCCGGTGGCCAGGGCGGCGTTGATCGCCAGCGGCACCATCAGCACCGTGGCGCCGACGTTGGACATGACCATGGCAAAGAAGCTGGTCAGGGCGACGATGCTCAACTGCACCGCCAGGTCCGGCATGTTGCCCAGGTAGTGCATCGCCTGCTGGATCAGCCAGGGCGCGGCGCCGGTGGTTTCCAGCGCGAAACTGAGCGGGATCAGGCTGGCGAGCATGAACACCGTCTTCCAGTTCACCGCGCTGTAGGCCTCTTCGACGCTGAGAACGCCGACCAGCATCATCCCGACCGCGCCGGCGAACAGCATCACCGCCAGCTGGTCGGCGCTGTACAGGGCAAAGCCGATGGCGACGAAGAAGATCGCCAGCGCATGCCACAGCTTGTGCGGGCGCTGCTCCTGCTTGGGGATGTCGGTGACGACCACGTAATCCTGGTTCTCGGCCGACTGCGCCAGGTCGCGCCAGAAACCGTGGAACACCAGGCAATCGCCGGCGCGGATCGCGGTTTCCCGCACCGGTCCGGTGATCACCTGCTCGCCGCGGCTGATCGCCAGGATGCTCAGGCCCAGGCGCTTGCGCATGCGCAGTTCCGAGGCCATCTTGCCGATGAAGCGGCTGCCCGGCGGTACCACCGCCTCGGCGATGCCGGCCCGGGCCGGGTTGAAGAAGTCGGCGAATTCGCGCAGCCGCGGCCGCAGGTTCAGTACCTTGTTCTGCGCGAACAGCTGCACTTCCTCACGGGCGCCCATCACCCCGAGCACGGTGCCGACCCAGATCATCTGGTCCGACGGCGGCGCCAGCCGCGCTTCCGAGCCGACCTTGATCGCCAGGATCATCGGCGTGTCGCTGAGTGATTCGGCCTCCGCCACCGACATGCCGACCAGCGGGCTGTCGGCGGTCACCACCAGCTCGTGGATGTCGCCTTCGATGCCATAGGCCTTGCTGAAGTAGCTTTCCGGCCGGGCCGGCTTGGCCGCCTGGGTGCGCAGCCGCTCGGGCATCAGCCGCGGCGCGATGAAAATGAAATAGGCGATGCCGACCAGCAGCAGGCTCAGGCCGACCGGGGCCACGGCGAACATCGGGAACGGCTCCAGGGCGCGGGCACCGGAGGGCAGGTTGCGGTTGGCGCTGACAATCAGGTCGTTGAGCACGATCAGCGACGAGGAGCCGACCATGGTCAGCGAGCCGCCCAGGATGATGCAGCAGGCGACCGGGAACAGCAGCTTGGCCAGGGGCAGGCCGGTGCGGGTCGAGATCCGGCTGGCCACCGGCAGCCACAGTGCAATGTCGACCGAGTTCTGCAGGAAACCGGAAACCACGCCGGGGATCGCCGACAGCAGCAGGGTCAGCCGGTTCTCGATGCCGGCCGACAGCCGGATGATGAACTGGGCCGCGAACGCCATCACCCCGGTCCGTTCCAGGCCCGCGCCCATGATCATGGTGGCGATCACCGCCAGCACGGCGCTGGAAGAAAAACCCGAGAACAATTCCTCGCTGGGCACCAGCCCGAGAATGCCCAGCAGCACCAGCACCAGCGGTGCGACGATGTCGGCGCGGATCCACTCACCGACGAACATGACCACGGTGAACAGCAGCAGGCTCAGGACCAGGAGCATGTCCGTGGTGAAGATGAGCGTGCCGGTGTCCATCGGTGGGTGATCGGATCCTGATCAGGTCATCGGTTGCGGGCAAGGCCCGGAAGCTGCGGCCAGAGGTGCGCTGCGCGCCAGGGTGGGATGTTTTCCGGCGCGGCCGCGCCGGCTCATGCCGGTACGGCCTGGAACATCAGGTCGAACACAGGATGGCCCAGTTTCAGGCCGCGTTGTTCGAAATGGGTCAATGGCCGGCTGTCCGGGCGCGGCACGAAGCCATCGTCGACGGCCAGGTTGCCCAGGCCGGGTGCCACCGACATCACCGCCAGCATGTGTTCGGCATAGGCTGGCCAGTCGGTGGCCAGGTGGATCAGTCCACCGGGACGCAGCCGGCTGCGCAGCAACTGGACCAGGGCTGGCTGGATCAGGCGCCGCTTGTGGTGCTTTTTTTTTGGCCAGGGATCGGGGAAGAACACCCGGACCTCGGCCAGGCTGGCTGCCGGCACCGCCCGTTGAAGGACCTCGACCGCATCGTGCTGGAACACGCGCAGGTTGCTGATTCCGGCGTCGGCGGCGTCCTTGAGCAGGCGGCCGACCCCGGGGCCGTGCACCTCGATGCCGATGAAGTCGCGCTCGGGCTCGGCGCTGGCGGTGGCCAACAAGGCCTCGCCATTGCCAAAGCCGATTTCCAGCACCCGAGGCGCGCTGCGACCGAACACGCGATCCAGATCCAGTGCCGGTTCACCGGCGGCAGGCACCGCCAGCAGGTATCGATCGGCATGTTGCGCCAGCGCCCGCGCCTGCCCCGGTGTCAGCCGGCCCTGGCGCAGGACAAAGCTGCGCACCGGGCGGCGTTCGATGGGAAGCGTTGGGTTGGTCCCGGACACCGCCGCCGGCTCAGCCGATCAGCCCGTCGATGGGCGAGGATGCATTGGCGTGACGCAGGCGCGGGATGCGGCCGGCGAGAAAGGCATCGCGCCCGGCCTGCACCGCCAGGCACATCGCCCGCGCCATGCGCACCGGTTCGCGGGCGCCGGCGATGGCGGTATTCATCAGCACGCCGTCACAGCCCAGTTCCATGGCGATGGCGGCATCCGAAGCGGTGCCGACGCCGGCATCGACGATGATCGGCACCTTGGCATTGTCGATGATCTCCAGCAGGTTCCAGCGGTTCTGGATGCCCAGGCCGGAACCGATCGGTGCCGCCAGCGGCATCACCGCCACCGCGCCCAGCTCCTCGTATTGGCGGGCCAGCACCGGGTCGTCGCTGCAATACACCATCACCTGGAAGCCGTCGCGGACCAGGATCTCGGTGGCCTTGAGCGTTTGCACCACATCCGGGTACAGCGTCCGGCGATCGCCCAGTACCTCCAGCTTCACCAGGCTGTGGCCGTCCAGCAGCTCACGCGCCAGGCGCAGGGTGCGCACGGCCTCGTCGGCGCTGTAGCAGCCGGCGGTGTTGGGCAGGATGGTGTAACGCTCCGGCGGCAGGACATCGAGCAGGTTGGGCTGGTCCGGGTCCTGGCCGATATTGCTGCGCCGGATCGCGATGGTGACGATCTGCGCGCCCGCGGCCTGCGTGGCGGCGCGGGTTTCCTCAAGATCGGCGTACTTGCCGGTACCGGTCAGCAGGCGTGAGTGGTAGCGGCGGCCGGCAATGACCAGGTCGTCGTCGGCATCGGCATCGGCCGGGGGCGTGGTTTCGGCCATGTCAGCCGCCTCCGATGGCATTGACGATCTCGACCCGGTCCTCGGCAGCCAGGCGGTGCTCGCCATGGCGGCTGCGCGGCACGATTTCGCGATTCACCTCCACCGCCACCTTGCGCTGCTCCAGGCCGGTCTCGGCCAGCAGTTGGGCGATGGTCGTTTCCGCCTCGATAAGGCGGCGTTCTCCATTGAGCACGATTTCCATGCCGGCATTGTAGCGCCCGCTGACCCAAGCCGGGCTGACCCGGGGGCGATTGCAGCGGCTGCTCAGCAAGCTTTGCCACCAGGCACAAGTGCTTGTCTTGGTCGGTCGTCGAGCACGGCAACGAACACATGCTCAGCCAGCGGCCGCCTGGCGCAGACAGCCGCCTGCTGGTGGCGGGCCGCGCCACCTGTTCCGGCCGCCGGATTCCGGGCTAGCATAGGCGTCCCAACCTAGCCTCCCAAGGAGCTGACGATGTTCAAGGAGTTCAAGGAATTCGCCACCCGCGGCAACGTGCTCGACATGGCCGTGGGCATCATCATCGGCGCCGCCTTCACCACCATCGTCAGTTCCCTGGTCGACGACATCCTGATGCCGCCGCTGGGCCTGGTTCTGGGCCAGCTTGATTTCACCAACCTGTTCATCACCCTGGGCGCGGGTGAATACGCTTCGCTGGCGGCGGCCCGCGAAGCCGGCGCGCCGGTCATCGCCTACGGCCTGTTCATCAACGCGGTGATCAAGTTCCTGCTGGTCGCCCTGGCCCTGTTCCTGGTGATCCGCCAGTTCAACCGCTTCCGCAAGGAAGAGGAAGCCGCCCCGGCCGAAACGCCGCGTCAGGAAGTGCTGCTGGAGGAAATCCGCGATCTGCTCAAGCAGCAGAAGTAGGGATTGTTCACCGCTGCCGTTGAAAGCCATCGCCTGCAGGTGTGTGCCGGCGATGGCTTGATCCATGGTCGAACCCGACAAGGCCGATCAACACCTCACCGTGATCAGCAATAAACTGGCGCGATGAATACGACGAACACACCCGCCCATGGCGAGTACAAGATCCCCGGCGGCAAGCTGGTGGTGGTGGACCTGAGCGTTGCCGATGGCCGCATCGCGGCGGTGCAGGTCAGTGGTGATTTCTTCCTGGAACCGGCCAGCGCCCTGGATGACATCGACGCCGCCCTGAAAGGCCTGCCGGTATCGGCCAGCCAGGAACACCTGGCGACGGCGGTGACCGCGGCGCTGGACCCGGACACGCAGATGTTCGGCATCAGTGCCGAGGGCGTGGCGCTGGCCGTGCGCCGCGCGCTGGCTTCAGTGGCCAGTGAAGACCAGGAAGCCACGCCATGAATCGCAGCCAATGGCAGGACCACCGCTGGCACCTGATCCATACGCAGGCACAGTCGCCGGTGCTGCACATGGCGCTGGATGATGTGATGCTCGATGACGTTGCCAACGGCGTGCGGCCGCCGACCCTGCGCATCTGGGAGTGGGCCGGCCCGGCGGTGGTCATGGGCCGCTTCCAGTCGCTGCGCAACGAAGTCGATGCACAAGCCGCGCAGGACCACGGTATCGAAGTCGTGCGCCGGATCAGCGGCGGCGGCGCGATGTTCATCGAGCCGGGCAATACCATCACCTATTCCATCGTCGCGCCGGTGTCACTGGTCGCCGGCATGACCTTCGAGCAGGCCTATGAGTTCATGGATCAGTGGGTGATCCAGGCGCTGGCCGGGCTGGGCATCAAGGCCTGGTACCAGCCGCTCAACGACATCACCTCCGAGGCCGGCAAGATCGCCGGCGCCGCCCAGGCCCGACGCCGCGGCGCGGTGCTGCACCACGTCACCATGGCCTATGACATCGATGCGGCGAAGATGCTGCAGGTGCTGCGCGTGGGCCGGGAGAAGCTGTCGGACAAGGGCACCGCCAGTGCTGCCAAGCGCGTCGATCCGCTGCGCAGCCAGACCGGCCTGCCGCGCGCGCAGGTGATCAAGCACATGATCGAAACCTTCCGCCAACGCCATGGCGGGCTGGTGGCCGACACCCTTGGCGCCGACGAACTGGCGCGCGCGCAGACGCTGGCGCGCGAGCGCTTTGCCACGCCGGAGTGGACCGCGCTGCTGCCCTGAGTGGCCGGCTGCCGGCAGTCGTCTGCAGTTGATCCATGGCGGCCGCGTTACCAGCGCTGATCGCAGACCGGAGTCCGGGTCGATGCGCCAGGCAACGGCGTCCGGCCATTGCATGCGGGAATGGCGCGGACCGGCTTGGGAGCCGGGCCGCGCAGGCACTCAGGCGGTATAGAGGGCGTTGACGTCGTCTTCGGCGCTGTGGTCGCCGCTGCCGGTTTCCGACAGCCGCATGCGCAGGGCCAGGCCCTCGCGCGAGTCGGCATGGGCCAGGGCTTCCTCGGCGCCAATGCGCTTTTCCTGGAACAGCCGGAACAGGGCCTGGTCGAAGGTCTGCATGCCTGCTTCCAGGCTGCGTTCCATCGCTTCCTTAAGTTCGTTGAGCTGGCCTCGGCGGATGATGTCGCGGGTCAGTGGCGTGTTGATCAGCACTTCCACCGCCGGCACCCGGCGGCCATCGACGCCCACGCACAGGCGCTGGGAGATGACCGCGACCATGTTCAGCGACAGGTTCATCAAGGTCGCGCTCTTGGTGCTTTCCGGGAAGAAGCTGAGGATCCTGTCCAGGGTCTGGTCGGTGTTGTTGGCGTGCAGGGTGGTCAGGCACAGGTGGCCGGTTTCGGCGAATGACAGCGCCGCCTCCATGGTTTCCCGGTCCAGGATCTCGCCGATCATGATCACGTCCGGCGCCTCGCGCATCGCGTTGCGCAGGGCGGAGTGATAGCTGTGGGTATCGAAGCCGACCTCGCGCTGGTTGATCAACGAGCGCTTGTGCTTGTGCAGGAACTCGACCGGATCCTCGATGGTGAGGATATGGCCGCTGGAGGTCTCGTTGCGGTGGTCGAGCATGGCCGCCAGGGTGGTCGACTTGCCCGAGCCGGTGGAACCGGTGACCACGATCAGGCCGCGCGGGCGCATCACCAGTTCCTTGAGCAGCAGCGGCACGCCCAGGTTCTCGATCCGCGGCAGGTCGGTCTTGACGTTGCGCACCACGATCGCCACTTCGCTGCGCTGGCGGAAGACATTGACCCGGAAGCGGCCGATGCGCGGCCGGCTCACCGCCAGATTCATCTCCCAGGTGCGTTCGAACTCGGCCGCCTGGACATCGTCCATCAGGGCATTGGCAAAGGCTTCGACCGCCGGCCCGGTCAGCGCGGTCGAGCCGACGGCGCGCATGCGCCCTTCCACTTTCAGGTACGGCGGCGCGCCCACGCTCAGGTACAGATCCGATGCGCTCTTGTCGACCATCAGGCGAAGGTACGGGTCGATATCCATGCAGCCTCCCAGGTGCGTTGCGGTGTCCGGTCCCGATCATAGCTGAACTGGCCGGCACTCCCGGCCAGCGCAGCCACGGCAGCCCGGGATCAGCGCGAACATTGCCGGCCAATGCACGATGCGCGGTTCAGGCGGCCTCGCAAGTCATTGATATCAGTGTTAAAGCTGATTTAACGCGGGCTTGTTTCCGGCCCGGGAAAGGAGTAGCGTTGAGTCACCGCGACTATTCCATCCGCGGTCAAACCATGAGCACAGCCAGCCTCGACATAAGCCACCCCGCAACCGCGCGCTGCCGCGGTTGCGGGGATGTGGCAGGCAGGCAGAAGCCATGGTTGGGGAGCAGCGGCGACGGGGAGGTCGGCCGCCACGCAGGTCGGTCACCATCCCGGTTTTCAACCCGGCGGCGGGGCGTAGTGCGCCCGGTGCCGGCCGGGCATGCCTGTGTCAACACACATCCAAGGAGAAAGCGATGTTTGAGAACCAGCAGAAGGAAGTTGAAACGTTGATGGCCGAGAACGAGGAGTTCCGCAACCTCCTCAAGCGCCACAAGGAGCTGAACAAGAAAGTGGAGTCAGCCGAGCTGGGGACGTTGGCGATGGACGATGTCACGCTGGCAAGAATGAAGAAGGAAAAGCTCTGGGCCAAGGATCGCCTGACCCATATGTTTGAAAGTCACCTGGCGCCCAGCCTGGGCTGAATCCGCCAGCAGCGCGGTCGGGATCGCAGCCCGGACTGGACCAGGCAAAGCCTGTCGCCATGGCCAGGCTGCCATCCCGCAGTCCGGTCACGGACTTGATCCCGACCGCCGTCAAGCCGCCGGCAAGAGCTTCGGTCACCGGCGACCGGGCATGGCAAGGATGCGGGCCGGGTGGCCGGGCCGAGTGCCCGGATAATCCTTCGCAACATGTCGTTGATCCGCGAAGGCCGGGCTTGCCGGCGGCTTGGCATGGCAATGCCGGAAGAGCCTGGGTTGATCGGTTGGGTTCCCGCAGGCCGCAGTCGGCCACTGCCTGGCAGGGACGCGCGCTGCGGCAAGCAGGCGCGGTGCAGGTAGCTTGTCGGTGGTGCGGACACTGGCAGCTTCAGCGCTTGCGCATGCCGCGCACGCGACCTGATCGCCCATCCGGGCTAAGCTACGCGGCCTGCAGCCGCCGATGAATCCGGCCGGCCTGCCTGACCGCCAAGGGCCCAGCCATGATCCACGACAGCGTGCTCGAATTGATCGGCGATACGCCGATGGTCCGCGTGTCCCGGTTCGATACCGGGCCGTGCGAGTTGTTCCTCAAGCTGGAAAGCCACAACCCCGGCGGCTCGATCAAGGACCGCATCGGCCTGTCGATGATCGAGCAGGCCGAGCGCGCGGGCCGGATCAAGCCCGGCGACACCCTGGTCGAGGGCACCGCCGGCAATACCGGCATCGGCCTGGCCCTGGTGGCGCAGCAGAAGGGTTACCACCTGATCCTGGTGGTGCCCGACAAGATGAGCCGGGAGAAGATTTTCAACCTCAAGGCGATGGGTGCCGAGGTCGTGCTGACCCGCTCGGACGTGCCCAAGGGCCACCCGGATTTCTACCAGGACCTGGCCGCGCGCATCGCCCGGGAAACGGCCAACGCCTACCACATCGACCAGTTCGGCAATCCCGACAACCCGCTTGCCCACGAGCAGGGCACCGGCCCGGAGATCCTGCGCCAGATGGGCGGCCGGGTCGATGCCGTGGTGGTCGGTTGCGGCTCCGGTGGCACGGTCGCCGGACTGTCGCGCTATTTCGCCCAGGCGGCGCCCAGTGTCGAGCTGGTGCTGGCCGACCCGCTCGGCTCCATCCTCACCGATTACGTCAATGACGGCACCCTGGGTGCGGCCACCGGCTCGTGGATGGTGGAAGGCATCGGCGAAGGTTCGCAGCCGCCGGCCGTGGCCGATTTCAGCCGGGTGAAGAAGGCCTACGCCATCGCCGACAAGGAGAGCTTCGCGCTGGCGCGTGAGCTGCTGGTCAAGGAGGGCATCCTGGGCGGTTCGTCGACCGGCACCCTGCTGGCCGCCGCGCTGCGCTACTGCCGCGAACAGACCAGCGCCAAGCGCGTGGTCAGCTTCGTTTGCGACACCGGCAACAAGTACCTGTCGAAGATGTACAACGATTACTGGATGCTGGACAACGGCTTCCACGAACGCCAGCCCACCGGTGACCTGCGCGACCTGATCATGCGTCCGTACAGCCAGCGCGACACCGTGGTGATCGGCCCCAACGATCTGCTGGTCACCGCCTACCAGCGCATGAAGCTGTATGAAATCTCGCAATTGCCGGTGATGGATGGCGAGCGCCTGGTCGGCATCCTGGATGAGTCCGACGTGCTGATGCATGTCTACGGCGACGGCGAACGGTTCAAGGATCCGGTCGCCACCGCCATGGTCAGCCAACTGGAAAAGCTCCAGGTGAAGGCGCCGGTCGAGGACCTGCTGCCGATCTTCAACCGCGGCCTGGTCGCCATCGTCATGGACGGCGATCAGTTCCTGGGCCTGATCACCCGCATCGACCTGCTCAACTACCTGCGCCGCCGGGTGCACTGAGCGCCCGTTGTCGTTGGCCGCTGCCGTCGAGCAGCGGCAACTTGCGCCGCGCTCAGGCCAGGTCCACGCCCGGTTCGCCGCCGACCACGCGGCCGATGACGGCGGCAGCGTCGAAGCCATGACGGTCGAGCAGGGCCAGCACCGCAGCAACGCTGTCGGCGGCGCAGGCCACCAGCAGGCCGCCGCTGGTCTGCGGATCGCAGGCCAGGGCGCGGTCGATGTCGGACAGATGATCGGCAAAGCCGGCGCCATCGCCCAGGCTGGCCTGGTTGCGGCCGGAGGCACCGGTGATGAAACCGCCTTCGGCCAGCTCCCGCGCCTGATCCAGCAAAGGCACCGCCGACCAGTCGATGGCCAGCCGGCAGCCGGAGCCGCGCGCCATCTCCAGCGCGTGGCCGGCCAGGCCGAAACCGGTGACATCGGTCATGGCATGGACACCGGGCAGGGCGGCCAGCTCCGGTCCCGGGGTGTTGAGGCGGGTCGTGGTGGCGATCATCTGGCCGTAGCCGGCGTCATCCAGCGCGCCCTGTTTCAGCGCTGCCGAATAGATGCCCACGCCCAGCGGCTTGCCCAGCACCAGGACATCGCCCGGGCGGGCGCCGGCATTGCGCCGCAACTGCGCCGGATCGACCACGCCCAGGGCAACCAGACCATAAATCGGTTCGACCGAATCGATGCTGTGGCCGCCGGCGATCGGGATGCCGGCCGCGGCGCAGGCCTGGGCGCCACCATCCAGGATCCGGCCGATGGTCGTCGCCGACAGCCGGTTGATCGGCATGCCGACCAGGGCCAGGGCGAAGATCGGCGTCGCACCCATGGCATAGACATCGCTGATCGCATTGGTCGCGGCGATGCGCCCGAAATCGACCGGATCATCGACGATCGGCATGAAGAAGTCGGTGGTGGCGACGATCGCCTGTTGATCGTTGAGCTGCCATACGGCCGCATCGTCGCCGGTCTCGATGCCGACCAGCAGTTGCGGCGGCACCGGCAGGCCGCGCGCGCCGCGCAGGATCTGCGCCAGCAGCGCAGGCGCGATCTTGCAGCCGCAGCCGCCGCCATGGGCCAGGCTGGTCAGGCGCGGTTCGTCGGCGGCAAGGGGGTCGGCGGCGAGGGCAGGGCTGGCGGCGTCGGTCATGGCGTCATCGTCCGGTAAACAGGTGCCGGCACTGTAGAGGCCGGCGTCGCCCGGCGGCCAATTGCGTGGCCCTGGCCGGGCCAAAACACCGCCCTGGAAGCGGCTGCGGCAGCGGTCCTTGACGCGCGGCATGGCAAGGTCGACCATCGCAGGCGTGTTGCCTTGATGGCACTGGACGAAGCGGAAAGGAGACGATCAATGAATCTGGACCTGACCCGGCGCGGCTTTTTGAAGCTGGCGGGCACGGGCGCAGCGGCCACGACCCTGGGGGCCATGGGCTTTGGTGCGGCCGAAGCCGCCACCGCCGCCCACGTCCGCCAGTTCAAGCTGGCCACCACCACCGAGACCCGCAACATCTGCACCTACTGCTCGGTCGCCTGCGGCATCATCATGTATTCGCGTGGTGACCTGGCCGCCGGCGAGCACGCCGAGTTGCTGCATATCGAAGGCGACGCCGACCACCCGACCAACCGCGGCACGCTCTGCGCCAAGGGTTCGGCGCTGAAATCCTACGTCAAGGCCGAAACCCGCCTGACCCGGCCGCGCATCCGCCGGCCCGGCTCGGACCATTTCGTCGATATCGAATGGGACCAAGCACTGGACAAGATCGCCCGCGCGATCAAGGACGACCGAGACGCCAACCTGATCGAGCACAACGCCGAGGGCGTGCCGGTCAACCGCTGGACCAGCACCGGCTTCCTGGCGGCCTCGGCCACCACCAACGAAACCGCGTGGCTGACCTACAAGGTCGTGCGCTCGATGGGGATTGTCGGCTTCGACAACCAGGCAAGGGTCTGACACGGCCCGACGGTGTCCAGTTTGGGCCCGACGTTTGGCCGTGGTGCGATGACCAACTCATGGACGGATATCGCCAACACAGACCTGGTAGTGATCATGGGCGGCAATGCCGCCGAAGCCCATCCCTGCGGGTTCAAGTGGGTCACTGAAGCCAAGCACCATCGCGGTGCCAAGTTGATCGTGGTCGATCCACGCTTCAACCGCTCGGCCTCGGTCGCCGATTTCTATGCGCCGATCCGGCCCGGGTCGGATATCGCCTTTTTGATGGGCGCGATCCGCTGGTGCATCGAAAACGACAAGATCCAGTGGCCGTATGTGCTCAACTACACCAATGCCTCGTACCTGGTGCGCGATGACTTCGGCTGGCAGGACGGCCTGTTCACCGGCTATGACGAGGACAGCCGCAACTACGACCAGGAAAGCTGGGAATACCAGTTCGGTGAAGACGGCAATGTCCTGACCGACCCGAGCCTGCAGCACCCGCGCTGTGTCTGGAACCTGCTCAAGCAGCACGTGGATGTGTACACGCCCGAGTTCGTCGAGAACATCTGCGGCACGCCCAAGGACAAGTTCCTGACCATCTGCCAGATGATCGGCGAGACCTCGGCGCCGGACAAGGTGATGACCTCGATGTACGCGCTGGGCTGGACGCAGCATTCCAAGGGCGCCCAGAACATCCGCGGCATGGCCATGCTGCAACTCCTGCTGGGCAACATCGGCATGCCCGGTGGCGGCATGAACGCCTTGCGTGGGCATTCCAACATCCAGGGCCTGACCGATGTCGGCCTGATGTCGAACCTGATTCCCGGTTACCTGGCGATCCCGACCGAGGGCGAGGTCGATTTCGACACCTACATGTCCACCCGCGGCAATGCCCCGGTGGTGCCCAACCAGATGAGCTTCTGGCAGAACTACAAGAAGTTCTTCGTCAGCTTCATGAAATCGATGTGGGGCGATGCCGCCACCGAGGAAAACCAGTGGGGCTACCACTGGCTGCCGAAGCTGGACATCGTCCAGTACGACGCGATGAAGATGTTCGACATGCTCAAGAACGATCAGGTCAACATCTACTTCTGCCAGGGCTTCAACCCGATCCTGGCCTTCCCCAACCGCGGCAAGATGACCGAGGCCTTCGCCAAGCTGAAGCTGCTGGTGGTGATGGATCCGCTGGAAACCGAAACCGCCGCGTTCTGGGAAAACCACGGCATCTACAACGATGTCGACCCCGCCGCGATCCAGACCGAGGTGCTCGAACTGCCGACCACCTGCTTTGCCGAGGACGAGGGCGCCACGGTCAGCTCCGGCCGCTGGCTGCAATGGCACTGGCCCGGTGCAACGCCGCCGGGCAAGGCGCAGACCGACGTCTGGATCATGGCCAACATCTTCCAGCGCCTGCGCAGGCTGTATGAACAGGAAGGCGGCGTCTGCCCCGAGCCGATCCTCAACCTGACCTGGGAGTACGCCGATCCGCTGCATCCCAGCTCGGCCGAGCTGGCCAGGGAAATGAACGGCCGCGCCCTGGTCGACCTGCATGATGCCAACGGTGGCCTGGAGCAGCGCGCCGGCGAACAGCTGACCAGTTTCGGCCAGTTGCGTGCCGATGGCAGCACCATGGCCGCCTGCTGGGTCTATACCGGTAGCTGGACGCAGGACGGCAACATGATGGCGCGCCGGGACAACGCCGATCCCAGCGGCATGGGCGTGCATCCGAACTGGTCGTTCGCCTGGCCGGCCAACCGCCGCATCATCTACAACCGTGCCTCCTGCGATATCGACGGCAAGCCCTGGGATCCCAAGCGCAAGCTGGTGGAATGGAATGGCGAGCGCTGGGTCGGTCCCGACGTGCCCGATATCGCCCCGACCGCCAAGCCGCACGAGGTCGGGCCGTTCATCATGAATCCGGAAGGCACCAGCCGCCTGTTCTCGCGCCGGTTCATGCGCGACGGACCGTTCCCCACGCACATGGAGCCGTTCGAAAGCCCGGTCGAGAATCCGCTCAACCGGCGCATGCGCGGCAATCCGGTCTCGCGCATCTTCCCCGATGATCTGGCCGGCCTGGGCAGCAGCGAGGAGTTCCCCTGCGTGGCGACCTCCTACCGGCTGACCGAGCACTTCCACTACTGGACCAAGCACAACAAGGTCAACGCGGTGAACCAGCCCGAGTTCTTCGTCGAGATCAGCGTCGAGCTGGCCGAGGAACGCGGCATCAGCAAGGGCGACCGGGTGCGGGTGTGGTCGGCGCGCGGGCAGATCTGGGCCAAGGCCGTGGTCACCCGGCGCATCAAGCCCCTGATCTGCGATGGCAAGGCGGTGCACGTGGTCGGCATTCCGCTGCACTGGGGTTTCAAGGGCGCGGCGCGCAAGGGCTTCGGTCCCAATTCACTGGGGCCCTTCGTCGGCGATGCCAACATCGAAACGCCCGAGTTCAAGGCCTTCCTGGTCAATATTGAACGCGCGGCGCAGCAGGAGGTGCCATGAGCAACCCGAACCCGTCCACCCGGGCGCCGCAGCCGCTGACCGCGGCGGCCAACCCGCCGGTGCAGCCGCTGGCCTCCAACCTGCTGGCCAGCGATGTGGTGCGCATCTCGGCCACCGCGCATGTGCCCGAGCCGGCGCGCCAGCTCACCCAGGTGGCCAAGCTGATCGACGTCTCCAAGTGCATCGGCTGCAAGGCCTGCCAGTCCGCCTGCGTGGAATGGAACGACCTGGATCCGGAGATCGAGGACAACGTCGGCGTCTACGACAACCCCGCCGACCTGACCCCGGACCTGTTCACGCTGATGCGCTTCAGCGAGTACGAGAACCCGGATACCGGCAACCTGGAGTGGCTGATCCGCAAGGACGGCTGCATGCATTGCGCCGATCCGGGCTGCCTGAAGGCCTGCCCGGCACCGGGCGCGATCGTGCAGTACTCCAACGGCATCGTCGATTTCATTTCCGACAACTGCATCGGCTGCGGCTACTGTGTCGCCGGCTGCCCGTTCGACATTCCGCGGATTTCGAAAAAGACCTTCGTCAGCACCAAATGCACGCTGTGCTCGGACCGGGTCGCGGTCGGCCAGGGCCCGGCCTGCGCCAAGGTCTGCCCGACCCAGTGCATCACCTTCGGTCCCAAGGAAGACATGGTCGCCCTGGCCAACGAGCGCATCGTCGACCTGCAATCGCGCGGCTTCGACCAGGCCGGCCTGTACGACCCGCAGGGCGTGGGCGGCACCCATGTCATGTACGTCCTGCACCATGCCGACAAGCCCTCGCTCTACGCCGGGCTGCCCGAGGATCCGAAGATCTCGCCCCTGGTCGAAGCCTTGAAGGGCCCGGCCAAGCTGGTCGGCCTGGCTGCCGCCGGTGCCGCCCTGGTCGGCGCCGCCTTGCATGGCCTGTTCGCCCGCGCCAACAAGGTTGCGGCCGAGGATGAGGCCGCGGCCCAGGCGCTGGTCGATGCCGGCGGGCATGACGGTTCCGATGGCGCTGCCAGTGACCGCGCCAGTGACCGCGCCCGTGGCGGCATCGGGACCGATCCGCCGCCCGCCGACCGCCACGGCCATGGCGGCGGTTCCGGGAGGACCTGACCATGCAGCCGCGCATCCACTCCGCTCCCGGCGATGCCATCGTTAGCCACCAGCCGGTCAGCCTGCGCCGCTATGGCGGCTTCACCCGCGCCAACCACTGGCTCACCGCGCTGTGCATGATCGTGCTGGTGCTGTCGGGCTTCGCCTTCTTCCATCCGTCGCTGTACGGGCTCACCGCGCTGTTCGGCGGCGGCCAGACCACCCGCTGGCTGCATCCGATCGTCGGCGTGGTCATGGCGCTCAGCTTCCTTGGCCTGTTCATCCAGATGTGGCGGCTGAACCTGCCGGCGCGCGAAGACCTGGAATGGACGCTCAAGATCGGCGATGTCATGCGCGGCAACGACGACAACCTGCCGGCGCTGGGCAAGTACAACGCCGGCCAGAAACTGGTGTTCTGGGCCTTCGGCGTGCTGATCCTGGCCCTGCTGGTCACCGGCGTGATGATCTGGGAGCAGTACTTCGCCTGGATGGTGTCGATTCCTGTCCGGCGTGTCGCCGTGACCGTGCACGCGCTGTCGGCGATCGGCATCGTGCTGGTGTTCATCCTCCATGTGTATGCCGCGCTCTGGGTCCGCGGCACCCTGAGCGCCATGACCCGCGGCACGGTCAGCGGCGGCTGGGCCTGGCGTCATCACCGCAAGTGGTTGCGCGAGCTTGCCCGCCGGGACACCCGGGACAACACCGGCGGCAGCGACTGAGCGTTGCTGGCCGGCGCGGCAACGGCCGGCTTTGGGTTACCTTGCACGGCATGATTTCCCTACCGGCAACCCCATGAGTGACGAGTTCAAACCCGACCCGGCCTCGATTGGCGGTGTCGCCAAACCGCCGCTGGCCTTCCTGCCGACACCGGTGTCGGTGTTCCAGACCCGCGCCCGGCGCTTCGCCTTTCTGGCCGAAACCAGCGAGCTGGCGCCCTATCTGGTCCTGCTGGCCGGCCTGACGCGGCTGCAGGCGCGGCTGGTGGCGACCTTGCCGGCGCCGGCGCCGTTGTCGGCCGGTCAACTCGGCCGCGCCGCCGCGGCGGCGATGCCGCCGATCGACCGCGCCAGCCTGGTCACCGATCCCGATCTGGCCGCCGCGCTCGATGCCGTGCTCGACGGGGCGGCCGAACTGGAGATGCCGGCCGTCGCCCGACAGGCACTGGCTGCCGTGGTCCAGGCCAATGCCGACCAGCGCCACTGGCTGCTGGCCAATGTCCTGGCCGACGAGATTCCCGCCGAGGCCACCGCCGAACACCTGTTCGCCGCGCTGGCGGTGCAGGTGCATCTGGCCCGGCTCGCCGCCAGCCTGGAGGTGGCCACGCTGGCGCCGGTCGGTATCGGCGTCTGCCCGGCCTGCGGCGGCCGCCCGGTCAGTTCCTCGGTGATGGGCCTGCAGGGCATCGAGAACGTGCGCTACGCCACCTGCGCCGGCTGCGCCACGCAATGGAATGAAGTGCGGATCCGCTGCCTGGGCTGCGGCACCACCAAAGGCCTGGGCTACCGCTCGGTCGGCACCGACGAGGCGACGGTCAAGGCCGAGACCTGCAGCGGCTGCCAGCGCTGGTTCAAGATTTTCTACCAGGTGAAAAATGCCAGCCTGGAGCCGGTGGCCGATGATGTCGGCAGCCTGGGCCTGGACCTGTTGATGCAGGACACGCCCTATCGGCGGGCCGGATTCAATCCACTGCTGGTGGGCTATTGATGAGCGCTTTCCGCGCCCTGCCATCGGTCGATCGCGTGCTGGCTTCGGCCGCGGGCCGGGATCTGGTGCAGGCACACGGCCGCAGCGCGGTGACTGCCGCCCTGCGCCAGCGCCTGGCCCGGATGCGCGAAGCGATCGCCGGCGGCGCCGATGCCGGCGCGCTGGTTGCCGGCCTGGCCGACCAGCTTGCCATCGACCTGGCCGATGCCGCCCAGACCGGGCCGCGGCCGGTGCTCAACCTCACCGGCGTGGTACTGCACACCAACCTGGGCCGGGCACTGCTGGCCGAGCCGGCGCTGGCGGCCGCGACCACGGCCATGGCGCAGGCGGTGGCGCTGGAAATGGATCTGGACAGCGGCGGCCGTGGCGAACGTGACGACCACCTGCGTGAGCTGATCTGCCAGCTCACCGGCGCCGAAGATGCCACCGTGGTCAACAACAACGCCGCCGCCGTGCTGCTGGCGCTGAACACCTTCGGCCAGGGCCGCGAGGCGATTGTTTCGCGCGGTGAACTGATCGAGATCGGCGGCGCCTTCCGCATGCCCGACATCATGGCCCGCGCCGGCACCCGCCTGGTCGAGGTCGGCACCACCAACCGCAGCCACGAGCACGACTACCGCCAGGCGCTGTCGCCCGACACCGGGTTGATTCTCAAGGTGCACACCTCCAACTACCGCATCGAAGGCTTCACCGCCCAGGTGCCGGCGTCGGTGCTGGCCGGCATCGCCGCCGAGGCTGGCGTGCCCCTGCTCAATGATCTGGGTTCGGGGTCGCTGGTGGATCTGTCCGCGCTCGGCCTGCGCCGCGAACCGACTGTCGCCCAGGCAGTCGCCGAAGGTGCCGGCCTGGTCACCTTCTCTGGTGACAAGCTGCTGGGCGGACCGCAGGCCGGTTTCATCGTCGGCCGGCGCGAGCTGATCGCCGCGATCAACCGCAATCCGCTCAAGCGCGCCCTGCGCCTGGACAAGATCCGCATCGCCGCGCTGGCGGCGACCTTGCAGCTTTACCGTGACCCCGACACCCTGGCCGGGCACCTGCCGACCCTGCGCCACCTGTCGCGCAGCCGCGACGATATTGCCGCCCAGGCCGAACGCCTGCTGGCGCCGGTGCAGGCGCTGCTCGGCGACGGCGTGCGTGTGCAGGCCTGCGAGTGTGCCAGCCAGGTCGGTTCCGGCGCCTTGCCGGTCGATACCCTGGCCAGCGCCGGCCTGCGCCTGGTCGCCGTCGACGATGCCGGTGGCGGCGCGCCCGAGCGTCTGGCAGCGCGCCTGCGGGCACTGCCGGTGCCGGTGCTCGGCCGCATCCACGAAGGCACCTTGATTCTTGATCTGCGCTGCCTGGACCGCGACGACGATCTGCTGGAGGCGCTGGCGGCGCTGTGATCGTAGGCACCGCCGGCCATATCGATCACGGCAAGTCGGCCTTGGTCCGGGCCCTGACCGGCACCGATCCGGACCGCCTGGCCGACGAGAAGGCGCGCGGCATCAGCATCGAGCTGGGCTTCGCCTATGCCGACCTGGCGCCGGCCGGCGGTACGGATACCACGGCTGCCGGGCGCAACGATAACGATGATCCCGCCGCGATCACCGGCTTTGTCGATGTGCCCGGCCACGAGCGCCTGATCGACACCATGCTTGCCGGGGCCGGCGGCATCGACCTGGTGCTGCTGGTGGTCGCCGCCGATGACGGCGTCATGCCGCAGACGCGCGAGCATGTCGCAATCATGGATCTGCTCGGCCATCGCCGCGGCCTCGTCGCCCTGACCAAGGCCGATCTGGCCGGCCCGGAACGGCGCGCCGAGGTCAGCGACCAGATTGCCCAGCTATTGGCTGGCACCGGCCTGGCGCAGGCAGCGGTGATTCCGGTGTCGGTGCGCAGCGGCGAGGGCATCGGGCAACTGCGTGCCGCGCTGGCCGCCGCGGCGGTGCAGATCGAGCACGAAACCGCCGCGCGCCCGCAGCCGCTGCCGCGGTTGTTTCGCTTCGCGGTCGATCGCAGCTTCACCCTGGCCGGCAGCGGCACCGTGGTCACCGGCACCGTGCTTGATGGCGAAGTGGCGGTCGATGATCCGGTTCGGGTCAGTCCGGCCGGGCTGCCGGCGCGAGTGCGCGGCCTGCGGGTGCACAATCGCCAGGCCGACATCGGCCAGGTCGGCCAGCGTTGCGCCTTGAACCTGGCCGGCGAGGACATCCACCGTGAGGCGATCCGCCGCGGTGACCTGATCCTGGCCCCGGCCCGGCATGCGCCGACCGACCGCATTGACGCCGAACTGAGGGTGCTGGCCAGCGAGCCGGCCGCCATCGGCACCTGGTTCCCGGTGCGCCTGCACAGCCAGACACTGCAGGTTGCCGCCCGCATCGTGCCCCTGGCCGGGCCGCTGGCGCCGGGCCAGCGTGGCCTGGTGCAACTGGTACTGGCGCGGCCGGTCGCGACCCAGGTCGGTGACCGCTTCGTGATCCGCGATACCTCGGCCCGACGCACCCTCGGCGGCGGCGTGTTGCTGGACCTGCGCGCGCCATCGAGGCGACGCGCGACGCCGGCGCGTCTGGCCTGGCTGGCCGCGTCCCGGGCCTGCGATCCGGTGGCGGCACTGGCCGGGCTGGCGGCGCTGGCACCGGTGTCGATGGCGCAGTTCCTGCGTGACCGTGGTCTGTCGGCCGACAACGCCGAAGCGATGATCCGGGACGCCGGCCTGCGCACGATCGGCAGCCTGGCGATCTCGGCGGCCACCCATGCCCGCTTGCGCGGCCACCTGCGGCAGGCCCTGGCCGGTTTCCACCAGGCCAATCCGGATCTGGCCGGCATCGGCCGCGAGCAGTTGCGCCTGGCGCTGGACCCGGTCCTGGACAGGCCGGTATTTGCCGATTTCGTGCGCGCCGAGTTGGCCGCCGGCGACATCGCCAGCCAGGGCGCCTTCCTGCACCTGCCCGGCCACCGCGTGCAGTGGGCGCCGGACGACGAAGCGCTATGGCAACGCCTGCAGCCGCGGCTAGTGGGCGAGGGCCGCTTCCGGCCACCACGGGTGCGCGATCTGGCTGGCGAGCTGGCCATCGACGAGGACCAGGTGCGCCGGGTGCTGCGCCTGAGCCAGCGCCTGGGCCACACCGAGCAAATCGCCCACGACCATTTCTTCGATCGCCAGGTGGTGCGCGAGATGGTGGCGATCATGGTCGACATCGCCGCCGGCAAGGCGCAGGGCTGGTTCGTCGCCGCCGACCTGCGCGACCGCCTGGACAACGGCCGCAAGGTGGCGATCCAGATCCTGGATTTCTTCGACCGGCTCGGCCTGACCCGGCGCCGTGGCGACCGCCGGCGGCTCAACCCGCACCGGCTCGATCTGTACGACAATTGATTCGGCTGGCCTGGCGGCAGTGCGTCGGCCAGTCAGCCAGGCAATGCCAGGCGACGCCAGGCACCTGCACACGCTCCGGTGTGTCACGGTTCAAGCTGGACCATTTGCCAGCTTCATGGAAGGGAAGCGTCCCCGGTGGGACGGCTGGACTTCAAATCCGGTGGGGGCAGTGAGCCTGTCCCGGGTGGGTTCGACTCCCACTCCCTTCCGCCATCAGCGCCCGTCACCCGTGCGCCGGCCAGGTCACTGGCCGCCGCGGATTGCGCCGCACACGTGCGATGCCGGCGCTGGCGTCGGCCACACGCTGCCGGTCAGTGCGCCTGGTCCCAGTGCTGGCCGATACCGACATCCACCACCAGCGGCACGGTGAGCTGCGCGGCGGCCACCATGCGCTGGCGGATCAGCTCCCGGGCCGGGTCGATGGCGTCCTCGCGCACCTCGAACACCAGTTCGTCGTGTACCTGCATGATCATCCGCAGCGGCAGCTCGCTGGCCTGAAGGCGCGCATCCAGGTCGATCATCGCCACCTTGATGATGTCGGCCGCGGTGCCCTGCATCGGCGCGTTGATTGCCGCCCGCTCGGCGGCCTGGCGCTCGTTGGCATTGCGCGCGCGGATCGCCGGCAGGTAGAGGCGCCGGCCGAACACGGTTTCGACAAAACCCGACTCGCGCGCCTGCTGTCGGGTAGCTTCCATGTACTGACGCACGCCGGGGTAACGGGCGAAATAGCGGTCGATATAGTCCTGCGCTTCCTGGCGGCCAATACCCAGTTGCCGCGCCAGGCCGAATGCGCCCATGCCATAGATCAGCCCGAAGTTCACCGCCTTGGCCGAGCGCCGGTCGTCGGTGCTGACCTCATCCAGCGGCTTGGCCATGACTTCGGCGGCAGTGGCCCGGTGGATGTCCAGGCCGTCGCGGAAGGCATCCAGCAATCCAACGTCGCCGGACAGGTGCGCCATGATCCGCAGCTCGATCTGCGAATAGTCCGCGGCCAGGATGCGCCAGCCCGGCGGCGCTACGAAGGCGCGGCGGATGCGCCGGCCTTCGTCGCTGCGGATCGGAATGTTCTGCAGGTTCGGGTCCGACGATGACAGCCGGCCGGTCGCGGCCACCGCCTGGTGGTAGCTGGTGTGCACGCGGCCGGTTTCCGGGTGCACCTGGTCGGCCAGCTTGTCGATATAGGTCGACACCAGCTTGGCCAGGCTGCGGTAATCCAGGATCAATTGCGGCAGGGCGTGCTGGTCGACCAGGGCCGACAGCGCCTCCTCGTTGGTCGAGGGCTGGCCCTTGCCGGTCTTGATCGTGACCGGCAGGCTCAGTTCCTCGAACAGGATCGCCTGCAGCTGCTTGGGCGAATCCAGGTTGAACGGTTGCCCGGCCAGCGTGTGCGCCTGCTCGACCAGCGCCTGCATCCGCGCCCGCAGCTCGCTGCCCTGGGCCGCCAGTTGTGCGGTGTCGATCAGCACGCCGCGCTCCTCCATCCGCGCCAGCACCGGCAGCAGCGGCATCTCGATCGTTTCATAAACCTGGCGCAGGGCCGGCTCGCGGGTCAGCTCCGGCCACAGCGCCTGATGCAGGCGCAGGGTGATGTCGGCATCCTCGGCGGCATAGGCCAGCGCCGGTTCCATCGCCACCTGGTTGAACGGAATCTGTCGCGCGCCCTTGCCGGCGACATCCTGGAAGCGGATCGTGGTCACGCCCAGATAGCGCCCGGCCAGGGTATCCATGTCATGGCGCACGGCGCTGGCGTTGACCACATAGGACTGCAGCATCGTGTCGTGGCGCGGCAGCGCGCCGGGCAGGCCGTGCCGGGCCAGGATATGCAGGTCGTAACGGCCGTTGTGGGCGATGGTCACCCGCTGCGGATCGGTCAGCAGCGGCGCCAGATCAGCCAGCACCTGGGCCAGTGGCAACTGCACCGGGGCATCCGGGCCGTCATGGCCCACCGGCACATAGCAGGCCTGGCCGGGCGCATCGGAAAACGACAGCCCGACCAGCCGGGCCCGGTACGGATCCAGCCCCGTGGTTTCGGTATCGAAGGCAAAATGGCTGGCCTGGCGCAGGCGCTGCAGCCAGCGTTGCCAGGCTTCGTCAGTGGTCACCAGTTCGTACTGGCGCGATACCGGGTCGCCATTGGCGGGCAGGGCATCGGCGGCGCCCGCCGACGCGGTGTCGGTGGCGGACCCCATGGCGGAAGATGAACCCTCGCCGGCGAACAATGCCGGCTGGCCGGCCTCGGCACCGGCATCCAGCTCGCGCAGGGCGGCATTGAACTCGTAGCGCCGGTACAGCTCGCGCAGGGCATCGGTATCGGCCGGCACCGGCACCAGGTCCTCCGGGCCGACAGCCAGCGCCAGTTCCGTGCGGATGGTGACCAGATCCCGGTTCAGCGGCAGCCGCGGCAGCGTGGCGCGCAGGTTCTCGCCCAGCTTGCCCTTGAAGCTGTCGGCGGCGGCCATGATCGCATCCAGCGAACCATGTTCATGGAGCCATTTGGCCGCGGTCTTGGGGCCGCACTTGGGCACGCCCGGAATGTTGTCCACGCTGTCGCCCATCAGCGCCAGCAGGTCGACGATCTGCTCGGGCGGCACGCCATAGCGCTCGATGATGCCGTCCCGGTCGCGCCGGCTGCCGTTGCTCATGGTGTTGACCAGCACGATGCGCTCATCCACCAGTTGCGCAAAATCCTTGTCCGAGGTCGAGATCACCACCTCCATGCCGGCCTCCGAACCCTGGCGGGCCAGGGTGCCGATGACATCGTCGGCCTCGACCCCGGGTATCCGCAGCAACGGCAGGCCCAGGGCCTGGATCAGCGTCAGCAACGGCTCCAGCTGGGCGCGCAGGTCGTCCGGCATCGGTGGCCGGTTGGCCTTGTACTCGGGGTCCAGCTCGTCGCGGAAGGTCGGGCCGGGGGCATCCATCACCACGGCGATGCGCGCCGGCGCATCGGCCAGGTGCTTGCGCAACATGTTGAACACCCCGAACAGCGCCCCGGTCGGCTCGCCGGCGCGGTTGCTCAGCGGCGGCAGGGCGAAGAAGGCGCGGTACAGGTACGAGGAACCGTCAATCAGCAGCAGGGTCTGGGCCATGGCGCCATTGTAGGGCGCCTGCCGGGCACCGGCCGGCCGGGCTTCGGCAACGCACCTGGTGGCGTGGCCTGCGCGGCAGCGGCCGGCCGAGCCGCTGCCGGTCCGCGCGCCCCGCAGGCACCCCCCGGTTCCGGATCCGCCCGGTATCCGGCCCGGCACCCCGGTCGCCCGGGCCTGGCGCACGCGCAGCGGCGCCGGCATTTTCGCCCGTGCGCCGCGCCGCCTCGCGCCTGGCAACCGGGCACATCGCGCCCTTCCCCGGGTGCCGGCTTCCTGGGCCGGCCCCTCCGGCCAGCAAAGCCCTTTTGCCAGCGAAAACGGAAGCTGTCGTGCCCACGCGCAGGGCGGGATCTGGGCTGGCCGGGACATGGTTTTCACGGCATCGGCGCCCGGCAACTTATGTTGCGGTGCCGCAAATTGAATCTGGGGCCACGTATCCCATGGTGGTTTGGCGAATCCGGCATCGGTCACGCAGATGACCGCTTGCAGCCATGTTTAGTGGCTGTTAATGTCCCTGCTCCGTTGTTCCGGGTTCCATCTGGTCATCCGTAGGTAGAGGGAGTTGTCATGCGCAAAATTTCATTAGGGCTTGGCTTTGCGGCGTTGGTCGCCAGCCAGGCGTTCTGGTTGGGCTCTACCGCGCACGCGGCCGAAAGTTTGGCGCCCACCGCGTCGAACCTGCAGCTTTCCGCGGCGGAGGTCCTTGATATTTCTGCCATTCATCGCGAGCAGCGTGCCCGCGGCGGTGAGGTGGAACTGCTCTGGGAAGATTTCTCCGATGCGGCATTCCCGCCGGCTGGCTGGTCGCGGCATCTGCTGGCCGGCACCGCCAGTGCCCAGTGGGCGCGCGATACAGCCGAGTCCTCCAGCGCTCCGGCTTCGGCCAAGCGGAACTGGGGTTCCGGCGCTCAGGACGACTGGCTGGTCACACCAGTGGTCGAGCTGGGTCCGGGCACCAACACCCTGTATTTCATTGATGCCGGTCAATGGATGGAGGATTACATCTACGGCGGCGTCTGGCTTTCCAACGGCAGCTGCGATCCGGTTGATGGCGACTTCGTCGAAGTGGCTGAAATCGATGACACCCCTGGTTCAAGTAGCGCGATTGTCTGGCGCTCTGCCCCCGTAGCCATCGATCTGAGCGGCTATGCCGAGCAGGATGTCTGCCTTGCCTTTGTCTATGAGGGCGACTTCGGTGCCACGTGGTGGATCGACGATATCCAGGTCACCAACGGTGACCCGTTGCCGCCGGCACAGATTGGCGTCGATCCGGCCACCCTGGAGTTCACCCTGGAGTCCGGTGAGGCTGACAGCCATGATGTCTCGGTGATGAATCTGGCCGATGCTGGCGCCCAGGATCTGGAGTTCACCACCACCATCACCCGCCTGGTTGACGGTGATGCGGAGCTGACGCAGTCCAACTCCACGAGCATCGTCAACTCCCTCGGTATCTGCGGCACCGGCAACCCGCAGACCTCGACGGCAAACAACAGCTTCTGGCGCGTGTTCGACCTGGCCGACCATGGCATCACCAGTGATTTCTCGGTGACCTCGATCGAGACGGGCATCGGCTTCAACACCGCCAGCAATGCCCAGACCCTCAATGTCTACACCGTCGATGGCGACTTCGAACTGGCCAACCTGACCCTGCTTGGCAGTGCCGGCTACACGGTCGCTCCGGCCGATCAGGCGACCGTGATCGAGGTGAACTTCGATTTGCCGGTTACGGTGCCGGCCGGCTCGATCATGGCGATCGAGCAGCACATCCCCGCCAGTGGCGGCACCTACCGTGCCCATGTCGCGGCGAATGAGCTGGGCCAAACCGGTGACACCTACTGGAGCAGCACCGACTGCGGAGCGGCTTATTTTGAGCCGCAGAACCTCGTCGATGCGATCTCGGCACCGGCAGATCTGTCCTGGGTGCTGGCCGTGCACGGTCACGAGGATGACGGCAGCATCGTACCGACGGTCACCGTGGTGCCCGACACCGGTGCCATCGCCGGCGACAGCTTCCTGGATCTGACCGTCACCGCCGACGCCACCGGTGTGGTCCCGGATTCGCGTGCCCTGTACGAGTACGTGATGACGATCGATTCCAACGACCCGGTCACCCCGGCCGTCCAGATACCGGTCAGCGTGAACGTCACCGGTGGTGGTGGCGGCGGTGGTGATCCGCAGATCGATGTCGCTCCGGCCAGCCTGTCGGCCAGCGTCGCCGAAGGCGATACCGGTGCCGATACGCTGACCATCGCCAATACCGCTGCCTTGGGCAGCGATGCCCTGTTGTGGGACATCCAGACCGAGCCGGCGATGGCTGGCAGCGGTGTTCCCGAGCGTCTGGGCACGCCGGCCGGCATCAACCGCAGCGCCGGCCAGCAAGCGCAGTTGCTCGCCAATGAGGCCGCACGCGGCAGCATCGTCGCCGATAGCGGCTTTGAGGCAGGGTCACCCAATCCCTTCTGGGATGAGGCTTCCTCCAACTACGGCACGCTCCTGTGCACCATCGCCGACTGCGGCACCGGCACCGGCACCGGCCCCCGTACCGGCACGTGGTGGGCGTGGTTCGGCGGTATCGCCTCGGCCGAGATCGGCTATGCCAGGCAGGATGTGGCCATTCCGTCCGCGAGCGATGCCAGCCTGAGTTTCTGGGTCGAACAAACCGCCTGCTCCGGCTCGGGTGATGACTTCCTGGAAGTGTCGCTCGGCGGCGACGTCCTGTGGACGACGACGGCCGACGATCCAAGCTGCGGCAGCCTGGGCTATCGCGAGATCAGCCTGGACATCAGCGCCTACGTTGGCGGTACCCACACCCTGGAGTTCTATTCCGAGCTGCAGGGACCGGATCTCTCCAACTTCTTCGTTGATGACGTTGCGATCACCACCGACGCCGCCCCGCCTGCAGTGTGCGATGCCCCCAGTGGCCTGAGCTGGCTCAGCCTGTCCAGCGCCAACGGCAGCACCGACGCCGGTGACTCCGTCCAGATCGACGTCACCTACGACGCCACCGGCCTGGCCGAGGGCACCTACAGTGGCAACCTGTGTGTTACCAGCAACGACCCGGCCAATCCGCTGGTCGTGGTGCCGGTCGAGATGGAAGTCACCGGCGGTGGTGGTGGTGCCAATGGCATCTACTACTCGTCACTGCTCAACAAGTCGATTCCCGTGACCTTGGATGGCACCACGCTCAACCTGGTCACTGAAACCTTCAATGACACTGGGCCGATCACGGGTGACTGGGACGTCAACTTCTGGAGCAGCGGCGGCGCTCTGCGGTTCTGGACCCTGAGCACCTGGCAGGCGCGGTTGGCGGTGGATGGCACGGCGGTTGCCATGCTTGAGCCGGGCGACACCGTGGGTCCGGCGACCAGCTTCCAGGCGTCCTCCGGTACCGGCACGCCGGCGGCTCCGTGGCTGGCAGGCAACGATGGCTACGTTGGCATCCGCTTCAACTGCGACGGCCGTCTGGCCAACCCGGTTCCGGGCACGGTCTGCTACGGCTACATCCGCCTGACCACGACCGGCACCACCGGCTTCCCGGCGACCATCGTCGAGTACGCCTACGACGGTGACGGCAATGCCATCACCATTCCCGATGGCGGTGGCGGTGGCGATCCGGAAATCTCGGTCGATCCGGCCAGCATTTCCAGCGTCCAGGACACCAACACCAGCACGCAGCACACGCTGGACATCAGCAACAACGGCGACGCCGACCTGACCTGGACGATTACCGAGGCCGGTACGGCCAGCGTCACGCTGGATCTGAGCCAGGGCACGGGCCAGCCGATGGTTTCGGCCGCGGCCGGCGCGTCGCAACTGCAGGCCGTTCCGGGCACGGGTGCAATCGCGCCAGCGCCTCGCGGCGGTGGTGACGTCGACCTGAGCCTGGACGACGGCACTCTGGAGAACAACATCGGCATCGGTGGCACCTCGCAGTGGTTGTGGTTCAACCGCTTCACGCCTGATCCGTCGCAGTTCCCGTTCACCCTGAACGAGATCCAGTTGGCCTTCGACGTAGCGACAGGAACCAATCCGCTGGCGGTTGGCCAGGCCATCGACCTGTATGTCTACCAGGATGCCGACGGCAATCCCGCCAATGGCGCCACCCATGTCGGCTCGCTGACGGGCCAGGCGATTCAAAGCCTGGGTGCCGTCAACACCTATCCGGTCAACATCGAGGTCACCGGACCGGGTGACGTCCTGATCGTGGCGGTGATGCGTTATGTCCACGGCAGCGCCCATTTCCCGGCGGCACAGGACCAGTCCTCGCCGTCGCAGGGACGCTCATGGGCCGGGTTTGGCGCGCCTCCGGCCGACCCGCCGGTGTTCCCGAGCCCGACCTTTGGTGTGATCGACACCTTTGGGCCGAACTTCATCGGCAACTGGATGATCCGCGGTTACGGTTCCACCGGCGGCGGTCCGCTGCCGGAAGGCTGTGACGCGCCGGAAGACATCAGCTGGCTGAGCGTGGACCTTGACTCAGGCACCACCGGCGCGGGCGACACCAGCCAGGTCGAGGTGACCCTGGATTCCACCGGCCTGTCCGATGGTTCCTACGAAGCCCTGCTGTGCATCGCCAGCAACGACGCGGTCAATCCGCTGGTCGAGGTTCCGGTCAGCCTGACCGTAGCCACCAGCGCCGGCAATGGCGACCTGGTGGTCAGCCCGGGCATGGTTGACATCGAAGTGGCGGCGGGTGAAAGCGCCAGCACCGTGGTGACCCTCAGCAATGAAGGCAGCGCGGCTATCGACTGGACCGTGATACCCGATATGGCGACCGTGCTTTCCGAGGACTTCGAGGGCGCCTTCCCGGCGGCCGGCTGGACCCTGGAAGACAACAGCTCCACCGCCTGCCCGTGGTTCCAGACCAATGGCAGCTCGATGTCTGGCTTCGTGCCGGGACCGGATGGCAGCCTGGGTGCAGCCATCGACGCGGACGATTGTGGTTCGGGCCAGACCTATGACTCGTCGCTGATCAGCCCGGAACTGGATCTGACCGGTTACGGCCAGGCGATCCTGACCTTTGACCTGTCCTACCGTCACCTGTCCACGCCCAACCTCAACGTGGATGTCAGCACCGACGGTGGCAGCACCTGGACCACGGTGCAGGGCTACTCGTCCAACACCGGCTATACCGGTGCGCCGGTGGCGCAGGAAATCGACCTGTCGGCCTATGGCGGCCAGACGATCCACCTGCGCTGGCACTGGACTTCGGGCTGGACCTGGTGGGCGTTCATCGACAATGTCGAGCTCATCGCCCGTGATTCGGCTAACTGGCCGATGAGCTGCTGGGATCCGTCGGTGGATTGGCTGGACGTGACGCCGACCTCCGGCACCGTCGCCGTGGCCGGCAGCCAGGCGGTGACCCTGGACGTGGTCGACAGCCTGGAGCCGGGCACCTACGGCACCGAGCTGTGCATCGCCAACGACAATGGCAGCCCGCTGGACATGGTCGTGGTACCGGTCGAGGTCACTGTCACCGCACCGGAAATCACCGTTGACCCGACGGCGATCAGTGCCGCCGCCGATCCGGGCGACAGCGTCAGCCAGGCCCTGACCATCGGCAACATCGGCAACGGTGCCCTGGTCTACACGCTGGACGAAGCTCCGGCCGGTGCCAGCAACCCGCGTGCACACTTCCCGAGCACACAGCGTGCCCATGGCGGCCAGTTCGACGCCAACGCGTCGGCTGTGGCCGAGCAGGTGCCGGCTGAAGTGCTGGCCAAGCTGCAGGAGCAGGCGCTGATGGGCGACGGTCAGGTATCACGTGCCCAAGTGTTCGGCCGTGGTGGCCGTGGCGGTGCCCAGGTGCCGGCCTACAGCAACACCGGCTGGGCCAACACCGACTATGTGACGCTGGATGCCCTGGTACCGGGTGTGTTGACCTCGATCGTCGATCCGCAGGTGAACACCATCTATGCGGCGACCTTCCTGGACAACGACTTCAGCCGCCAGTTCTTCATTGCCGGCACGCCGGGTGACGGTGCCGCGTTGCCACTGGGTACCTACGGCTACCTGGATACGGCCACCGGTGCCCCTACCCAGTTGGGTGTGGTCAGCAACACGCCGGCGGGTGCCAACTGGATCAGCGCGACGCAGGATCCGACCACCGGCATCGTCTACGCGACCGCCAACAGCGCGGCGGGCAACCAGTTGTTCACGGTGGATCCGGCAACCGGCGTGACCACGCTGGTCGGGCCGATCACCGGTGCGAACATCGTGATCGCCATTGCCGTCTCGCCGGAAGGCCTGATGTATGGCCTGGACATCGGTACCGACACGCTGCTGGCTATCGACAAGACCAGTGGCGCCATGTCGGTGATCGGTGCGCTGGGACCGGATGCCAACTTCGCCCAGGACATGGACTTCGACCAGTCCACGGGCGTGCTGTACTGGGCCGGCTACCACGGCGGCGGCAACAGCCAGATGTACACCGTCGACACCGGTACCGGTGCGGCGAGCCTGGTCGGTCCCATCCAGGACGGTGCCGAGCTGCTGAGCTTCAGCATTGCCGTTGCCGGCGGCAACTGCTCGGATCCGGCCGATGTGCCCTGGCTGTCGCTGGATTCGGCGGGCGGAACCATTCCCGCCGGCGGTGCCGACCACGCGGTTGGCGTGACCCTGGATGCTGCCGGCCTGTCCGACGGTGTCTACGAGGCCAGCATCTGCGTGCGCAGCAACGACCCCAGCCGTTCACTGGTTGAAGTTCCGGTGGAGTTCGTGGTCGGTTCGCCGGCCCTGGGTACCGACCTGGCACTGAACCTGTTCAGTGTTCCGGGCACGGTCCATGCCGGTGACAACGTCAGCCTGATCGCTTCGGTCGCCAACTTCGGTCCGAATCCGGCCACCGATGTGGTGGTGGCGCTGGCGCTGCCGGACGAGTTCAGCTTCCTGTCCGGCCGCGTCATCGAGGGCTCGGGCGACTGGAGCTGCTCGGCGGCAGGTGCCGATGTCACCTGTGAACTGGTCTCCGGCGCGCTGCCGGTCGGCGAGTTCGCGGCGGTGCTGCGTGTCGACGTCGACGTCGATGCCCTGGCTGAGGACGGCCCGGTGACCACGGTGGGTGTGGTCAGCAACGCCGGTGGCGATCCGAACCCGGCCAACGATGAGGCCACCGCGGTGACCACCATCATCGGTGCGCCGGGCGACAGCATCTTCGCCAACGGCTTCGAGTGTGCTCCGGGCTATCCGGACTGCGGGCCGGGCGAAGGTGAACCGGGCATCTACGACGACCGTGCCGACTTCCTGGCCAATGTGCTGGGCGGCCACTACGAGGAAGGCTTTGACAATGTGCCGCTGAACCTGGTTGAGGATCCGATGCTGTTCAGCCAGGACGGCTTCAGCTACTCGGTCTACTCGGCGCTGCCGTACAACGGCGAACAGGGTGGTCTGTGGAACGGTCCGGGCTTCATCTCGTTGAACTCGGCCAACGACCAGATCGAGATCACCTTCACCAGCGGCAACGTGTCGGCGGTGGGTGGCAACTTCTGGGCCACGGACATCGACTTCAATGCCACAGGTACATCGGTGGTGTTCCAGCTGTCCAACGGCACCAGCCACACGGTGGATGTGACATCCGCGAGCACGTTCACCGGTTTCGTGACTGAAAGCACCATCACCTCGATCACCATCGATGCGCCGGATGTGCCGGCCAACGCGTGGTCAACGATGGACAACCTGATCGTCGGCACCCGCTGACCGGTCAGTAACCGAAATGACCCTGCCGGCAGTGCGCCGGCAGGGTCCAACCTTGCGAAAGGACCTCCAACGGGAGGTCCTTTTTTGTTTTCCGGGGCCGCAATGCCTTGCCGACGGTCACTGCTCCTCAATGGACCAGGGGCGCTCTTGCGCCACCGACCTGGCGGGAAGAACAAACCAGGAAGGCCGCTGCCCTGCCATGCCGATGCCATTGATGACCGGCTGCCAACCTCGTCAGCTGCTGTCTGGCAACGGCCGCGGTGCCCACGGCGTCGCTGTTGCCGCAATAATGGCCGTATGGACAACAACCAGCGTGTGAGGCAGGCGACGGCCGCATCCGGTCCGGGAGCCGTTGCCGACGGTGCCAGCCCGGCTGCGGCCGGCGGCCACCAGGTCAAGACCACCACCTGCTACATGTGCGCCTGCCGCTGCGGCATCCGGGTGCATCTGGACGGCAACCGGGTGCGCTACATCGAGGGCAACCCCGAGCATCCGGTAAATCGCGGCGTCCTGTGTGCCAAGGGCAGCGCCGGCATCATGCAGCACAACTCGCCGGCCCGGCTGCGCAAGCCGCTGCTGCGTGTGGGCGAACGGGGCGAAGGCAAGTTCAAGGAGATCGAGTGGGACCAGGCGCTGTCGCTGGCCACGCAGTGGCTGGCCGACATCCGCGCCAGCGATCCGGACAAGCTCGCCTTCTACACCGGCCGCGACCAGAGCCAGGCCCTGACCGGCTGGTGGGCGCAGCAGTTCGGCACCATCAACTACGCGGCACACGGCGGGTTCTGCTCGGTCAACATGGCCGCCGCCGGCATGTACAGCTTCGGCGGTTCGTTCTGGGAGTTCGGCGAGCCGGACTGGCAGCACAGCCGCTACCTGATGATGTGGGGCGTCGCCGAGGACCACGATTCCAACCCGATCAAGCTCGGCCTGGGCCGGCTCAAGGCGCGGGGCGCCAAGATTGTCGTGGTCAACCCGGTGCGCAGCGGCTATGGCGCCGTCGCCGACGAGTGGATCGGCATCCGGCCGGGCACCGACGGCCTGTTCGCCATGGCCCTGATCCACGAACTGCTGCGCGCCGACCGCATCGACCTGGACTACCTGGTCGCCCATACCAACGCCCACTGGCTGGTGATCGACGACCCCGGCGCGCCCGACGACGGCCTGATCGCCCGCGATGACGCCGGCCATCCCCTGTGCTGGTCCTCCGACTCCCCTCTGCCCCCGGAAGAAGGGTCAGCGGCGCAGGCACAAGCTACCACCCACGCCTGTCCTCTCCCCCCGGGAGAGGGGCCGGGGGTGAGGGCGCAGACCCGCAAGCCGCGACGTGGCGCCTTGCGCAACGCGCTGCAAGCCGGCCTGCAGCCGGCCGTGGTCGGTGAGTTCACGCTGCCCGACGGTCGCCGGGCCGTGCCGGCTTTCCAACTGCTCGCCCAGCGTTACCTGGACCCGCAGTACGCGCCCGAAGCGGTGGCCGAACGCTGCGGCGTGCCGGCCGTCGATATCCGGCGCATCGCCGCCGAACTGGCCCATGCCGCCTTCGAGCAGAGCTTTGTGCTGCCGCAGCCTTGGACCGATGTCCATGGCCGCCGCCATGACGGCTTCACCGCCCGGCCGGTGAGCATGCACGCCATGCGCGGCATCGCCGCCCACGCCAACGGTTTCCACTCCTGTCGCGCCCTGCACGTGTTGCAGATGCTGTTGGGAGCGATCGACGTCCCCGGCGGGCATCGTTTCCAGCCGCCGTATCCCAAGGGCACACCACCGGGTAACCGCCCTGGCAAGACACGCCGCGCCGATGGCAGCCTGGACGCCGGTCCGCTGGGCTATCCGCAGTCGCCAGCGGACCTGCTGGTGGATGAACACGGCGGGCCGCGACGGCTCGATCACGCCTTCTCGTGGCAGTACCCGCTGGCCGTGCACGGCATGATGCACACCGTCATCCGCAATGCCTGGGCCGGCGATCCCTACCCGATCGACACCCTGTTCATGTTCATGGCCAACATGGGCTGGAACTCGTCCATGAACACGCGCCAGACCCGGAAAATGCTCACCGACCGTGACCCGGCCACCGGTCAGTACCGGATTCCGCGCATCATCTATGTCGATGCCTATGATTCGGAAACGGTCGCCTTCGCCGACCTCGTGCTGCCCGACACCACCTACCTGGAGCGCCACGACTGCATCTCGGTGCTGGACCGGCCGATCTCCGAGGCCGATGCCGCCATCGATGCCATCCGCCATCCGGTGGTGCAGCCGGATCGTGACGTGCGCCCGTTCCAGGATGTGCTGCTGGAATTGGGCGTGCGCCTGGGCCTGCCCGGCATGGTCGATGCCGACGGCAAGGCGCGTTATCCCGGCGGCTATGCCGACTACATGGCCAACCATGAGCGCGCGCCCGGCGTGGGCCTGCTGATGGGTTTCCGCGGCGCCACCGGGCACGACACCGGCCTGGGCGCAGCCAACCCCGGGCAGGTCGATGCCTACATCGGCAACGACAGTTTCTTCAGCACGCCGGTACCGCCGGCCGGCCGCTACAACAAGATGGCCAACGCCGATTATCTGGCCTGGGCCGCCAAGCTGGGCTTCCTGTCCGCCGACTGGGCCAGCGGCGGCAACCGCGAGGCACTGGTATTCCAGCTCTACAGCGAAACCCTGCAGACCTTCCGCCTGGCCGCGCGTGGCCATGGCGAGGTGCTGCCGCCGGCCGAGGAGCGCAAGCGGGTCGAGCGCTATTTCGATCCGTTGCCGTTCTGGTATCCGCCGTTTGAACATGCCGATGCCGATGCTGCCAGCACGGCTGACGGTGCCGGTGCCGGCGACGGCGGCCCCGGCTTCCCGCTGTCGGCGATCACCCAGCGGCCGATGTTCATGTACCACGCCTGGGGCTCGCAGAACCGCTGGTTGCGGCAGATCGCCGCCCGCAACGTGCTGTACCTCCACCCGGACACGGCCGCCGCACATGGCCTGGCCGAAGGCGACCGCGTCGCCGTTGACAGCGCCCATGCCGGCATCCAGGTCGAAATCGGCCTGCACGGCGGTGTCGAGCCGGGCACGGTATGGACCTGGAACGCCATCGGCAAAAAGTCCGGCGCCTGGAAGCTGGCTGCCGATGCGCCCGAGTTCAACCGCGGCTTCCTGCTCAATGACCTGATCCCGGATCGACGCAACGACGGCTATGCCCACGCCGATCCGGTCACCGGCCAGGCCGCCTGGTACGACCTGCGAGTGCGCCTGCGACGGCTGCCGGAAAGCTGAGCGCGGCTGCTGGCGAACTCGCCTGGCTGCGCTGGCCATACCGCGGCGGCAGGCATCGTAGGCTTGCGCGGCGTTGACTGTCGGCGCAGCATCGCCGTGCCGGCGCGGCTACCATGGCGCCTGGACATCCATATCGAAAGCCATCCACGCCGGGCATCGCTTGATGCCCCGGCCGACCACCGGGGAGAAACCGATCATGCGCAGCCGCCTGTCCTTGCTGTTGGCCTTTGGCTTGTTGTTCTGGCTGCCGCCGGCCACTGCGCAAACCCTGGAAGCGACGCAAACACAAAGCCGGCCGGAGACGGTCACGCAGGACGAGGCAGATGGACAGGTCGGGCAACCGCTGCTCGACAGCGAGCCGGCCGACATTGCCCCGGAGACCGTGCCGGATGCGCCGGTGGCTGGCGCCGACAGCGCCGTTGACATCGCAGCCGAAGAAGCCCTGCCCGAACCCTTCGCCATTGCCGCCGACGGCAGCGCGCTGGATACCGCCGACCTTGTCGCCCCGACCGAAATCGAATGGCTGCGCCAGGCCACTGCCGATACCGTGGTCTGCCCGTTCCGCGGCGCCATCGACTACGAGGACGGCGAGATCGAATGCGGCCTGATCCAGGTGCCGGAAAACCGCGAGGTCGCCGGCAGCCGGATGATCGAGTTGCACTTCGTGCGCCTGGTCGCCACCGGCGAAGACAAGCGCGGCAAGCCGGTCCAGACCCGCCCCGATCCGGTGATCTACCTGACCGGCGGCCCCGGCGTTGCCGTCAGCTACTACGTCGGCAAGCTCAAGGACCACCGCCTGCTTGAGCAGCGCGACCTGTACATCCTGGAGCAACGCGGCATCGGCTATTCCAGCTCCTTCTGCCCGTTCTTCGGCAGCCGCAACCGGGCCGATCAGGTGCGCGACAACTTCGCCGATCATCAGCGCCTGCGCATGGAACAGGCCATCGATTGCGCCCGCCGCGCCCGTGCCCAGGGCGTGGACCTGCGCGGCTACAACACCATCGAAAACGCCCGCGACGTGCGTGCCCTGCGCCAGGCGCTGGGCCTGGAGCGCTGGAACGTCTGGGGCATCTCCTATGGTTCGGCGCTCGGCCAGGCCGTGGCCCGGATCGACGCGGACGGCGTCCAGGCGATGGTGATCGACGCCATCGTGCCGCTGGATATCGCCGAGCTGATGCGCATGCCCAGTTGGTATCAGCGTGGACTGGACCGGCTCGCAGAAGCCTGTGCCAGCCAGCCCGCCTGCAACGACGCTTGGCCGGATCTGGTGCCGCGCTACCTGGCCGCGATCCAGTCGGTGCTGGCTGAGCCGTTTGCCCTGGAGGTCGAGCCCAGCGAAATGTATCCGGACGGCAAGGCGTATATTTTCGCCGATATCGTCGCCGGGTTGCCCTTCAGCCTGCTCTATGAACAATCCACGCACCCGGCCATCCCGGCGATCATCGCCGGCCTGACCCGGGCGGTCGAAACTCGCGACCCGATCCTGTTCAAGGGCATCGCGTCGGCGATGGGTCTGGAAACGCCCGGTACCGACCAGTTCGGTGCCGGCATGGCGATGGCGATCCGTTGCCAGGACGGCTACGTCGAGCAGATGGTGCGCGTGGCGCAGGATGAGCATGCCCGGCATCCGTTGCTGGCCGCCGCCTTGCTGGGCGATGTCGACACCGTCGCCGCCATGGCCCAGACCTGCGCCGAGCAGGGCATGGGCAGCCGCGACCCGGCCCTGTACGCGCCATTGCGTAGCGATTTGCCCATCGTGGTCGCCAACGGCGCCTGGGATCCGATCACGCCGACGCCGCTGGCCGAATACATCATGTCCGGCCTGAGCCATGGCCGCCTGGTCGAGTTCCCGCACGCCGGCCATGGCCCGACCCGCTCGCTGGAGTGCGGTGGCGAGTTCCTGAACCGCTTCTTCGACGACCCCCAGGCCGAACTGGACATGGACTGCGTCAACGACGGCGAACAGGCGGCCACTTACCTGGCGCCTTACTTCGCCACCAGCGCCCTGCCGCGGCTGGCGATCCTGGCAGCCGAATCGAAGAAGCAGGTGGTCGCGCACGGCGCCTGGGGCGGAGTGTCACTGGCGATCAGCCTGATCGGCCTGCTGCTGCTGGTCTTTGCCTGGCTGGCGCGCAAACTTGATCGCCGCGAGCGCCTGCCCGGCAGCCTGACCCGCTGGCTGGCCGGCCTCACCGCCCTGGCCTCGGTGGGCTTTGTCGCCGGCCTGGGCACCGCCGCCGGTCTGGCCTTCGAGGTTACCCCGGCGCTGTTGCTGTTCGGCCTGCACGACTGGGCGCGCTGGTTGGCCTGGCTGGGGCCGGCGGCCGGCGTGCTCGGCCTGGTCACGGTAGTGGTTGCCGTGCTCTCGGCGGTGCCGCGCGCCAGCCGCATCGGCTTCGTCATGGTCGGTCTGGCTGGCATCAGCCTGTCAGTGTTCGGTTGGTACTGGCACCTCTGGCCGATCTGATCGCCAAGGGCGGCATTGCCGGCGGCTGACGGCCGCGACCGCCGGCATCGCAGTCCAGGCCTTGCCTCAATCCTGTTCGGCCAGGCGCGCGGCCAGGGCGTCTTCGGATTCCTGCGCGGCTGGCCGGTTGTAGGCGCTGGAACGGCCGCCCGGGTGGCCGTCGTCGCCCTGGCCACCATTGGCATCGCCCAGGGTGGTCAAGCGACGCAGGCGCAGGTCGACATCAACTACCTGGGGCAGGGCGCTCAGGCGCTCGATCAGGGCGGTGTCGATTTCCAGCCGCCAATCCGGCCCGGGCACGATGACGCCTTCAGCGTTGACGGTGTGCAGGCGCAGGCGCAGGGCGGACTGGCCACGCCGGGCCGAGCGCAGCAGGGCCAGCACGGCGTCCATGCCGGCGCTGGCGTCCACGGTCAGCTGCAGGCTTTCGGCGGCTCGGGTGAACGCCTGTTGCAGATCCAGCACCCGGCGTCCGCGCAACTGCAGGCCGCCATCGTTGTTGAAGCGGTCGACGCTGAGCTGGCCTTCGATCAGCACGATCTGATCGCGTGCCAGCAGCGGCGCGTTGTCGAGCCAGTGTTCGCGGTAGAAGCTGACCTCGATACGGCCGCTCCAGTCCTCCAATGAGACGAAGCCCTGGCTGTTGTCGCCGCGTTTGCGGATGTCGACCACCATCCCGGCCAGGACCACGCTGATGCCGCGCGAGTCACCGGGCCGCAGCAGGTTGCCGGCAGTACCGATCGGCGTGCCGACCAGCTGTTCCAGAAGCGGTCGATCCTCCTCGGTGGGATGGCCACTCAGATACCAGCCCAGGGTGTCGCGCTCGCCGCTCAGGCGCTGGCGCAGCGGCCAGTCGGGCTGCTCGGGCGTCGTCAGCACCGCCGCGGTGCCCTCATCGCCGGCCGACATGCCGAACATGTCGTGCTGGCCGGCGGCCTGGTTGGCGTGCTGCTGCTCGGCCAGGCGCATGGCCTCGGGCAACTGCGCCATCAAGGTGGCACGGTTGCCGGCCAGGCCGTCGCAGGCCCCGGCCAGGATCAGGGTTTCCAGCACGCGCCGGTTGATCCGGGCCGTGCCGGCGCGTTGGCACAGGTCGGCCAGGCCCAGGTAGGGGCCGGACTGGCGTGCCTGGATGAGGGCCTCGACGGCACCGGCGCCGACGCCGCGGATCGCGCCCAGGCCATAGGTGATGTTGTTGCCCGGAGCGGGCCGGAAGCGATAGCTGGAATGGTTGACGTGCGGTGGCTGGATGGTCAGCCGCAGCGTCCTGGCTTCCTGGATGAAGCCGACCAGCTTGTCGGTGCGGTCCATATCGGCCGACAGCACCGCGGCCATGAAGTCGGCCGGATAGTGCGCCTTGAGCCAGGCCGTCTGGTAGGCGACCAGGGCGTAGGCGGCGGCGTGCGATTTGTTGAAGCCGTAGCCGGCGAACTTCTCCATCTGGTCGAAAACGGTGTCGGCGACCGCCTGGCCGATACCGTTCTTCTGTGCGCCGTCGCGGAAGATTTCGCGCTGCACGGCCATCTCTTCGGGCGCCTTCTTGCCCATCGCCCGGCGCAGCAGGTCGGCACCGCCCAGGCTGTAGCCGCCCAGACTCTGGGCGATCTGCATGACCTGTTCCTGGTAGACCATGATGCCGTAGGTCTGGGCCAGGATCGGTTCCATGCGCGGGTCGGGATAATCGAACTGCTGGCGGCCGTGCTTGCGCTCGACAAAGTCCTCGATCAGATCCATCGGCCCGGGCCGGTACAGCGAGACCAGGGCGATCAGGTCTTCGAACCGGTCCGGCAGCGCCTGCTTGATCATCTTGCGCATGCCGGTGGATTCGAACTGGAACACCGCCACCGTGTCGCCGCGGCAGAACAGCTCGTAGACCTTGCGATCATCCAGCGGCAGGCCGGCCAGGTCGATTGCCGGCTGACCGGCCTCGTGCCGGCGGGCGTTGATCGAGGCCACCGTCCAGTCGATGATGGTCAGCGTGCGCAGGCCCAGGAAGTCGAACTTGACCAGGCCGATGGCTTCGACGTCGTCCTTGTCGAACTGGGTGACCGGATTGCCGCCGTCCGGCTCGGCGTACATCGGGCAATACTCGCTCAGGGCCTTGGGCGCGATGACCACGCCGCCGGCGTGCTTGCCGGCGTTGCGGGCCAGCCCTTCCAGTTTCAGCGCCAGATCGAGCAGGTCGCGCACCTCCTCGTCTTCCTGGTAGCGCTGGATCAGCTCGGCCGAAGCGAACTCGGGATTGGCCTGCGCCTTGGCCGAGCGTGCCAGGGCATCGTCCAGGCTCACACCCAGGGTCATCGGGATCAGCTTGGCGATGCCGTCGACGAAACCATAGGGGTGGCCCAGCACCCGCCCGCAATCACGCACCACGGCCTTGGCCGCCATGGTGCCGTAGGTGATGATCTGGCTGACCTGGTCGCGGCCGTACTTGTCGGCGACGTAGTCGATCACCTGATCGCGCCGGTCCATGCAGAAATCGATGTCGAAGTCGGGCATCGACACGCGCTCGGGATTGAGGAAGCGCTCGAACAGCAAGTCGTAGGGGATCGGGTCCAGATCGGTGATGCCCAGCGACCAGGCCACCAGCGAGCCGGCGCCCGAGCCGCGCCCCGGTCCAACCGGGATGGCGTTGGCCTTGGCCCAGTTGATGAAGTCGGCGACGATCAGGAAATAGCCGGGGAAGCCCATCTCGACGATGACATCCACTTCCCGGTCCAGACGCTGGCGGTAATCCTGGATGTTGTGGCCCGGGGCTGGCGCCTGCCGGGTCAGACGCCGGTCCAGGCCGGTGTGCGCTTCCTTGCGGATCCAGCTTGCCAGGCTTTCTGCCTCGGGTACCGGAAAGTCGGGCAGTACGTACTGGCCCAACGACAGTTCCAGGCTGCAGCGCCGGGCCAGCTCGACGGTGTTGTCCAGCACCTCGGGCAGGTCGGCGAACAGCTCGACCATCTCCTGGCTGGATTTCAGGTATTGCTCGGCGCTGTAGTCCCGCGGCCGGCGGCGGTCGTCCAGGATCCGGCCGCTGGCAATGCACACGCGCGCCTCATGGGCCTCGAAATCATCGCGCGCCAGGAAGCGGACATCGTTGCTCGCCATCACCGGCAGGCCGGCGCTGCGCGCCAGCCACAGCGCGCCCGGTTCAAAGGCGGCGTCGGCGGCGCGGTCGCAGCGGGTGAGTTCCAGATACAGCCGGTCCTGGTTGAAACAGGCCAGCCACGGCTCCAGCAGCTGCCGGCTGGCCTGCTCGTCGCCGGCGGCCAGGCTGGCGCCGAGCTCGCTTTGCGCGCCCATCAAGGCGATCAGCCCGTGGTTGTGTTCCTGCAGCCACTGCGCCGGCAGTACCGGCAGATGATCGACCCGCGGTGCCTGCATCCAGCCGCGGCTGAGCAGGCGGCACAGGGAACGGTAGCCTTCCTGGTTCTGGCACAGCACGGTGATGCGGGTCGGCGCTTCGTGTTCCCGGCGTGGCGCCAACAGCAGATCGCAACCGGCGATCGGCTGCACTCCGGCGGCCTCGGCAGCGCGGTAGAACTTGACCAGGCCGAACAGGTTGCTGGCATCGGTCAGGGCCACCGCCGGCTGCCCCAGCTCGACACAACGGCTGACCAGGTTGGCCGGAGCGCCGTCCCGCGGCAGGCCGTCGCCGGGCTTGCCGGGCAGGCGGATGGTCGAATCCAGCAGCGAGAATTCGCTGTGGGCATGCAGGTGGATGAAGCGGGTACTCATGGCGGCGATGATACCGGCCCGCCCGCTGCCCATGCCGGCCGGCCGCAGGGTCTGGCGGTCGCCCCCGACGCGAAGGCTGCGCCGGCATCGGTGATCGCCCCGGGCGACCATGCTAGGCTGCCGCGCTGCATTGTCCGGTAGCGTTTCCCGGTATTTCGATTCAGCCGGCTGCGTGCCTTTGTCGGCTGGCACGGCCGCTCACGACGCCCCCGGAGTGATGTCCTATCGTCCACGTTCAACGGCCGTGTGGGGTTGATCGGCAAGCCGCCTGGCCTGCCGTCCCGCCCGGCCATGGCCACTACGTCATCGACCATGAAAAAGATCGACATCGCCCGGACGCTGGCGGCGCAATCCTGGCGTACGCTGTTTGACAGCGCGACCCTGCGCCGTGGCACCGACTATGCCGCCAATCAGCGCGTGTTCGGCCTCAGCCAGGAGCTGGTCAGTGCCGACGGCGTGTTGCTGGTGGCGCAGGTGCGCGGTCAACCGCGCCGGCCCTACCAGTGCCTGATTGGCATACGCACCGAGGGCGGTCAGGAACTGATCGGCGGCCGTTGCGACTGTCCCGTCGGCATCAACTGCAAACACATCGCAGCGGCCCTGATCGTGGCCAGCCAGATGCCGGCATCAAGCTGGGCCGACGCCTCAGCCCCGGCGTCACCGGCTCTTGGACAAGGCCCGGATGAAAGTGCCGGACGAGCGTTCTGGCGCGCCTGGCTGCGCGAGCTTGGTGACACGGACATGACCGGGCATCTGGCGCCAGCGTCACAGCTCGCCGATGGCGATCATGCCTTTGCCCTGTTCGTTTCCGACCTGGCCGCGGAAAGCTGGAATCACCCCGGCAGTCCTGGCCGGGCCGATGGCCGCACGGCGCCGCTATACGTGGCTCCGGTGTGGCTGCGCCCAGGCAAGTCCAAGCCCTGGGTGGCGCCGCGGTCGGTGCTCGCCGGGCCGCAGGGTCCGACGCCGGCGCCGGCCGAGGGCTGGCCCGAAGATGTCGAGGATGCCCTGGTCCTGCTGTTGCGTGATTGCGCCCAGGTGCGCCATGGCGCGCTGACCTGGCTGCGGGTGACAACGGCCTACCAGGAACGGGCCGTGGCCCGGCTGGCGCGCCAGTACCTGCTGTTTGCCGATCGCGCCGAACGCCAGACACTGACCTGGGTCGACGGCCTGCCACTGGCGCTGGACTGGCAGCCGCAGGACGATGGCAGCCAGCAACTGATGCCACGGATCGACGGCAGCCCAACATCGCAACTGTTGCAGGGCGGGCGCTTGTGGTTTCTGGATCGCGAGGGCCATCGTTTCGGTCCGGTCGACGCGGCTCCCGGTCTGGTGCGGGCCCTGGCCGACGCGCCACCGCTGCCGCCCGAAGAGGTAGCCGAATTCAATCGCCAGGTCGCTGACCAGGTCCTGGCGCTGCCCTTGCCTCCAGCCGCTGCCCGTGGCGCGGTGCGGCGGCTGGAAAACACCCCGCCGCCACGCCTGTGCCTGAGCGTGCGCCGGGTGCCGATCCAGGCCAAGCTGCGCTCGGACTGGTCGGAGCTGCCCGACAGCGTCGGTGCGGCGCGCATCCATCTGGACTATGGCGGTGTGCGGGTGGATGAAAATGATCCGCAGTGGACGGTGCGGAAGATGCACGGCGATGACATCGTCCAGTTCCAGCGCGACCCGGCGGCCGAAAGACGGCTGCTGGACCTGGTCCATGACAGTGGCCTGATCGACATCCATCTGGTGCAGGACGAGTACGGCCTGCGTCGGGTGCCGTTCCAGTCTGGCGATTTCCTGTGTGAATCCTATGCCGGCTACGGACCGGCCAGGCCCGAGGAATGGCGGCCGCTGCTGGCCCGGTTGGCCGGGCTTGGCGTGGAGATCATCTACGAAGGTGATTTTCCCCATCAGCGCTGGCTCGATGCCGGTGACTGGCACGCGGACATCGAAAGCAGCGGCTCGGCCTGGTTCGACCTGCATCTGGGCATCGACCTGGATGGCCAGCGCGTCGATCTGCTGCCGATCCTGCGTCGGGTGCTGGCCAACCCCGCCTTCGTTCTGGTGCCCAATGCCGGCAGCGACAACGACGATGCCACGGCCACCTGGACCGTTGCTCTGGACGCCGAACGGCGGGTTCGGCTGCCGCTGCAGCGTCTGCGCGAACTGATCGCGCCCCTGCTGGAATGGCTGGAGGCCGAGCCGGAGGGCAATCGCCTGCGCTTGCACCGCAGCCAGGCCGAGAACCTGACCCGGCTGGCCGATACCGGGCCATTGCAGTGGCGCGGCAGCGATGCCCTGCGCACGCAACTGGCCAGGCTGCGCGATTCCGCCACGGCGCGCGGCGAGCTGGCCCCGGGCTTTGCCGGTGAACTGCGCGGCTACCAGCGCGAGGGTCTGGCCTGGCTGGATTTTCTCGCCGGCGCCGGCCTGGGCGGCGTACTCGCCGACGACATGGGCCTGGGCAAGACGGTACAGGTGCTGGCCCACCTGCTCGGCATGAAGCATGGCGGCGATCTGCAGCAACCGGCCCTGATCGTGTGCCCGACCAGCCTGGTCGGCAACTGGCGTGACGAAGCGGTCCGGTTCACGCCGACGCTACGCTGCCTGGTGCTGCACGGCGCCGACCGGGCCGATCGCTATGACGAGATCGGCGAACATGATCTGGTCATCACCACCTATCCGCTGCTGCCGCGTGACCGCGAGCGCCTGCTCGGGCAGCGCTTCAGCCTGCTGGTGCTGGATGAAGCCCAGGCGATCAAGAACGCGCGCAGTCAAGCCGCGCAAGTGGTACGCGAAATCCCCGCCGAGCGGCGGCTGGCGATGACCGGCACCCCGCTGGAAAATCATTTGGGGGAGCTGTGGGCGCAGTTCGACGCCGTCGAGCCGGGCCTGCTCGGCAGTGCGCGCCAGTTCACCCGCCTGTACCGCACGCCGATCGAAAAACGCGGCGATGGCGATCGCCAGCAGCGCCTGAACCGGCGTATCGGCCCGCTGCTGTTGCGCCGGCGCAAGGATGATGTGCTTGCCGACCTGCCGGCCAAGACCGAAATCGTGCGCAGCCTGGAACTGGCCGGCGACCAGCGCAGCCTGTACGAAACCCTGCGCCTGTCCCAGCACGAGCGGGTGCAGCAGGTCGTTGCCGAGCGCGGCCTGGCGCAAGCCGGCATCGTCGTTCTCGACGCGTTGCTGAAACTTCGCCAGGCCTGCTGCGACCCGCGCCTGGTCAAGCTGGCCAGCGCGCGCAAGCTCAAGACATCGGTGAAGCTGGCGGCGCTGATCGAGCTGGTCCGCAGCCTGGTCGACGAGGGCCGCAGGATCCTGGTGTTCTCGCAGTTCGCGCAAATGCTGGCCCTGATCGAAGACGCCTTCGACACGGAAAAGATCGACCACCAGACCCTGACCGGGCAAACACCGGGAAGCCAGCGCGCCGGTCTGGTGCGCCGCTTCCAGGACGGCCAGGTGCCGGTGTTCCTGATCAGCCTCAAGGCCGGTGGTGTCGGTCTCAACCTCACCGCCGCCGACACCGTGATTCACTACGACCCCTGGTGGAATCCGGCGGTCGAGGCCCAGGCCACCGACCGCGCCCATCGCATCGGCCAGGACAAGCCCGTGTTCGTCTACAAGCTGATCTGTGCCGGCACCGTCGAAGAGAAGATCCAGGGGCTGCAGGAACGCAAGGCCGAACTCGCCCGCGCCGTGCTCGAAGGCGGCAGCAGCCAGCGCCTGCGTTTCGACGAGGGCGACCTGGACGCGTTGTTCGCGCCGATGTAGGTGGACAACTAAGAGCGGCCCGGCGATACCCGGGTGTTGGAGCAGGCAAGTGGGCCGGTCTGGTTGAAGACGGCGTTGGCACATGCGCGACAGAAGTTACTTGCAGACAGCAAAATTACATGCAGAATAATATCTGGACGAGGTGGAGGGGCCAATGTCAGCTCCGATCCAGACGGTTGTAAAAAATCTGCGCAACACCCGCGACCTGAGAGCCGAGATCGGCTCCTTGGCTGCGGAATTGGCCGCAACCGACCAGGCTCAAGGCCGGATGCTCGTCGTCGATCCAGTCATTGCCGAGGCAACGGTGCGCCAGGAATGGCAGCGCCTGCTGCCGGCTTTCGCCCAGCAGATCCGGGCCCGCATGACCTTGGCGATAGAACGGTCAGCCACTTGGATGGACAAGTCGAGCCAGCCGACACATTCATCGCTGCTGGCGTTGGACCCGCCCAACTACCGGTACGAGGTCTTGCGTCTTCTGGTTGGCGCCAGCCTGGAAGGCAATGGACCGCTGCCGGAAGCGGGGGTCGCGGCTCAAACCGCGGGCACCCAGGTCGGCCTGGTCGCAGCTCTCGGAGCTTCGGTCACCCCGGTTCGCAAGGCACTGGCTGCCCTGCGCGATGCGCGCCTGATTCCGCACCTGAGCAGGCCCCAGGTTGCGCCGGAAACGCTGTCCATGGCGCAGCTCAGCCGCATTGGCGCATTGCCGCAAACCCTGCGCTTTCGTTTCGAGCAAGGGGCACGCATCAAGCCACCAGCACAGTTGTTGGCGCGAGCCGAGCCCTTGCTTGGAGCGGATGGGCCGCAGTCGTGGCAGCTTTTCGCGCTTTCCGGAACTCCTGTGGCCCAGCAGGAGGTTGCCTCGCTGGACCTGGCAGGCACGCCGCGTCTGGACCTTGTCGCCCATGTCCCGCGCAGCGAGAAGACGCTGGACGCGGCTGTGATGCGGCTCCTGGACGATGGCCTGGAACCGGAGCCCAACGTGCTGGCGCCCGCGCCTGTGGTGGTCACCCTGATCCGCGCCGGTACCCGATTCGAACGGGATGCAGGGCCCCGGCAAGTGCGCTGTGCTCACCGCTGCGACGTATTCCTGTCCCTGCTGGACATGGGGCTGCCAGAGCAAGCCCGTCAATACGCCAAGGAAGTGCGGCTATGAATGCGCGCCCGGAACTGGATGCAGGTGAGCTGCTGCGAACAGTGTCACTGCCGATACCGCCGGCCCTGCGCGCTGATGTCGTGGTGATCGGGAGCATCGCCACCGCTTGGGCGATTCGCGACGTTTCCGGAACGCACACGGTTGCCACCAAGGATATCGACCTGCTGCTGCGGCCCGCTGTCGACGCGGTCGCCATAGCGCAGAAGCTGGGGCAAGGTCGGCAGAAGGCTGGCAGCCGTGGTTCCCGCGCGGCATGGCCGCCGGTACGGCGGATACTGCGGACGACGAGCTTCCCGCATTGCGTTTGAATCCGCCGGGCGAGCAAGGCTGGTTCGTGGAACTGCTGGCCGAGCCCGTCAGCGGGCAAACCACGCGAAAGCATTGGCGACGCTTCCATACCGATGCCGGTGACTTTGGCCTGCCCAGCTTTCGCTTCATGGCTGTGGCGGTTCACCGGGCCGAGGAGACTGACTTCGGGCTGCGCGTCGCGCGGCCGGCCTGCATGGCCCTGGCTCATTTGCTGGAACATGCCGATCCAGATCGCACACCAATCGCCAACCTGGCCGGTGCACCGCCGCGCTTCAGCAAGGACGTGGGCCGGGCGCTCTCGCTCTGGTGGCTGGCACGGGAGCAGTCATCTATGGCCGACAGGCAATGGCTGGCGCAGTGGCGGGAAGCGTTAGCGATGCCGGATATGCCGGCGGCATCCGCCAGCAAGACCGCTGCCACGGCTGGGCTGGCTGCCATTGGCGACTACTTGCCCCAAGCCCACGTCATCGCGCGGACCAGCGTGCTGGCACCGCACGGCACCAGCCTTGATGCCTGGCGCCGAGCTTACGCCAGCCTGCCGGATCTGATCGATCGGCTCTGAGACGACCTGCGCCGCCGCTCACTGCACCAGGCGCATACGCAGATGGCGGAGCTCAACTTCCTGCTCGATGGCGACGAGCAGCAACGTTGATGACGCAAGCTCCGGCCGCGCGGGCCAACCGGGTGATGGGCCAGAAAACAAAAACGCCGGCTGCGGGGCCGGCGTCGTGCAAGGCGTTGTCTTTGCTGGTCGGGGAGACAGGATTCGAACCTGCGACCTCTACGTCCCGAACGTAGCGCTCTACCAGGCTGAGCTACACCCCGACGACAACGAGCCGCGAATGATAGACGGCGGGCAGGCTTTGCGCAATGCCCCGGCGGCCGGCGGCGGGCCTTTTTGCTAATCTTGGCGCCCCTTGTCGGGAGCGTCCCGGCCAGGCCATCTTCGAGGTTGCCCATGTCCCTGGTCCAGCCGCGCACCCTGCCCGGGGCGCTTGAGTTGTTGCCGCACGAGCAGATCGCCTTCCAGGGCCTGCTCGACACCATCCGCACCACCTACGAGCGCTTCGGCTACCTGCCGATCGAGACGCCGGTCATGGAGCTGGCCCAGGTGCTGCTCACCAAGGAGGGCGGCGAAACCGAGCGCCAGGTCTATTTCGCCCAGTCCACCGGCGACCGCGAGGCCGGCCGCGAGCCGGAGCTGGCGCTGCGCTTTGACCTGACCGTGCCGCTGGCGCGCTATGTCGCCCAGTACGAGGGCCAGCTCTCGTTCCCGTTCCGGCGCTACCAGATCCAGCGCGTGTACCGCGGCGAACGCGCCCAGCGCGGCCGCTTCCGCGAGTTCTACCAATGCGACATCGATATCGTCGGCCAGGACAGCTTGCCGGTGCGTTACGACGCCGAGCTGCCGGCGGTGATCCACCAGTTGTTCACCGAGCTGGATTTCGGCGGCTTCATGATCGAGATCAACAACCGCAAGCTGCTGCGCGGCTTCCTGGCTGATCTGGGCATCGCCGAGGGCGAGCAGCAAAAGCTGGTGCTGCGCGAGGTCGACAAGCTCGACAAGCGTGGGCCGGACTGGCTGCGGCAGACCTTGCTGGAGCGGTTCGACCTGGCTGCGGCGGCGGTGGAGAAGCTGCTCGCCTTCGTCGGCACGCGCTCGCAATCGTATGCCGATGCGGCCGAAATCCTGGATCGTCTGGCGGCCGAGCATCAGCACGAGTTGCTCGGGCAGGGCGTGACCGAACTGCGCGAGGTGCTGGCCCGGGTCGCCGATTTCGGCGTCCCCGACAGCCATCTGCGCCTGAACTTCGCCATCGCCCGCGGCCTGGATTACTACACCGGCACTGTTTACGAGACCGTGCTCAGCGAGCATCCGGAGATCGGCAGCGTGTGTTCGGGCGGCCGTTACGACGATCTGGCCTCCAACTACACCCGCTCGCGCCTGCCCGGCGTGGGCCTGTCGATTGGCGCCACGCGCCTGTTCTGGCAGTTGCGCGAGCTGGGTCTGTATCGGCAGTCCGGATCGACCGTGCAGGTGCTGGCGGCGTTGATGGACGAGGACCTGCTGTCACATTCGCTGGCCCTGGCCAGCCGCCTGCGCGAGGCCGGCGTCAATGTCCAGACGCAGCTTGAGGCGGCCAAGCTCGGCCGCCAGCTCAAGTACGCCGACCGCGCCGGCATCCGCTTCGTGCTGATCGTGGGCAGCGACGAGTTGTCGCGCGGTGTCGTCACGGTCAAGGATCTGCGTGCGCAGACGCAGTTCGAGGTGACGCCCGAGGCTCTGGCCGGAGAATTGTTGCAGCGGCTGGCGGCAGCCTTGCCCAGCGCCCCGGCGGAGCCGGCGCGATGACTGCGATCATGTTGGACGGCCACCATCTGGATCGCAGCCAGGTGGTGGCGGTGGCCCGGCACGGTGCCGCCGTCGAGCTGGCTGCCGATGCCCTGGCCCGGGTCGAGGCGGCCGCCGCGTTCCTGGATGAACTGCTGGCGCAAGGTGAGCCGCTGTACGGCATCACCACCGGTTTTGGCAGCAATGCCGAGCGCCTGCTCAGCCAGAACCGGCAGCGGCCGGAATCGCTTTCCGGTGCCTTGCCCGATGAGACGCTGGTCGCCGAACTGCAGCGCAAGCTGATTGAAAGCCATGCCGTGTGCGTGGGTGAGCCGCTGCCCGACGATGTCGTCCGGGCGATGATGGTGATCCGCATCAATACGCTATTGCAGGGCCATTCCGGCGTGCGTCAAGCCACCCTGGGGCAACTTTGCCAGTGCCTCAACCAGGACCTGCTGCCGGTGATTCCGGCCCAGGGTTCGGTCGGTGCCAGCGGCGACCTGGCGCCCTTGTCGCACCTGGCACTGATGCTGCTGGGCCGTGGCCCGGCGCGCCTGCGTGGTGAACCGGTAACGTCTGCCGAAGGTTTGGCGGCGATCGGCCTGGCGCCGCTGGTGTTGTCGTCCAAGGAAGGCCTGGCGCTGAACAATGGCACCACATTGATGCTGGCCGTCGGCGTGCTGGCACTGGCCGATATCGAGCGCCAGCTCAAGAGCGCCGACATCACTGCCGCTCTGGCTATGGAGGCCTTCTGCGCCCGCAGTGCGGCGCTGGATGAGCGCGTGCACCAGGCCCGGCCGCACCCCGGCCAGGTCGCCAGCGCCGACAACCTGCGCCGTCTGCTCGCCGGCAGCGGCTTCATCGACCAGCCCTACCATCGGCCGCCGCGGTTTCATCCCTGGACCGCGGACAGTTGGCCGGAAGGTGCCGGCTCGCGCCACAACTTCGATCTGCGCTGGCGCTGGCTGCCGCTGCCCGAGCGCGTCGGCCGGGAAGCTTTCTACCAGCGCCAGTTGCCGTTCCGTGGTGGCAAGCGCGCCCAGCCGCAGGACAGTTACAGCCTGCGCTGCGTGCCGCAGGTGCACGGCGCGGTCAAGGACGCCGCCGCCCACGCCGCGCGCGTGTTCGCCATCGAGCTCAATGCCGTCACCGACAATCCGCTGGTGTTTCCCGACGAGGGCAGCGTGGTGTCGGCCGGCAATTTCCACGGCATGCCGCTGGCCCTGGCGCTGGCGCAGCTCAAGTCCGCGTTGCCGGTGCTGGCATCGATCGCCGAGCGGCGCATCGCCAAGCTCACCGATCCGGCCAACAGCGATGGCCTGCCGCCGTTTTTGATCGCCAATCCCGAAGGCACCGACTCGGGCCTGATGATCGTGCAGTACACCGCCGCCGCCCTGGTCAATGCCCTGGCCACCCGCTCGCATGCTGCCGCCGTGTACTCGATCCCGACCAGCGCCAATACCGAGGACCATGTCTCGATGGGCGCCACCGACGCCCTCGACCTGTTGGCCATGTTGCGCGATGTCGACCAGGTGCTGGCGCTGGAGTTGCTGGTTGCCAGCCAGGCCCTTGAACTGCGCCAACGGATGCTGGCGGCCGCGGCCGAGCTGGCCGCCGACAACTCGCGTCTGGCGGCCAAGATCGAACGCCCGCAACGGCTCTCGCCGCAGGCCGAAGACTGTTTCGCCGAGGAGTTGGCGGTGCTGGCCGAGGATTTGCGCAGCCAGAAGGCCGTGCACGCGGCGCCGGCCATGGCCGCGGTGCTGGCGGCGGTGCGCGCGGCCGGCATCGACTTTCTCGACTACGACCGGGTGCTGATTCCGGATCTGGAAGCGGCCGTCGGTCTGATCCGTGCCGGCACGGTGGTGGCCGAGGCCGAAGCCTGTCTGCAGGCTCCGTTGGCGGCCTGATCCGGGGAGCCAGGGTTTTTCGCCGGCCGGCCCAAATCACCGGCCGGTGTCGCATGACCTGGCCGTCGGGCCAAGTTACCTGGCCGTCAGATCGCCGGGTCAGACCGAGCCGGCGGCCCGGTCTTCCCGCCGGCCAGCCCGGTTCAGTCCAGCGCCAGCCCGGTGTGGTGGGCGATGAAGGCGAACACGTCGGCACGCTCGGCGATCTGCTTGTCGACCGGCTTGCCGGCGCCATGGCCGGCACGCACATCGATGCGGATCAGGGCCGGGCGTGGTGGCTGCACCGCCTGCAGGGCGGCGGCGAACTTGAAGCTGTGGGCCGGGAATACCCGGTCGTCATGGTCGCCGGTGGTGATCAGGAACGCCGGGTAATCGACACCGGCCTGGAGGTTGTGCAGCGGCGAGTAGGCGCGGATGGCGCGGTATTCGGCCTCGTCGAGCACCGAGCCGTAATCGCTTTCCCAGGCCCGGCCGATGGTGAACTCACGGAAGCGCAGCATGTCCAGCACGCCCACCGCCGGCACGCTGGCGGCGAACAGGTCCGGCCGTTGCATGGCGACCGCGGCGGCGAGCAGGCCGCCGTTGGAACCGCCGTGGATGGCCAGGTGCTGTGGCGCCGTCCAGCCGCTGGCGATCAGGTGTTCGGCCGCCGCGGCCATGTCGTCGAAGCCGTTCTGTTTGTCCAGCCGCGTGCCCGCCTGGTGCCAGTCGCGGCCGTACTCGCCGCCACCGCGCAGGTTGACCTGCACGTAGACGCCGCCGGCTTCCAGCCAGGCCATGTTGGCCGGTGAATAGCTGGGCGTGAGCGGAATATTGAAGCCGCCGTAGCCGTAGAGAAGGGTCGGGTTGCTGCCATCCAGCGCGGTGTCGCTGCGCGCGGTGACGAACATCGGCACCCGGGTGCCGTCGCGGCTGGTGAAGAACAGTTGGCGGGTCTGATAGGCCTGTGGATCAAAGTTCAACTGCGGCGCACGGAACGTGGTCATGACCTGGCTGGTGGTGTCCAGCCGGTCGATGCGGGCCGGCTGGTTGAAGCTGGTCCAGACGATGAAGGCCTCGTCGTAATCGCGTTCGCCGCGGATGATGGCCGTGCCCAGGCCGGGCAGGTCGAGCTGGCCGGCGGGACGGCCATCCAGTTCGAACAGGCGGACATCGGAACTGGCATCGTGCAGGTAGCTGGCGACGAAGCGGTCGCCGGTGCGGACCACGGTTTCCAGGGTCGCTTCGGACTGGGGAATCAGCTCCTGCCAGTGCTCGCGGCCGGGCCGGTCCAGGTCGATGGCGATCAGGCGCCGGCGCGGTGCCTGGTCATCGGTGAGGAAGAAGTAGCGGCTGCCCTGGTTGCCGACATAGCTGTACTCGTAATCGAACTGGTCGATCAGCTCGATTACCGGCGCCTTGGCATCGGCCAGCGGCTTGAGGAACACCAGGTTGCGGTTTTCGGTGCTGCGCCACACCGCGATCACCAGATGGCGGTCATCGTCCGAGCGGGTCTGCATGAAGCCCCAGTCCGGCTCGTCGCTGCGCTCGTAGACCAGCTCATCGGCGGACTGGTCGGTGCCCAGGCGGTGGAAATACAGTTTCTGGAACTGGTTGACGGCCTTGAGGGCATTTTCGCCGGTCGGCTCGTCATAGCGCGCATACCAGAAGCCGGAGCCGTCGGCGGCCCAGGTGGCGCCGGAGAATTTCACCCACTGGACCTGGTCGGGCAGGTCCTGGCCGCTGGCGATGTCGCGCACTTGCCACTGCTGCCAGTCCGAGCCGCCCGAGGCGGTGCCGTAGGCCAGCAAGCTTCCATCCGGGCTCAGGGCCAGGCCGGTCAGGGCGACGGTGCCGTCATCGGACAGGGTGTTGGGATCGAGCAGCAGCTCGGGTTCGCCGTCCAGGCCGCGCTGCATCAGAAGCTGCGACTGGTTCATCAGGCCGTCGTTGTAGCTGTACACGTACAGCTCGCCGCGGCGCAGCGGCGCGCCGAAGCGCTCGTAATTCCACAACCGGGTCAGGCGTTCGCTGAACGCGTCGCGGCCGTCGATCCGGTCCAGGTAGTCGAAGGTCAGCTCGTTCTGAGCCTGGATCCAGGCCAGGGTCTGCTCCGAATCGATGTCTTCCAGCCAGCGATAGGGATCGGCGATGCGCTCGCCGTGGTAGGTGTCGTGGTGATCGACGGTAGCGGTTTCAGGATAGGTCACGGTCAAGTTCGCAGGGGTCGTGGCGGTGCCGTCGGCCGGCCGGGTGCCCGGCTGTGCGCAGGCGGCAATAAGCACGCTGGTGGTCAGGAACGCGGCCAGGCGGGTGATTGGCCGGGTCGTCAGGCGGCGCCTGGAAGTCGGGATCATCGCGATGCCGGCGTCGGCGCGGCGGTTGGCTCGGGGCAGGGTCATGGCGGGCTCCATCGGGCAGGTGCAAAGCCTAGCGCAGTTGCCGGCAAATCGTTGACCCCTCCCGGGCGAAAGGGGCGGCGATAGGAGCCATGGCGGCTGCCCATGGCCGCAGCGGCGCGTATGGGCCGGCCAGGTTTTCCAGTATGGTTGGCAGCAACTTCAGGCACTTTGCCGATGGTGCCAACAGATGTGCTCAGCGAATCGCGTCAACTGTCTGTTTTCCTGCACGCTGGGCGTGCAGTACACTCCAGCCAAAGCCAGGGGGGAACTCGCATAATGCTCAAGCGTTTCTTGGTGTCTACCGTCGTTGCGCTGTCCACATTCGTGGCCGTGCACGCTTCCGATTCGATCCTCAGGGCCGATCATCCCGACCATTATGTCGTGGTCCGCGGCGATACCCTGTGGGACATCGCCGGCCGATTCCTGCGTGAGCCCTGGCTGTGGCCGGAGATCTGGCAGGCCAATCCGCAGGTCGCCAACCCGCACCTGATCTATCCGGGTGACGTGCTCAATCTTGCCTATCTGGGCGGCCGGCCGACGCTGAGCAGTGAGGGTCCGCGGGTCCGCGAATCCGACGAGCAGCCGATCCCGGCGCTGCCGCTGGCCGAGGTCGAGCCGTTCCTGAAGAACATGCGCGTGCTCGACGAGGACACCTTCCGCAATCTGCCCTATGTCGTGGCCCTGGAGGAAAACCGCCTGCGCGGTGCCGAATCCAACTATGTCTACGCACGCAACCTGGACGCCGAGCCCGGTGAGCGCGTGGCCATCGTGCGGCCGACCCTGGTCTATCGCGACGCCAGCAAGTTCAACCAGCGCACCGGCCAGCGCGAGGAGCGCGTGCGCTCGCGGCCCTGGCACGCGGCCGACAGCATCCACGACCGCGCACGCACGCGTTCGCGCGACAACCTGATCGGCTACGAAGTGATCGAGATCGGTTATGCCCAGGTGATCCGCGGCGGTGATCCGGTCACCCTGCTGTTGCAGGACAGCGAGCGCGAGGTCAAGGCCGGCGATCTGGTGATGCCGGTCGACGACCAGCCGTTCGACCTGTACTTCCATCCGCACCAGGCCGATGAAATGCCCGCGGGCCTGGAGGTGATGGCGGTGACCGATTCGGCGATCAACGCCGGCAAGTACCAGGTGGTTTCGCTCAATCGCGGCGCCGTCGATGGCATTGCCAACGGGCAGGTCTACAGCATCTTCAAGCCGGGCCAGGAGATCCGCGACCGGGTCCGTTACCCGCAGGCCAATCCGCTGCGCGACTCGATCCGCGACGATGCCCACGTCACCTTGCCGGATGATTTTGCCGGCCATGTGATGGTGTTCCGCGTGTTTGACCGGATGAGCTACGCGCTGGTCATGGACGCCATGCGCCCGGTGCAGCCGCGCGATCGCCTGCGCGCGCCGCACAACCTGTAACGGGGCATGGCCACGGCGGGAGCGGCCGTCGTCGATTCCCTTGATGCCTGGCTGCGCCTGCTGCGCGCGCCAGGCCTGGGCGGACAGGCGCTGCGCCGGCTGCTGCAGCGGTTCGGTGATGCCCCGGCCGTGCTCGCCGAGATCCGGGCCCACGGCACGGCACTGGATATCGCCGCCCGAACCCGCGCCTGGCTGGCCGCGCCCGACCACGAGCGCCTGGCCGCCGACCGCATCTGGCTGGACCAGCCCGGTCATCGACTGTTGCCCTGCACCGATCCGGACTATCCGGCCCTGCTCGCCGATTCGCCCTGGGCGCCGGTGGCCCTGTTCGTGCGCGGCGATGCCGGCCTGCTCTGGCAGCCGCAGATCGCCATTGTCGGCAGCCGCAACCCCACTGCCGGCGGCCGTGACAGCGCCCATGCCTTTGCCGCCGCGCTCGCCCGCGGCGGCCTCACCGTCACCAGCGGCCTGGCCAGTGGCATTGATGCTGCAGCCCACGAAGGCGCCCTGTCTGCGGTCAAACGCACCATTGCCGTGGTCGGGACCGGCCTGGATCTGGTCTATCCAGCCGCCAACGCCGCCCTGGCCGAGCGCATTGCCGCCAGCGGCGTGATCGTCTCCGAGCATCCGCCGGGCACGCCGGCCAAGGCCCAGCATTTTCCCAGCCGCAACCGCATCATTGCCGGGCTCAGCCTGGGCACCCTGGTGGTCGAGGCCGCCCTGCGCTCGGGCTCGCTGATCACCGCGCGCCTGGCTGGTGAGGTTGGGCGCGAAGTCTTCGCCTTGCCCGGCTCGATCCACAATCCGATGGCCAAGGGCTGCCACCGCCTGATCCGGGAAGGCGCCCGGCTGGTGGAGACGGCCCAGGAGATCGTCGAGGAACTGCGGCCGATGGCCCAGCGCCTGGGTGACCGCCTGCGTCAGGAACTGGCGGCCTTGCCCGGCGATGGCGACGCGCTCGGCGCCGGTGACGGGACCGGAGACGACGCGCTGGCCGCCGGCAAATCCGGCGACAGCATTGCCGGCAGCTACCCGGATCCGGACTATCAGCGCCTGTGGTCGGCGCTCGGCCACGATCCGGTCGCCATCGAGACGATGGTGCAGCGCACCGGATTGACCACCCAGGCCATTTCATCCATGCTGATGATCATGGAGCTGGATGGTCTGGTAACAGCTGGCAGAAGCGGGCGCTACGCCCGAGCCGGCGGGATCAAGGAATGAAAGAAAACATACTGGACGTATTGCTCTACCTGTTTGAAAACTTCGTCTACGACGACCCCGACAGTCTCAACGACCGGGATTCGCTGCAAGCCGACCTGCACCAGGCTGGCTTTTCCCCCTCGGAAATCAACCGCGCCTTCGACTGGCTCGATGCGCTCGCGCGCGAGCGGCCGCAACTGGCGGTCCACGCTACCGGCGCCGATCGCCCGGTGCGCGTCTACGCCCGCCATGAAACCGCCCGCCTGGATCGGGAAGGTTGGGGTTTCCTGCTGTTCCTGGAACAAAACGGCATCCTTGATGCCGAACGACGCGAACTGGTGCTGGAGCGCATCGTCGCCCTCAACGCCGAGGAGGTCGATCTGATCGACCTGAAGTGGATCATCCTGATGGTGCTGTTCAGCCAGCCCGGCCAGGAGGACGCCTGCGCTTATCTGGAGTGCGACCTGTTCGACGCCGACGGCGAGTTGATGCACTGAAGCTGCAAGCCGTGTGTCGCCGGCAGCGCGCTCGCGTCTGTATTGAGACGGGCATCTTGCTCCACTGACGGCAGCACACCACTGCCGAAGTTTGACCGGTGCCGCCCGCCGGTCGGACGCCATGCAACCGGCTACCCGGCAACCTGCCCGCAGCATCCCGGTTAAACTTGCCGGTTCCGTCGAACCGCGCAGCCCCAGCAATGAAGCCAACCCGAGTCCTGACCGGCATCACCACCACCGGTAGCCCGCACCTGGGCAACTATGTCGGTGCCATCCGTCCGGCGGTCGCCGCCAGTGCTGCCGAGGGCGTCGAATCCTTCTTCTTCCTGGCCGACTACCACGCCCTGGTCAAATGCGAGGACGCCGAGCGCGTGCGCCGCTCGACCCTGGAGATCGCCGCCAGCTGGCTGGCCTGCGGCCTGGACCCGGAGCGGGTGTTCTTCTATCGCCAGTCCGATATCGCCGAGATCCCGGAACTGACCTGGATCCTGGCCTGCAGCGCCGCCAAGGGCCTGCTCAACCGCGCCCACGCCTACAAGGCCGCGGTCGACGACAACACCAAGGCCGATGAGGACCCCGATGCCGGCATCAACATGGGCCTGTACCTGTATCCGGTGCTGATGGCCGCCGATATCCTGGCGTTCAATGCCCATCGCGTGCCGGTCGGCCGCGACCAGATCCAGCACATCGAGATGGCGCGCGACATCGCCGCACGCTTCAACCACCGCTACCAGGACCTGTTCACCCTGCCCGAAGCGCAGGTTGACGCCAATGTCGCCGTGCTGCCCGGCCTGGACGGCCGCAAGATGTCGAAAAGCTACGACAACACCATCGGCCTGTGGTTGCCCGAGCGTGAGCTGAAGTCGGCCATCGCCCGCATCATCACCGACTCGCGGCAGCCGGGCGAAGCCAAGGACACCGACGGTTCGGCGGTGTTCGAGCTGTATCGCGCATTCGCCAGCGACGAGGAAACCGCGGCCATGCGCGAGGCCTTCGCCGACGGCATCAGTTGGGGCGAGGCCAAGCGGCGCCTGTTCGAGCGTATCGACAGCGAGCTCAAGCCGATGCGCGAGCGCTATTACCAGTTGATCTCGCGCCCGGCCGAGATCGAGGAAACGCTGCGCTTTGGTGGCCGCAAGGCGCGCGCGCTGGCCATCGGTCTGGTCTCGCAGGTGCGCATGGCCGTGGGCATCGCGCCGCTGTTCGCGATGCAATGGCAGGCCGACAAGACCCCGGCCAGCGACCGGCAGGCCCAGCCGCGCCTGGTCACCTTCCGCCAGGACGGCAGGTTCCGCTTCAAGCTGCTGGCCGCCGACGGCGCCAGCGTGCTGGAAAGCGTGGATTTTGCCGATCCGCGCAGTTGCGGCCTGGCCATGGCCACGGTCAAGCGTCTGGGCCCGGAGATCGGCATGCGCGCCGTGGCCGGAGCCGGCGACGGCGATGCCGGCACCGAAGCGGTGGAGGTATTCGATCCGGCCGATGGCAGCGTGCTGGCGCACGGCGCGGACGCCGCCACGGCACGGGCGGTGCTGGATATCATCGGCCTGCTCTGATCGGCGGCCGCTCCCTTGGGTGGCTGCCACAAACGCACGAAAAAGGCCCCCGTCACGGGGGCCTTTGTCCTGGTGCCAGTGGCTGCAGGCGGACCGGCAATGAAATCGCCGGCAAGCCGGTTCAGTTGGCCAGTTGCAAGTCGTCGAGCATGGCCTTGAGGAAGCGGGCCGCCTCACCGCCGGTGCAGGCGCGGTGGTCGAAGGTCAGCGATAGCGGCATGACCCGGTGCGCTTCGAAGCCACCGACCACCGGCCGCATCTCGTGCCGGCCCTTGCCGGCGGCGATGATGGCCACGCACGGCGGCACCACGATCGGCGTCGCGTAGCGGCCGGCAAAGACACCGAAGTTGCTCAGGCTGATGGTGTAGCCGCTCAGCTCCTCGGCCGGGATGGTGCGACTTTCGACCTGCTCGCGCAGGCGGTTGATCGCGGTCCGGGCCTGGCCAGCATCAAGCAGGTCGGCATTGCGCAGCGCCGGCACGAACAGGCCCTCGGGCGTGTCCACGGCAATGCCAATGTCGACCTGCGGATGCAGGGTGCGGGTACTGGCCTGACCGTCGAACCAGGCGTTGAGTGCCGGCTCGGCCTTGCTGGCGGCGACGATGGCGCGGATCAGGCGCCAGGTGACGTCCTGTTTGCCCTGCCAGGCGTGCAGGTCGGCGTCGTCGCAGATCATGGTCGGCACCACTTCGGCGTGGGCCTTGGCCATGATCCGCGCCATGTTGCGGCGCACGCCGCGCAGTGGTTCGGGCTGGCCCATGCGCGGTTCATCGCCGGCCGGCGAGGTGCGTACCGGGCGTCCGGCAGCGGACACGGTGCTGCGTTCGCGCGTGGCTGCAGCCGGTGCCGGTGCCGGTGTCGCAGCGGCAGGGCTGGTCGGCGCGCTTGCAGCCGGGGCCTGGGCCGGACGGCTGCCGGCCTTGTGCCGGTCCGGATTCTCCGCCGCCTTGCGCACGTCGGCCAGGGTGATGACGCCATCGGCGCCGCTGCCGCTGACCGTGGTCAGGTCGATGCCCATCTTCCGTGCCAGGGCGCGCACCGCCGGCACCGCCTTGACGCCGCCGGCACTGCTGACCCGCTCGACGTGGACCCGGTTGCTGGATTCCATGGCACCGACCACGGTGCCGGCATCGCCGCTGCGGCCGGCTTCGGGTGTCTGGTCATCGTCGCGGATCTCGCCACCGTCATCGGAGGCGACCACGGTCGTGGCGCCGCCGTCGTTGCGGCGGGATTCGGCCGGCACCGGCTGGCCGGCGCCCTTGGGCAGGCTGTGCGCACCATGCTGGTGACCGGTGTCCTCGGCGTCGGCACGCTGGACCACGCCCTCGGCCAGTTCGAAGCCGGCCAGCGGGCTGCCGGTGATGATCACATCACCGGCGCCACCGAACAGCCTGGCCACGGTGCCGGTGTAAGGCGAGGGCACCTCGACCACGGCCTTGGCGGTTTCCATCGACACCAGGGGCGCGTCGACCTTGATGTAATCGCCTTCCTTGACGTGCCATTCGACAATCTCGGCATCGGGCAGACCTTCACCAAGGTCAGGCAGGTTGAATGTTTTCATGGTTCACCATCTGCTTGTGGTTTTCGGGGCGGGGCGGGGTCGGCGCAGCCGGCTCAGCTCACCGCCAGGGTGCGCTTGGCCGCCTCGACAATGCGCTCGACGCTGGGCATGTACTTCATTTCCAGGCGGAACAGCGGCATGTGCGTGTCGTAGCCGGTGACGCGCTCGACCGGCGCGACCAGGTCGTACAGCGCCTGCTCGGCCAGGCGGGCGGCGATTTCGGCGCCGACGCCGACGTTCTTCGGGGCTTCCTGGACGATCACGCAGCGGCCGGTACGGGTCACTGATTCGTGGATGGTGTCGAAGTCCAGCGGCCGGATCGTGGCCAGGTCGATGACCTCGGCGCTGATGCCCTCGGCTTCCAGCGCGTCGGCGGCTTCCAGGGTTTCCTTGACCGTTGCGCCCCAGCTCACCAGGGTGACATCGGTGCCGTCACGCAGCACGAAGCAGACATCCAGCGGCAAGGCCTCGCCGTCGTCGGGCACCTCTTCCTTGTACTGGCGGTAGATGCGCTTGGGCTCGAAGTAGATCACCGGATCGGGGTCGCGAATCGCCGCCAGCAGCAGGCCGTAGGCGCGCGCCGGCGAGGACGGCATGACGATGCGCAGGCCGGGCACGTTGGCGAACAGGGCCTCGTTGGCCTCGGAATGGTGCTCGGGCGCGCGGATGCCGCCGCCCCAGGGCGCACGCACCACCAGCGGGCTGCTGAGCCGGCCGCGGGTGCGGTGGCGCATCCGGGCGGCGTGGCAGATCAGGTGTTCCAGCATCGGGTAGATGAAGCCTTCGAACTGCGCCTCGGCGATCGGCTTCATGCCCTGGGCGGCCATGCCGACAGTGAGGCCGGCGATGGTGGTTTCGCACAGCGGCGTGTCCAGTACGCGCCAGGGTCCGAACTCCTGCTGCAGGCCGACGGTGGCGCGGAACACGCCGCCATTGACGCCGATGTCCTCGCCCAGCACGACCACCGATTGGTCCTTGCGCATTTCGTAGGCAAGGGCCTGGGTGATGCCTTCAATCAGGGAAATCTCAGCCACGGTTCACCTCCCGGGCAACGGCCAGGGCACGCTGCTGGGCAATTTCCAGCGGCATGTCGGCATACAGGTAATCGAACATCGCCTCGACCGGCTGGCTGCGGGTGGCCAGATAGGCGTCGACCTCTTCGGCGACACGGGCCTCGCATTCGCTCTGCAGGGCGGTCTCCTTGTCTTCGTTCCAGACACCCAGGCGGGTCAGGTAGGCGCGCAGGCGGCCCAGCGGCTCGCGCTCCCAGGCTTCCTTGACCTCATCGTCCGGACGGTAGCGGCGGGCATCATCGGCGGTGGTGTGGTCGTGCAGGCGGTAGGTGACCATTTCGACCACGCTGGCGCCGCCACCGTCACGCGCCCGCGTCAGGGCCTCATCCATGGCGTCGCGGCAGGCGATGGCATCGTTGCCGTCCACCTGCAGGCAGTACAGGCCACCGGCGATGCCCTTCTGGGCCAGGGTTTCAGCGCCGGTCTGGCGGCTGCGCGGTACCGAGATCGCCCACTGGTTGTTGACCACCACCAGCACCAGCGGCAGTTCCAGGGCACCGGCCGAGTTCAGCGCCGAGTAGAAGTCGGCCTTGGATGAGCCGCCATCACCGACCACGGCGACGGCAACGCGCTTTTCACCGCGGATCTTGAACGCCAGGGCGCTGCCGGCGGCGTGCAGGCACTGGGTGGCAATCGGCACGCACCAGGCAAAGTCATGGGCCGGGCCGGAGAAGTCGTTGCCGCGCTCGTCGCCGCCCCAGTAAAGCAACACTTCGCGCGGCTTGACGCCACGCCAGAACTGGGCCGCGTATTCGCGGTAGGCCGGCGCCAGCACGTCTTCGGGGCGCATCGCCGAACCGATGGCGGCGTGCGCGGCCTCATGGCCCAGGCTGGAGGCATAGGTGCCGAGCTTGCCGGTGCGCTGCAGGGCAATGGCCTTGCTGTCGAACACCCGGGTGAAGCTCATCAGCTTGTAAATCTGCACCATTTGCTCAAGATCCCGGGCGATCGCCGGCAGGGTCTTGCCGGTCGGATTGCCATCGGGATCCAGATACTGGCGATACTCGATCTGGAAGGAAGCGGCGATGGTCACATGCGTGGTCCTGTGCGGGGCGCCCCGGGCAACCAGGGCGCATGGTCAAGGCAGGCGCGTTGCGGCAGGGCGCAGGCGCGATCCCGGGCTGGCCCTATACTGGCCCGGCCGAGGTGGTGGGTAGTGTAATGGCTGATGAAGAAAACAACCTCCGGACGCTGGAGGCAGGGATCGAGCGCGACCTGCGCGAGAAGCTGGATTACGGCGGCTATCTGAAGCTGGACCGGCTGTTGTCGGCGCAGGCGCCGGTGTCCGAGCCGCAACATCATGACGAGATGTTGTTCGTCATCCAGCACCAGGTTGCCGAGCTGTGGCTGAAGCTGGTGATCCACGAGCTCAGTGCCGGTATCGGCTTTCTGCGCGATGACAAGGTCGGCCCGTTCCTCAAGGTCACCGCCCGGGTCAAGCAGATCCAGCGCCAGTTGTTCGAGCAATGGGCGGTGCTGGAAACCCTCACGCCCAGCGAGTACCTGCAGTTCCGGCACCTGCTCGGCCCGGCTTCGGGCTTCCAGTCCTTCCAGTACCGGATGGTGGAATTCCTGCTCGGCAACAAGAATGCCGACATGCTGGCGGTGTTCGAGCACGCTCCGGAACGCCAGCAGGTGCTGCGCGGTGCGTTGCAGGCGCCCAGCCTGTACGACGAGTTCCTGCTCTGGCTGGCGCGCCATGGCCATCAGGTGCCGGCCGCGCTGCTGCAGCGGGACTGGTCGCAGCCGCACCGGCGCCATGCCGGCCTGCTGCCGGTGTTCAAGCGCATCTACGAAGACCCCGAAACCTGGTGGCAGGCCTACAACATTGCCGAGAAGCTGGTCGATATCGAGGAGAGCTTCCAGCTTTGGCGCTTCCGGCACATGAAGACGGTGGAGCGGATCATCGGTTTTCGCCGCGGCACCGGCGGTTCCAGCGGCGTCGCCTTCCTGCGCCGGGCCCTGGATCTGACCTTCTTCCCGGAGCTGTTCGAGGTGCGCACGGTGCTGGGTGAGGCGGAGCCGCCGGCGTCCTGAGTGTTGCCTGGACTGTGCGGCTCCGGCACCCGATCGTGCCGGCGGCCAATGGATCGGCGCGCTGCGTGCCTGGTAATTGCACTGGCCCCGGCTCCGGTCGCGCGAGCATGACCGCCCGCTGAAGCCATCGCCCTGGCGGTACCGGCGCTGGAAACTTTGCTGCGGCGCGACAGTCCCAGAATGCAGACACCTCCTTTCATCGGGGCTCCCAGCCCCTTGGGCACGCCGCTCTGGACTCCCTGGAGCGGCGTTTTTTTTGTCCGGCGGCCGCGTATTTGTCTGGCCCACCGTCGTGCCCGGCCCCGGTCGCGCTGCAGGCAGCGGCTACAATGGCGCTCTTTGCCGATCGACCGCCGCCATGCTGGACAAGAGTTTCGAACCCGCCCAATACGAGTCGCACTGGTACGAGCACTGGGAGCGCCTGGGGCTGTTCCGGCCCAGCGGCCAGGGCGAGCCCTACAGCATCCTGCTGCCGCCGCCCAATGTCACCGGCACCTTGCACATGGGGCATGCCTTCCAGCACACCCTGATGGACACCCTGGTGCGCTACCAGCGCATGCGCGGCCGCGATGTGCTGTGGCAGATGGGCACCGACCACGCCGGTATCGCCACCGAGATGGTGGTTGGCCGGCAATTGGCGGCGGCCAATGTCACCCGCAGCGAACTGGGCCGCGACGCCTTCGTCGAGCGCGTCTGGCAGTGGAAACTGCAGTCCGGCGACACCATCACCACGCAGATGCGGCGCATGGGCGCCTCCGGCGACTGGTCGCGGCAGGTGTTCACCATGGACCCGATGCCGTCGACGGCGGTGGTCGAGGCCTTCGTGCGGCTGTACGAGCAGGGCCTGATCTACCGCGGCCAGAAGCTGGTCAACTGGGATCCGGTGCTGAAGACGGCGATCTCCGACCTGGAAGTGGTCAACGAGGAAGAGCAGGGCGCGCTGTGGTCGATCCGCTACCCGCTCAGCGACGGCAACGGCTTCCTGACCGTGGCCACCACGCGACCGGAAACAATGCTCGGCGATGCCGCGGTGGCGGTGCATCCGGAAGACGAGCGCTACGCCCACCTGATCGGCCAGACCGTGAACCTGCCGCTGACCGGCCGTGAGATTCCGATCATCGGCGATGACTATGTCGACCGCGAATTCGGCACCGGTTGCGTCAAGATCACTCCCGCCCACGATTTCAACGATTACGCCATCGGCCAGCGCCATGACCTGCCGCTGATCAACATCTTCACCGCCGATGCCCGGATCAACGACCACGCGCCGGAACGCTACCGCGGCCTGGACCGCCAGGAAGCGCGCACGCTGGTGCTGGCCGACCTGGAGGTCGAGGGCCTGCTGGTGGAGGAAAAGCCGCACACCCTGATGGTGCCGCGCGGCGACCGCACCGGCGAAGTGATCGAGCCCTGGCTGACCTGGCAGTGGTTCGTGAAGATGGACGATCTGGCCCGGCGTGGCCTGGAGCGGGTCGAGAACGGCGATGTCCGTTTCGTGCCCGGCAACTGGGTCAACACCTACCGGCACTGGCTGGGCAACATCCAGGACTGGTGCATCAGCCGCCAGCTGTGGTGGGGGCACCGGATCCCGGCCTGGTATGGCGATGACGGCCAGATCTTCGTGGGCCGCGATGCCGAGGAAGCGCGGGCCCAGGCCAGCGCGGCCGGCTACGAAGGTGAATTGCGGCAGGAGCCGGATGTTCTCGAGACCTGGTTCAGTTCGGCGCTGTGGCCGTTCTCGACCCAGGGCTGGCCCGATGCGCAGGCCATGGCCGAGCGCGGTTTCCAGCGCTACCTGCCGTCGTCGGTGCTGGTCACCGGCTTCGATATCATCTTTTTCTGGGTCGCGCGCATGATCATGCTCACCGACCACTTCACCGGCCAGGTGCCGTTCAAGGATGTCTACATCACCGGCCTGGTGCGCGACAAGGACGGCACCAAGATGTCCAAGTCCAAGGGCAATGTCCTGGATCCGATCGACCTGGTCGACGGTATCGGCCTGGAGGACCTGGTCGCCAAGCGCACCTCCGGCCTGATGCAGCCGCAGATGGCCCAGGCCATCACCGAGGCCACGCGCAAGGATTATCCGGCCGGGATTCCGGCGTTTGGCACCGACGCCCTGCGCTTCACCTTCGCCGCCCTGGCCAGCCATGGCCGCGACATCAAGTTCGACCTGGCGCGCTGCGAGGGTTACAAGAATTTCTGCAACAAGCTGTGGAACGCGGCCCGCTTCGTGCTCATGCATTCCGAGCAGTTCCCGCCGCCGCAGGCTGGCGCCGAACCGCTGGCGCCATCGATGGTCGAGCGCTGGATTCTGGCGCGCGCGGCAACGATGCTGGCCGAGGTCGAGCAGCAACTGGCCCTGTACCGCTTCGACCTGGCCACGCAAGCGCTGTACAGCTTTGTCTGGGACGAATATTGCGACTGGTTCCTGGAACTGGCCAAGCCGGCGCTGCAGGGCGAGGATGCCGCTGCTGCCGATGCCATGCGCCACACCCTGCTGTATGTGCTGGAAGTGGCCTTGCGCGCCCTGCATCCGGTGATGCCGTTCATTACCGAAACCATCTGGCAGCAGGTGGCGCCCCGCCTGGGCCTGGACCAGGCCAGCATCGGCCTGCGCCCGTGGCCGCAGATTGCCGCCGGCCGCGCCGCCGATGATGGCGGCGTGGACTGGTTCAAGGCCGTGGTCTCGGGCTTGCGCGGCTTCAAGAGCCAGATGGGCCTGGCGCCCGGGCGCGAGATCACCGTGCTGTTTGCCGGCGGCAACGACCGGCAAGGTGAGCTGATCGATGCCTTTGCTGGTCAGTTGCGTTTTCTGGCCCGCGCGGTCGAGCTGACCGTGCTGGCGGCCGATGCCGTCGAGCCGGCCGATGCCACCCTGGTCGCCCAGATCGGTGAGCAGCGTGTGCTGGTGCCGGTCGCCGGCCTGATCGATGTCGGCGCCGAACTGGCGCGCCTGGACCGGGAAATCGGCCGGATCGAAGGCGAGTTGGGCAAATGCGCGGGCAAGCTGGGCAATGCCCGATTCGTCGACAACGCACCGCCGGCCGTGGTCGAGCAGGAACGCGCGCGCCAGGCCGACTGGCAGGCCCAGCTCGACAGCCTGCGCAGCCAGCGCCAGCGCCTGGCCGAACAGACGGCTTGAGCGTCCGCGCCGCGTACCCGCTACCCGGCTGCGGCTTGCCGGTCGCGGCCGGACGCAAGCACGGTAATGCTGCCGAGTCCCGGCAGAAACCAGAATAAAAACAAGAAGAAATAAAAGTTGCCCCGGGCGTTAGGGGTGTAACGCCCGGGGCGGGTCGGAGGCTGCCTAGGGGAGGAAACAGCCTCTTTTAGCGGTTCACTATAGGGAGGAGAGTGAACCGACGAGCCTCACGGCCAGTCGCGTACATAGATACGCTATTCGGGCTTAAGTTCCAGTGAAGGGGATCACCTTATTCAGCCCACAGTAGGTTGACATGAAACTGACTTTGACAGCAAGAGAAAATAATCCCCGAGCAGACCCGGGCCGGGCAATGACCTCTGACGCTGAAAATCATGGCCAAGTCCCTGGCGCCGCCGGGTGTGGATCGTCACTGTCATTCAGCGTACGCGGCGCACCAGTCGCGCCGCGACCGTGGTCAGCAGCCGTGTGTCGCGCGGGATGCCGGCCAGGGCATCCAGGGCCGAAGCCAGCAGCGCCTCGGCCCGGCCGCGGGCCGGTTCGACGCCGAGCAGGGCGGTGTAGGTGGGTTTGCCGCGCTCGCGATCGGCGCCGACGGCCTTGCCGGTGATGGCGCTGTCGCCGACCTCATCGAGCACATCGTCCTGGATCTGGAAGGCCAGGCCCAGATCGCGCGCGTAACGGTCCAGGGCGGTGGCATGTTCGGCGTCAACCGTGCCGGCCGCGAGCACACCCAGGCGTACCGCCGCAGTGATCAGGGCGCCGGTCTTGAGCTGGTGCATCTGCTGCAGCAGGTCCAGATCCGGCTGCGATCCAACCAGGGCCAGGTCCAGCGCCTGGCCACCGACCATGCCGGCGATGCCGGCGGCGCGGGCCAGTTCGCGGCACTGGGCCAGCACGGCAGCGGCCGGCAGCCCGACCTCGACACCGCCGGTGATGACCTCGAAGGCCAGGGTTTGCAGGGCATCGCCGGCAAGGATGGCGCTGGCCTCGTCGAAGGCACGATGCACCGTTGGCCGGCCGCGGCGCAGATCGTCGTCATCCATGGCCGGCAGGTCGTCATGGACCAGCGAGTAGGCGTGGATCAGCTCGATGGCGCAGGCGGCCGGGTCCAGGCTCTCCACGCTCGCGCCCAGTGTCTGGCCGGCGGCGTAGACCAGCAGCGGGCGCACGCGCTTGCCGCCGCCGGTGACGGCATAGCGCATGGCCTGGGCCACCGGGCCGGTGTCGCTCATTGCCGGCAGACAACGCTCGAGCGCGGCGTCGCAGCGCCGGCGCAGGGCGATCAGGGGGTCGCTCACGCGGGTGCCGTCATCCGGCACGATCATCGGCGTCGGGCTGGAACGGCAGGGCACTGTCCGGATCGCCCGGCTCCAGCAGTTGCTGCACCTTCAGTTCAGCCTGGTCCAGCGCCTGCTGGCAGCGCTTGAACAGGGTGATGCCACGTTCGAAGGCGCCCAGGGAATCATCCAGATTCAACTCGCCCTGTTCCATGCGCGCCACCAGGGTTTCCAGCTCGGCCAGGCAGGCCTCGAAATCGGTCACCGGTGAGGTCGTGCTCGAAGCGGGAGGGGCGCGTTTGCCAGCTTTGGCCTGAGCGCCGGCGGCTTGGGCTGCGGAAGAAGTCTTTGACATGGACAGGGAAGGTAAACGGCGCATGCCGTGATGGTCAATGATAATGGACGGTATTGCCGGTGGTTACGGCCGGCGCCCCGGCATCGGCGCAGGTGTGCTGCCTTGGCCGCCGCCACTTGGCCGGTGACGCGAATTCGGTCGCTCAGGGCTGAAAAACCAATCGCTGCCCCGGCAACCGCTGCGCCAGCGTGGCCGCCGTCAGCCGGTCGGCGAAAGCCACCGGTTCGCCGTCCAGCCAGATCACCGGCCAGCGCTGGCGCTGCCAGGGCGGAATGCCGGCTTCCTGCAACAGGCTCTTGAGCCGCCGCCGGGGGCCATCAGGCTGCAGTTGCAGGCGCTCGCCCCCGCGGCGGCTGGCCGCGACCAGGGCCAGGGGCTGGGCGGGTGCCGGCTGGATTGACAGCCGCGCCCCACCGGGCAACACCAGCGGCGCCAGGCCATCCCAGGGCAGGTCGTAGACCAGAGGCTGGTCTTCGCCTTCGTCCAGCAGATATAGATGTTCGTCGTGGCGCCTCAGAATGTGGCCGGCCAGGCGGATCCGCGGCGCGCCATCGGCGGCCGCGGCGAGCAGTTCGCGGTCGATGATGGTCAGTTGCTGGTGGCCGATGCCCGGGCAGCCATGAGCGGCCAGCCAGTGGCGCAGGGCGGCGTGACGGACCGTGATCGGCGCGGCCAGCAGCACGGGCCAACGCAGGATCCGCTCATCGTGCGTGCGCGCCTGGGCCAGCAGGGCGCCACCGACACGTCGTTCATGTCCGTGCGCCTCGGTTTGCCGTTGCGCCACCTGGGCCAAGGTGGCATCCAGGCCGGGCCAGCGCTGGCGCAGCAGCGGCATGGCCCGGTTGCGCAGGAAGTTGCGCTCGGCATCCTCGGCGGCGTTGCTGGGATCGTCGATCCACGCCAGGCCGTGGCTGCGCGCGTAGTCGTGAAGGCGGGCACGGGCTACTGACAGCAGCGGTCGCCAGACCTGCAGGCCATTGGCGCGTCGGCTGCTTACCGCCATCGCCGACAGGCCGGCCGGGCCGGCACCGCGCAGCAGGCGCAGGAGCACGGTCTCGGCCTGGTCGTCACGGTGGTGACCCAGGACCAGGGCCTCGCCTTCAGGATCAACCTGCTCGGCATAGGCGTGCCAGCGTGCCCGCCGCGCCGCCGCTTCCAGGCCACTGCCATCGGCCTGGACCCTGACCGCAACCACAGCCAGTGGAATGTCCAGCGCCTGGCAGATGCCTCGGCAATGATCAGCCCAGTGGCCGCTTTGACGCTGCAGGCCGTGGTCGATGTGCAGCGCGCGCAGATGGGGCCGCCAGCGCCCGGCCAGCAGGTGCAGCAGCACCGTGGAATCCAGGCCGCCACTGAAGCCCACGACCAGGGCCGCGGCGGGCGGCTGGTCGATGCAGGCGTGCAGGTCGGCATGCGTGTCCACGGTGGCGCCAATGTAACGCCTGCCGAGGGTCGGTACGGCCGATCAGTCGGCGGCAGGCACGCCGTAGCTGCGCAGGCGCTGGTAGCGCTGTGCCAGCAATTGCTCGGTGTCGAGCTGATCCAGGACGGCCAGTTCTTCCAGAATCGCCGATTTCAGGGCGGCGGCGATGGCTTCCGGATCACGGTGCGCGCCACCCAGGGGCTCGGGCACGATGCGGTCGACCAGGTCCAGTTCCTTCAGGCGGACCGACGTCATCGCCAGGGCGTCGGCGGCATCCTTGGCCTTCTCGGCGGTCTTCCACAGGATCGAGGCGCAGCCTTCGGGCGAGATCACCGAGTAGACCGAATACTGCAGCATCAGCAGGCGGTCGCCGACACCGATCGCCAGGGCGCCGCCGGAGCCGCCTTCGCCGGTGACCGCGCAGACGATGGGCACGCGCAAGCGCGACATCACCAGCAGGTTGCGGGCGATGGCCTCGGACTGGCCGCGCTCCTCGGCGCCGACGCCGGGGTAGGCGCCGGGCGTATCGATCAGGGTCACCACCGGCAGGCCGAAGCGTTCGGCCATTTCCATCAGGCGCAGCGCCTTGCGGTAGCCCTCCGGCCGCGGCATGCCGAAATTGCGCCGCACCTTGGCCTTGGTGTCGCGCCCCTTCTGGTGGCCGATCAGCATCACCGGGCGGCCGTCGATGCGGGCCAGGCCGCCGACGATGGCCGGATCATCGGAATAGGCGCGATCGCCGGCCAGTTCGTGGAACTCGTCACAGATGCGCTCGATGTAATTGAGCGTGTAGGGCCGGGCCGGATGCCTGGCCACCTGCACGATCTGCCAGGGCGTCAGGCCGGCGAAGATCTGCGCGGTCTTGGCTTCCAGTTTCGTGCGCAGGCGCGCGACTTCCTCGTCCACGTCCACCGAACTGCCGTGGCCGCTTTGACGAAGCTCGACGATCTTCGATTCCAGCTCGGCGATCGGCTGCTCGAAATCCAGGACGTTCGGGTTCATGAAACCGCAATGAAGGGACCAGCGGGCAAGTATAGCAGCGCACCCTGCGGGCACCGTCCGGCCGGCATCGCCGGCGGCGGCGGGCAATGATCGATGGCCCGTACGGGGCGCCGGATTCCGGTCATCGCTTGGGAATCTTCCGGTGTCATGACCGGGCCGGTTTACCGCGCGCACCAGGGTGGCGCCGAGGCGGTCCGCAGCAGCGGCCATGGTATTCTGGCCGCCACGTTACCACTCACTACAAGCGGGGCCGATTCCATGGCACGAGGTATCAACAAGGTCATTCTGGTGGGCAACCTGGGCTCGGATCCGGAAGTCCGTTACGCACCGTCGGGAACGGCTGTCGCCACCATCAGCGTGGCCACAAGCGAGCAGTGGACCGACAAGCAGAGCGGCCAGAAGCAGGAGCGCACCGAGTGGCACCGGGTGAAATTTTTCGGCCGCCTGGCCGAGATCGCCGGTGAATACCTGCGCAAGGGCCGGCAGGTCTACATCGAGGGCAGCCTGCGCACCGACAAGTACACCGACAAGCAGGGGATCGAGCGCTACAGCACCGATGTCATCGCCAACGAGATGCAGATGCTCGGCGGCATGGGCGAGGGCGGTGGCGGTGGCGGCCCGCGTGAGCGCAGTGGCCCGCCGCAGCGCCAGGAAGGTGGCGCCGATCGCGGCGGCAAGGGTCAGGCCCAGGGCCAGGCCGGCTCGGACTTTCCCAACGACGACGACATTCCGTTCTGACCAACACTGAACTGAACGTGTTTTCGTAGAACCCGCAAGGCCCCGTTTTTACGGGGCTTTGCAGGTTCTGGGAGGGCAGGGCCTGGCGTCTGACCGTCTACCGGTCGGATTGAGCGGTCGCCTGAGTGTTGGAATCACGCTGCGTGAATCTGCGTGAACTCGGCGAGCCCGATTGAAGCCGGCCACTGAAAATGAAAAGCCCCGGGTCCCGGATGCCTTGGCGTCCGAAACCCGGGGCTTTTGCTTGCAGCCTGCTGGATCGACGGGCTCAGTCGTTGATGATCGCCGCCCGGTCGCGGCGTTCGATCACGGCCACGGCGCTCTGGTCGCTCAGGCGCAGGTCGCGCAGGTGCCAGGGTGCCGACACAGCGGCCACGGCATCGGCCGGGAACGACAGGTTCAGCGTGCGGCTGCCTGGCTCCAGCCAGTTGGCCGCGTGGGCGACGCCGACCGGGACCTCAGCGCCGTCGGCATCGGTGCCCAACAGCACGCCACGTAGTTCATAGCGGCCGGCGGTGGCGACTTCGATGCCGATGCCGAGCACCAGGCCACCCTCGCGGCGGTTGGCCTGTCGCTGCAGGCTGCCATCCAGGCGCGCGGTCGGAACCACCACGGCGATGGCGGTGCGGGCATCGCGCTGGAAGGCGAGCTGGCCGTCAATGGCGGCGGTGCTGGCATGGATCTGCCACAGCCCCGGTTGAGCCGGCACATCGGTCGGCAACTGCAGGCGGGCCTGGCTGCCGTTGCGGCCCAGATCCATGTTCCAGCTACGGCCATCCGGCGCCACCAGCAGGGCGGTGGCGGCATCCAGCCGGGTGCCGCCAGTCAGCTGCAGCGCCGCCTGCAGGCTGGCGCCGGCATGGACGGTATCGGTGCCGGCGCGAAGCCCGAGCACGTGCCGGCTTTCCGGCTCCAATACATGCACCAGGTAATCGCCGCTGGCGCGTTCGATGCGCAGCATGGCGTCGCCTTCCAGCCCCGGGCGCAGGCGGAAGCCGATGCTGCCGGCAGCCACTTCCATGCCGGCCTGGCGCAGGGTCGCGGCATCGACCAGGGTGTCGGCGGCCTGCTCGAACGCCAGTGCCTGGCCATTGCGCAGGATCTGCACCTGGCCGACATCCAGGGCGCGTGAGCGCACGCCCGGGCTGACCATGACCACGGCCGAGGGCGAAGTCAGCGCCAGCGCATAGCCGGCTTGCAGTTGCGCCGCGTCGACGCGTTGCCAGTACTCGCGGCTTTCGGCCTGGTGCGGCTGCACTGCAAACGACAGCGGCTCATCGGCCGCCACCGGCTGGAACCACGTCAGCGGCTGGCGCTCGTCGTTGGCGACCACGCTGCGTTCGGCGCTGATCGTGCGCTCGGCAACCAGGTCGCCGGGTTGTGCCGGCAGCAGGCCCTGGGCGGCGGCCATGGCCGGGAAGGCGCCCAGTACCACGGCGGCGCCGAGCAGGGTTGCCTTGATCATTTTGTTGTATGTCATTTCGCCGTCTCCTCACAGATCGTTGCGCAGGACCACATCCAGGCCGAAGCAATCGCGCCGGCTCTGGTTGTGGTTGAGGACCCGGCCGCTGCTCATGACCTGGGTGTCGTTGAACCAGACATGGCCGGCAGCGCGCTGGCTGCTGCAGTTGAGAAAGCCGTCGGAACAACTGGCCAGCCAGTTCTGGGTGAACTCCAGGCCGACGCTCTGACCATAGCCGCCGCAGTAGGCGTTGTTGCTGAAGATGCCCGAGCGGACATCGGTGCCGACCACGCTCCAGAAGCCGCGCGGCAGTGACGGCCGGCCGGCGGTGCCATACAGGTTGTTGGCGTTGTAGTAGCTCATCCAGCTCACCTGTTGCTGGCGCACGGCATCGCTCTGGTAGCCCAGCAGCCAGCCCAGCGCGTTTTCGAACAGGTTGCCGGAAATCACCGCATCGGCCAGCGGCGTGCCGGCGCTGGAGGGTGCCAGGGCATTGACCCAACGCACGCGCTGGATGATGGTCGGATAGCGGCTGTCCCAGGTCGGGTTGGACAGGATCCAGCGCATCACATTGCCGCCATTGGAATGGGTGATCACCACCAGGTCGGTGATGTTGCGGCTGGTGATGAAGCTGTGCAGTTGCCCGGCCAGGCAGCCGGCGGCGCGCGAATCCCACATGTATTGCTGGAAATCGCAATTGACGACCACATGGTTGGCCTGGTTGGACAGGCCGCGGCGCACCGAATTGACGAATGGTGCGGTCCAGTAGTCGGCCAGGGCATTGGTCTGCTTGCCGGTGCCGTGGACGAAGGCGACGCCGGTGTTGGCCAGGGCGGCTGCAGGCAACAGCGCCAGCGACAGCATGAGCATGACGGCATGGATGGGTCTGGGCATTGGGTTCCCCCGAAGGTTTTGTTTTATTGGATGTCGCGCGTCGACGACGCGGTCCTTGACGGCATTCCGTGACCGGCGATGCCATGGTCCTCCCTGACCCGGACCCTGTGGTCCGGCCAGCACTCCAGACGCTGGCGTATGGACGCTAGCACAGCGTTGTCCGGATGCCTTGACGCGGCGCGCAAAGCCGCCACGAAGCGTTGCCTGGGGCACATTTTCCAGCGCTTTGGACCGGCATCATGCGGGCGACGAAGCGACCACGCGCACCCGGCTGCGCACTCACTGCACGCCAGCTCGACGGCACAGCCGGATCATGCCTGTCACCCCTTCCTTCGAGGCAGCGACAACCCGATGAACAAGACAGTGTTCTCCTTGCATGCGGTACTGATCCTTCTGGCCAGCGTCTGCCTGGCACCGGCCATGGCTGCCGACGGCCCTGCCGAGCGCAGCCTGTGGCGGCTGGCGGGCGATCGCGCCCCGGCCCTCGATGCCGCCGAGGCGAACCTTGCGGCGAACACCGAGTCATCGCCGCTGCCGCTGTCTGTGTTGCCGCCGATGCGACATGCCATCACCGGCACGGTCGCCGCCCCGGCACCGGGCAGCCGCGTCGCCGTGGATCTGCCCGAAGGCCATCGCGTGCACCTGTGGATGCAGGAAGTGGCCCGTCATCGCGACGGCGCGGTGACTTTGGCCGGTCAGGCCGATGGCCACGACCATGCCCTGCTCACTTTCGGCGCCGGCGGTGTTTTCGGCGATATCCATGCCGCTGGTTCCCGCTACATGGTCAGCACCGAGGCCGACGGCACCTGGCTGCTGCGCCTGGATGATCCGCGCCTGGGCATCGATACCTGCGGCCATGATCACTTCGCCGCTCCGGCCGAGTTGCCGGTGCCGGCGGCAGCGCCGAACGGCGCCGGCACCGTCCAGCTCGATGTCATGATCGTGTATCCACCGGCGATGGCGGCGCGTTATCCCGGCTTCCTGCTGCCGGTGCGGCTCAATCATCTGGTCGCGGTGGCCAACCAGGCCATGGTCAATTCGCAATTGGACGTGGTCGTGCGACTGGTGCATCAGCAGCAACTGGCCGATCCACCCTCAGCAGACAATTTCGATGTCCTGCTGGCAATGCGTCAGGCCCTGGCCGGCGCCGGCCAGCCGCCCTTCGCCGAGCTGGCGCAGTTGCGCGCCGCCCATGGCGCCGACCTGGTGGTCTGGACCTGGCCCCACGACATCGACACCCGCGGCAGCTGCGGCGTGGCCTATCTGCCGGACAACTCCAGCGGTGGCTACGATGCCAGCGCTGGGGTCCACATCACCAATGACGGCAGCAGCAACTGGTCGGTGTGTTCCAACGATGTCTTCACCCATGAGCTGGGCCACAACCTGGGCGCCGTGCACCAGAGTTTCCCGGGTGCCCCCGACAGTCCTGCCTATGCCTGGGTGGTGCCGGGCCGCTTCAATACCGTGATGGGCAGCTTTGGCAGCAACCAGGCCGACCGCTTCCGGCGCCTGGCGGTTTTTTCCAATCCCGACATCCTCTGCGGCGGCGCGCCCTGTGGTTCCTCGACACCGGGCGCGCAGGCCAACCAGGCGCTGGTGATCAACACCCTGGCGCCGATCGTTGCCGGCTATGCCTCGGCCACCGTGCCCGGGCAGGCAACGCCACCGCCGCCATCGGATCCGGACAGCGACGGCGACGGCGTCAGCGACTGGCTGGATCCGTACCCGTTCGATCCCTACGACAACGATCCGCCGCCGCAGCCGCCGCTGCCACCGTTCAGCCCGTTGGCGCTCCTGCCCGGCACCAGTCCGGACCAGTTGCAACTGCTGGTGGCCAACAGTGGCAATGACCAGGTGCTGGCCTTCAGCGCCGACGGCCGGCCGATGGGCCTGGTCGCGCAGGCGGTGGCGACCAATCCGCGGCCGCTGATCTCCGAGCACTCGGATCTGGATGTCGACGGCGACGGCCGGCTGGTGCTGCTGGCCAACGGCGATGTCCAGCATTACAGCCGTGAGCGCGGCCAGTTCCTGGGCACCTGGCTGGGCTCGTTCAATGACGGCACACCCCCGGTGCTGCACAACGGTTTCCCCCGGGCCATGGGCTTCAACCTGGATCGCAGCCAACTGGTGGTGATCGGTGATTATTCGGTGGAACGCTTCGCCCCGGACGGCACCCGCCTGAACATCACCACCGCTCCGGCGGACGCTACCGATCCGGAGAACTGGAACAACTACATGCCGCTGCCGTTGCGCGCCTTCGCCTTCGGGGCCGGCAACCGTTTTTATCTGGCCGACTCGCTGGGTAATCGGATCATGCGCTTTGATACCGTCAGCGGCGCCCGCCTGGGCGATGCCAGCGCCGCTTCCCCGGGCCTGATCCAGGATCCGCGCGATCTGGTGGTCGGTCCGGATGGCGCCCTGTATCTGGCCGACGGCGACAGCGACCGGGTGCTGCGTTTTCCTGCCGATGGCAGCAGTGCCGGCAGCGTCTTCGTGGCCGCCGGTGCCGGCGGCCTGTCCTTTGCCCGCGCCCTGGCCTTCGGACCCGATGGCCACCTGTATGTGGCCAGCCGCGACGATCAGCGCATCCTGCGTTATCACGGCAGCAGCGGCGGGTTCCTGGACGTGTTCATCGATGGCGCCGGGCTGGACGGTCCCGAATCGATCCGCTTCACGCCGAAGCTGGACCTGATCTTCCGCGATGGTTTGCAGGGCCCCTGATTTCGGCCGCGATTGCTGTCGGCGCTGGCCGCCCGAAAGTTTTCGGGCACGGCTGCCCGGCGCACGAACAAGGCTGCTTGCAGGCGGTTGTGCAACCATGGCACGGGCTGTCGCTCACCCGGCGCGGCACCGGGGCAGCGCGCCCGCGGCACTGGACTCAATTGCATGGACAATTCCCGGCCCGACCCTGACATCACCGTCCTGCTCGCTGGCTGGCGCGAAGGCGATACCCAGGCCCGCGAGGCGCTGATGCAGCAGGTCTACGTCAACGTGCGCGCGATTGCGGCGCGCTCGCTGCGGGCGATGCCGGCGGCAACGCTCAATGCCACCGACCTGGCCCACGAGGCCTTGCTGCGCCTGCTCGGCAGCGATATCGGCTGGGCCGACCGGCACCATTTCTTCAGCGTTGCCGCGCAGGCGACGCGACAGGTGCTGATCGACGCCGCGCGCAAGCGCCTGGCGAACAAGCGCGGCGGCCAGGTGCCGCATGTCGCCCTGGACGAGGCCGGGCAGATCGCTTCGCCCGAAAACGACGAGCGCCTGCTGCATGTCGATGCCGCACTCGGCGGCCTGGCGGTGGCCAATCCGCGTCGGGCGCAGATGATCGAGATGGCCTATTTCGGCGGTCTGAACCGGGCCGAGATCGCCGCCGCCCTGGCCGTGTCGGAAACCACCGTCGACCGCGATCTGCGCCTGGCGCGGGCCTGGCTGAAGACGGCGCTGGCGCCATGAGCGCGCCGCCGCTGGACCGTTACGCCGATACCTTCGAGCGCCTGGCCGCCCTGCCCGAGGCCGAGCGCGAGACGGCACTGGCGGCGCTGACCCTGAGTGACGATGAGCGCGCCCTGCTGCGGCGCATGCTGGCGGCCGATGCCGAAGATTTCGATCCCCTGGCACAGGCGCTGGGCGCAGGCGCCGAACGCCTGTCCCGGCCCCGTGATGACCGCCTGGGTCCGTACCGGCTGCTGCGGGAACTGGGCGCGGGCGGCATGGGCACGGTGTTCCTGGCCGAGCGCGTGGATGGCGGCTTTGCCCAGAAGGTGGCGATCAAGCTGCTGCGCGGGTTTCCCACCGCCGACGGCTTGCGCCGGCTGCGCCAGGAGCGGCAGATACTGGCCGACCTGGATCATCCCCACATCGCCCGCCTGATCGACGGCGGCGAGACCGCTGACGGCCAACCCTGGCTGGCGCTGGAATACATCGACGGCTTGCCGCTGCTCGACCATGCCGCCGGCCACGCGCCCCGCCTGGCCGAACGCCTGCTCCTGTTCGACGCCATCCTCGATGCCGTCGGCCACGCCCACCAGCGCCTGGTCGTGCATCGCGACATCAAGCCGGGCAATGTCATGGTCACGGCTGCCGGCGAGGTCAAGCTGCTGGATTTCGGCATCGCCCGCCTGGTCGAGCTGGATGCCGGCCCGGACGATGACCGTTCCACCCGGGTGTTCAGTGCCGGCCATGCCAGCCCGGAGCAGCGCGCCGGCGCGGCCATCACCACCGCCAGCGACATCTACAGCCTGGGCGTGCTGCTGCGCGACCTGGTGGCCGGTGCGCGCCCCTCGCGGGCACAACCCGATGCGGAAATGGCCGGCATCCTGGCCAAGGCCACCGACGTCGATCCTGCCCGGCGCTACGCCAGTGCCGGTGCTTTCCGTGACGACCTGGAGCGCTATCGCGACGGCCGGCCGGTGCGCGCCGCGCCGCTGACCCGGCGCTACCGGCTGCGCAAGTTCATCGGCCGCCATCGCCTGGCGTTCGCGGCCGCGGTGTTCGCCAGCATCGCCCTGGCCCTGTTCGTCTGGCGCCTGGATCACGAGCGCGGCCGCGCCGTTGCCGCCGAAATGGCGGCCTCGCGCGACGCCCATCGCGCCCGCGCGGCCCTTGAATTCCTTACCGATGCCTTCACCGCGGCGGCGCCGGACAACGCGCTGGCGCCGACCGTCAGCGTGCGCGAACTGCTCGACACCGCGCGTGCCAGCCTGGATGCCCGTCGGCTCGATCCGGTCATCGCCAGGCCGCTGCAGCGCTTGTTGGGCGGGCTGTACGCCGAGCTGGGTGACAACCTCAGCGCCGCCGAACTGCTGGCGCTGGGCACCGGCGATGTCGTGGTAGCGGATCGTGACGAGGCCCTGGCGCTGGCCCTGGATCTGGATCATCTGGCGCAACTGCAGGCGATGAACGGCCGGTTCGAAGCGGCCCTGGCGGCGGCAGCGGCGGCCGCGGACCTGCGCCAGCATCATGCGCCCGAAGACGGCAACGAACAGGTGCGAAATTTCCTGGCGCTGGCCCAGGTGCACCTCAACGGCGGTGACAATCCGCGCGGCCTGGCGCTGCTGCGGCAGGCGCAGGCCGGCTTGTCCGAGGACGGTGCCGGCGACCCGGAGCTGGCGCTGGATGTGCTCGACCTGCTGGTCATGGCCCTGGCCAACTCCAACGAATGTCCCGACGCGCTGACGCTGGGCGAGGCCGGGCTGGCGCGCATCGAGTCCGCTGGCGCCGCGCCGGCTGCGCGCATCCAGTTCCTGCGTTCGCTGGGCACCGCGCACAGCAATTGCGGCGATGCCAAGCGCGCTGAATCGCTGTATCGCAGCGCCATCGCCGAACAGCAAGCGCTGGTCGGCAGCGATGGCGGGCGCATGTCCGGGCTGGTCAACGATCTGGGCGTTGCGCTCAGCCTCCAGGGACGCTATCGCGAGGCGGCCGAGGCCTTGGCGCAGGCCGATGTGCTTGATCGTGCCGGCGCAGTGCGGCCCGGTGACTACGCCATCGTGCTGAGCAATCGCGCCTCCCAGCTTGAAAGCGCCGGCGACTACGTGCGGGCGCTGGACGTATTCGATCGCGCGATCCAGGAACATGCCAGCACCGATCTTCCGGTCGATGCCGAACTGCGCCGGCGCGTGCGTCGCAGCCAGGCGCGGACCCTGGCATTGGCCGGCCAGCCCGACCAGGCAGTGCCGATCCTGAAGGAACTGCGCGAGCAGGCACGCCGGCTCGACGGCGACGACTCGATTGAATACCTGATGTGTACCTGGCAACTGGCTCTTGCGGAGCGGCGCCGCAGCGGGCGGCTGGACAGCGCCGAGCGCTACCTGCGCGAGGCCGAAACAGGGTTCGCCGCGATCCTGCCGGAGACCCACATGATCTTCGCGCACGCAATGCGCCAGCACGGCGCGCTGGCCCTGGCGCGCGGCCAGCCCGAGACCGCGGCTGCCTGGTTTGAGCGCGCCTTGGCGTTCATGGCGGCCAACGACGCTGCCGGCATCGACATCGCCATCGCCCGTTCGGAACTGGCGGCAGCGTTGGCGGCATTGGATCGTTCCGGGCAGGCGCGCACCGAGCTGGAGCAGGCGCTGCCGGTGCTGCGCGAGCTGTTGTTGCCGACCGAGGTCAGCCGCGCCGAGGCCGAACAACTGGCCGCACGGCTGGGGCTGCCAGCGTCTGCGGCCGGCTCAGGCCTGCCCTGACCTGGGCATGGCACATTGGCTGCCCGCAACCGGTGCCGGAAGGTTGCGGGCAACGCTGCGCAAGTGGTCGTGCTGGCGTCAGATCGCGTAGTACATGGCGAATTCCAGCGGATGGGTGGCGGCGCGGAAACGGGTCACCTCGGCCATCTTCAGGTCGATGTAGCCATCGATGAAGTCGTCGGTGAAGACGCCGCCGGCCTTGAGGAAGTCGCGGTCGCCATCGAGTGCGGCCAGGGCCTGGTCCAGTGAACTGCACACGGTGGCCATGCCCTTTTCCTCTTCCGGCGGCAGGTCATACAGGTCCTTGTCCATCGGCGGGCCGGGATCGATCTGGTTGCGGATGCCGTCCAGGCCGGCCATCAGCAGGGCGGCGAAGGTCAGGTAGCCGGGGCCGACGGCGTCGGGGAAACGCACTTCGATGCGCCGCGCCTTGCTTGAGGACACCCAGGGAATGCGGCACGACGCCGAGCGATTGCGCGCCGAGTAGGCCAGCATCACCGGCGCCTCGAAACCGGGCACCAGGCGCTTGTAGCTGTTGGTCGAGGCATTGGCGAAGGCGTTGATCGCGCGGGCGTGCTTGAAGATGCCGCCGATGTACCAGAACGCCATTTGCGACAGGCCGCCGTAGCCGTCGCCGGCGAACAGGTTGTTGCCGTCCTTGCTCAGCGACTGGTGCACGTGCATGCCCGAGCCGTTGTCGCCGACCAGCGGCTTGGGCATGAAGGTGGCGGTGCGGCCGCTGCGGTGGGCGACGTTCTTGACCACGTATTTCAGGTCCAGCAGCTCGTCGGCCTTGCGCGTGAGGGTGTTGAAGCGGGTGCCGATCTCGCACTGACCGGCGTTGCCGACTTCGTGGTGATGCACTTCCACCGACTGCCCCAGTCCGGCCAGTACCCGACACATCTGGCTGCGCAGATCGTGCAGTGAATCCACCGGCTGCACCGGCATGTAGCCGCCCTTGGCGCCGGGTCGGTGGCCGGTGTTGCCGCCCTCGTAGCGGCGGTTGGAATTCCAGTGCGCTTCTTCCGAATCGATCTGGAACGAGGCGCCGGACATGTCGTTTTTCCAGCGCACCGAATCGAAGATGAAGAACTCCGGTTCCGGCCCGAACAGCGCGGTATCGGCGATGCCAGTGGATTTCAGGTAGGCCTCGGCGAGCTTGGCCAGGGAGCGCGGGCAGCGGCCGTAGGGCTGCATGGTTGCCGGCTCCAGGGTGTCGCAGATGAGGTTGAGCGTGGCGTGTTCGGTGAACGGGTCCAGGTTGGCCGTGGCCGCATCGGGCAACAGCACCATGTCCGATTCGCTGATGCCTTTCCAGCCGGCGATCGATGACCCATCGAACATGCGCCCGTCCTCGAACAGGCTGTCATCGACGATATCGGCCGGGAAGGTGACGTGATGCTGTTTGCCGAGCATGTCGGAAAAACGCAGGTCGACGAACTCGACGGCGTTGTCCTTGATCAGCCGGTGCACGTGGTCGATGGACATACAGGTTCCTTGGCTTGGGCAGGGGGCGGGTGGCAGTGGCGCCGGGCGCATCCGGTACCGGCCGCGACGATGATGAGCGCGGCCGCGGCACCGGACTGTGAGCGTCGGCCCAGGCCGGCGCGTGCGCTTTGCCGATACCGGTTCGCCCCGGACACAGCGAGCGCATCATCGCGCTGGGCGCTGCTCAGGGTTGCCCGGTTCGGCCGGCGGCGTGCAGATATTGTGACAGGGCCGACAGATCCTGCGCGGAACTTTTTGCCAGCCAGGGCTGGCCGTCAGCGCGGTCCGGATGCTGGCGACGGCCGTCGAGGAAGGCGGCCAGTTGCCGTTGCAGATAGCCGGCGTGCTGGCCGGCCAGCCGTGGGCCATCGCTGCCGCCGGCCAAGTCCGTACCATGGCATTGCCCGCATCCGGCCTGGCGGGCCAGGTCAGCGCCGCGGGCAACGGCAGTCGCATTCACGGCCTGCGGGCGTGATGGCCACGGTTGTTGCGCCAGGCGCCGGGCCAGGTCGTCCAGCTCGGCAGCGCTCATGCCGGCGACAATCGAGGACATCGGAAAACTGTCCCGGTGGCGCTGCTGGAACTGGCGCAGTTGGCGGGCAAGGTAATCATGCTGCTGGCCTTCCAGCAGCGGCGCCTGGACCCGGTCGCTGTCGCCCTGGTGACATTCCAGGCACAGTCGCTGAAGGTCGGGTACCGGCTCGGCCACCGTCTGTGCCGCGCCTGCCGCCGTGCCGGCCAGCAACAGCAGGCCGGCCAGCAGCCAGCGGGCCGAGCGTTGCGCCGACAGGTGCGGGTGAGCGGGTCGGTGGCGGGTGGCGGGCCTGGGCACGGAAGCGTCAATCGATGGTGACGCGGTTGATCTCGGTCAGCGAGGTGATGCCATTGGCGACCTTTAGGCGCGCGGACTGGCGCAGGTCGGGAATGCCGGCGGCCAGGGCTTCATCGCTGATTGCCAGGGCATTGCCGCCACCCAGGACGATGCGCTGGATGTTCTCGGACATCGGCATCACCTGGTAGATGCCGGTGCGGCCCTTGTAGCCTTCATTGCACATGTCGCAGCCGTTGGCATCGAAGATCGTCGACTCGGCGAGCTGTTCTGCCGTGAAGCCTTCTGCCAGCAGGGTTTCGGTGGGCACATCCAGCGGCTTCTTGCAGTCGTGCAGACGCCGGGCCAGGCGCTGGGCAATGACCAGGGTCACCGATGAGGTGATATTGAACGGCGCCACGCCCATGTTCATCAGGCGGGCAATGGTCTGCGGTGCGTCGTTGGTATGCAGGGTCGACAGCACCATGTGACCGGTCTGGGCGGCCTTGATCGCGATCTCGGCGGTTTCCAGGTCGCGGATTTCGCCGACCATGATCACGTCCGGATCCTGGCGCAGGAAGGCGCGCAGGGCGACCGCGAAGGTCATGCCGCGCTTGACGTTCTGGGCCACCTGGTTGATGCCGGCGACACGGATTTCGACCGGATCCTCGACCGTGGAGATGTTGCGGCCTTCGGTGTTGAGGATGTTCAGGGCGGTGTACAGCGACACCGTCTTGCCCGAGCCGGTCGGGCCGGTGACCAGGACCATGCCGTAGGGCTTGTGGATGGCTTCGAGGAACAGCTCCTTCTGGTCCGGCTCGTAGCCGAGCATGTCGATGCCCATGCGTGCGGCGGCCGGGTCGAGCACGCGCAGCACCACTTTTTCGCCGAACAGGGTCGGGCAGGTGCTGACACGGAAGTCGATCGAGCGGGTCTTGGAGATGTTGAGCTTGATGCGGCCGTCCTGGGGCACGCGCTTTTCGGCGATGTCCAGTGCGGACATGACCTTCAGGCGCGACGACAGGCGCGGGCTGAGCTTGGACGGCGGCGCGGCAACACTGCGCAGCACGCCATCGAGCCGGAACCGGACCCGATAGGCGCCCTCGTACGGTTCGAAATGGATGTCGGAGGCACCGCGCCGGATCGCATCCAGCAGCACCTTGTTGATGAACTTGACCACCGGCGCATCGTCTTCACCGGCGGTGACGCCGCTGTCCTCGATATCTTCTTCGGTGCCCAGGTTGAGCTGGTCCAGGCCTTCCTCGTCCTCGTCCAGATCCGAATTGAGCAGGCTGGTGTTGGCGAAGGCCTGTTCGATCGCACGCACCAGGCTGGACTCCAGTGCCAGCACCGGTTTCACCGTGAGCCGGGTCTGGAAGCCGAACTCGTCCAGGGCGCGGACGTTGGTCGGATCGCTGACGGCGACGAACAGGGTCTGGCCGCGCTGGAATACCGGCAGCGCATTGTGCTGCTCGATCAGGCGCTGCTCGACCAGCTTCAGCGGCGCGTGCTTGAGGTCCAGGGCGGCAACGTCGACCAGGGGCAGGCCGAACTCCACCGCCGCCGAACCGGCGACCGCGGCCGGGTCGGCCAGGTTTTTGCTGACCAGGTAACGCGACAGCGGAATACGCGCCTTGGCGGCGGCTTCCTGGGCTGCCTGGGCGGTTTTTTCCGCCAGGACGCCATCAATGACCAGGCGGCGCGCCAGGCCGCGAAGTCCGGCCATTGCCTCGGGTGCTGCAGCCATCAACGATCTCCGTAGTTTCAGCCGGGCCTGCCAACGACCTGATGTCGGCCGACAGAAGTTGCCCTCAAGTTGAGGATACGGAAGAAAATCAGGGGCAGCAATGGCGCAGGGCTGACGGTTTGCCAACCCGCTCACGGTTTGTGCTGCTGATCGCCGGCAAGCCCGCGCCGTTATCGTGCAATCACGGCGCCGGACCGGTGCTCGGCCGCAGGAGCGCAGGCGCCGGCGGGCCGGGTGGCCTGCGGCGCCTGCTGACAGGAAGGTCGCAGCTTGCCTGTCGTCAGTCGGCCTGCCGGCGCAGGAAGGCCGGAATATCAAGGATGTCGTACGGCTTGCTGCCGCCGGCCGGTGCCTCGCTGGCCGGGCTGGCCAGGGCCGCCGAATCGACGAAGACGCTGGGGCCGGTGCCGGTGCGCAACATGGCGGCCGGTTCGCTGGCCGGTTCGTCCGGGCGGTTCTTGACCAGGGTTGGGCGGCGCGTGCTGTCCTTGCCCAGGCCCTTGCGCGCCGGCACCCGGTTCAGTCCGGTGGCGACCACGGTGACCCGGATCTCGTCCTTCATGTCCATGTCGGTGGCGGTGCCGATGACCACGGTGGCGTCCTCGGAAGCGAACTCGGCGATGGTGCGACCGACCTCGTCGAACTCGCGCAGGGTCAGGTTCGGCCCGGCGGTGATGTTGACCAGGATGCCGCAGGCACCGGCCAGGTTAACGTCGTCGAGCAGCGGGTTGTTGATTGCCGCCTCGGCCGCGGCCTGGGCGCGATCGTCGCCCTGGGCACTGCCGCTGCCCATCATCGCCATGCCCATCTCGCTCATCACTGTGCGCACGTCGGCGAAGTCGACGTTGATCACGCCGGGGCGGGTGATCAGGTCGGCGATGCCCTGCACCGCGCCGAGCAGCACGTCGTTGGCGGCGCGGAAGGCGTTGATCATGGTCACTTCCCGGCCGAGTACGCCGAGCAGCTTCTCGTTGGGCACGGTGATCAGCGAATCCACGTACTGGGCCAGTTCCTCCACGCCCTTGGTGGCGATCTGGCTGCGGCGATGGCCTTCGAAAGTGAACGGGCGGGTGACCACGGCCACGGTCAGGATGCCCATTTCCTTGGCCAGTTGCGCCACCACCGGCGCGGCGCCGGTGCCGGTGCCGCCACCCATGCCACAGGTGATGAACACCATGTCGGCGCCGCGCAGGGCCTCGGTGATCCGTTCCCGGTCCTCGAGCGCGGCCTGGCGGCCGACTTCCGGATTGGCGCCCGCGCCCAGGCCCTTGGTGACATTGGGGCCGAGCTGCAACTGCAGCTTGGCGCCGCTGTCGCGCAGCGCCTGGGCGTCGGTGTTCATGCCGATGAACTCCACGCCTTCGACATTGGCGTCAACCATGTGCTTGATGGCGTTGCCGCCACCGCCACCGACGCCGACCACCTTGATGGCGGCGTTGGCCAACTCGCCTTCGATCAGTTCGAACATGTTGGTGCTTTCCATATCCATTGCGACTCTCCTGCGTGTGTCTTGCCGTTGCTGCGACTTCCTGGTGACCGCATTGCGGCCGCTCAGAACTGTTTCCGGAACCAGGTCAATGCCCGGTTCCAGGGTGAATCGGGGTGGCCCAGGGGGCTGTGTCGGCGGCCGCCCAGGAACTGGCGGGCGCCGAACATGAGCAACCCCACGCCGGTGGCGTGGACCGGGTTGCTGACCACTTCGCCCAGGCCTTCCACGCCATGGGGCTGGCCCAACCGGACCGGTACCTGGAACAACTCCTCGGCCAGGTCGACGACGCCTTCCATGCAGGCGCCGCCGCCGGTGAGCACGATGCCGGCGGCGATCACGCTCTCGTAGCCGCTGCGCCGGATCTCGCCCTGCACCATCGAGAAGATCTCCTCGTAACGGCTCTGCACCACCTGGGCGAGCATCTGCCGCGCCAGCCGCCGCGGCGGCCGGTCGCCAACGCTGGGCACCTGGATGGTTTCCTCGGCGCCGGCCAACTGGGTCAGCGCGCAGGCGTAGCGGATCTTGATGTCCTCGGCGTACTGGGTCGGCGTGCGGAAGGCCTGGGCGATGTCGTTGGTGACCAGATCACCGGCGATCGGCAGCGAGGCGGTGTGCCGGATCGCGCCCTGGGTGTAGATCGCCAGATCGGTGGTGCCGGCGCCGATGTCGACCAGGCAGATGCCCAGTTCCTTCTCGTCGGCGGTCAGCACCGATTCGGCCGAGGCCAGCGGCGACAGGATCAGCTCGTCGATGGTCAGGCCGCAGCGGTTGACGCACTTGCTCAGGTTCTGCCGCGCCGACAGCGCGCAGGTGATCAGGTGCGCGCGCGTTTCCAGGCGCACGCCGGACATGCCGATCGGCTCGCGGATGCCTTCCTGTTCGTCAATGGCGAATTCCTGCGGCAGCACGTGCAGGATGCTCTGGTCGCCGGGCACAGCCACGGCGCGGGCGGCGTCCATCACCCGCTCGATGTCGCCGGCCGACACTTCCTTGTCGCGGATGGCGACCGCGCCGGGCGAGTTGCGGCTCTGGATGTGGTTGCCGGAAATGGAGGCATAGACCGAGCGGATCTCGCAGCCGGCCATCAGTTCGGCTTCTTCGACCGCACGCTGGATCGATTGCACGGTCGATTCGATGTCGACCACGACACCGCGCTTGAGGCCCTTGGTGGTGTGCGAGCCGACACCGATCACTTCGATGCCTTCATCCGGCTGGTGCTCGGCGACGATCGCCACCACCTTGGAGGTGCCGATGTCCAGTCCCACCAGCAAGGCCCTGTCGGCTTTTCGGTTCATGTCGAATGGTCCTCGCCGGCGGCCGCTGTCGGCGGCCGGCCTTGTTCGGATGCGGAGTCGGGCGCAAGCGCCGGTGATGGTGTTTCCACCTGCGTCCAGGACAGCGCATAGCCATTGGGATAGCGCAGGTCGGCGCGCTGCAGGCGTTCGTCCGGATGGCTGGCGAGCACGGTCGGCAAGGTGTCGACAAAGCGTGCCAGGCGCTCGGCGGCCAGGTTGCGGCCGAGCAGGATGCGCAAGCCGTCATCGGTTTCGATCACCCAGCTACCGCGCGCCGACAGGTGCACGGCGGCGATACGCAGGGGCGTGCCTGCGCTGCGGGCGACACTGCTGGCATGGAAGTTGACCATCTCGATGACGCGGTCGGCCGGGCCATCAAGGCGCGGCAACCAGTCCATGCCGGCCAGTCCGGGCACCTGCACCAGCTCGCCGGTGCGGGTGACCACGGCGCTGCCCTGCCAGATGGCGTAGGGCTGGTGCTCGTGTACGCGCACCAGCACGGTGTCCGGCCAGCGCTTGCGCACCTGCACCGAACGTACCCAGGGCAACTCGTCCAGTGCCTGACGCATCTGCGCCAGCGGCAGGGCGAAGAAGCCCGGGCCGGTGTACTGCTCGACCACGGCCTGGATCTGCGCCGCGCTGACCTGCTGCAGCGGCGCGTGCAGATCCAACTGCCGCACCTGCCAGCGATCGGAGGCCAGGCTGCCGCTGAGCACGGCGATCACCGGCAGTGCCAGCAGGCCCAGGGCCAGGCACCACGCGGCCAGGCGGGCGAGAGTGCGTCCGCGCAGGCGCGGTTCCGTGGCGTTGTCATCGGCGCCGTCATGGTCGAGTCCGCCGTGGCGTGTTGATCGCCCTTGGTCGTGATGACCGTCGACGCGTTCCATATCCGGCTCGGCAGCGCGCAGGTGATCGATGCTCGTCATCGCCGGTCGCCCCCGGTTTCGGCGGCCAGGCTGGTCGCCAGTACCTGCAGGCACAGGGCGTCGAAGTCGATGCCGGCGGTGGCCGCGGCCTTGGGCACCAGCGAATGGCTGGTCATGCCCGGCGCGGTGTTCACTTCCAGCAGGAAGTTGTTGCCCTGGCGGTCGCGCATGATGTCGACCCGGCCCCAGCCGGTGACATCCAGGGCGCGGCAGGCGGCCAGGGCCAGCTCGCCCACGGCCCGCTCCTCGGCACCGGTCAGTGCCGGGCACTGGTAGCGGGTGTCCTCGGCCAGGTATTTGGCGTGGTAGTCGTACCACTGGCCGGCGGGAATGATGCGGATGCTGGGCAGGGCGCGGTCGGCGAGCACCGCCACAGTGAGTTCGTCGCCCTGGATCAGTTGTTCCATCAGCAGCGTGCCATCGTGGCGTGCCGCCAGTTCGGCGGCGACGACCAGATCGGCGCTTTCGTGGACGCGGGTAATGCCGACGCTGGAGCCCTCGCGCGCCGGCTTGACGATCACCGGCAGGCCAAGCTGGCTGGCGGCGCGAGCAATATCGTCGCCAGCGCGGATCACCCGGTAGGCCGGTGTCGGCAGGCCCAGGGTCTGCCAGACCTGCTTGCTGCGCACCTTGTCCATGCTCAGCGCCGAGCCGAGCACACCGGCGCCGGTGAACGGCACCGACAGCGCTGCCAGCAGACCCTGCAGCACGCCGTCTTCGCCACCACCGCGGGTGCCGTGCAGGATGTTGAACACGCGGTCGACCCGGTCGGCGGCAATGGCCTGGACCAGGGCCGGGATGCCGTCGATGGCGAACGCGTCGACGCCCTGGCGCTGCAGCGCGGCCAGGATGTTGGCGCCCGAATCCAGAGACACCTCGCGCTCGCTGCTGCTGCCGCCCAGCAAAACGGCGACGCGGCCGAAGCGGGCCGGATCGCGGACCCAGGGGGCATTGCCGGCGGTCACAGGATTGTTGCCGCTCATGGTGTGTCTCCGCGGCCGTGAAGGCACAGTTGCGCGGCGCAGCGGCCGATGTCGCCGGCGCCGGCCAGCAGCAGCAGATCGCCGTCGCGCAGCAGTGGTGCCAGCGCCTGGCCAAGTTCGGAAGGATGCTCGACCAGCACCGGGTCGACCTGGCCGCGGGCGCGGATGGCGCGGGCCAGGGCGCGGGTGTCGGCACCGGGAATAGGAGCCTCGCCGGCCGGGTAGACCTCGGTCAGCACCAGCACGTCGGCCACCGACAACTCGCGTGCGAAGTCGTCGAGCAGATCACGCGTACGCGAGTAGCGGTGCGGCTGGAAGGCAACCACCAGGCGCCGCTGCGGCCAGCCGCCGCGGGCGGCCTGGAACACGGCGGCCAGTTCGCGCGGATGGTGGCCGTAATCGTCGACCAGCAGCACGCGCTTGCCGCCCAGCTCGATCTGGCCACAAAGATTGAAGCGCCGGCCGATGCCCTGGAACCCGGCCAGGGCGCTGGCGATATCGGCATCGGCCACGCCCAGTTGCCAGGCGACGGCGGCCGCGGCCAGGGCATTGAGCACGTTGTGCTGGCCGGGCAGGTTCAGGCTCACCGGCAGGGCCTGTGTCGCCTGCGGCAGCCACAGGTCGAAGTGCATGCGGGCGCCGTCCTGTTGGATGTTGGCGGCGCGCACGTCGGCGTCCTCGCGGGTGCCGTAGAGCATGGCGCTGCGCGGCGAAGTCTGCGCCAGCGCCGCGGTTTCCGGGTCATCGGTGCAGAGCACGGCCAGGCCATAGAACGGCAGCCGGTGCAGGAACTCGACGAAGGCGGCGCGCATGCGGTCGAAGTCGCCGCCGTAATGTTCCAGGTGATCGACGTCGATGTTGGTGATCACCGCGATCATCGGGTTGAGCAGCAGGAACGAGCCGTCGCTCTCGTCGGCCTCGGCGACCAGGTAATCGCTGCTGCCCAGGCGGGCATTGGCGCCGGCGCTGAGCAACTGGCCACCGATGACGAAGGTCGGGTCCAGGCCGCCCTCGGCCAGGACGCTGGCGATCAGGCTGGTGGTGGTGGTCTTGCCATGGGTGCCGGCCACGGCAATGCCCCGGCGAAAGCGCATCAGCTCGCCGAGCATTTCGGCCCGGGCAACGACCGGGATGCGCTGCTCGCGTGCGCTCAGCAGTTCCGGATTGTCATCGGCGATGGCACTGGAAGTGACCACGACATCGGCGTCCAGGACATGGTCGCCGTGGTGCTGGTTGAACAGCGTCACGCCGAGCGCATGCAGGCGTTCGAGCGCGGCGCTGCTGGCCGAGTCCGAGCCGCTGATCTGGTAACCCAGGGTGTGCATGACCTCGGCGATGCCGCTCATGCCGACGCCGCCGATGCCGACGAAATGCACGCGGCGGAAGGCGCGGACGGTGCCGCCGTGGCTGTCAAACAGGCGCCGGCTCATCGGGCCACCTCCAGGCAGGCATCGGCGACCCGCTCGGCGGCGTCGGGGCGGGCGCAGGCGCGGGCGGCTTGCGCCATGGCCAGCACGCGGCCGGGCGGCTGCAGTATCTGGCCCAGGGTCGCGGCCAGCGAGTCTGCGGTCAGCTCGGTCTGGGGCAGCAATAGCGCGGCCTCGTGCTCGACCAGAAAGCGCGCGTTGGCGGTCTGGTGGTCATCGACCGCGTGCGGGAACGGCACCAGCACCGAGGCCAGGCCGGCGCTGGCCAGCTCGGCCACGGTCAGGGCGCCGGCGCGGCACAGGGCCAGGTCGGCCCAGGCGTAGGCCTGCGCCATGTCGTCGATGAAGGCGGAGACGTCCGCCTGGACGCCGGCTTGCTCATAAGCCTGGCGCGTGACCTGTTCCTGGTCGCGGCCGCACTGGTGCCGGACCTGCGGCCGCTGCTCCGGCGGCATCAGGGCCAGTGCCGGCGGCAGCATCCGGTTGAATACGGCGGCGCCCAGGGAGCCGCCAACCACCAGCAGGCGCGCCGGCCCGGAACGGCCGGTCATGCGCTGATCGGGCGCGGGCAGGGCGGAAATTTCCGGCCGCACCGGATTGCCCAGCCACTGGGCGCCGGCCAGGACATCGGGGAAGCCGGCCATGACCCGACGCGCCCGACGGGCCAGGATCCGGTTGGTGGCGCCGGCGACACGGTTTTGTTCGTGCACCAGTAGCGGCACCCGCCGCAGCGCCGCGGCCAGGCCACCGGGGCCGGCGGCATAGCCACCAAAGCTGATCACGCAACGCGGTTTGATCCGGCCCAGGATCGCCGATGCCTTGGCCAGCGCGCGCAGCAGGCGCCACGGCGCGGTCAGCAGGGTGGCCAGTGATTTTCCGCGCAGGCCGCCGATGTCGAGCAGGTGCAGGTCGATGCCGGCCGCCGGCACCAGGCGCGTTTCCATGGCGCCGGCCGCGCCCATCCAGGCCACTGGCACGCCGCGCTCGCGCAGCACCTGGGCCACGGCCAGGCCGGGGAAGATATGGCCACCGGTGCCGCCGGCCATGATCAGCACGGGCGCGCTCATGCCGGCACCCAGTTGCCGGGCGGCAACGGTTGTTCCGGTCCGGCCGGCGAATCCTGCAGCTCATCGGCTGCGCTCTCGTCAGCCGCGGCCAGGCCCTGCCGTTCGGCACGGTCCAGTTCGGCCGAACAGCGCAGCAGCAGGCCGATGGCAAGGCAGGTCATGATCAGGCTGGAGCCGCCCGATGAAATCAGCGGCAAGGTCAGGCCCTTGGTCGGCAGCATGCCCATGTTCACACCGATCGAGATCAGCGCCTGCACCGACAACCACAGGGCAATGCCGAACACGCAATAGCCGGCAAAGCGCTGGCCCATCTGCATGCAGCGGAAGCCGACCAGGAAGGCGCGGCCGGTGAGCCAGACGAACAGGGCCAGGGTCAGCAGCAGGCCGATGAGACCCAGTTCCTCGGCGAGCACGGCAACAATGAAGTCGGTATGGGCTTCGGGCAGGTAGAACAGCTTTTGCACGCTGGCGCCCAGGCCGACGCCGAACCATTCGCCACGGCCGACCGCGATCAGCGACTGGGTCAGTTGGAATCCATCGCTGAAAGGCGTCTCCCACGGGCGCAGGAAACTGAACACCCGTTTCATCCGGTAGGACTCGAACATCGCCGCCCAGATCAGCAACGGCAGGCCGGCCATGGCCAGCAGGCCGAGGTTGCCGATGCGGGCACCGGCCAGCCAGATCATGCCGACGGCGATGGCGACCAGCAGCACGGCGCTGCCGAAGTCCGGTTGCAGCAGCAACAGGCCGACCATGCCGCCGACTGCCAGGATCGGTTTGAGCACGCCGGTCAGGGTCATCTGCACGGTATGGCCCTGGCGCACCAGGTAGCCGGCCAGGTACAGGATCATCAGCAGCTTCACCGCCTCCACCGCCTGGAACCGGATCACGCCCAGGTTGATCCAGCGCGTGGCGCCATTGACCGTGTGGCCCAGGCCGGGCATGAACACCAGCAGCAGGGCGATGAAGGCGAGCAGCAGCCAGAGCCGGCCGACCTGTTCCAGGCGCAGCATTTCAATGCGCAGGGCGACAGCCGCGGCGGCCATGCCCAGCACCAGGTAGATCACGTGGCGGGTCAGGTAATAGGCCGGATCGCCCATCTTGGCCTGGGCCACGGCGATTGAGCTGGAGGCGACCATGACCACGCCCAGCGCGGCCAGGATCACGGCCGGCATCAGCAGGTGCCAGTCGATCCGGCCGCGAATGACCTGGTGGCGCTGGGCCTGGCTCATGGCCGGCTCCCGGTCGCGAAGTCGGCGACCCTGCGGCTGGCGCTGGTGGCGAAATTGGCGGCAGCAATCGCCATCAGCGCACCTTCAACGTTGCCAGGCCGACCAGCACCAGCACCACCGAGATGATCCAGAAGCGCACGATCACGCGCGGCTCCGGCCAGCCCTTGAGCTCGAAGTGGTGGTGGATCGGCGCCATCCGGAAGATGCGCCGGCCGGTGAGCTTGAAGCTGGCTACCTGCAGCATCACCGAGACCGTTTCCAGCACGAACAGCCCGCCCATGATGATGAACACGATTTCCTGGCGGACGATGACCGCGATCGTGGCCAGGGCGGCGCCAACGGCCAGGGCGCCGATATCGCCCATGAACACCATCGCCGGATAGGTGTTGAACCACAAAAAGCCCAGCCCGGCGCCAGCCAGGGCGGCCAGGAACACGGTCAGCTCGCCGGCGCCGGGCACCGCCGGAATCTGCAGGTAGGCGGCGAAGTGGACGTGACCGGCGGCATAGGCGAACACGCCCAGGGCGCAGGCAACCAGCACCGAGGGCATGATCGCTAGGCCGTCCAGGCCGTCGGTCAGGTTCACCGCATTGGAAAAACCGACGATCATGAAATAGGCCACCACCACGAAGCCGGCGCCCAGCGGCAGCGCCACATCCTTGAAGAAGGGCACGAACAGTTCGGTATTGGCCGGCACATCGGCGCTCAGGAACAGGGCCAGCGCCGCGGCCAGGCCGAACACGCTCTGCAGGGTGTATTTCCAGCGCGCCGCCAGGCCGCGGCTGTCGCGCAGCACCAGCTTGCGGTAGTCGTCCAGCCAGCCGATGAAACCGAAGGCCAGGGTCACCGCCAGCACGATCCAGATGTAGCGATTGCCCGGATCGGCCCAGAGCAGGGTGCTGATGGTCAGCGTGGTCAGGATCAGGGCGCCGCCCATGGTGGGCGTGCCGGCCTTGGCCAGGTGGCTCTGCGGGCCATCGCTGCGGATCGGCTGGCCGCCCTGCTGGCGCTCCTGCAGGCCCTTGATCACGCGCGGACCCAGCCACAGCGACAGCGCCAGCGCGGTCAACGCGCTCATGATCGCGCGGAAGGTCAGGTAGTTGAAAACATTGAACGCGCTGAAGCGCTCCTGCAGCAACTGGGCCAGTTCAAGCAGCATGATCGTGTCCTCCGGCGGCCAGTGCGGCGAGCACGCGTTCCATGCCGGCCGAGCGCGAGCCCTTGACCAGGCAAACCACGCCCGGCGCCAGGGCGTGACGCAGGTGCTCGACCAGATCGCGGCGTTGATTGAAGTGTTTGCCGCCCGAGCCGAAGGCGACGCTGGCCTCGTGGCTGAGCTCGCCCAGGGTGAACAGGCGGACGATGCCGGCCTGGCGCGCGAGGCGACCGATATCGGCATGCAGGCTGACCGCATCCGGGCCCAGCTCGCCCATGTCACCGAGTACCAGCCAAGGCTCGCCGGGCAGGGTCACCACGGTGTCGATTGCCGCCTGCACCGAGGCCGGGTTGGCGTTGTAGCTGTCGTCGATCAGGGTGTAACCGCCCGCTTGCGGCAATAGTTGCAGGCGGCCGCTGGTCGTCGGTGCCGCTTCCAGTCCGGCCTGGATGTCATCGAAATGGGCGTTGAAGGCGCAGCCGATGGCCGCCGCTGCCAGGGCATTGGCGATGTTGTGGCGGCCGGCCAGCGGCAGGTTGATGTCGCCGCTGCCGACCGGCGTATGCAGGCGAAAGCGGCTGCCGGCGCCGATCGTGTCGATCTGGGCATGGACATCGGCGGCGGCCTGCAGGCCGAAGCGCAGCACCGGCCGGCCACCGGCGCGGCGGGCAAAGGTTTCGGCAAAGCTGTCATCGGCATTGATGATCGCCACGCCGCGCGCCGGCAGGGCATCGATGATCGCGCCCTTGGTCTCGGCGATGCCGGCCAGGTTGCCCATCCGTTCCAGATGCGCCGGGGCGATGTTGTTGACCAGGCCGACCTGTGGCCGGGCGATGGCGCATAGCCACTGGATGTCGCCCGGCTTGCCGGCACCCATTTCGAGCACGGCGTGGTGGTGGCCGGAGGCCAGCTCCAGTACCGACAGCGGCAGGCCGATCTCGTTGTTGAAATTGCCGGGGTTGGCGTAGGTCGGTCCGAGCCGGGCCAGGATCGTCGCGGCCAGGTTCTTCACCGTGGTCTTGCCGTTGCTGCCGGTGATCGCGGCGATCTGCGCCGGCATCCGGTTGCGGTGCCGGCGCGCCAGCTCGGCCAGCGCGGCCTGGGTGTCGGCGACCTGCAATTGCGGCAGTGTGCTGTCGGCCGCCGGCTGGCTGACCAGGGCCGCGACAGCGCCGGCGGCCTGCGCCTGGCCGAGAAAATCATGGCCATCGAAGCGCTCGCCGAGCAGGGCGACGTAGAGCATGCCCGGCGCCAGCGACCGGGTGTCGTGGCCAACGCCGTGGATGGTCACGTCGTCGCCGTGGACGGTGCCGTCCAGCCAGGTGGCCAGTTGCGACAGGGCTGCGCTCAGCATGAGCCGGCCTCCAGTGCCGCCAGGGCATGGCGGGAATCGTCGAACGGCCGGCGCTGGCCGGCGATCTCCTGCCAGGGCTCGTGACCCTTGCCGGCGATGAGCACGATGTCGCCGGGTCCGGCCTCGGCCACGACCAGGGCGATGGCCCGGGCGCGATCCCGTTGCACCCGGACGCGGGCGCGGGCGTCGGCAGCAAAGCCGAGCAGAATGTCGGCGACGATGGCATCGCCATCCTCGTGCCGGGGGTTGTCGTCGGTCACCACGATGGCATCGGCGTGCGCCTGGGCGGCGGCCGCCATCTGCGCCCGCTTGCCGGTGTCGCGCTCGCCGCCGCAGCCGAACAGGCAGTGCAGGCGGCCGACGGTGTGCTCGCGCAGGCTGGCCAGCGCCTGCGCCAGGGCGTCGGGCGTATGGGCGTAGTCGACCACCACCAGCGGCTGTTCGCCGCCACCCAGGCGGTTCATCCGCCCGGGCACGCTGTCGAGCCGGGCCAGGGCCTGGCCGATCTCGGCCAGCGACCAGTCATCGGCATGCAGGCAGGCGGCGACGGCGAGCAGGTTGGCGATGTTGAAGCGGCCAAGCAGGCGGCTGTGGATGTCGATCTGGCCGTTTGGCGTGACCAGGCTGAAGCGCAGGCCATCGGCCGCGGTGACGATGCCGTGCGCGGAAAACTCCGGCCAGCCGTCCGGTTGCGGCCGGACGCCGTAGCGCAGCACGCGCACGGAAGCCGGAATGGCGGCCAGCAGTTCCCGGCCACAGGCGTCGTCGCTGTTGATGACGGCGTTGGCCAGGCCGGGCCAGTTGAACAGGCGCGCCTTGGCGGCGGCGTAGGCAGCCATGTCGCCGTGGTAATCCAGGTGGTCGCGGCTGAGGTTGGTGAACACGGCAGTGCCGAAGGCCACCTGGTCGACCCGGCCCTGGTCGAGCGCATGCGAGGACACTTCCATGGCGACATGGCTGATGCCGGCGTCGAGGAAACCGCGCAGGCTGGCGTGGACGCTGAGCACGTCCGGTGTGGTGTGGCTGGCCGGCGCCAGGGCGCCGGGTCGGCCGCTGCCCAGGGTGCCGATACTGGCGACATCGATGCCGGCACCGGCCAGCGCCTGGGCCAGCAGGTGCACGGTCGAGGTCTTGCCGTTGGTGCCGGTGACGCCGATGCACTGCAACTGCCGGGACGGCGATTGCCAGGCGCGGTCGGCGAGCGTGCCCAGGTGTTGGCGCAGGTTGGGCACGGCGATCGCCGGCCAGTTGGCCAGCTCCGACTGCAAGCTGGCGGGCGCCGGTGGTTGGTAGAGCACGCAGCCGGCGCCGCGGGCCAGCGCCTGGCCGGCAAATTCTAGGCCGTGCATGCGGCCACCGGACACAGCGACGAAGACATCGCCGGGTTGAACCGCACGGCTGTCCAGGCACAGGCCGGCCGGCACCAGCGCGGCCAGGTTGGCTGGCGGCCAGGCCAGTCCAGCCAGCAGGTCGGCCAGGCTGATCGCCGTGCGTGCCGGTTGCGGCGCTGGCCGGTCTGCCGCGGGCACCGGTCGGGTCGGGGCCAGGGCATTCATGGCACGACGCCACGGCCGGGACGTACGCCATCGGCCACCGCGCCCTGATGGAAACCGGCCAGCAATTCGGGTGGCAACTCCGGCACCAGTTCAGCCGAATCCGCCGCTGGCGCATGCACCAGCACGGTGCTGGCGGCACGGTCGGGTGGGATGTCGAGCAGGCGCATGGCGCCGGCCATCACCCGGCCGAACACCGGCGCCGCCACCAGACCGCCGTAATAGCCGCCGCCGGTCGGGTCGTTTACCACGACCACGCCGACCAGGCGCGGATCGCTGGCCGGAATCATGCCGGTGAAGACGCTGACGTAGCGATTCTCGTAACCGCCACTGGTGGCCCGGCGCGTGGTGCCGGTCTTGCCGGCGACCGAATAGTTGGCCACCGCCGCGCGCGTGCCCGAGCCGCCGGGCTCGGTCACCGTTTCGAGCATGCGCACCAGGGCGTCGGCAATCGCCGGATCGAAGATCTGCCGGCCCGGCTTGCGCTCGCCCTTGAGGAAAGTCGGGGGCTGCAGGCGGCCGCGATTGGCCAGGGCGCCGTAGGCCTGGGCCATCTGCAGGGCGCTGACCGAAATCGCGTAACCGTAGGCCATGGTCGCCTTGTGCAGGGTGCCCCAGCGCTGGGCCGGCGGCAGCACGCCGCTGGCCTCGCCCGGGAAACCGGATTCGGTGCTTTGGCCGATGCCGATGCGGTTGAACACGCTCCACAACTGCTCGTTGTCCAGCGCCAGGGCGATCTTGGTCGCCGCCACGTTGCTGGATTTGGCCAGGATGCCGGCCAGGTCGAGCGGGCCGAAGTTGCGCACGTCGCGCACCGTGTGCCGGGTCACCAGCAGCCGGCCGCCCTCGGTGTCGATCACCGATTCGGGTGTGAACAGGCCGCTTTCCAGCCCGGCCGCCAGGGTGAAGGCCTTGATCACCGAGCCCGGTTCGAACAGGTCGATGACAGCACGGTTGCGCTGGTTGGCAGGCTCGCTGGCGCGGGAATTGTTGTTGTACGAGGGCAGGTTGACCATCGCCAGGATCTCGCCGGTGGGCGCATCCAGCACCACCATCGAGCCGGAGCTGGCGTTGTGCTCGACCAGGGCCGCGCTCAGTTCCCGGTAGGCCAGGTACTGCAGCCGGCGGTCGATCGACAGCTCCAGGTCGCGGCCGGGCTCCGGCGCGCGCAGCAGCTCGACCGTTTCCACCACCAGGCCGCGGCGGTCGCGGATCACCCGCTGGCTGCCGGGCGAGCCGGCCAGCCAACTGTTGTAGGCCAGTTCCAGGCCTTCCAGACCGATGTCGTCGATGTTGGTGTAGCCCAGGACATGAGCCACCACTTCGCCGCCCGGGTAATAGCGGCGGAATTCGCGCTGGGCATTGACGCCGGCGATGTCCAGCGCCAGCACCTGGGCGGCGCGGTCGGGCGGCAGGCGCCGGCGCAGGTACATGAACTCGCTGTTGGCCTTGGCCTTGGCCTGGGCGTCGGCCAACAGCTTGGCCGGATCCATGGCCAGTGCCTGGGCCAGCTCGGGGATGCGCTCGGCATTGCCGAGCAGGGCCGGGGGATTGGCCCAGATGCTCTGCACCGGCGTCGACACGGCCAGCGGCTCGCCGTTGCGATCCAGGATCTGCCCGCGCGAAGTCGGAATCTCCAGCTCGCGCAGGAAGCGGGCGTCGCCCTGGGCCTGGTAGAAATCCTTGCGTACCAGTTGCAGGTCGACCGCGCGCACGACCACGGCGGCGACGCCCAGGCCCAATGCCAGGAGCACGAACTGCAGGCGGCCGCGCAGGTTGGTTTGCGGCCGACGCCGCTGCGGCCGGTTGTGCGCACGTCGGCGGGCGGTCATCGGCGCAGCACCGTGATCTGCAACGGATCGGGGGACAGCAGGCCGAATTCCTCGCGCGCGATGCGCTCGACCCGGCTCATCTCGGCCCAGGTGGCCTGTTCCAGTTGCAGCCGGCCGTACTCGATATTGAGCTCGTCGCGCTCGGCGTGCAGGCGGCGCAGTTCCATGTAGTTCTGCCGGCCCTCGTGCTGCATCTGCACCACGCCGATGGCGCTGGCCACCGCGCCGGTGATCAGGCAGGCCAGGACGATGTGACGCAGCGCGATCACAGTTTTTCCGCGCTGCGCAGGACGGCGCTGCGGGCACGCGGGTTGCGCGCCAGTTCGTCGGCATCGGGCATGGCGCGGCCGAGCGGGCGCAGGAGCGCGGCTGGCTGCTCGGGGTTGGGCGGCCGGCGCCGGTCGACCTGTTCGCGGCCACTGTTGCCGGCGATGAAGCGCTTGACCAGGCGATCCTCCAGCGAATGGAAGCTGATCACCGCCAGGCGGCCACCCGGCTTCAGGCAGGCGACCGCGGCGGCCAGGGCGCGTTCGACCTCGCCCAGTTCGTTGTTGATATGGATGCGCAGCGCCTGGAAGCTGCGCGTGGCGGCATGCTTGTGCCGGTCGCGGGTGCCGGGCACGGTGGCGATCAGGGCGGCGAGCTGGCCGGTGCGTTCGATCGGCGCCTGGGCGCGTGCGGCGACGATGGTGCGGGCGATCGCCCGGCTGCGCCGTTCCTCGCCGTAGTGCCAGAGCACGCGGGCGATCTCGGCTTCCTCGGCGGTGGCCAGCCATTGCGCGGCGGATTCGCCCTGGCCGGGATCCATGCGCATGTCCAGCGGACCGTCGGCCATGAAGCTGAAGCCGCGTTCGGCATCATCCAGTTGTGGCGAGGACACGCCCAGATCCAGCAGCACGCCGTCGACGCCGGCAGCCACTTCATCCCAGTCGGCCAGGGTCGAGAACGGCGCCTGGCGGATGCTGACGCGGGGATCGTCGCCGAACCGGGCGCGGGCATGGGCGATCGCCTGCGGGTCGCGGTCCAGCAGCAGCAGGCGTCCATCCGGACCCAGCGCCTGCGCGATCGCCGCGGCATGGCCGCCACGGCCATAGGTCGCGTCCAGGTAGCAGCCATCGGGCCGCACCTGGAGGGCGGCGAAGGTCTGACCCGGCAAGACGGGCTGATGGCTGAATTCGCGCAAGGCGGCCGGTTCGGCGCACATGATGAGGTGGGCTCCAGGTCAGATTCGCAAGGCGAGCATTTCGGAGGTGATGTCCTCGGCGGCAATCGTGGTGGCCATGCGTTCCTGGTGGGCTTCCTCGGCCCACAACTCGAATTTGTCGCCCAGGCCGATCAGTACAGCGCGCTTGCCGATGCCGGCGGTCTGTCTCAGGCTGGCCGGCAGCAGCACCCGGTGGTGGCTGTCAGGTGCCAGCTCGGTGGCCGAGCCGATCAAGGCGCGGCGCAGTTGCCGGTGCGCGGTGTTGAAGCTGTGCAGCGCGCCGACCTGGTCCCGGGCGCGACGCCATTCCTCTTGCGGGAACAGCCACAGGCAGCCGGGATCGAACGGGTTGTAGGTCAGCATCAGGCGATTGCCACAGACCGCGGCAAGGGTGTCGCGCCAGGCCGTGGGGATGGCCATGCGCCCCTTGTCGTCGATGCTGATATTGGATTCGCCTTGAAACATATGCCCGGTTCGCCACGGAAACCCACAAAAACCCACTTTTTTCCACGCGGCTCACGTTACTGACCCGATACACATGTGTCAAGGAAAAACCGCAATGGCGGCAACTACTTACCTGAACTTGCAATTGCTTGAGCTTGTTGCTGCAAGTCGTTGAAAACTGGCGGTGACAGGCGGATGGCGCTGGAAGCCATGCCGGCTTTCATTCAGCGGCGGTTTATGGCGATTGCCCAGGCGTTGCGGCCGGCGCGATTACCGGCGGGCGCCGGCCATGGCGGCGCAGGGTACGGATGCGGCGGAGCTTCCCGGGCGCTGCCATTCCACGATCTCCCACGGCAGGGCCGACGTGTTGCCGTTTCGGCTTGAGGTACGCATCCTTCGCGAGCTTTTCTGTGCGCAGGCAGGCTGGACACCCGGACAGCGCCGGGTGGCGGCTCAGGAATAAGGTGGCGGCGCGCCGTCCGGGCGGGTCTTGAAGCGCTTGTGGATCCACAAGTATTGCGCCGGCGCCTGCCGCACCATGGTTTCGATCAGGTCGTTGATGCGGGCGGTGTCGGCCAGGACATCGTCGGAGGGGAAGTCCGACAGCGGCGGCTGCAGGGTGATTTGATAACCCTGCCGGCCGGGCAGGCGCCGGTGCTGGAAGGCGATCACCGCCGCGCCGGACATCCGCGCCAGGTGGTGGGTGGCGGTGATGGTCGATGCCGGGATGCCGAAGAACGGCACGAACATGCTGTCCTTGCCGCGCATGTCCTGATCCGGGGCATACCACAGGTGGCCGCCCTGCCTGAGGTGGCGCACGGTGGCGCGCAGCTGGCGGCGGCCGAACATGGCGCTGGCATAGCGCAGCCGGCGTTGCTTGACCGCCCACTCGAACACCGGTGAGCCATGCTCGCGGTACAGGCCGGCCAGCGGCACATGGCCGGCGACCAGGCGCGCGCACATTTCAAGGTGACTGAAGTGGGCGCCGACCAGGAGCACGCCGCGGCCCTGGGCGGCCACGGCCTGCAGGTGCTCAAGGCCCTCGATCCGGTGCGGAATGCGGGCAAAGCGCCGCGCCGGTGCCATCCAGCTCAGGGCGAACTCGGCCGCCATCCGGCCAAGATCACGGAAATGGGCGCGCAGCAACTGCTCGCGGGCGGGCGCGTCGAGCTCGGGGAAACACAGTTCCAGGTTGCGTCGCGCGACCTTGCGCCGGCTGGCCAGCAGCCGGTACAGCGGTCGGCCCAGTGCCGCGCCGGCGGCCAGCGCCAGATGCCAGGGCAGGCGGGCAACAAGCCAGATCAAACCCAGCGCCAGCCAGGCCGGCCAATGCCAGGGGGCGAGCAGGGAACGGGGCATACGGTCCATGGCGGGCGATTGTAGTGCCGCTGCACACGCGCTCACCCAACCGGCCATCCGGCCGTGATCGGGTCCGCAATCAAGGTGCAACCGGTCGCGCGCGGGCAGACCGGCTGCGGCAGCGCGCGGCCGTCTACAATCGCGGCATGATTGATCGTCCCGCCGACACGGATCTGGCCTATCCGCTGCGCACGCGCATCCGCCTGCTGCTGTTGCGTTGGCTGTATACCCTGACCATGTACCTGGCCACGCCGGTGATCATCTACCGGCTGTTCACCCGGGGCCTGAAGTTCCGCGGCTACCTGCACCGCTGGCCGGAGCGCTTCGGCCATTTCAAGGCGCCGCCGTTCACTGCCGACAGCATCTGGGTGCATGCGGTCTCGGTCGGTGAACTCAATGCCGCCATTCCGCTCATCGGCGCCATGCGTCGGCGCTGGCCCGAGCATCCGATGGTGGTGACCACGGTGACTCCGACCGGATCGGACCGGGTGCGGCAGGTGTTCGGCGAGGATGTCTTCCACGTCTATCTGCCCTACGACCTGCCGCGCATGGTGCACCGCTTCCTGGCCCGGGTGCGGCCGCGTCTGGCGGTGGTGATGGAAACCGAGATCTGGCCGAACCTGTTTTTTGCCTGCCGCAAGCGCGGCATTCCGGTGGTGATCGCCAATGCCCGGCTGTCGGAGCGCTCGCTGCGCGGCTACGGCCCGGTGCAGCCGCTGGCCGGCGAGGCGATCCGCTCGGCAACCTTCATCGCCGCCCAATCGCAGACCGACTACGACCGCTTCCTGAGCCTGGGCGCGCGCCCGGAACGCCTGGCCATGGTCGGCAACATCAAGTACGACATCGAGGTTCCGGCGCAGGTGGTCGACAGCGGCCTGGCCTGGCGCGCCAGTGCCGATCCGCGCCGGCCGGTCTGGATCGCCGCCAGCACCCACGAGGGCGAGGAGCTGGCCGTGGTCAACGCCCACCTCAAGTTGCTGGGCCATTTTCCCGATGCCATGGTGATCATCGCGCCGCGCCATCCCGAACGGTTCAAGGCGATGACCCAGTTGTGCGAGAACTTCGGTTTTCGCACCCGCTGCCGCAGCGAGCACGGCACCGCCCTGCCCGATACCCAGTGCTTCGTGGTCGATACGCTCGGCGAGCTGCTGCGCTTCTATGCCGCCGCCGATGTCGCCTTCGTGGCCGGTAGCCTGGAGACCATCGGCGGCCACAACGTGCTGGAGCCGGCCTTGCTGTCCAAGCCGATCATCGTCGGCCCGCACACCTTCAATTTCGGCGACATCACCCATCTGCTGGTCGAGCGCGGCGCCGCGGTGCGCATCGATACCGGTGATGCCCTGGCCGAGGCCGTGGCCTGGCTGCTGGGCAGCGATGTCCGCATGCAGCGCATGGGCGCGGCCGCGGTCGAGGTCATCGCCGCCGAGCGCGGCGCCCTGGCCCGCACCATGATCCTGATCGAGCGCCGTCTCCAGTCCTGATCGCCGCTGCCGCCGGCGCTGCCTGGCCGGCCGATGAGAAAGCGGTTTTCACGCCGCAAGCATTCGCGCTACTGTACGGGCCGCCCCGGGCCATGTTCCCGGGTTGCCACGGAGCTGCTTTGGCTCGCCAGGGTCCGACGTGGGCTTTTTCCAAACAACACCTAGCAGCGCAGGGAGATGAGATCGATGTCGAGTACTTCGCCGGGCGAGGGCCGAACCATTCTGGGCCATCCAAGGGGCCTGTTCGTTCTGTTTTTCGCCGAGATGTGGGAGCGCTTTTCGTTCTACGGAATGCGCGCCATCCTGATCTTCTATCTCCTGCAGCACTGGCTGTTCTCCGAAGAGCGCGCCTACGCGATCTACGCCGCCTATGCCGCCCTGGTCTATATCGCGCCGGTGCTCGGCGGCTATCTGGCCGACCGGTACATCGGCCAGCGCAAGGCGGTGCAGTACGGCGCCGTCCTGCTCACCATCGGCCATGGCCTGATGGCCTTCGAAGGCTCCGGTGGACAGGATTCGCCGTATCTGAATGTCTTCTGGCTGGCGCTGTCGTTCATCATCATGGGCGTGGGCTTCCTCAAGTCCAGCATCTCGGTGCTGGTCGGACAGCTCTACGACCCCGGCGATGCCCGCCGCGACCCGGCTTTCACCATCTTCTACATGGGCATCAACGTCGGTGCCGCCACCGGTTCGCTGATCGCCGCCTATCTGGGCCAGACCTACGGCTGGGCCTGGGGCTTCGGTGCCGCCGGCGTCGGCATGCTGCTGGGCCTGCTGGTCTTCGTCTGGGGCAGGCCGGCGCTGATGGGTCGCGGTGAGGCCCCGGATCCGGCGGCCCTGCGCCGGCCGGTGTTTGGTATTCCCCTGGAATACGTGATCTATCTGTGGGGCCTGGTTGGCGTGGTCGTGGTCTGGTTCCTGATCCAGTACCAGCATGTGGTCGGCTGGCTGCTGGGCGCCTGCGGCGCCATCGTGCTGATCTATTTCACTTACGAGGCGGTGGTCAAGCTGGACAAGGTGTCCCGTGATCGGATCATTGCCGCGGTATTCCTGATTGCCCTGCAACCGCTGTTCTGGGCGCTGTTCGAGCAGGCCGGGTCTTCGCTCAACGTCTATACCGACCGCGCCGTGGACCGCACCATGTTCGGCTGGGAAGTGCCGGCCGGCATGTTCCAGTCGATCAACGCCATCTACATCGTCATGCTCGGCCCGGTCTTCGCCGGCCTGTGGCTGTGGCTGGCCCGGCGCGGCCTGGAACCGACCACGCCGGCCAAGTTCGGCCTGGGCCTGATCCAGCTTGGCCTGGGCTTCTTCGTCCTGGTCTGGGGCGCCAGCGCCAGCGACGGCCTGACGCCGGTGCTGTTCATCTTCCTGATCTACCTGCTGCACACCATGGGCGAGTTGTGCCTGTCGCCGGTCGGCCTGTCGGCGATGACCAAGCTGGCGCCCTCGCGCCTGATCGGCCTGGTCATGGGTGCCTGGTTCCTGGCCAGCGCCGCCGGCAACTTCCTGGGTGGGGTGATCGCCCAGGCCACCGGTGGCGAAGGCCTGGATGAGGCGGCAGCGGCCAGCCAGGTGCTGGATGTCTACAGCTCGGTGGGCTGGCTGGCGGTGGGTGTCGGCATCGGTGTCATCGTAGTGTCGCCGTTCGTCGCCCGCCTGATGCACCAGGACGAATCGCAGCTGCGCCAGGACCGCGCCCTGGCCGGCCAGAGGGCGGTTGGCGAACCGACTGCCGCCGGCATCGACACCGAGCGCAAGACCCTGAAGCGCTGATCGCAGGAGCTGTGTCGACGGGGCGGCGGCCTTCGGGTCGCCGCCCCGTTTGTTTCAGACCGGCGCGGCAGCCATCGCGCCGCGCGCCGGTATCCGGCACCGTGATGCCGGAATCACTCGGTCGACGCCGGCCGCGAGGCTTCGTCGAGCCGGGTCAGCAGCCGATTCAGGGTGGCGCGTTCGTCGCTGTCCAGCGTCGCCAGCAGGTCGCGCTCGTAGGCCAGGGCCATCGGCACCACCTGGTCATAGACCTGGTCGCCGTCAGTGCTCAGCCGCAACACCGAGCGCCGGCGGTCGTCACCGTCGGTATCGCGCTCGATCAGACCGGTGCTGAGCAGCCGCGCCACCGCCCGGCTCACCGCCACCTTGTCCATCGCCGTGCGCTCGGCGACACCATTGGCCGACAGTCCCGGGTAACGCCCCAATACCGCCAGAACGCGCCACTCGGTGATGCTGATGCCAAATCGCTGGTGATAGATGGCCGCGATCGTCTGGCTGATGTGGTTGGAGACCACACTCAGCCGGTAGGGCAGGAAGTGGTTCAGGTCGAGCGTGGTCCGGGTCATGTTGCGCTGCGGCTTGCCAATGGTTTCAGATGAAACTATAAAGGTAGGCCGACCGCGCCGCATCTGGCGCCGCAACAATCAGGCCGCCGCCAGGCCGGCCCGCCGCCGAACACAGGAGACTTTCATGACTGCGCACCCCGATCTTGGCATGACCCCGACCACCTTCGACAACCCGATGGGCATCAACGGCTTCGAGTTCGTCGAATTCGCCGCGCCGGCGGGCGAGGGCGCGCGCATGCGCGAGTACCTGGAGAATCTCGGCTTCAGCGCCGTGGCCAAGCACCGCGAGCGCGCGATCACCCTGTTCCGCCAGGGCACGATCAACTTTCTGCTCAACGAGCAGCCTGATTCCTTCGCCGCCGACTTCGCCGGCAAGCACGGCCCGTCGGCCTGCGGCTTCGCCATCCGTTTCAAGAAGACCCCGGCGCAGGTGCTTGAGCATGTGCTCGCCAACGGCGGCGAGAAGCAGGACCACCTGGCCGCTACCCGCGCCGTCGATTTTCCGGTGGTCAAGGGCATCGGCGACTGCATGCTGTACCTGATCGACGACGGCGCCGACGACGTCTACGCCGACTACGAGCCGCTGCCGGGCGTGGATCAGAACCCGAAGGGCTTCGGCCTCACCTTCATCGACCACCTCACCCACAACCTGTTCCAGGGCAACATGCAGAAGTGGTCGGACTACTACGAGAAGCTGTTCAACTTCCGCGAGATCCGCTACTTCGACATCAAGGGCGCCAAGACCGGCCTGCTGTCCAAGGCGATGACCGCGCCGGACGGCGTGGTGCGCATCCCGCTCAACGAGTCCAGCGACGAGAAGAGCCAGATCAACGAGTACCTGCGCGAGTACAAGGGCGAGGGCATCCAGCACATCGCGCTGTTCACCGATGACATCTACGAGTCGGTGGAGAGGATGCGCGAAGCCGGCATCGATTTCCTGGACACGCCGGACACTTACTTCGATGTGATCGACCAGCGCGTGCCCAACCACGGTGAAGACGTGGAGCGCCTGCGCCGCAACGCGATCCTGATCGACGCCGATCCGGAGACCAAGCAGCGCAAGCTGCTGCAGATCTTCGGCAAGAACGCGTTCGGCCCGATCTTCTTCGAGATCATCCAGCGCAAGGGCAACGAGGGCTTCGGCGAAGGCAACTTCCAGGCCCTGTTCGAATCCATCGAGCGCGACCAGATGGAGCGCGGCGTCCTCTGACGCCTGCCAAGCCGGTCCGGGCCCTGGTGCCCGGGCCGCTGGCGGCGTGTGCTGCCAGCGCCTGATTCAACCCGCCCAAGCCTGCCCACGCGCGCCGGCAGTTGCCGGCAGCCAAGGGCATCAGGAAGCCAGCCACCATGTCCCACGCAACGTCCAGCGCAGCCGCCGGTTACCTGTCCGGCTTCGGCAACGAGTTCGCCACCCAGGCCATCGCCGGCACATTGCCGGTCGGGCGCAATTCGCCGCAGCGGGTTGCCCATGGCCTGTATGCCGAGCAGATCTCCGGCACCGCCTTTACCGCGCCGCGGCACCAGAACCGCCGTTCCTGGCTGTACCGGATCCGGCCGGCGGCGATCCATGGCCGCTTCACGCCGCTGCAGCAGCCGCGCTTCCACAACGATTTCGGCAGCGGCGCGGTCACACCCGAACAGTTGCGCTGGGATCCGCTGCCGATGCCGGCCGATGATGCCGGCGTCGATTTCATCGACGGCCTGTTCACCATGGCCGGCAACGGCTCTCCGGTCGCCGGTACCGGCATTGCCGTGCATGTCTACGCCGCCAACCGCTCGATGCAGGGCCGGTTCTTCTACAGCGCCGATGGCGAGCTGCTGATCGTGCCCCAGCAGGGCCGGTTGCGACTGGCCACCGAGCTGGGCGTGATCCAGGTCGAGCCGCAGGAGATCGCGGTGATCCCGCGTGGCATCCGCTTCCGGGTCGATCTGCCCGATGGCGCGGCGCGCGGCTATGTCTGCGAGAACTTCGGCGCCTTCATGCGCCTGCCCGACCTGGGCCCGATCGGCGCCAACGGCCTGGCCAATCCGCGCGATTTTCTCACGCCGGTGGCCGCGTATGAGGATGTCGAGGGCGATTTCGAGCTGGTCAGCAAGTTCCAGGGCCATCTGTGGCGCGCCGATATCGGCCACTCGCCGCTGGATGTGGTCGGCTGGCACGGCAACCATGTGCCGTACAAATACGATCTGCGCCACTTCAATACCATCGGCTCGATCAGCTTCGACCATCCCGATCCGTCGATCTTCCTGGTGCTGACCTCGCCCAGCGACACGCCGGGCGTGGGCAATCTGGATTTCGTCATCTTTCCGCCGCGCTGGCTGGTGGCCCAGGATACGTTCCGGCCGCCGTGGTTCCACCGCAACATGGCCAGCGAGTTCATGGGCCTGATCCACGGCGCTTACGATGCCAAGGCCGACGGCTTCGCGCCGGGCGGCTGCTCCCTGCACAACTGCATGACCGGCCATGGCCCCGATGCCGCCACCTTCGAAAAGGCCTCGGCCGCCGACCTGTCCAGCCCGGACGTAATCACCGATACCATGGCCTTCATGTTCGAATCGCGCGCCGTGATCCGGCCGACCGGCCAGGCCATCGATGCAGCGCATCGCCAGGTCCAGTACCAGCAGTGCTGGCACGGCCTGCGCAAGCACTTCCAGCCGCCCGGAGAAGGTTGATGATTGCCGGCAACGCCACCAGAACACCACGCTACGTCCTGGCCGCCCTGCTCGCGGCCGTGTTGCTGGCCGCCTGCAGCCGCGAGCCGCCAGCCGATGAGCCTGCGCCGCCGGCGCCGGTGCCTGACACGCAGACAACCGCGCCTGACCCGGAGCCGGAACCGGCAACCGATGCCGATGTTGGTGCCGATGCCGATGCCGCCGACCCGGACGCCCTGGTTGACAGCCCGGCCGGCACCGCCGGTGTCACCGGCTTCCACGGCTTCGGCCCGGCCCGGTTCGGCGACGATGAGGAATCGGTGCGCATTGCCTGGGGCCGGCCGCTGGCCTTCGATCGCGAACCCGAGCCCGGTGATAGCTGCGCCTGGCTGCGGCCCGATCCGCAACCGTCCGACGCTTTCCGGATCGGCTTCATGTTCGAGCACGGCCAGTTCGTCCGCTACGACGTGGCCGGCGCCGGTTACGAGGCGCCCGGTGGTGGCCGCGTCGGCAATACCCTGGGCGCGCTGGAGTCGCTGTATCGCGATCGCTTCGAGCTGACGCCTGCTGCCGACATCGCCGGCGGCCAGACCCTGCGCGTCGCCGGCCCCGACGGTGCCCCGGCTTTGCTGGTGTTCGACCTGGATGCCGACGGCCTGGTGCGCGGCTGGCGCATTGGCCTGTCGCCGCCGGTGGACCAGGGCGCCGACTGCCGCTGATGCCCCGCCGCTGCCGGGTACGGGTCCGGGAGCAGACTGAACTTTTTTCCAAGGAGTCACGATGAAACTGGCAACACTGAAGGAAGGCGGCCGCGACGGCACCCTGATCGTCGTCAACCGGGCGATGACTCGGGCCGTGAAGGTGGCGCAGATCGCCGCCACGCTGCAGCAGGCGCTGGAAGACTGGCAGCGTGCGGCGCCGGAACTGGCCGCCGTGTACGAGGCCCTGCAAGCCGACACGGCCGAAGGCGCGTTCGACCTGGATGTCGATGTCCTGGCCTCGCCGCTGCCGCGCGCCTACGAGTTCGTCGACGGCAGCGCCTACCTGCCGCATGTCGCGCGTGTGCGTCGCGCCCGCGGCGCCGAAGTGCCGGAAAGTTTCTACACCGATCCGCTGATGTACCAGGCCACCAGCGCCGGTTTCCTCGGCCCGCGTGACCCGGTGATCGTGCCCAGCGAGGAGTTCGGCATCGACCTGGAAGCCGAGGTGCTGGTAGTCACCGACGATGTGCCGATGGCGGTGACGCCCGAGCAAGCCGCCGGCCACATCCAGCTCATCGGCCTGGTCAACGATGTTTCCTTGCGCAATCTGATCCCCGGTGAATTGGCCAAGGGTTTTGGCTTCCTGCAGTCCAAGCCGCGCTCGGCCTTGAGCCCGGTACTGGTCACGCCCGACGAGCTCGGCGATGCCTGGCGCGACAGCAAGCTGCACCTGCCGCTGCTCACCCACATCAACGGTGAGTGGTTCGGCGCGCCCGAAGCCGGCGTCGACATGCAGTTCAGCTTCGCCGAGCTGGTGGCCCATGTCGCCCGCACCCGGCCGCTGATCGCCGGCACCCTGGTCGGCTCGGGCACGGTGGCCAACGAGGACACCGGCAAGGGCGCGTCCTGCTTTGCCGAAAAGCGCACCGTGGAAACCCTGGCCACCGGCAAGCCGGTGACCCCGTTCATGAGCTTTGGCGATCGTTTGCGCATCGAAATGCTCGACGCCGAAGGCAACAGCATCTTCGGCGCCATCGAGCAGGTGATCGCGCCGCTGAAGCGCTGATCTGAGGTCGCTGCGGCCGCTGTTTCGGAAAAAGCCCGGCAGCGGCTGCGTACGACCGGACCGTGTCCGATTTGAATTGACGGAGCCCTGCCATGACCGCCGATCCCGGCCTGACCCTGTACGACTACTGGCGCTCCAGCGCCGCCTGGCGCGTGCGCATCGGCCTGCGCCTGAAAGGACTGGACTACACCAGCCTGCCGGTGCACCTGGTCCGTGATGGCGGCGAGCAGCATCAGCCCGGCTACCGCCAGCTCAATCCGGCCGGCCTGGTGCCCAGCCTGCGCCATGACGGCCAGGTGTTGACCCAGTCGCTGGCGATCCTGGAATACCTGGACGAGGCCTTCCCGGAGACGCATCGCCTGCTGCCGGCCGACCCGGCCGGGCGCGCCCGCGTTCGCGCCCTGGCCCTGGCCATCGCCGCCGATACCCATCCGCTGCACAACCTGCGCGTGCAGCAATACCTCAAGGGCCCGGGCGGCATGAGCGAGGACGCGGTGGCCGCCTACGTGCGGCATTGGCTGGAAACCGGCTTCGCGACCCTGGAAGCGCTGCTTGCCGGCGACGACCGCACCGGCCGCTGCAGCCATGGCGACCAGCCCGGCCTGGCCGACTGCGTACTGGTGCCCGCCGTTTATGCCGCCCGCCGCTTCGGCGCCGATCTGGATGCCTGCACCGGCGTGCTGCGCATCCACCAGCACTGCGCGCACTTGCCGGCCTTCATCGCCGCTCAGCCGGATCGCCAGCCGGACGCGCCCACGGCTTGATGCCGCGCATCGGTCTGCCCGCCGCTCCCGGCCGCAGGGCCAAGTGCCATTCAGGCCAGGCCCTGACAATGGGCGGCTTCCGTCTCCGCCCGAGGTGATTGCCATGACCCGCCGACAGTCTCATTCGCCAGCGATCATCTTCCTGGCCGGCCTGGCCCTGCTTCTGGCCAGCGCCAGCGCCCTGGCCGCGACGCGCCACTACGAAGTCGATTACACCGCGGCCTTTGATCCGGAGGCCGGCCAGGCCGTGGTGACCATGGCCGTGCGCAACGGTGACGGCCGCGCCACCCGTTTCGATCTGGCCATGCCCGGCAAGCGCTATCACGACATCGACGGTGATGGCCAGATCGAGCGCGACGGCGACCGGGTGCTGTGGACCCTGCCCCGGGCCGGCGGCGAGCTGTCCTGGCGCTACGACATCGATCGCCGCCGCCGTGATGGCGGCTACGACGCGCGCATTACCGCCGACTGGCTGATCGCCCGCGGCGACCATCTGTTCCCCAGCGCCCGGGCCGGCATGACCGCCGGCAGCCAGTCGCGCACCCGCCTGCGCCTGGTCCTGCCCGAAGGCTGGAGCAATGCCGAGAGCCAATGGCCGGCCGGCGAGGACGGCTGGTTCATCGTCGACAACCCCGAAACCCGGTTCGACCGCCCCACCGGCTGGCTGATCGCCGGCGATGTCGGCACCCGCCGCGAGCAGTACGACAACATCGAGGTGGTGGTCGCCGCGCCCAAGGGCGACAACATGCCGCGCCAGCAGATCCTGGCCATGATCGGCTGGACGCTGCCGGAGATGGAACGCATCTTCGGCCAGGTGCCGCCCAAGCTGCTGATCGTCGGTGCCGGCGATCCGATGTGGCGCGGCGGTCTGTCCGGCCCGCGCTCGCTGTACATGCACAGCGACCGGCCGCTGATCAGCGAGAACGGCACCAGCACCCTGCTGCACGAACTGGTGCACGTGTTCAGCCGGATCAGTGGCGGGCCTGGTCACCAGTACATCTCCGAGGGCATCGCCGAGTTCTATTCGATCGAACTGTTGCACCGCACCGGCGGCACCACGCAGGCGCGCTACGAGCGCACCCGCGCGCAACTGGAGCGCTGGAGCCGCAATGTCCGGCGCCTCACCGTCGACCGCTCGCACGGCCCGGTCACCGCCCGCGCCGTGCTGCTGTTCATGGATCTGGACAAGGAAATCCGCCAGGCCAGCGACCAGGCCCACAGCCTGGACGACGTCACCCGCCTGCTCATGGCCAAGCGCCGCGTCGACACCGACGACCTGCGCGAAGCCGCCGAACAGGTCCTGGGTCGTCCCTCGCGCACGCTGGATACGCCGCTGCTTCGTTGAAGCTAGCCCACAAGCTAGGCGTCCAGCCGGCGCCAGTGTCCGCTCGTGTCCGCAAATGGACAGGCCTGCGCGGGGCAAGTAACTGATTGCATTGCCTGACGTGATTGGCACGGGGTTTGCGATTGCCTTTCGGCAACTTGATCCGGAGCCTGTCCATGTCGGCATTGTTGAGCGATGTTTTCCGAAGCTGGCGTACCAGCGTGCGCCGGCCGGGATTCCTGGTTCTGGCGACGCTGACCCTGGCCCTGGGCGTGGCCGCCAGCGTCACCGTGCTGCATCTGGTCGACCGAGTTTTGCTGCGGCCGTTGCCGTATCCGCAGCCGGGCCAGTTGTTCGCCGCCGGGCTGGTGCAGCAGGGCGGCTGGAACTCGGTCACGCCGCAGGAATACCAGTTGATCGCGCAATTGCCGGGTGTCGACTCGGCCGGCCTGGCGAGCATGGCGCCGGTGCCGATGAACCTGGCCGATGCGCAGCGGCCCGAACTGGTGCAGGCGCTGGCCGCCGATGCCGGTTTCCTGCGCACGCTGGCGCCGGCGATGGCCCTGGGGCGCAACTTCGATGCCGGCGAGGACATGGCCAACGGTGCGCCGGCGGTGATCATTTCCCATGGCCTGTGGCAGCGACGCTTCAACGGCGATCGGCAAGTGCTCGGCCGCACCCTGGCGGTCGAGGGCCGGGCGACGCCGGTGGTCGGTGTGCTGCCGGCCGATTTCCGTTTCACGGCACCGTTCGACCTGATCACGCCGCTGGGCCTGGCACCGGGCAGCCAGGACAACGGCCGCAACTACCTGGCCCTGGTCCGAGTCGATGCCGACAGCGCGCCGGATGTCTTCTCCGCCCTGGTCGACCAGCGCATCCGCGACCTGTATGTCGGCACCCGCGCCAGCCAGTACTACCGGCAGTCCCGCTTCGGGCTCAGCCCGCTCAGCGGCGCGCTGTCGGCGCAGGCGCGGCCGGTGCTGCTGCTGTTCCTGGCCAGTGCCGCCTGCGTGCTGCTGCTGGCGCTGGTGAATCTGACCAATCTGATGCTGCTGCGGGTGCTCGGCCGCCGTCACCTGCTGTCGGTGCGCCGCGCCCTGGGCGCAACGCGCCTGCGCATGGCCCTGCCGGGGCTGGCCGAGGGCCTGCTGATCGGTCTGCTGGCCACGGCGCTGGGCCTGTTCCTGGCCTGGGTGGCGCTGCGCCTGGGGCGTGGCCTGGTGCCGGCGTCCTGGTTCGGCGGCGCCGTGGATTTGTCGCTGGGCGCGCGCGCGCTGTTGGCGGCCTTGGCGGCCGGGCTGCTGTCGGCCCTGCTCGCCGCCACCTTCGCCACCTGGCGCGGCCAGGGCGGCGCCCTGGTGCGGGAATTGTCGGCCGGCAGCCGCAGCAGCCTGGGCCGGGGTGCGCGTCGCCTGGCGCGTGCCGGGGTCGTTGCGCAGGTGGCGCTGGCCTGTGTTCTGCTGCTGGCCGCCGGTCTGTTCGCGCGCAACCTGCAGCAGGCCGGCCGGGTCGACCTGGGCTACCGCACCGATGGCCTGGTCAGCTTCGAGCTGTCGCCGGTGCGGGCGCTGTATCCGGATGCCGCCAGCGTGCGGCAGCTTGTGCGCACCGTGGTCGAACGCCTGGAGCAGGTGCCCGGCCTGGACCAGGCCGGCGCCGGCACCAACCTGCCGATCGGCGAGCCGTTGAATTATCCGGTGGCGGTGGCCGGCGGCGAACTGGCCAGCGTCGAATTCCGCGCGGTCACGGCCGGCCTGCTGGAAGCCTTCCAGGTGCCGTTGCTGGCCGGCCGCCGCTTCGATGACCGCGAGCGCGAGGGCGGCGCGCCGGTGATGCTGGTCAACCGCGCCTTCGTCACCGGCCACATGGGCCTGGAGGGCGCCGATCCAGCGATGCTGGCGCAGGCACTGGAGCAGATCGTGCAGATGCCGGTCGGCGCCGATATGGCGCAGTTCCGCATCATTGGCGTGGTCGGCGATACCCGCCAGCATGGCCCCGAGCATGCGCCGCCGGCGATCGTCTACCTGCCATTCGCCCAGTATCCGGACGCGCTGCTGACGCTGCTGCGCGATTACATGCCGTTGCGCTTTGCCGCCCGCAGCCAGGGCGAGCCGGGGCCGGCACTGGCGGCGATCGCCGCCGCCGTCGCCGAGGTCGCGCCCGGCCAGCCGCTGGCCAACCTGCGTCCGGTGCCCGAACTGCTGCGCGCCAGCACCGATGCCACACGCCTGAACCTGCGCCTGATCGGCAGCTTCGCCGGCCTGGCACTGCTGCTGGCGGCGGTTGGCCTGTACGCGGTCATCGCCGTCACCGTCGCCGGCCGCCGGCGCGAATTCGGAATCCGCAATGCCCTGGGCGCCAGCCGCACCGGCCTGCTGCGCCTGGTGCTCGCCGACGGCCTGTGCCAGGTAACCGCCGGTCTGGCGCTGGGCATCGTCATCGCCCTCGCCCTGCTGCGCCTGCTGCAGACCCAAGTCGTCGGACTCGGCGGCACCGATACCTTCGTCGTGCTGGTGGTGGCTGCGGTCCTGGTCGTCACCGCCGTGCTCGCCTGCCTGGGCCCGGCCCTGCGCACCCTGCGCGTGCAGCCGGCGAAGATCCTGCGCGCCGAATGAGCCCGCCCCTGTCCATATCGCTGCACACCGGTCGCGGTCGGGAGATCGGGCCCGGCGTGGTGAAGCCCGACGGCAGGGCGGGCGGTGCTGGGTTTCCAGCAGCGGCACTACCGCCTTGGTCATGCGCACAACAGGAGGCACGTCCATGTTTTTCACCGCGGTAATGCGCCGGCTCCGGCGCAGTCCCGGATTTTTTCTCACCGTGTTCGTGCTCACTGCGGCGGCGATCGCGGTCAATACCGTGGTGCTGTCGGCGATCTGGGCATTGCAGTGGCAGGCTCTGCCATTCCCGAACGGCGAGCGCCTGGTCCGGTTGGAGGCCGAAATCCCCCGCTTCGGTATGAACGCCGGGCTCAACGACGAACTGCTGTCCGATCTGGTCCTGGACGAGGGCGTCTTCGCCGGCGTCTTCGGTTATGCCAGCCCCCCGCCGGCGCAAGCCAGCGACAGCGAGGGCCGGCCATGGCAGTTGGCCACGATTGACCCGCAGGCGCTTGCGGTGCTTGCTACGGCACCGGCATTGGGCCGGGGGTTTTCCTCTACCGGTGCCGAAGGTGAGCTGCTGCTCAGCGATCGGCAATGGCGAGGGCAGTTTGGCGCCGACCCGGACATCCTCGGCCGCAGCGTGCGCCTGGGCGGCACGCCGCACGTGGTGATCGGCGTCATGCCGCCGACCTTCGCTTTCCCGGATCGTGGCACCGAAGGCTGGCTGGTGCGCAAGCGCCGCAACGACGATGGTGCAGGCGTCGGCAGCGTCCAGGTGGTCGCCCGGCTGCAGCCCGGCGTCACGCCGGCCGCTGCCGCCTCGCGTCTTGATGCCGTGATCGCGGCATCGGAGCCGATGCAGGCCAGTCTCGAACACCTGGGCCTGATCGGGCGGGTGACCCCGTTGCGCCAGACCATGGCTGATCGCTACCTGGACAGTCTGGGTCTGCTGGCGCTGGCCTCGGCACTGCTGTTGCTGGTGGTAGCCGCCAACCTGGCGATCCTGGTGCTGGACCGCTGGCTGGCTCGCCAGGCCGAGTTCTCGATCAGCCGGGCGCTGGGCGCGCGCCGGCGCCATCTGCTGCTGTCGGCGCTGGCCGACCCGGCCGTGCCGGTGCTGGCCGGCGGGCTGGCAGGGCTGGCCCTGGTGACGACCGGCCTGCGCTTCCTGCAGCACCGCAGCCTGCTTCCCGAGCATGCCATGGTCGCCTTTGGCGAGCCCCTGCCGGCTCTGGCCATAGGCCTGGCAGGAACGCTGGCACTGTTGCTGGCCGTGGCCGTGATCCTGCTGCTGATGCGCGCTCTGGTTCCGGCCGCCGCGGCGGTCAGCCATGGCCGGCGCCTGGTCAGCGGCAGGGAGCGCCTGCGGCCAGGCCTGCTGGTTGCCCAGGTGGCACTGGCCACGGCCCTGGTCGGCGCCGGGAGCCTGCTCCTGCACAGCGCCTGGCAGGTACTGCAGGCACCGCGCGGCTTTGATGAGCAACACGTGCTGCTGGCCGCCGTTGATCTGGGCGGTGGCCACGCCGCGGCAGGCGACGAGGCCGCCCGGCAGGCACTGCAAGCACGTCACCAGGCACAGATGCAGGCGGCACGCGAAGCGATCCTGGCCCTGCCAGGAGTCGAAGCGGTCAGTCTGGCCTCGATGCCGCCGTTCAGCGGCGCCGCCTACATGGTGTCGCTGGGCGACCCCGGCGGCGATCCGGGCGAGCATGTGCAGGCGTATCAGAATCAGGTCGACGCGGATTATTTCCGCGTCATGCGCATTCCCCTGACGCTCGGACGGGGCTTTGCCGAAGGCGATTTCGGTGAGGCCCGGCCGGTGATCGTTGACCAGACCTGGCAGCGCCGCTTGCTGGCCGGTGCCGATCCCCTGGGCGCGCGTCTGCCCGGCGCTGCGGGGCTGATGGAAGGCCTGGGCAACAGTCCGATCATCGGCGTCGCCGGTGCCGTGCGCCACGAGCGCCTGGACCGCGACGACGAGTTGCCGATGATCTACCAGGCGGCTCCGGCCGGCGGCTGGCCGCGTGCCTTCGTCCTGCTGCGCACGGCGGTGCCGCCCGGCCAACTGGCCGGGCCGGTGCGCGATCTGATCCGCGCACATGTACCCCAGGCCCGCCTGGAAATGATCGGTCCGCTGGCCGACCTGCTGCAGCGCAGCCTGGGCGAGCGCCGCGCCGTGCTGGAAGTGGTCGGCCTGTTCGCCCTGCTGGCGCTGGCCCTGACCGGCCTGGGTCTGTATTCGGTGATCAGCGTCATGGTCCGCCGGCGCACCGCCGAACTCGGCCTGCGCATGGCCCTGGGTGCCAGCACGGCGCAAATCCAGCGCCTGGTGCTCGCCCGCGGTGGCGTGTTGGTCGGCCTGGGTCTGGCCGTCGGCTGGTTGCTTGGCCGCGTGCTGGCACGGCAACTGGAGGCCCACCTCTACGGCATCGATTCCGCCGATGCAGCCACCTGGAGCCTGGCGCTGGTGCTGGTTGCCGGCGCCGGCCTGCTCGCCTGCTGGCTGCCGGCCAGGCGCGCGGCGCGGCTGTCGCCGATGCAGGCCCTGGCGCCCGGCCACTGACTGGAGATAGCGACATGGAACCGCTGATCAAACTGCACGGCGTCGAACGCAGCTACCCGCTGGCCGGTGGCCGTAGCTGGGTGCTGCGCAATATCGACCTGGTCATCGACGAGGGCGAGTTTGTCTCGGTGATGGGGCCGTCCGGATCTGGCAAGACCAGCCTGCTCAATGTGCTGGGATTGCTGGATGCCGGGTTCCAGGGCGAATACCACCTGGCCGGACAGGCCGTGCACCTGCTCAATGGCAAGCAGCGCCAGTTGTTGCAGCGCGATGCCATCGGCTTCATCTTCCAGCACTACCACCTGCTTGACGACCTGACGGTGGCGGAGAACCTGGACCTGCCGCTGTCCTACCGCAACATCAAGTCGGGCGAACGCAAGGCGCTGGTCGGGGATATCCTCGACCGCTTCCAGATCGTCGGCAAGAAGGACCTGTTCCCGCGCCAGTTGTCCGGCGGCCAGCAGCAACTGGTGGCAGTGGCGCGCGCGGTGATCACCCGGCCGAAGCTGCTGCTGGCCGACGAGCCGACCGGCGCGCTGCATTCAAGCCACGGCACCATGATCATGGAGCTGCTGGCGGAGTTGAACCGCGAGGGCGCGACCATCGTGCAGGTCACCCATTCGCTGGCCAACGCTGGCTACGGCAGCCGCACGCTGCAACTGCGCGACGGCTGGCTGCAGGCCTCGCCATGAGTGTTGCGCCTGGCCAGGGGTCGGTGGGCGCGCCGGTACAATCCCGGACATGACCAAGACCGCCCCGATCCTGATCGCCGATGACCAGCGCGATGTGCTGGAGGCGCTGCGCCTGCTGCTCAAGGCCGAGGGTTACCGGACCGTGACCGCCGGCAGTCCCGACGAGGCCGCCGATATCGTGCGCGCGCAGTCGCCGGCGCTGGCGCTGCTGGATCTGAACTACAGCCGCGACACGACCTCGGGCCAGGAAGGCCTGGAGCTGATCGCGCGCATCCGCCAGCTCGATGCCGAGTTGCCGATCGTGGCCATGACTGCCTGGAGCAGCATCGAGCTGGTGGTCAAGGCGATGCAGTCCGGCGCCGGCGATTTCATCGAAAAACCCTGGGACAACCGGCGCCTGCTCAGCGTGCTGCGCAACCAGTTGGCACTGGCCGACAGCCGGCGCCAGAACGCGCGGCTGCGGCGCGAGAACGAGATCCTGGCCGGCAGCGAGGACGAGGATTTCATCGCCGAGGCACCGGCCATGCGCCATCTGCTCGACCAGGTGGCGCGGGTCGCGCCGACCGATGCCAATGTCCTGGTGCTGGGCGAGAACGGCACCGGCAAGGGCGTCATCGCGCGGCTGCTGCACAGCCACTCCCGGCGCGCCGACAAGCCGCTGGTCAAGGTCAACATGGGCGGCATCGCCGAGACCGTGTTCGAGTCGGAGATGTTCGGCCATGTCCGCGGTGCCTTCACCGATGCCAAGGGCGATCGCATCGGCCGCTTCGAGCTGGCCGACGGCGGCACCCTGTTCCTGGACGAGATCGGCAACATTCCGGCCTCGCAGCAACCCAAGCTGTTGCGCGTGCTCGAAGATGGCGAGCTGGAGCGGCTGGGGTCTTCGCGCACGATCAAGGTCGATGTCCGTCTGATCTCGGCGACCAATGCCGATCTTGAGGGCGAGGTCGCCGCCGGCCGCTTCCGCACCGACCTGCTGTACCGGCTCAACACCCTGACCCTGCGGGTGCCGGCGCTGCGCGAGCGGCGCGAGGACATCGTGCCCATGGCGCGTCATTTCCTGGCCGCCTGCTGTGCCCGCTACGGCCGTGACCGGCTGGCGCTGGCACCGGAAGCCGAGAACGCCCTGGTGGCCTATTCCTGGCCGGGCAATGTCCGTGAGTTGAGCCATGTCATGGAGCGCGCGGTGCTGATGTCCCGCGGCGAGCGCATCCAGGCCGGTGATCTGGGCTTGCAAAACACTGCCAGCGGCCAAGCTGCCGGCGCTCGTGACAGCGGCGAGGCGCTGGCCGGCCTGACCCTGGACGACGCCGAAGAACTGCTGGTGCGCCAGGCGCTGGAACGCAGCGGCGGCAACATCCAGCGCGCCGCCGATGCCCTGGGCGTCAGCCGCCCGGCCCTGTACCGGCGGCTGGAGAAGTACGGCATCGGCAACGACGGCGAGGCCGGCTGAGCGATTCCTTCGCATCGGCTGTTTCGCGTCGGCGCTTCGCTCTCCGTGCCCTGAATGGGACAGCGGGCGCAGGCCCAAGTAGCGCGATCTCGCTGCGCCGGCGTCGTCAGGCACCTCGTGCCGCCCATGAAAAAACCCCTCCCGCGTCGCCACGGAAGGGGTTGCTCGCAGCTTGGCAATCGCCCCGGCCAGCGCGCTGCCGGCCGGGGCATCAGGGCTTACTCGAACACCGTCTCGACATCGACGATGCGGATCTGCCCGCTGCCGAGCTCCAGCGGCAGCTCGGCGATCAGCGCGTCTTCGGCCAGCAGTTGGGCCGGCTTGTCGGTGTTGTACTGGATCGGTGACGGCGTGTCTGCGGCCAGGGCATCGGCCAGCTCGGCGGCCTGCCTGGTGACGAACACGAACTGCGCGCTGGACGGATCCAGGTAGCGGGCAATCACCTGATTGACCTGCTCGTGGCTGAGCGCGGCCAGGCTGGTGCGCACGTAATCCAGGAACGGCGGGATGTCGAACCACTGCGAATCCATGGCATAGCCCAGGCGCGCGCGGCCGGAGGCGGTGTTGATCGCGGTGGCCTTCATCAGGAAATCGCGCGTCGCCTCGAAGCGGTCCTCGGGGATGCCGTCATCGCGCAGGCGCTGCAGTTCGAACAGGGCGGCGCGGGTGGCGAACAGGGCGTCGTTGTTGTCGCGCAGCGGCCGCAGCCAGATCTGGAACAGATCGTTGTCGCGGGCGTAATTGGGCTCGGGCGAAGTCAGGAACATGCCGTTGGGGAAGTACTCGATGTAGGCATAGTTGCCGTAGTTCATGCCGCGCTGCTCGCGGATGCGCTGGTAGAGCAGGGCGGAGGAATTGCGGTGCTCGCCCAGGTAGCTGCGCAGCAGCCACAGCGCCGGCCAGTCGGCATGGCCGCGACGCACGTCGATCGGCCAGCCAAAGGACACGGCAACGGCCGGGGTTTCCTTCTCGATCACGATCGCCTGGCGTTGCGCCGCCGGTTCCGGCGCGCCCACGTCCAGGGCCGGTGCCTGGCCGTGGCCGAGCCGGTTGAGGTCGGCCACCAGTTGCTGCACGAAGGCATCGCCGGTCGGACCGGACAGGCCGATGCGCACGCGCTGCGCGGTGAAGGCGTCGGCGAAGTAGCCGCGGACATCGTCCAGGGTGATCGATTCCAGGTCGCCGGCGTGACCGGCGTTGAGACGGCCATAGGGATGGTCGGCGCCGTAGACGGTCTCGTAGAGCACTTCCTTGGCCAGCTCTTCGTCGTTGTTGCCGCGCAGGTTGACGCGCACGGCATTGATCTGCAGTTGCTTCAGACGCTGGAAGTCGTCTTCGCGCAAGCCCGGCTCCAGCAGCATCTCGCGCACCAGGCCGTACCAGGTGTCCAGATTGTCGCGGTGGATGCTGCCCGAAAGGCGCAGCATGCGCTTGTCGACCTGGGCCTGCAGGCCGCTGGCCAGCGGATAAAAGGCCTGCTGCAGTTCCTCGAAGCTGCGCCGGGCGGTGCCGCCCTGGCTGATCATGGCGGCGGTCAGGGCGGCCAGGCCGGCCTTGCCCGGCGGGTCGTAGGCGGCACCGGCATCGAACAGCAGCGAGACCTCGATCAGCGGCGAGTTCGAGTCCAGGGCCAGCACCGGAATGGCGACCGGCTCGGCGCGGCCGGCGATGGCGGCGGCCACGGCCTGGTCGATGGAATCAAACGCGTTGGCGCCGGGCAGGGCATCGGCCATGGCGATCGAGACCGAGGCGCGGTTGCTGTCGATGAACACGGTATTGGCCGCATCTAGGATGTCCTGGGCGGTGGTGACGTCGAAGGTGCGGTACAGGTCGTTCAGCGTTTCCGGGGTGCGCTGGTAGTGCACGAAGCGGGCCAGGGTGCCGGCCAGGCTGTCGGTCGAATCCAGGGTCGCGGCGAAGCTGTACTTGATGCGCGACTTGGTATTGGCCAGCGCGCTGTCGTCGACCGCCTCGGTGCGGGCCAGCACCAGGGTGTCCTGGATCGCGCGGGTCACCGCTTCGGCGTGGCCGGCGTCGGTGAGCCGGGCGATGATCGCGAACAGGCCCGGGTCCTTGTTGGTCGGCGCCTGCACGAAGAACTGGTCGACCAGGCGCTCACGCACCACCAGTTGCTGGTACAGCGGCGAGGTCGGACCGAAGTGGATTTCGGCCAGCAACATCAGCGCGCTGGTGTCCGGCGCATCGGTGGTCAGGGCCGGACCGCGCCAGGTGTGGAGCAGGATCGGCGGCGTCGGCGCGGTCCATTCCAGGTGCTCGTATTTGGGACCGTCCAGCGGCGGCTCGACCGGAATCTGCGCCTGGTAGCTGCCGCGCTGCCAATCGCCCCAGTAGCGCTCGACCAGGGCCAGGGTGGCCTCGGGCTCGACATCGCCGACCACGATCACGCTGGTGTACTCGGGCCGGTACCAGCGCTCGAAGAAAACCTGGGCGTAGTCCATCTGGTTGGGCATCTCCTCGATGTCCTCCAGGTAGCCCATGGTGGTGTGGCCGTAGGGGTGCACCGAGTAGGCCAGGCCGGACAGCACCTCGAAGCCCTTCAGCATCGGGTTGGAATAGTTCTTCAGGTATTCGCCCTTGACCGCCAGCGCCTCGGTGCGGAACTGCTCCTCGGTGTAGCTCAGGTTCTGGAAGCGGTCGGCCTCGATCTGGAGGATCTTCTCCAGGTCCTCGGCGGCGAAGGTGATGTGGTAGTTGGTCAGGTCCGAGGAGGTGTAGGCGTTCTGGTCGCCGCCGGCCTGCTGCACGATGGCCTGGTAGGCCTCGGGCGGGAAGTCGGCCGTGCCGCGGAACATCATGTGTTCAAAGAAGTGCGCGAAGCCGGACTTGCCGTCCTCGACCTCGTTGCGCGAGCCGGTCTGCACTGGAATCTGCAGCGAGACCACGCCGGGGCTGTCGGCCGGTACCACGATCACGCGCAGGCCATTGTCCAGCGTGTGCATCTGGTAGGGCTGGGAGAAGATCTTGTCGTCGGCGCCGGCACTGGCGCCGGGCTGGGCGCCGGCGGCAGGCGCGGCGACCAGGGCGGCCGCGGCCAGGCCGGCGGCAGCGGCCAGTTGCATCAGGGGATTTCGCATCGAAGATACTCGCGCTGGAGAAAGGTGGGGAGAAGGATAACGCCTGCACCGGCGGTGCCGGCTGGGCGCCGCCGGTGCCTCGCCGGATCATCGCCCGGCAGGTGCCCGAAGTGCATGCCACGGTAAGGGGCAGCGGGCGTGCCGGCCTGTGCCATTGGTTGGGCTGCCGGGTCGGCTGCTGCCGGCTGGCCTCTGGCCCGGCGCCGCGCCGCACCGCCGGTTTGCGCCGCTGCCGGCCGGGCCGGGATAATGTGCGTTTTTCGCCAGACGGAACCGCGCCATGCTTGATCCCGCCCTGTTACGCAATCGCCTGGACGAGGTCGCCGAGCGCCTGGCCAGCCGCGGTTTCGAGTTTCCGCGGGCCCGCTTCGAGCAACTGGAAGCCCAGCGCAAGGCGTTGCAGAGCGATACCCAGGCGCTGCAGGCCCAGCGCAATGCCCGTTCCAGGGCCATCGGCCAGGCCAAGGCCGCCGGCCAGGACACGGCACCCCTGATGGCCGAAATCGCCGGCCTGGGCGAGCGGCTGCAGGCCAGCGAAGCGGCCCTGGCTGAGCTGCAGCAACAACTGCACGACCTGGCCGCCAACCTGCCCAACCTGCCCGACCAAGGCGTGCCCGAAGGCCGCAGCGAGGCCGACAACGCCGAGATCAAGCGCTGGGGCGAGCCACGCAGCTTCGACTTCCGGGCGCGCGACCATGTCGAGCTGGGCGAGCGCAACGGTTGGCTCGATGGCGACACCGCCGCGCGCATGTCCGGCGCCCGCTTCACCGTGCTGCGCGGCGGCCTGGCCCGCCTGCACCGCGCCCTGGCCCAGTTCATGCTCGACCTGCACACCGGCGAGCACGGCTATCTGGAATGCAATGTGCCGGTGCTGGTGCATGGCCACAGCCTCTACGGTACCGGCCAGTTGCCCAAGTTCGAGGAGGACCTGTTCGCGATCGAAGGCGAAGAGCGTCGTTACCTGATCCCGACGTCCGAAGTGCCGCTGACCAACATCGTGCGCGAGCGCATTGTCGAGGCCGGCGAGCTGCCGCTGCGCATGAGCGCCCATTCGATGTGCTTCCGTTCCGAGGCCGGCTCCTATGGCCGCGACACCCGCGGCATGATCCGCCAGCACCAGTTCGAGAAGGTCGAGCTGGTCAGCATCGTCGGCGGCCAGGACAGTGCCGCCGAGCTGGAGCGTATGACCGGCTGCGCCGAGACCGTGCTCGAGAAGCTGGGCTTGCCCTACCGGCGCATGCTGCTGTGCACCGGCGACATGGGCTTCGCCGCCGCCCGCACCTATGACCTGGAAGTGTGGCTGCCCTCGCAGCAGACCTGGCGCGAGATCAGCTCGTGCTCGAACTGCGGTGATTTCCAGGCACGGCGGTTGCAGGCGCGCTGGCGCAATCCGGACACCGGCAAGCCCGAACTGGTGCATACCCTCAACGGCTCCGGCGTCGCCGTCGGCCGCGCCCTGGTGGCGGTGATGGAGAACGGCCAGAACGCCGACGGCACGATCACCATTCCCGAAGTGCTGCGTCCGTACATGGGTGGTTTGGCGCTGCTTTCCTGATTGCAGCCGCCTGCTAACCGCGCGCCGGCCAAGCGTCGGCCAGCGGGGGCCGGCATCGGTAGGATGGTCGGCGGTTGCTTGCGCAACTCGCCATGGGTGGCGAGTGTGGTTTTTCCGGCAATGTCCAGCCGCTTCCCGGTTAGCATGGAGCCAGCGGTCCTGCACACTACAGATGAGGCGATGAGCGATGAACAGCAATGACCCGATGGCCTGGCTGCGACAGTTGCAAGCCGGCCAACCCTGGTTGCAGATGCCGGCCAGCGGCTGGCCCGCGTCGTCGGCGATGCCCTGGGCAGCGTTGCAGCCCTCTTTTGCTTCTGCTTTCCCGGGTGCCTTGCCGGGCTTCGCGGCCGGTTCTCCCGGCTTCCAGAACGCAGCCGGCGACAGCGCCGGAAGCGCAGGCGCCAGCGCCGATATCATGGCGCGCCTGCTGGCGCAGGGCCGGCGCTACCTGGAATTGTTGCAGGGCCTGACCGTGCCCGGCCTGCTCGGCGAAGACGGCCAGTTCGATGCCGGCAAGTGGTTGCAAGGCTTGAAGCAGATGCACCACAGCCATGGCCCTGGCTTGGCGGGTGTTTCCAGCCTGCCGTGGTTGGGCGCCGGCGATGGCAATGTGATGGAGGCCATGGTGCGCAGCCTGGTCAACGGCCTGGCCAGCGGCGTCCGCAACGAGGCCGATGCCTGGCTGACCCTGCCCACCTTCGGCCCGGCGCGCGAGCATCACGAGCGCATCCAGGGCCTGCTTCGGGCCTGGCTGGATTACCAGGCGGCCAATGCCCGTCATGGCGAACTCATGCACGGCTCGGCCACGCGTACCCTGGAAGTGCTGGAGGATCGCCTGGCCCAGCGCGATGCCGATTCGCAGCCATTGGCGACGCCGCGCGCAGTCTTCGACCTGCTCATCGACGCCGCCGAGGAAGCCTTCGCCGAACTGGCGATGAGCGCCGAGTTCGCCCAGCTCTCCGGCGAGCTGACCAATGCCCAGATGCGTGTCCGCGCCGCGGTCAATGCGCAGATCGAGCAGATGGCGGCGCAACTTGGCCTACCAACCCGAACCGAGGTCGACAGCCTGGGGCGCAAGGTCCAGGCCCTGACCCGGCAACTGCGCCGCCGCGATGCCGGCCAGGGCCGTGACGCGGTGTCAACAACGGCCGCAGACCAGTCCGCAGCAACTGACACCGGCCGCGCCGCCGGCCAGGCAAAGAAGGCCGTCCGCCCGGCCGCCGGCCGCACGCCGACAAGATCAGCAGCCAGCCCGGCTGCCAAATCCGCTCCGCCAGCACGCAAGACCGCCGCCCGCAAGTCCGTCAGCAAGACGGCCACCAAGAGTGCCCGCAAAGCCGTCAGCAAGTCGCCAACCAAGACCGCGTCCAAGGCGGTCAGCAAGACCGCAACCAAGACCGCAGCCAGGACGACGGCAACCAAGGCGGCCACCAAGACCGCGAGCAAGGCCGCGAGCAAGACCGCCAGCCGCACCCGAACCAAGGCCCGAAGCCGGCCGTCAGCCACTGCCGGCAAATCCGCCGCCAGTCGTTCGCGCTCGAGTAGCAGCGGCAAGGCCGCCAGCCAGCGCGGCAGCGCCCGCGCATCCACCAGGAAGGCGCCGGGTCCGGTGCTGCGATCGACCAAGACCAAGGGGTGACCGAGCATGTTCCAGACCTTCCAATTTGATCCCCAGGCCGCCGCCGAAGAGGCGCTGCGCTTCAACCAGAAACTGGCCCAGGGCCTGGCCACCCTGCGCACGGTCGAGGATGTGCAGTACGGCTGTACCGACAAGGAAGCGATCTACAGCCAGGACAAGCTGGTGCTGTACCGCTTCAAGGGCGAGCAGGCACCGACGGCGAAGATCCCGACCCTGATCGTCTACGCCCTGGTCAACCGGCCCTACATGGTCGACCTGCAGGAAAACCGCTCGCTGGTGCGCAACCTGCTGGCCCGCGGTGAGGACCTGTACCTGATCGACTGGGGCTATCCGGACCGGTCCGACCGCTGGCTGACCCTGGACGACTACATCAACGGCTACATCGACAATTGCGTGCAGGAAATCTGCCGCCGCCACGATCTGCCGGCGATCAATGTCCTGGGCATCTGCCAGGGCGGCGCGTTCTCGATCTGCTACAGCGCCCTGCATCCGCAGCGGGTGCGCAACCTGATCACCATGGTGACGCCGGTGGATTTCCACACCGACGACAACATGCTGGCGCACTGGACCCGGAGCATGGATGTCGACCTGTACGTGGATACGCTGGGCAACGTTCCGGCCGACCTGATGAACGCCTCGTACCTGATGCTCAAGCCGTACCGGCTGCACCTGCAGAAGTATGTCGGCCTGGTCGATATCCTCGACGACAAGGACGAGCTGGAGAACTTCCTGCGCATGGAGAAGTGGATCTTCGATTCACCGGACCTGGCCGGCGAGGCCTTCCGCCAGTTCATCAAGGATTTCTACCAGGCCAACAAGCTGATCACCGGCGGCCTGGAAATCGGCGGCCAGCCGGTCGATCCGCTGGCGATCACCATGCCGGTGCTGAACATCTTCGCCGAGCAGGATCATCTGGTGCCGCCGTCGGCATCGCGGCCGCTGGGCGGCATCATCGGCACCGAGGATTACACCGAGCTGGCCTTCAGCGGCGGCCACATCGGCATCTACGTCTCCGGCCGGGCGCAAAAGCAGGTGCCCGGTGCCATCCACGACTGGCTCGCTGCCCGCGGCGGCTGAGCCTGTCGCCGCGGCCCGGGCCACGGCCCTGAACGGACAATGCCGGCCACCTGAGCCGGCATTGTCGTTTTCATGCGAAGGTTCAGCGCCCGCCTGGCGCCCGCCTGGCGATCAGCGCAGCTAGGCGGGCACTCGGCAGGCCGGGCCAGATGGCCGCGCCCGCCGATGCCCTGGCCGGTGCTGTCGGCAACTACCGGCTCATTCGCCCTCGAAGCCATCGCGGAAGATGACATCGTCATCATCGCCGCGCTCGGCCCAGGCGACGATGATGCCGCTGCCCCACTCGACCAGGTTGTCGCCTTCCGGGTGCAGGCCGGCCGAGACCACGACATCGCCATGGTTGTTGATGTCCGGCGCGCCGCCGAACACCGGCGAGGCATCGTGCTGGCCGAGCTGGCCGGCGCCCTGGTCGGTTTCGATCACATCGCCGCGGCCGATCACCCGCACCAGGCTCTGGCCATCGCCGACAAAGACCGCCTGGCCATCGGCATCGCTGGCACGGAAGGCGACCAGGCCATCGTTGTTGATCGCCGGCCGGAAGAACTGGATCTCGGTGATCGGGCCGCCGCCGACCCGGGCGATCTCCACCGGTTCGCCATCACCCAGCCGGTAGACGGCGCGGACATTGCCCTGCGCCAGGCGCACCATCACCGCCACCTGACCGTGGTCGTTGACCGCCAGGCTGTTGTCGAAGCTGGTGAACGGCGATTGCGGATCGATATCGGTATCCGAGGCCACCACTTCGCTGCTGCCATCGGCGGCGAACAGCCGGATCTCCTCCTTGCTGAAATCCGAGCCGGTGCCGACATTGACCTTGCCGGCAATCAGCCGCTGGTTGTTCATCGACGGCGAGTACAGGAAGTTGTACGGGCTGGTCGCATCCAGGCTGGACTGGTAGACATGCACCACCGAATCGTTGGGTGGCGGGAACGCCGAGGTCGAGGCGAAGTAACGGCTGCTGCCGACCAGGCCCTGGTAGCCGACGATGCCGGCGTCCGACAGCGACAGGTTGGACAACCCGGTCGGGGTCAGCGGCAGCAGGCCGACCTGGCGCACGGCATCCAGCTCCGGCTCGTACAGCCACAGCGTCTGGTTGCCGGTGGAGCCCAGCCGATAGGCGACCTGGCCCGCGGCATTGATCGCGATTTCGGTCGAGATGCCATCGGCGCCGTCGTGGCGGTGGACGATGCCGCCGACGCCGTGGCGGCCATGCCACACGCCGCTGCCCGATTGACCGGGATCATCGTCATGGGTGACCACCTGGACCGGAAACGCGACCCAGCCGTCATCGTTGAGCGTGGGCGAGATGGAGTTGAACGACGAGCCCGGTGGCAGATTGAAACCGTTGTCGTTGACCAGCAGGTTGCTGCGCGCCTGCAGCTCGAAATCAACGTAAACGGGCAATTGCGCCAGCGCCGGCAGGCTGGCGGCAATCAGCAGGGGCAGGGTGGCGCGCGCCAGGAAGGCGGGTTTGCTTGACATGGGCGGGTTCCTTGCAAGAACGGACAGGAGCCCTGATTCTCCCGACCGGCACGCGTGCCTGCTGTGAAGTTGTTGGCGCTTTTCGACGCTGCCGGAGCCATTGCCGGCCCATTGCCGGCCCATTGCCGGCAGGTCGCCGGCCGGTCGGTCCGGTCCGGGCCGAACCCTGCCCGCTCCGGCTGGCGCGGGCGGCAGCGTCATGATCGAAAATGATCCGCAGCCCGGCCACGACCGGCTGCGCCGTGCCGTCAGGGTGAGGGCAGCGAGGGCGGCCCGGCATCCTGGCGCTGGCCGAGCAGGGCCACCGCCTGGCGCAGGTCGTGGCCACTGGTGTTCTGGAACAGGCGCAGGCCAAAGCGCGGCAGGATCGCGATCAGATGGTCGAAGATGTCGGCCTGGACGCCTTCGTAGACTACCCAGCGCACATCGGCGGTGAAGCAGTACAGCTCCAGCGGCAAGCCGGTGGCACCGGGTTGCAACTGTCGCACCATGGTGGTCATTTCCTGGTTGATGCCCGGGTGGGCGCGCAGGTAGGCATCGACATAGGCGCGGAAGGTGCCGATGTTGGTCAGGCGCCGGGCGTTGATCGGCAGTTGGCCGTCCTGGCCCAGGCCGGCGTTGTACTCGTCCAGCTCACGCTGCTTGTCGGCCAGGTAGCCGCGCAGCAGGGTGAATTCCTTCAGCCCGTCGATCTGCTGGGCATCCATGAAGCCGATCGATTGCAGGTCCAGATCCAGCGTGCGCTTGATCCGGCGGCCGCCGGATTCGGTCATGCCGCGCCAGTTCTTGAACGGGTCGGAGATCAACCGCCGCGTCGGCAGGGTGGTGATGGTCTTGTCCCAGTTGCGCACCTTCACCGTATGCAGGGCGATATCGATGACATCGCCATCGGCATTGAGCTGCGGCATCTCGATCCAGTCGCCAACCCGCACCATGTCCTGGGAGTTGATCTGCACACTGGCCACCAGTGACAGCAGGGTGTCCTGGAACACCAGCATCAGCACCGCCGCCATCGCGCCCATGCCCGACAGCAGGATCATCGGCGAGCGGTCGATCAGGGTGGCGACGATGACGATGCTGCCCAGGATGTAGACGGCCAGCGACAGCAACTGTGTATAGCCCTTGATCGAACCCTGGCGGGCGCGGTGGCGCTGTTCGTAGGCGGCATTGATCGCGCGCAGCAGGCCGCCGAGGGCGAGCATGACCATCAGCACGGTGACGCTGAAGGCGACATTGCGCACCACGGTGATCGCGGTCTCCGCCAGGCCGGGCACCAGCACGATGCCGAACTGGATCACCGCCGCCGGCACGATGTGGGCCAGGCGCGCGGGCACCTTGTGCTCGACCAGGTGGTCGTCGAACTCGAAGCGGGTGCGGCGGGCGATGGTGACGAACGCCCGCACCAGGGCGCGGCGCGCGAACAGATCGGCCAGGACGGCGGCCAGCAGCAACAGCAGCAGGCCGGTCAGCGTGGCCAGCATCGGATTGTCGGCCTGCCATTGGCTCCAGGTTTCCAGCATGAATGTCTCCTTGGCGAGTGCAATGGTGCAGGTGCCCGCCAGCGGCGGCTGAGGGCGGCCGGGCGGGCGTCGGCCCCGTGACGGCCCGGGGTCGGGCAATCGGGCATGGTAACGCGCCGGGAAAAACGCCCGCCGCAAGCCTGTGCCGGCAGGCGGGCGGCAGGTCAGCCGGTGCCGACAGCGGCACTGGTTATCATGGCCGCCTATGGTTACCGAACGTACTGTCCTGGTCACCGGCGCCGCGCGCCGCATCGGCGCCGCCATCGCCCGCCACCTGCATGGCCGCGGCTGCCGGGTGGCCGTGCATTACCGCAGCTCCGGCGAGGCCGCCCGGGCACTGCAGGCCGAGCTGGAAGCGATCCGCGCCGACAGCACCCTGCTGGTCGAGGCCGACCTGCAGGATCCGCAGGCGCCCGAACGCATGATCCGGGAAGTCACCGGCCACTTCGGCCGGCTCGACGTGCTGGTCAACAATGCCTCGGCCTACTATTCCACCGCGTTGGCGCAGGCCACCCTGGCGCAGTGGCAGGAACTGTTCGCCTCCAACGTGCGTGCGCCGTACTTTCTTTGCCAGCAGGCGGCACCGTGGCTGCGCCAGGCGGCGGCACTGCCCGGCGGCGGCTGCATCATCAACATGGCCGATATCTACGCCGAGCGGCCGTTGCCCGGCTACAGCCTCTACAGCATGGCCAAGGCGGCGCTGGTGATGATGACCCAGGCGCTGGCGCGCGAGCTCGGGCCGCAGGTGCGGGTCAATGCCGTGGCGCCGGGCAACATCCTGTGGTCGGACAATCCGGTCAAGGCCGAAACCCTGGCCGTGGTCCGCGAGCGCACCGCCCTGGCCCGGCAAGGCGAGCCGGCCGACATCGTCTCGGCGGTGGACTGGCTGGTGTTCGGCGGCGGTTATGTCACCGGCCAGGTGCTCGCGGTGGATGGCGGGCGCAATACCTTCATCTGACAGCAGCGGTGCTGGTTGGTCGGTGTGGTTGCGCCGGCAACGGTCGCGAAAAATCTGACGCGATTACTGACGCCGTTTCTCCCGGCGGCGACCATCGGGCGCGTGTCTGATGGCCCTGATAGCCAGTGCGGCGCCGGCGTCATCGCCGAAAATTTCGCCCCGCCCTCATCGGCCGTTTGATTATCAGCAGCGACGGGACCGGACCAGCCCAGCGCTCAGCCCGGCCAGCCGGGCAGCGCCGAGGCCAGCAACGAGCGGAACAGCCGGTGGCGCAACTTGTCGGCATCCTGCCAGCGCACCTGGCCGCCGGCATCGAAGCGGCACAGCAGGTCGATATCGATCACCGGCGGTGACTGGCCTGGCGTCCGGCCCAGTTCGGCTTCCAGGGCCTTGAGCCGCTGCCGCAGTGCCCGGCCTGCGTCGATGCCGTCGCCGCGATCGCTGTCGTCGCCGTCGTCGGCAACTGCAGGAGTTGTTGCCGCCAGCGCCGGCTCGGCAATCAGGAACACCTGGTTGAAGTAGCGCAACGGATCGCCCGGCACGGTGCTGCTCTGGCAGACCGCCGCCGACTCGCCGATGACCCGGAATTCCGCCCGCAAACGCGTGCCCGCGGCGCGAAACACCGCGTCGGCGGACTCGGGGCTGCCCAGCAGCAGGGCCAGGCCGGCAGGCAGCGGCGTCGCAGCCACCGCCGTCACCACATGCGGCCGCGCAGGCTGCGGATGCCGATGTTCTCCACCTGGCTGAAGATGTCCGGCTTGCCGAGCTTCAGATCGACACCGAGCAGCGGGAAACGCGCAAACAGGGCGTCGAGCAACTGCGTCGACAGGCTTTCCAGCAGCAGCCGGGTGTTGTCCCGGCACACCGATTCGATCAGCTCGACCACGGCGGCGTAATCGACGGTGCCGCCGATGTCGTCGCCGGCGGCGCCGCTGGCGTCGAAGCACAATTGCGCATCGATGCGCAGCCGTTGCGGGCCGGCCTGTTCATGGTCATGGATGCCGATCACCGCCGGCACGATCAGGCCGTCGATGAAGATGCGGCTGACGGTGGCGCCGGGCGCCGGCGACTGGCCGCTCATGATGACTGCGCCGCAACTGTTGCCTGCGCATCCCCGGCCAGCGCCGCGGGCGGCTGCAACTGCGTCAACGGCCAGCGCGGCCGGACCTGGATATCCAGGCTGCCGGCCTGGCCGGCCTGCAGGCGCAGCATTCCGGCCAGGGCGATCATCGCGCCGTTGTCGGTGCAGAACTCCGGCCGCGGAAACCAGACCCGGCCACCGAGCCCGGCGGTCATGGTTTCCAGGCGTTGGCGCAAGCGCCGGTTGGCACCGACGCCGCCGGCCACCACCAGGCGGGAATTGCCGGTCGCTGCCAGGGCGCGCTCACACTTGATCGCCAGCGTGTCGACCACCGCATCCTCGAAGGCGCGGGCGACGTCGGCCCGGTCCTGCGGCGAGGGCGCATCGAGCTTGCGCCAGGCCAGCAGCACCTGGGTCTTCAGTCCGGAAAAGCTGAAATCCAGGCCAGGCCGGTCGGTCATCGGCCGCGAGAATCGGAATCGCCCGGGTTCGCCGGTTTCGGCCAGGCGCGCCAGATGTGGCCCGCCCGGATAGGGCAGGCCGAGCAGTTGCGCGGTCTTGTCGAAGGCCTCGCCAGCGGCATCGTCCAGGGTTTCGCCCAGCAGCCGGTATTCGCCCAGCGCCAGCACCTGCACCAGCAGGGTGTGGCCGCCTGACACCAGCAGGGCGACATACGGCGGCTGCGGCGGATCGGCTTCCAGCGCCGGTGCCAGCAGATGGCCTTCCATGTGGTGTACGGCAACGGCTGGAATTGCCAGCGCCCAGGCCATCGAACGCGCAGTGGCGGCGCCGACCAGCAAGGCGCCAACCAGTCCCGGCCCGGCGGTATAGGCGATGCCATCCAGGTCGTCAGTGGTCATTCCGGCCTGTGCCAGCACCTGGCTGATCATTGGCGTCAGCCGGCGCACATGGTCGCGGCTGGCCAGTTCCGGCACCACGCCGCCATACAGGGCGTGCAGCTCGATCTGGCTGTACAGCGCATGCGCCAGCAGGCCGTGCTCGGAGTTGATCACCGCCACGCCGGTCTCGTCACAGGAGGTTTCCACCCCCAGCACCGTCAGCCCCGGCAGCTTCCGGCTGGGACCTTGGGGGATTTTGCGTTCTTGCCTGGTCATCCGTATAATCTTGCGCCCTTGATTTCGTTGCGTCGGCAGCCGCTGCCGCCGGGATCAACGGTCACTGTAGAACACATCCTGGAGAATTCATGCCTTCCGTAAAAGTTCGCGAGAACGAACCGTTCGAGTACGCCCTGCGCCGTTTCAAGCGCACCTGTGAAAAGGCCGGTGTCCTGGCCGAGACCCGCAAGCGCGAGTACTACGAAAAGCCGACCACCGAGCGCAAGCGCAAGCACGCCGCCGCCGTCAAGCGCAACCTGCGCCGCATGGGCCGCGACGTCACCAAGCGCCAACGGCTCTACTGATTCGCCGTCACGGCGTCCGTCGCGGGCCACCTGGCCCATGCCGACGACGATGCCGTGATGGAGTTGCTCTCCAGTTGCAGTGAAGTCGAGGTCTGGCGGTTGCCGCCGCCGGACCTCTGGCCGGCCCATCGTGGCCGGCTTTCGGCTGTCCGCAGGTTTTTTCTAAAACCCTGAATCGCTCATTTTCGGATCAGCAGGTTCGGATCAGCGGGCAAGCAGCCACGCCGGTCACGCCGACGCTGTCATTGTCATCCACTCACCCACACCCTGGAGCCATGGCCATGAGCCTGAAGACCCGTCTGGTCAACGACATGAAAACGGCGATGAAGGCCGGCGACAAACCGCGCCTGGGCGTGATCCGCCTGATGCTGGCGGCGGTCAATCAGCGCGAAGTGGACGAACGCATCGAGCTGGATGACGGCCAGATGCTCACCGTGCTGGAGAAGATGCTCAAGCAGCGCCGCGATTCGGCCGCGCAGTACCAGGCCGCCGGCCGCGCCGACCTGGCCGACCAGGAACAGTTCGAGATCCAGGTGGTGCAGACCTACCTGCCCGAGCCGCTGTCCGAGTCGGCGCTGGACGCGATCCTGGCCGCGGTCATCGCCGACACCGGCGCCAGTGGTCCGCGTGACATGGGCAAGGTGATGGCCGAACTGAAGTCGCGCACCGCCGGCCGTGCCGAGATGCAGGCGCTGTCGGCGCGGGTCAAGGCGGCGCTGGCGGGCTGATCCGGGCTGTCGATTCAGATCCCGCTGTCGCCAGCTCCCGGCTGTCGTCAGCCAAGTCGCAGGGCGGCCGGTTGCCGCGGGTCAAAACGTCGATCCACGCTGCGCTGCCATCGCGCCGGCGAATCAGCGCGTCTTCGGCAAGCCTGCCAGCAGCGCCTCGGCTACCGCCTGCGGCTGGCGCATCCAGGCGAAATGATCGGCGGCCACGCCCAGCTCCGCGGCATCCAGTTCCAGCCCGCAGGCGGTGGTCGACGGCATCCTGGCCACCAGGCCTTCCAGTGAACTGGCCGGCGCCATCCAGTCGCGCGCCATCACCACCGCATCCACCGGCAACTGCAAGGCGGCCATGGCGGCGTCCAGATCAATATCCAGGCCGGCGGCGCGGTAGCGGCCGGACTGGCCCACGCGCGACCAGTCGGTGATCAGCCCGCGCGCTTCGTTGCCAGCAAAGCCGACCCGGCGCCCGGGCAGATACCCGGTGAGGCGCGACAGCCAGCGCAGGCCGGCATAAATCGCCGGCAGCAAAAGGCGTTGGGGATGGGCAAAGCTGCGCCAGTGCGGCGTGCCGGCAGCCACCAGCCACAGGCGGTCATAGACCTCGCCACCGTGGCCGGCGGCGGCGAGCGCGGCATGGCAGCAGGCCAGTTGCCCGCCCAGGCTGTGGCCACCGACGATGGTGGTGGTTGGTGCCGCGTCGCCCAGGCTTGAACGCAGGAGCCGGGCACTGGCCGGCAGATCCTGTTCCAGCAGTTCCCGGTAGCCCCAGTTGCTGCGCCGGCCGGCACGCAGGCTGCTGCTGCCCAGGCCGCGCCATTCATGGATGAAGCTGGCGACCCCGCCGGCGGCCAGCGCCTGCGCCAGCGGCAGGTAATGGCGCGCGGCAACCCCCAATGCCGGCAGCCACAACAGCGCCGCACGGGCCTGGGCCGGCTGCACGCCGAGCACTTGCCAGCGATGGCCGTCGCTGGCGCGCAGCGGCAGGATCTGCACATCGGCGGTCATTGCGCGGCCGCCAACCAGTCTTCGACCGCGGCCGGATCAAAAGGCCAATCCAGTTCGCGCCCGGCAGCGTCGATCAGCAGCGGGATGCGGATGCCGTAGCGCTCTTCCAGCGCCGGGTCGCGTTCGATGTCCACGCGCTGGAACTGGTCGATGCCGGCCTGGGCCAGCACCCATTCGGCTTCCAGGCACAACAGGCAGACGGGTCGTTGCAGCAAGCGCAGCGGCGCGGCCGGTTCGGGTCGGACAGATTGGGGCATGGCGGCAGAATGATCGACGGGATGCCGACCTTAACCCGGCGCCGGGCGGAAGGCAGCAACGGCGATGCCGTCAGTGGCTGGTGTATTGCAGCGGGCAGGCGCCAGGTCGCCGGGGCCGCACGCGGGCGCGGCGCCGGGTTGGCTGATCTGCTTGGCCGATCTGCCTGGGCGTCAAAGGCCGCGCGGCGCAATTGCCCTGGACCGCGCAACCTTTCCGGAAAAAACTTCCTCCAGGGCTCCCCGCCCTGGAGGAAGTCAACATGGCCGGCTCCGCTACGGATGGACCGCCCACTCTCCTCCTTCCTGTTATGGATAGCGGCAAAAGAGTGTCGATCCCATCACGGAATTTTCATCGGACCGAAAAATAGCTGGCACGGGCTTGTTGGCGCGGTGGTGGCGGTGCCGGGAAACGGCGCCGCCACGGCGGCGGCTGCTGGGTTGGGTCAGCCGCAGCGAAACAGCGGCCGGTCGCGCTGGTCGGCGTAGTGGTGGCTGCGGGCGTAGCCGCTGCTCTTGCCGTAGCCGGTGCCAGGCTGGCGTTGCCGGCGCTCGCCATCGCGGTAGCCGGAAGGTTCGGGCGCCGCGACCCGGTCCACGGGCATCGGCGGGCTGAGGGGAAGGTGATTGCTGTGCTGGAAGGTCATGGCAGGCTCGCGGTGGATGGTTTGGGGACTGCGATGCCTACGTTACGCGGGCGCCGCGCATCGGCCGCGGGCCGGAAGTCATTGCCGCAGAGCGGTTGCTGGAATCGGTTCAGCGGGCAGCAGGTTTGCCCTCGCCGTCGCTCGGTCCGTCAGGCCGGGTGACTGCGTCTTGGCGCAAGCGACGCCGGCCTGCGGCGGGCCTGATGCGGGTCAGATGCGGGTCAGATGCGGGTCAGATGCGGGTCAGATGCGGGTCAGATGCGGATCGACCGCTGCCCACCGACGGATCGGCAGACCTACGGTCTTTTGCGTCGGCGACTCAGCGCACCAGCACAGCCGCACCCGCGTCGACCTGGTCGGCAGCCAGCCAGCCGCGCTCGGCAAGCGCCTCGACCAGGGCGCGGGTCAGCGCCGGCCGGTCGGCAGCGTCGACATGGGAATGGTCGGGCAAGGGCAGGGCACGCAGCGCCGGCACGTCCAGGTAATGCAGGGCATGGATGCCCGGCCGGGCGGCGAAGGCATCCCAGTAATCGGGCCGCGGCATGTAGCGGGTTTCCAGCTCGGTGAGCCGGCCGGCCACCGGCAGGTTGACGAACACCACGCGCCCGCCACGCGCCTGGATCGTCGCCACCCAGGCTTCCACCGGGGCCAGATCGGCCAGCCATTGCGCCGGCGATGGCGCCGGGAAGGCGACCAGCTTGTCGGCGGCGCCGGCATCGAAGTGGGCGGCCAGGCCGGCGGCGTCGGTGCGCTGGAAATGCAGGGCGCCGGTGCGGTCGCGCTGGTGCTCGACGTAGCCGGGCCGATGGCCGTCATGCTGGCCGGTCGCCAGCCGTTTCAGCGTCGGCCACAGGCCCAGGTCCGGCCGCGCCAGCACGCTGGTTTCCTGCCACGGCGTGAGCAGGCGACGGTGCAGTTTCCAGGCCCGGGTCCAGTCGCGCTGCCAGTAATCCAGCCAGGGTTGCTGCATGTGCCAATAGCGCGGCAGCAGGCCATGGCTGTCGACATCGCAGATCACCAGGCCGGCGAAATCCTCGTCTTCGGCCAGGTCGCGCAGGGCGGCGAGCGGGTGATGGCCGTTGATCGCCAGCATCACCGGTCGCTGCGTTGGTGCCTGCTCGCGCCAGGTGGGCAAGTCGATGCCGTAGACCGAACGCGAGGCACCCAGGAACACCGCCGGCCAGGAGTCCCCCGGCTTGCTGGCTCGATCGCGCTGCAGGGCCCACAACTGGCGCGAATCGGTCACTTCCGGCGCGAAACCCCGGTCGCGCCAGCCGGCTTCCCAGGCCGCCAGCAGCATTGCTGCCAACACGAGGGCCAGCAGCCAGGCAATCGCCAGACGCCGGCCTGCGGGCCCGGCCGTGGCGCCGTCGATGCGCTCCAGGTCGCCGTCCGCGTCTGGCCGCGAGCCGTGGCGCGGCTCAGAACTGGAAATAGATGAAGGCATGGGTTTCCCCCGGCGACAGGACGGTGGCGCTCAGCAGGGCGGCCAGCAGCAGGGCCAGCGCCGGTACCGGCAGGCGCATCGCCACGGCTTCGAAACTGGTCCGGCGGCTGAGCCAGTGCACCAGCACCAGCGCCGCGAAACCGCCGATGGCGAACTGCTGGTCGATGTTCGCTGCCGTTCCCGACGAAACCAATAACTGGCCGGCGTAGGCAATGGCATGGCCCAGATCCGGCGCCCGGAATGGAATCCAGGCCAGCACCACCAGCAGCAGCGTGAACAGCCCGTAGCCGATCGCCGGCAATGCCGTCAGGGCTTCCGGCCGGAAGCCGGCGCGGTCGCGGGCCAGGCGCTCGCCGGCTAGGTACAGCCCGTGCAGGCCGCCCCAGGCAATGAACTGCCAGGCCGCGCCATGCCACAGCCCGCCCAGCAACATGGTCAACATCAGGTTGCGCCAGGTGCGCCAGTGGCCGCGCCGGTTGCCGCCCAGGCCGATGTACAAGTAATCGCGCAACCACGAGGACAGCGTGATGTGCCAGCGGCGCCAGAAATCGCTGAAGCCCAGCGCTGCATAGGGCTGGCGGAAATTCACCGGCAGCACGAAGCCCAGGCAGCGCGCGGCACCGATCGCGCAGCAGGAATAGCCGGCGAAATCGCAGAAGATCTGCCCGGAAAACGCCAGCACGCCGGCCCAGGCCGCAATCGCACCGTCGGGCAGGGCATCGACCGCGAAGGCAGCATTGGCCACCGGCGCGAACAGGCCATCGGCCAGCACCACCTTCAGGAACAGGCCCCACAGCAACAACGTCAGGCCCGGCCCGATGCCCGCCCATGACGGTCCGCGCGGCACCTGCAACTGCCGCTCGAACTGCGAATAACGCACGATCGGCCCGGCCACCAGTTGCGGGAAGAAGGCCACGAACAGACAGAAATCGCGCAGCGATGGCGTCGGTTGCACCTGCCGCCGATAGACATCGATGGTGTAGGACAGCGACTGGAAGGTATAGAAGGAAATCCCCACCGGCAGCACCAGGCTCCAGCCCGGCGCCGTCAGCTCGATGCCTGCGCCCTGCAGCAGCCAGGCCAGGTTCTCGTGCAGGAAGCCGCCATACTTGAACAGCGCCAGCACGCCCAGGTTGGTCGCCAGGCTCAGCGCCAGCCAGCCCTTGCGCGCCCGCGGCGCAGCCTCCGCCGCGATGCGCCGCGCCAGCCACCAGTCCAGCACGCTGCTGCCGGCCAGCAACAGCACGAACGCCGGGCTCCACGCGGCATAGAACACATAGCTGGCCGCGAGCAGGAAGTTCTTGCGCAGCCCCCAGCCACGCGCCAGGCCCGCCCCGGCCAGCACGCAGGCGAAAAACAGCAGGAAGGACAGCGAATCGAACTGCATGATGGCGGCGCAGGAAGCGGGGCGGGAGTATCGCACCCGCCCCTGCCTGCGGCCAGCCGGCAGCGGCCGGCAGGCCGGTGTCGGTGCTGCCGAAAAAAATATTGATTGAAGATATTGGCACCCCTATAGTCCGGCCGTCCGGGGCCAATCTGGAAGGTCTCCAGGCAGGATCTATAGCCACCAACCTCAAGGGGTCACCATGAAACGTCAACGAGATTTCCGACGCAGCCGACTGCTCGCCTGCGCCGCCGCCGGCCTGCTGGCGGGCACTGCCTTTGCCTACGATGCGCAACCGCTGGGTGGCACGATCACGCCGCAGACCCTGGCCGAGAGCCTGCTCACTGCCGGCAGCGGCATCGTGATCAACAGCGTCGATTACCAGGGTGCCGACATCGCCAGCGGCCTGTTCACCGGCGGCCAGGCGATCTTCGGCATCGCCAGCGGCATCGTGCTCACCTCCGGCAACGCCCAGACCTTCGGCTCGACCGCAAACGGGCAGCCAGGTGCGCCCCTGCTCAAGCCGCTGACCACCGGCACGACCAACGACGCCTCCGTGCTGACAATCCGGTTCACGCCCAGCGGCGACCAGATCCAGTTCTCCTATGTGTTCGGGTCCAGCGAGTACCCGCAGTACGTTGATTCGGAATTCAACGACGTCTTCGGATTCATCGTCAATGGCGAAAACCGGGCCCTGATTCCGGGCACCAGCACGCCCGTGGCCATCAACAACATCAACTGCGGCGACGCCGGTGGCGCCGGCAGCCGCCCACACTGCGCTCTGTTCGTTGACAACCGCGCCGGCAACCAGGGCATGAACGCCGACGCGCTGGGTGGTTGGACCCAGGTCTTCAATCTCACCGCGCAAGTCAATCCCGGTGTCGAGAACGAACTGATCCTGGCAATCGCCGATGTCGTGGACAATATCCTGGACTCGGCAGTGCTGATCGCCGGCGGCACCCTGGGTGTGTGCGGCGGCCCAGGCCAGCCACCGTGCGGCGGCGGTCCGACACCGCCCCTGCCCGAATACCAGCCCGTCCCCTTCATGACCCCGGCGCCACTGGCGCTGCTGGTGCTGATGATGGGCGGCGTGGCGGCACGGGCCCTGCGCCGCCAGCCCCGCCGCTGAGCCATCGGCTCATTGACCCGCTGCTCTCCCAGGCAGCGCAACGGAGCATCGATCCGCCACGCGGATCGGTGCTTCGGTTCATTGCGCTGATGCAGGGTTGTCCAGCGGGTTACGGATGCCGGCGGGAAGAAGCAGTCGGCACTGCGCGTGGTCGGCTCGTCGGCAAGCCATCCCGGTCTGTTCGGCGGCTGCCGAAGATCAACGGGTCTCGGGCCGGCAACATCCAGCGGATCGACCGCCCTCAGGCGCCCGCCTGTCCAGCTCCGATCTACCGCATCGATTGGTAGCGATTGCTTCATTCGCAGCGGAGCTTGCGGCTCAACGGTCGACAGGATTGCACCCGCTCGATGCGACGGCGAACGCCGTCCGAGTACGGTGACGTTGCCCGACGCCAGTCAGTGGAGCCTGAACCTGGGCGCCTTCTCCAGTGCCGCCATCGACTATCCGGCCACGCCGCCGCCCGGGGAGATCATGCGGACCTGCTTCCTGCTGCCGACTGCCTTCGGTCCCCATATACATACCGGCTCGATCACCCACCCTTCCGGAGCGACCGGTCAGTTCACCGTGCAAATGACCGAACACGGTCGCAGCCATGTCCCCGTGAGCTGTTCCAACGTCACCCGTCGCCACAACGACCCCAACGACGATGTCAATCTGTACCCGATCAATTGGCACGCCTGGTCCCTGAAGACCAAGCTGGTCACCGGCCCTGGCCTGTCACCCATGCAGTGGAACTACACCTACCAACCCAGCATAAGTGTCCACTTCTTTCCTGGCTCCACCATCCAGTATCCCGATTGCCCGCCGCTGACCGATTGCAGCGTGCCGCCCTGCCAGTCCGAGGCCTGTGCGGGCAGCACCCGGACCACGGTCAATGGCCCCGATGGCGAGTGGCTGCGCTACCACTATGGCAACACTTATCGCTACAACGAGGGCAAGCTGCTCAAGGTGGAAAGCGGAGCCGGCGAAACCAATATCCTGCGCACGGTCAATCACGGCTACGACCTGAGCCAGGTGGCCCAGGCCTATCCGGCGCGTTACGGCACCAGCCCACGCGACCTGGGTGACGGCTTCACCGCCGAGTACCATCGCCCCCAGACCACACGTCAGACGACCCAGCAGTGGGTGGTTTTCACCCATCAGGTCGACGCCTTCAACCAGTATGCCCAGCCCACGCAGATAACCCGTTCAAACACCATGGGCTTCAGCAAGTCCGAGCAATTCGGCTACTGGAACAGCCTGCCACTGTGGGTATTGGGCCAGACCCAGAACGTCTACGACGTCAGCAGCGGCCTGTGGCCTTTGGCGCGCCTGTTCGACAATGCCACCGCCTTGCCCTCGCAGACCTACGAGTACGGCAAGCTCGTCGAACGCCGCAGCTATCACACCAGCGGTACCCAAAAAGGCCTTCCCTACGAAATCTACGACGGTGGCAACGTCAAGCGCACGCGCCTGAGCAATTACCATCGTGGCGTCCCCCGGCTGGTGACCTTCCACGACAACACCACGCAATCGGCGGTGGTCAATAGCCGCGGTGAGATCAGCTCGGTCAGCAACGAACTGGGCCATACCACCCACTACCAGTACGACGCCATGGGCCGGCTGAGCCAGATCACCTACCCGACTGGCGATTTGACCGCCTGGGCGCCCACCACCCTGAATTTCACCCGCGTGGCCAGCACCGAGTACGGCTTGCCTGCCGGCCATTGGCGGTTGACTGAAGCCACGGGCGCCTACCGCAAGATTACCTATTTCGATGGCCTGTGGCGGCCGGTGCTCAGCCGCGAGTTCGACAATGCCAACGAAGCGGCCACCCGGCGCATGGTGCAGCGCAAATTCAACCATCGCGGCCAGGAAACCTTCGTCTCCTACCCGCAGGCAAGCATCAGCTCATATACGGCCCTGGTGAACGGCGTCGCCACCACCTATGACACCCTGGGCCGGGAAGTCCTGCGCAGTGCCAACTCGGAACTGGGTCTGCTCAACACCCAGACCTCCTACCTGCTCGCATTCCGGACCCAGGTGAAGGATCCGAACGGTAACTTCACCACGGTCAGCTACCAGGCCTACGATGAGCCCAGCACTGACTGGCCACGCCTGGTGCAGCATCCGCTGGGCATCACCACCACCATCAACCGCGACTCCTGGGGCAAGCCCACCAGCATCACCCGGAGCGGTTCCTGGACCGGCGGCCACCAAAGCTTCACGCGCACCTACGTCTATGACGCCCACCAACGCCTGTGCAAGCTCATCGACCCCGAGTCCGGCGCCACGGTGCAAGGCTGGAACACCAGCAACCAGATCGCCTGGACGGCGCGCGGCCAATCCCTGACCAGCCCCAGCGACTGCCAACAAGCCAGCGTCCCAACGGCCCAGCGCTCCACGCACAGCTACGATGCCCGCAACCGCCTGACCTTCATCGACCATCCCATCGGCACCTCGGATGTCAGCTACGGCTACTTCGCAGACGGCGCCCTGCAAACCGCGGCCACGGCCACCTCCACCTGGAGCTACAGCTATGACAAACGTGGCCTGCTGCGCAACGAAACCCTGGCCACCAACGGCCTGAGCCTGCCGGTGAACTACAGCTACACCACCGTCGGCCATCGCGCTTCGGTGCAGTATCCCGATGGTGCGACCGTCAATTGGCTGCCCAACGCCCTGGGCCAGGCCAGCCGGGCCGGCAACTTCGCCACCAACGCCAGCTACCACCGCAATGGCGTCCTGGCCGGCTTCACCTACGGCGATGGCCATGTCTACAGCCTGGCGCTCAATACCCGGCAACTGCCCTTGCGGCGCAGCGAGCTACGCAACGGCGTACAGTTGCTCAACTACGCCTACACCTACGATGGCAACGGCAACGTGCTCACCCTGCTCGACCAGCGCCCCGGCGGCAACGAAACCCGCACCCTGGGCTATGACGCCCTCAACCGCATGATCCAGGCCGATGCCCCCGGCCTGCTGGGCTTTGAGACCTACCGCTACGACGCCCTGGACAACCTGCGCAAGGCCGAGTTCGTCGGCGCCACCCGTGCCGACCTGCACATCACCTACGGCATCAACGCCAGCAACAACCGGCTGAGCAGCATCGAACTGGCCCAGGGCGGCACGCCGTACCAGCACAACTACAGCCACGATGCCCGCGGCAACCACACCACCGGCACCACCGGCATCCAGGCCTACACCCGCAGCTTCAACGCCCTGAACCAGATGACGGCGGTATTCCTGCCCGGCCAGACCGACTACTACTGGTACGACGCCCACGGCCGGCGCACCACCGTGCAGCGCAACCACCAGGTCACCACCCAGCTCTACAGCCGCGAAGGGCAACTGCTGTACGAGCGCAGCCCGGCCGGCGTCGGCACACGCCATGTCTACCTGGGCGGGCGCCTGGTGGCCAGCACCACCGGCAGTACCACCACCTGGCAGCACACCGACCACCTGGGCAGCCCGGTGCGGCGCACCAACGCGGCCGGCACGCAGACCGGAATCACCATCTTCGCGCCCTACGGCAGCCTCGTCGCCGGCACGGTATCCCAAGGCCCCGGCTTCACCGGCCACGTCAACGACACCGGCTCGGGCCTGGTGTACATGCAACAACGCCACTACGACCCGATCGCCATGCGCTTCGTCAGCGTCGATCCGGTGCATGTGGATAGCGGCAGTGGAGGGAACTTCAATCGGTATTGGTATGCGAATAATAATCCAGTAACTTTAATTGATCCCGACGGGATGATGGCATGCAGTGGCGATGACTTCTTCAAGTGCCAAGATCAAATCCAGGAAATCGAACGACAAAGTAAATTTCCTTTAGAAAAAGGCAGCAGTCAATCGCATAACGCTAGTAGTGAATGCGCGGAATGCGATGAGGTCATGGCGACTCGACGAAATATTATTCAGGGATGGGGTGATACACTGGGTGACGCTGGAATATTTGCTGCCAAAGAAGGTGCAATGCTTGCCGGTGGAGGAATATTTGGTCGACTTATAGGAAGAGTTGGCGGACTGCTTAGCTTCGGCAGGAAGTCTGATAGAGCTGTTCCAATGGGGGCTGGTCGTAGCCCAATGCATGTACCTGGGCCACAGAATGTACCAACCACAATCGCAGGCCGTCGATATACAGGCCATGCGCTTGATCAAATGCAAGGCCGGGGCATAATGCCGTCCGTAGTAGAAGATACCATCCAAAGGGGGGTGCAGACTTCTGGTCGTGATGGCGCAAGAATCTACTCAACAGAACAGCTCCGTGTAATCATCAATCCCAATGGAAGCATAAAAACGGTATTCCGGCAGTGATTAATATTTCAATTAAGGGTGATGGTGGTTTGGTCGCTATCGACGTTCTTGGCTATGAGAGCCCAAACGCAATTAATGATTCTGATGCGAACTGGCTTGCCAGCAGAGTTGTAGTCGCAGTAGGGCCATTTTGTGCCAAACTCGACGCAGTGCTAACGACGCATGATTTTATTCACTTTGAGCGCGATCTGGCCTCGATGCTACGAACTCTAACCGGTAAGGCAGAATTTCAAACCGATGAGGAGTCTCTGCGCTTTGCAATTCATATGGGGCCGCTGGGCGTGGCTATGGTCAATGGCATCGTACGGTCTATCAGTGAAACGCGAGCGAGCATGGAGTTCTCGTTTCCAACTGACCAGACATATCTGGACAGGGCGAGGTACAGTCTGAGTGATATAACGAAATGCTTTCCTGTGCGAAGTCATGACGTTTAATGCCTCAGCTGATTAGCCCCAATCCTCAGCCACGAAAGTTGGCTCCGTCGCGATCCGTGTGGAAACGCCCTGATCATGCCGCTGTCGCAGTCAGCCATGGATTGCGTGGCAAGTGCTTGAGCTTGGCGCACAGCAGGCAGGCAATTGCGATGAGGTTGTCGTGGGTGGCGTAGCCCGTCGCGCGCGCCTTGGCGGCCTGGATCTCCCAAAGAACGGGGTCACAAAAGAACGGGGCCAGGTTCTTCCCTATGTAGCCCGCAGCGAGTGAACCTGACCCCGTTCGCCACAATATTCTCACCTGATTAGCCCCTGACCTTCAGCCGGATGGTCGCCAAGCATGCAAGGTGCGCAGCGATTCTCTGGTCAAACGGCGGTTCACATTTCAAAAGAACGGGGTCAGGTTCACTTCCCCCCCCCCTCTGCGATAGTTGTCCACGTCTTCATGCTGCAAACGGCGGCCACGGCCACCTCCACCTGGAGCTACAGCTATGACAAACGTGGCCTGCTGCGCAACGAAACCCTGGCCACCAACGGCCTGAGCCTGCCGGTGAACTACAGCTACACCACCGCCGGCCACCGCGCCTCGGTGCAGTATCCCGATGGCGCGACGGTCAATCGGCTGCCCAACGCCCTGGGCCAGGCCAGCCGAGCCGGCAACTTTGCCACCAACGCCAGCTACCACCGCAATGGCGCCCTGGCCGGCTTCACCTACGGCGATGGCCATGTCTACAGCCTGGCGCTCAATACCCGGCAACTGCCCTTGCAGCGCAGCGAGCTACGCAACGGCGTAAAGTTGCTCAACTACGCCTACACCTACGATGGCAACGGCAACGTTCTCTCCGTGCTCGACGACCGCCCCGGCGGCAACGAAACCCGCACCCTGGGCTATGACGCCCTCAACCGCATGACCCAGGCCGACGCGCCCGGTCTGCTGGGCTTTGAGACCTACCGCTACGACGCCCTGGACAACCTGCGCAAGGCCGAGTTCGTCGGCGCCAGCCGGGCCGACCTGCACATCACCTACGGCATCAACGCCAGCAACAACCGGCTGAGCAGCATCGAACTGGCCCAGACCGGTACGCCGCACCAGCACAGCTACAGCCACGATGCCCGCGGCAACCACACCAGCGGCACCACCAGCATCCAGGCCTATACCCGCAGCTTCAACGCCCTCAACCAGATGACCGCGGTGTTCCTGCCCGGCCAGACCGACTATTACTGGTATGACGCCCACGGCCGGCGCACCACCGTGCAGCGCAACAACCAGGTCACCACCCAGCTCTACAGCCGCGAGGGGCAACTGCTGTACGAGCGCAGCCCGGCCGGCGTCGGCACACGCCATGTCTACCTGGGCGGGCGCCTGGTGGCCAGCACCACCGGCAGTACCACCACCTGGCAGCACACCGACCACCTGGGCAGCCCGGTGCGGCGCACCAACACCGCCGGCACCCAGACGGGCATGACCATCTACGCCCCCTACGGCAGCCTGGTCGCCGGCACGGTGTCCCAGGGCCCCGGCTTCACCGGCCACGTCAACGACACCGGCTCGGGCCTGGTGTACATGCAGCAACGCCACTACGACCCGATCGCCATGCGCTTCGTCAGCGTGGATCCGGTGCATGTGGATACCTGTAGGGTCCCGGCCGAATGCATCCATTTACAATAAGCCCGACCACCCCATCGGCACCTCGGATGTCAGTTACGGCTACTTCGCCGATGGCTCGCTGCAAACGGCGGCCACGGCCACCTCCACCTGGACCTGCACTGATGATTCTGCAACTGCTTCCCTACCTCGTCCTTGGCGCTGCGGCTGGCTGGCTGGCGGGGTTGCTGGGCATTGGCGGCGGGCTGGTGGTGGTGGCGGCGCTGGTGTGGCTGTTGCCGTTGCAGGGCGTGCCGGCGGCGGCGTTGATGCAGGTGGCGCTGGCGACGGCGCTGGCGAGCATTGTGTTCACGGCGATTTCCTCGACCCGGGCGCACTGGCGGCGGGGTGCGGTGCGTTGGCCGCTGGTGGCCTGGCTGGCGCCGGGTCTGATACTGGGCAGTGGCGTCGGGGCGGTGTTGGCGACGTGGCTGCCCAGCCGTCTGCTGGCGGTGTTCGTGGCCGGCTATTGCCTGCTCAGTGCCTGGCAGTTGGCCTGGGGGCGGACGAGGGCGGCGACCGAGAGTGCCGCCATGGTCGGCCGAGGGCTGCTGGCGGTGGCCGGGCTGGTGATCGGCGTGGTGTCGGCGATCGTCGGCATTGGCGGTGGTTCGATGACGGTGCCGCTGCTGGTCTGGCGCGGGGTCGCGCCGGTGAATGCGGTGGCCACGTCGGCGGCCTGTGGTCTGCTCATTGCTCTGGCGTCGGCGGTGGTCTATGGCCTGTCGCCGAGGGCGCAATCGATGGCGTTGCCCGAGTTCATGCTCGGCTATGTGTTCTGGCCGGGGGCGCTGGCGATTGCTGCGACCAGCGTGCTGACGGCGCCGTACGGCGCGGCCATGGCGCACCGGCTGTCGCCGATCCGCCTGCGCCGGATTTTTGCCGGCTTCCTGTTGTTGATCGCGATGATGATGTCGCTGGCAGCGGTACGCGGCGGTTGAGCCGGACGTTTATTGGCCGCAAAGGCGCTTCTGGCCGCGTGCCACCGGCAGCGGAGCCGGCTTCGTCAGTCGCCGGCTGTGATCTTCGGCGCGCAGAACCGGCACTCGACCGGCAGGCGCGCGGTGAGGCTGATCGGCAGGTGGTCGGAGAGGCCGAACACGGGTGCTTCGCAGTGCATGGAGCGTAGCGAGCGCGAGAGCAGGATGTGGTCGATGTCGCGCACCGGTGCCCAGCTCGGGAAGGTCGCCGGCGGTGATTGCGGCGGCGCCAGGTGGCTGGACTGGTACAGGTGCAGCATCTCGGGTGCGTTGGCCGGGCAGTTGAAGTCGCCCATGACTACGACATGGCGATGGCCTTCGATGATGGTCTGCAGAAAATCGATCTGGCGCTGGCGCGCGCGTGGCCCCAGCGACAGGTGCACGACCACCACCAGCAATGCATCGGGGCCGTCGCCGAAACGGGCCCAGAGCGCGCCGCGGCCGGGCAGGGTGCCGGGCAGGGCGTAGTCGCGCACTTCGCTGGGCTGGTGGCGCATCAGCAGGGCGTTGCAGGTGTGGGCGAGGTTGCCGATGCGGCGATTGGTCTGGACACTGAACCAGCCGAAGTCCGATTCCTCGGCCAGGTATTCGACCTGGTTGACGAAGCCCGAGCGCAGGCTGCCGGCATCGGCTTCCTGCAGGGCGACGATGTCGTAGCCGGCCAGCAGGTTGGCCAGTTTCTTCAGGTTGCGCTTGCGTGCGCCGTGCGGCAGCACATGCCGCCACGGCCGGGTAACGTACTGGTGGTAGCGGTCGAAATGGGCGCCGGCCTGGATGTTGAAGCTGATCAGGCGCAGATCCGGAGCGGTCTCAGCCGCCCCGGATGGCGTTTCGGCGCGCACGTGCGCGGGTGCTGCGGTCACGTGCTGGCTGGATCGATGATCAAGGCGTGGCGGCTGCCGCTTCCTGGGCAACCAGATGATCGACCACGGCGAGCATGCCCTGGAAACCGCCAACCGACGGCACCCGGTACTTGCCGTTGACGATGATCACCGGCGTGCCATCAACGCCGTAACGCTGCGCCTGCTCGCGGGCGCGGGCGATCTTGGTCGTGGTCGAGGACGACTTGGCCGCCTGCAGGAAGCGGTCGCGATCGATGCCCTGGCTGCCGGCGAAGTCGGCGATGGCCTCGATCGTGGTCAGGCGCTGGCGCTGCTCATGCAGGGCCTGGAACAGCGGCCGGTGAAGCTGGTCGAGCACGCCCAGGGCCTGGGCGGCGAAGTAGGCGCGGCCGAACGGTTCCCAGGCCGGGCTGAAGATCGCCGGCAAGCCGCGGAACTGGACATGCTCGGGCATATCGGCCTTCCAGGCGGCGACATGCGGCTCGAAGTTGGCGCAGTGCACGCAGGCATAGGAGAACACTTCCACCACCTCGATCTTGCCGTCGGCAACTTCGGTCGGCTGCGCCGGCTCGATGGTGTAGTAGTGGCGACCCTCGGTGTACAGGGCCTGGGCCTGGGCGGCCAGCGGCAATACGGCGAAGAGGGCGGCAAGGGTGAGGGAACGCAGGTTCATGTAGGGCTCCAGGGCAAACGGATACCCGGCCGGGCCGGGTCGAACTGACACTGACCGGAAGCTGCCGGTCAGGTTCCCGGATCGTTGGAATCGTCGCTGTCCGGTTCGGCTGCGGTTGTGTCTTCGTCCGGCTGCGCCGTGTCGGCTTCATCGGCTTCATCGGCCGGCTCGGCATCGATTTCTGGAGCAGCGTCGGCGCCCGCGTCGGCGGCGTCTTCGGCGTCCATGTCCGGCACCGGGGCGTCGGCCGGATCCAGTGCCTGCGTGGCCGGCACCAGCGCTGATTCATTGCGCGCTGCCGCCAGTTCCGCCTGGGCGGCCGGGTCGGCGCGATGCAGGCCTTCCATGTAGGTGGCCAGGGCATCGATCTGGACCGGCTGCAGGCGCTGGGCGATGGTCACCATGATGGTGCTGGGATCGTTGTCGTTGCCGTAGTGCTGGCCGGAGTGGAAGAAGTTCAGGCGCGCGGCGTTGTAGACCGCATGCTGGCCGGCCACGGCCGGATAGCCGGCGCCGGGAATGCCGCGTCCGCTCGGGCCGTGGCAGGCCTGGCAGGCGGGCACGCCGGCAGCGGGCACGCCACCGCGGTAGATGGCTTGGCCAAGATTGGCGTAGGTGTCGTCCACGCCTGCGATGCCTTGGATCGGGCTGTCGTCGGCAACGCCCGGCGTGGTCGTCAGTGTGGCGAAGTGTGCGGAGATGTCGGCGATATCCTGGTCGCTCAAGCCGACCACGAACGGCTCCATGAGCGCGTTGACGCGTCCGCCATCGCGGAACATGACCGTCTGCCGGTAGACATAGTCGGCGCTTTGTCCGCCCAGGCTGGGCCATTCCGGCGCCGGGGAATTGCCATCCATGCCGTGGCAGCCCGAGCAGGGAATCGCCTTGTTGGCGCCAACCTGGGCATCGCCCACCGGGGCATCCATTGCCTGTACGCCGCCGGCGACGATCATCGCCAACCACACAAACAGCCGCTTGCTCATCACTGTGCTCACTCCACCAGTACCGACACGGAAGGCGGATTTTAACCCGAATATCGCGGCAGGGAACGCCCGTTCCGGCGCGGCCATGCCCAGGCAGCGATCAGGCCCTGCGCAGACAACGACCAGACAACGGCCGGGCAACGATGAAAACGGCCGTTCGCCGCGGCCGCTGTGCCCTTATCATGGCGCCATGAGCAACCCTTTCACGCGTGCACGCTTCCGCCTCAGCGGCGAAAACCTCAGCCACCTGCCTGCCGACAGCGGCCGGGAGCTGGCCTTCGCCGGGCGCTCCAATGCCGGCAAATCCAGCGCCATCAACACCCTGACCGGCATCGGTGGCCTGGCCCGGACCTCGCGCACGCCCGGCCGCACCCAGCACCTGGTGGTGTTCGACCTGGACGAGGACCACCGCCTGGTCGACCTGCCCGGTTACGGCTACGCCAAGGTGCCGCGCGCGATGCGCGAGCACTGGGGGCGGGAACTGGGACGTTACCTGAACGAGCGTGCCAGCCTGGCCGGCCTGGTGGTGATCATGGACAGCCGGCATCCGCTCAAGGACAACGACTGGCTGCTGCTGGAAGCCTGCGCTAGCCGCGGCCTGCCGGCCCTGGCGCTGTTGACCAAGGCCGACAAGCTCAACCGCAGCGACCAGCAGCGGGCACTGCAGCAGGTGCGCAAGGAACTGGCCGCAGCCGGCGCCGGCGATACCGCCGTGCGCCTGTTCTCATCGAGCAAACCGGAGCGGCTGGATCGTTTGCGTGGCGAACTGGCCGACTGGCTCTGGCGCCAGGTGCCGCCGCCGGCCTCAGTCGCTACCACCGCCACCGCCGCTACCCCGGGCGCCGCCGAATCCGGATAGCGTCGCCGGCCGCCGCGCCGTTGCCGCCGCATCAGTATCCGTAATTGATCAGCACATGCAGCGGCAGCTGCGCCGGCCAGCGCTGGCGGCCGCCCAGCGCGCCGATCTCGATCAGCAGGCTGGCGCCGAGCAGTTCGCAGCCGGTTTCGGCCAGCAGTTGCCGGGCGGCATCGAGGGTGCCGCCGGTGGCGAGCACATCATCGACCAGCACGACGCGCTGGCCGGGGCCGACGGCGTCGGCGTGGATTTCCAGCCGGTCGTGGCCGTATTCCAGCGCGTAGTCGATGGCCAGGGTTTGCGCCGGCAGCTTGCCCGGCTTGCGGATCGGCACGAAGCCGATGCCCAGCTCCCGGGCCAGGGCGGCACCAAGGATGAAGCCGCGCGATTCGATGCCGGCGATGGCATCCGGGCGTGGTCCCTGCCGCCAGGGATCGGCCAGGCGGGCGATGGTCATCGCCAGGCCATCGGCATCGGCGAGCAGCGGCGTGATGTCCCGGAACATGACGCCCGGAACGGGGAAGTCCGGTACGTCGCGGATCAATTGTTTCAGGCGTTGCATCGGTGCTGGCCCTCGCGGTGCTTGCTTGCGCGGCGCTGGCCCGGGTGGCGACCGTGCCGCCGGCCACCCTGGCACGCCGCGGCTGCCCGGCAGCGCGCCGCGCTCATTGAGGATCACCCTCTTCGCCATGCGGCAATGGCGTGCGCCGGTGCGCCAGGCGGATGGTGCCGATGAAGATGCCGCCCAGGGCCAGCGCAAGTCCCAGCCACTCAAGGGCACTGGTCTGGCGCTGGAACAGCAGTACATCCAGGACAAACGCCAGCGCCGGCTGCAGCAGCAACAGCAGGCCGACGGTGGAGGCCGGCAGGCGCGGCATGGCGCGGGTGATCAGGACCCAGCCCAGACACTGGCCGACGATGCCCAGGCTGACCAGCGCCAGCAGCGAACGATTGTCGGGAATCGCCAGCGGCGCCTGCTCGATCAGGGCGGCCAGGCCCAGGAAGGCGGCACACAGCAGCGAATTGATCGCCAGCAATTGCGCCGCCGGGATGGCGCTGGCGCCGCGTTGCTGGGCGTGGCGGAAACTGAGCAGATAGACGGCATAGGCCAGGCCGCTGAGGATGCCCAGGATGATGCCGGTGCGGTAGGCCGGGGCGAACATGGCCCAGTCCATGCCGACCAGCAGCCAGGTGCCCAGGAAGGCCAGCAGCAGGCCGGCCAGGAAGCGGGGCCCGAGCCGTTCGCGGTAGAGGATGAAGCCGGCCAGGGCCATGAAGAACACCTGGAAATTGCTCAGCAGCGTGGCCAGGCCCGGCCCGGTGGTCAGGATGCTGCGGTGCCACAGCGCCAGGTCAATCGCCATCGCCGCCGCCGGCAACAGCATCCACCACCAGATCGCCGGCGTTGTCGGCCGCCATTGCCGCAGCAGCACCAGTGCCAGCACCAGGATTCCGCCGCCGAAGGCCATGCGCCAGAACCCGGACACCGTGGGCGGGACATCGGCGTAGCGCACCAGGATGCCGGTGGTGCTGATCAGGCTGGCACCCAGCGCCAGCATGACCAGCGCGGCGCGATCGCTGCGTTCAGCGCTCATGGCCGGCGGTGCGAAGTCGAAGGGACAGCCGTCGACTGCGAGCGTTGCGCCCGCATCCGCCCTGTCGGGCACCTTCCTCGGGCAGAAGGGAAGGCGCATACGTTGGCGGCTCTGCCAGGCAGAGAAGGCCAGGCGCACAAGTTGGCAGCGGCGGGACCGGTCATGGCACGCGGGTTTCCGTACGGGAGAGTGATTTTGCCGGCGCGGCCGGCGCCTGTGAGCTGTTCACGCGCGCATGCCACCGACATGGTGAAAATGGCTTGCCCGGCGCATGATGGGCCATGGTCTTGCCCGGCCACAAGGCGGGCGCGATCAGCATCCGGTCCGGCCGGCTGGCCAGGCCAGCGCCGTCCCCTCGGGCGGCGATCACGGCAGGGCATTGTTATCGGCTGGCAGTTGCCGGCGTACAGGAGGGAAGGCTGATGGACAAGAACGCGAAAATCATCGGGCAGCGCGCACGCGCGTGCATGCCAGGCGTGTTGCTGGCCGGCATGGTTGTGTTTGTCGCTGGCGGCCTGGGCGTGGCCCCGGCGCTGGCGCAGCCGGACGACCCGGAAGTGCTGCCGCCGGCACGCCAGGACATGTCGCGGATGCCGGGCCGGGTATCGGGCGAGGCGGTGATGCCCGGTCGCGAGGCCTTTGATCGCAGCCAACCGCAATTCACCATCGGCCGCCGCGACCGCAGCCAGGAAGCCGAGGCCGTCGAGGAGATGGCGCAACTGGTCGGCGAGGATCGCAGCCTGGCTTATGAGTGTGACCTGGGTGAGCGCGTCGAACTGGTCGGCTCCAACAACCAGGTCATCATCCAGGGCCATTGCCTGGGGCTGAACATCGTCGGCGACCGCAACCAGGTCCAGATCGAGGTGGTGGACGATGTCCGCATCGAAGGCGACGGCAACGATGTCCGCTGGGGCCGCGGTTTCACCCTGGCCAAGCCGGATGTGCTGCAACTGCGCGGCAACAATTCTTCCGGGCCGCTGGCGCGCAGCGACGTGCCCTGACATGGCGGTTGGCGGATAGCCGCCGCCTCGGCCCGACAGGACGGATGAGGGCGAACGAACGTACGCAGTGATCTACGCCGGGATCAGTCGTGCGCGTTGCGATTGCTTCCGGAATTGTCACCGGGTGTGGGCATGGCCGACCCGTCCAACCCGCCCGGGCCAGCGTCGGCGGCGGTCCAGATGCGCCGCCAGATCGGCCCCAGGTGACGCTGCGCTGCAAAATCCATGGCCAGTTGCTCGGGCGCGATGGCCTGCCAATCGTCTGGCTGCTGCTGGGCCACGGCGAACTGGAACACATAGCCGCCGGCCGAGCCCATGCGCAGGTCCGACAGCACCAGCCGGCCGCCGCGTTCCTCGGCGGCCATGAAACCATGGTTGAACCAGGCCAGGCGCTGGCCGGCCCGGGTTGCCAGCCCGGCCTGGCGCAGATCCGGGTCGATGTCATGGTGGCGGAAGCGCACCGGGCCGCGGTCGGCGATCAGCGAGTATTCGCCTTCCAGGTAGCCCTGCGGCGTCATCACCACGATCCGCCAGAGCAGGGTGTTCAGTGGCGTGGGCACCGAGAACCAGGGCGCGTCAGCCAGACCCAGAGCGGCAAGTGTCGGCTCCACCTGGCGCTCAACCAGGGCCTTGGCCAGCAGCGACCAGCCCAGGTAGGCGCTGCTCAGTGCCAGGCCGGCGGCAAGCACGGTGCGTGCTGCCGGCCGGGCACCGAGGATCGCCGCCGCCGGCAGCGCCAGCAGCCACCAGATGGTGTAGCCCGGATCGATGATGAACAGGCTCGACCACATCACCGGCGGCAGCGGCAGCGGCCACCAAAGCTGGGTGCCGTAGACGGTGAAGGCATCGAGCAGGGCATGGGTGACCAGGGCCAGGCTGATCGCCCACCACCAGGCCCGTGGCGCCTCGCGCACCGGTTGCCAGATGCGCCGCAGCCACCACCACAGGGCGGTGGCCAGCAATGGCAGCACCAGCAGCGAATGCGACCAGCCGCGGTGGCTGGTCATGCGTGTGACCGGATCGTCGCTGAGCAGGAACAGGGGCAGCGAATCCAGGTCGGGCAGGGTGCCGAGTGCGGCGCCGGCCAGCAGGGCGCGTCGGCGATGGCCGGGGGGAACGCACAGCGCGGCGATGCCGGCGCCAAGGGCGATCTGGGTCAGGGAATCCATGGCCGCGAAGGATAGGCCAGCGGGCCGGCTCCGGCAGCCGTTGATGCTCGCCAGCGAACGCCCGGGTCAGGTACCCGGCGCTTGATGCTTCGGCGGATTGGCCGGTTGATCCTTGCGGCCGTGCCGGCTTGGCGATGCCGATCCCGGCAATGTCAGGCCGCTCAGCCAGCATCAGCCCGACAGTAAAGACCGGCCTGCCGGCGAGGGAACCGGCAGGCCGGGCAGCGCGGTTCAGTCCTCGGGGGACTGGCCGCTATAGCGTTGGGCGCTGGCGCCCTGGACCGGCCCGATGACGGCGTCCTCGTGCACGTGCAGATCCACCTCGCGCTCGAACACCAGTTCGCCATCGACACGCGCGCCCGGGCCGATGACCACGCGCGTCAGGCGCCGGCTCAGGCTGAAGCCACCCGGCTTGCCGACCTTGATGCCACCGCCGATGTGGCTGTTGGCGCCGATCAGCAGGGAACCGTTGACCGTGCTCAGGCGCCCGCCGATGGTGGCCGCGTCCAGGGTGATGGTGCCGTTGACGTTCTCCAGGTCGCCGTCGACGCGCGCGCCCTGCGCCAGGGTAATCGCGCCATTGACGGTTTCCAGGTCACCGGAAAGCTGGGCGCCTTCGGCCAAACGGATGGCGCCATTGACGCTTTCGACGCTGGCGGCCTGGGCATTGCGCTCCAGGCGGATGCTGCCGTTGACGGTTTCCACGGCGCCGGCGCGGGCACCGGTTTCCAGCTTGATCGAGCCGTTGACCGTGTTCACCTTGCCGGCGGTCTGTCCGGATTCGACGGTGATGCCGCCGTAGACCTTGCTGATGTTGTCGGCAGCCTGGCCGCTGACGGCGACCGCGGCCGCGAGCAGGCCGGTGATCACGGCGGTGGGCAACAGTTTCATGGGCAGCTCCTTGTGGGCAGTGGCTGGGGCTTGGCAGCGACGTGGCGCGGGTCGACGGCGCCGGGTGTCGTGTTCATCGCCGATGCTGACAGGGGCCGGTGTGGCGCGCATGTGCCGGAGGTCCCGTGTGCCGGAGGCGGCGATGTCGGCCCTTGCTGGCCCGGTGGCGATTGTTGACCATGGCCGTTGATCCCGCCGCCGGCTCGGCAGGGCGGTGCAGCCGGTATCATCAAGGGCTGTCGTATTCGGATACTGGTGCCCGCTCCGTGACCTCATCGCCAACCCCGCCGCGCCCGCTGTTGCTGTTGATCCTGGATGGCTTCGGCCATCGCCAGGACCCCACCGACAATGCCATCGCCGCGGCTGATACGCCGAATTGGGACCGGCTGTGGTCGAGCCGGCCACGGACGCTGATCAACACCTTCGGCCGTCATGTCGGCCTGCCCGAGGGCCAGATGGGCAATTCCGAGGTCGGGCACATGAATCTGGGTGCCGGCCGCATCGTCTGGCAGGACCTGAGCCGGATCGAGGCGGCGATCGCCGATGGCAGCTTCGACAGCAACCAGGCGCTGAATCAGGCGATCAGCGCGGCTCGCGACAGCGGCGGTACCGTGCATGTCCTGGCCCTGGTCTCGCCCGGCGGTGTGCACAGCCACCAGGCCCAGGTGTTCCAGTTTCTGCGCCTGGCCGCCGCGCGCGGCGCCGGGCCGGTCGCCGTGCATGCTTTCCTTGATGGCCGCGACACGCCGCCGCGCAGCGCCGAGGCGTCGCTGCGCAAGCTGGCGGCGGTGTGCGCGGAAACCGGCGCGCGCATCGCCAGTGTCAGCGGCCGTTACTACGCCATGGACCGGGACCAGCGCTGGGACCGGGTCGAGAAGGCCTGGCGCGTGATCGCCGAGGCCGACGCCAGCGCCGGCAACCGCTTCGATGACGCACTCGCGGCATTGCAGGCGGCCTACCAGCGCGGCATCGCCGACGAATTCGTCGAGCCGGCAGTGATCGGCGCCGGCGCCCCGGTGCGTGATGGCGATGCCGTGGTGTTCATGAATTTCCGCGCCGATCGCGCCCGGCAGTTGAGCCAGGTCTTTGTCGAGGAGGGTTTCGATGCCTTTTCGCGACGGCAGCCGGCGCTGTCCAGCTTCGTCACCCTGACCCGCTACCAGGACAGCCTGCCGGCCACCGTGGCCTTCCCGCCGCAGACCATGGCCAATACCTTGCCCGAGGTGTTGGCCGCGCACGGCCTGGCCCAGTTGCGCATCGCCGAGACCGAGAAATACGCCCATGTCACCTTCTTTTTCTCCGGCGGCCGCGAGGCGGTCTATCCCGGCGAGGAACGCATCCTGGTGCCCAGCCCCAAGGTCGCCACCTACGACCTGCAGCCGGAGATGAGCTGCCCGGAAGTGGTGGCCAGGCTCAAGGAGGCCATCGCCAGCGAGCGCTTCGATGTGATCATCTGCAACCTGGCCAACCCGGACATGGTCGGCCACAGCGGTGACTTCGATGCCGCGGTGAAGGCGGTCGAGACCGTGGACTGGGCCCTGGGCGAACTGATCCCGGCAGTGGCCGCGGCCGGCGGCGAAACCCTGGTCACCGCCGACCACGGCAACCTGGAAATGATGCGTGATCCGGAAACCGGACAGCCGCACACCGCCCACACCATCGGCCCGGTACCGCTGGTCTATGTCGGCGAGCGTGAACTGCGGCTGCGTGATGGCGGCGCACTGCGCGATATCGCCCCGACCCTGCTCGCCCTGCTCGGCCTGCCGCCGCCCGAGGAAATGACCGGCAGCAGCCTGATCGAGCCGGCGCCGCAGCCGGCCGTCTGACGCCCGCCCCCCGGCAGCCGGTGACGAGATTGCCACCTGTGCCGAAGCCGGCCGACCTGGTCCGGCGTAGCTGCCGGCTGCTGCTGGCCCTGGCATTTGTTATGGCCACCTGGCCGCTGCCGGCCGTTGCCAATGATTCCCCCCAGGCGCGTGAACGCCAGGCCGAGCAGGCCGAGCGCGAGCTGGTCCGCCTGCGCGCCGACATCGATGCCTTGAAGGCCGAGCTCGGCCGCGGTGAGCTGGCTGAAGTCGATACCGTTGCCGCCCTGGCGCAGGCCGAGCGTGCGGTTTCCGACCAGCAGCGCCGGCTGCTGCAGATCGACGAGCGCATGGCTGGCCACCAGGGCGAGCTCGATTCCATCCACGAACGGCGCGAACAGACGCAGGCCGATCTGCAGCGGCAACAGGTGGCGCTGGCGGCAGTACTGCGGCTCAGTTACGCCCGCAGCCGGCAAGCGTCGACGCGTCTGCTGCTGGCGCCGGAACGAACCCCGGCGCTGGCGCGTACGCTCGGCTATGGCCGCGCCCTGCAGCGTAGCCGCATGAGCCGGATCAACCAGTACGCAGGCGCCCTGGCCGAGCTGGCAGCGCTGGCCAGCGCCCAGGCCACGGCCCTGGCCGGCTTGCAGCAGGAACAGGCCGAGGCGGCTTCGGCACAACAAACCCTGGCGGCGGCGGTCAGCCAGCGCGAGGCGGCGCTGGATGCGCTGCGCCTGGAACTGGGCGACCAGCGTCGGCGCCTGGCCGCCCTGGGCCGCGACGAGCAACAGCTCAATGGACTGCTGGAGCGGCTGCGCGATATCTTCGCCGACCTGCCCGAGGATCTGGCCGGGGCCGAGCCCTTCCCGGGCCAGCGCGGCCGCCTGCCCTGGCCGGCGCAAGGCCGGGCCGAACGCAGCGACAGTGGCGGCCTGCGCATTGATGCCGAACTGGGAGCACCGGTGCAGGCCATTGCCCATGGCCGCGTCGCCTACGCCGACTGGCTCAAGGGTTACGGCCTGCTGCTGATCGTCGATCACGGCGACGGCTACATGAGCCTGTACGGCCACAACGATGCCCTGCTCAAGGCCGAGGGCAACTGGGTCCAGGCCGGCGAAGTGATCAGCCGGGTCGGCCGCAGTGGTGGCGAAGCGCTGCCCGGCCTGTACTTCGAGCTGCGCGAGCGCGGCCGGGCGATCGATCCACGGCCGTGGCTGCGCCGGCGCTGAGGCCCGTGCCTGGTCCGCCGATGCTGCCGCCGGGCGGAGAAAACCGGGGACGTCATTACCGCCCGGAAGCCGGCCACGCCAGCACCGGCGGCCGAGCGTTTTCGCCGTTGCCAGCGGGAACATTGGTCAAGGCTTGATCAGCATCGGCCCGGTGCGGTTCAACGGCGGGTCGCCGCGGCTGAACCGGAAGCCGGCCCGAACCGGTCGGGCAATCTGCGGCCCCTATAATCCGCGCCATGGATCTGGCCGGAATCGACCGTTTTGCTGATTGGATCGGCGCCCATCCCTGGATTGCCGGCGGCCTGATCTTCCTGATCGCATTTGCCGACGCCATCATCCTGTTGGGGATGCTGGTGCCGGCGTTGCCGTTGCTGTTCGCCGTCGGCACCCTGGTCGGCACCGGCCATATCGACGGCGTCTACGCCGTGATATGCACCGCCCTGGGCGCGTTCGCCGGTGACGGCCTGAGCTTCTGGATCGGCCATCGCTACGGCCCGCAGCTGCGCCAGCGCTGGCCGTTCGCCCGGTATCCGGAGTGGCTGGAACGGGGCGAGGGCATGTTCCGCCAGCACGGCACCAAGGCGATCCTGATCGCGCGCTATGTCGGTGCCGTGCGCCCGTTCGTGCCGGCCATCGCCGGCATGCTCAAGCTGCCGCTGCGCCGCTATGTGCCGGCCAGCGCGCTGGCGGCATTTTTGTGGGCGCTGACCTTCCTGTTGCCGGGCTGGGTGTTCGGCACTTCGCTGGAGCTGTTCGCCGCCATCGCCGGCCGCCTGGTGATATTGATCGGCATGCTGGTCGGCCTGCTGGTGCTGATCTGGACGCTGGTGTTGTTCGTCTGGCGCCGACTGGCGCCGCGTACCAATGTGCTGCTGGCGCGCTTGCTGGCCTGGTCGCAGCGGCATCCGGTGATCGGTCCCTACAGCACCACCCTGATCGACCCCAAGCGTCCGGAATCGCCGTCGCTGCTGTTGCTGGCGCTGTTGCTGCTGGCCGCCCTGTGGGCATTCGCCACGCTGCTGGTGGCGGTGGCCGCCGGCGAGGCCGGGCCGCTGGCCCTGGACCAGGCCGTGCACCGCACCATGCTTGCCCTGCGCCACCCGCTGGCCGACTCGGCGCTGGCGCTGGCGGCTTCGCTGGGCGATTGGCCGGTGCTGATGCCGGCCTGCGCCGGTGTCGTCGCCTGGCTGCTGTGGCGGCGGCGCTACAGCGCGGTGTGGCACTGGCTGGCGGCAATCGCCTTTGGCGTCGCGACCACGGTGCTGCTGGGATACCTGCTGCATCTGCCGCGACCGCCGGCGGCGGCCAACCTGGGCGGCTTCGGCTTCCCGGCGGTATCGATGACCCTGGTCATCGTCGTGTTCGGTTTCTTCGCCGTGCTCATCGCCCGCGAGTTGCCCGGCCGGCGCCGAGTCTGGCCCTATGTCGTCGCCGGTCTATTCGCCGGTTTGATTGGTTTTGCGCGCCTGTACCTGGGCGCCAACTGGTTGTCGGATCTGCTCGGCGGCATGCTCTTCGGCCTGGCCTGGGTGGCCCTGCTCGGGCTCGCCTATCGGCGCCGGGTCGACCGTTCATTCTGGATCCGGCCGCTGGTGGTGGTGTTCTTCGGCACCCTGATCGCGGCCGCCTGGTGGTATGGGCCGCGCCGGGTCGAGGCCGTGCTCGACCGCTTCGATCCGCTGCCGGTGGTCGAGGTGATGAGCTTGCCGGATTGGCTGCAGGCCGATGCGGCCGGGCCGCTGTCAGCCTGGCGCAACGAGCTGCGCGGGCGCTCGGTGTGGCCGCTGAACCTGCAGTACGCGGGCGACCCGGCAGCGCTGGCGGCGACCCTGGCCGGGGCAGGCTGGCAGGTCGCCGAGCCCGGTGGCTGGCAGGATCTGCTGATGACCCTGGACGACGAGGCCACGGCCGACACCCTGCGCATCCTGCCGGCCTCGCACTACGGCCATCCGCAGGTGTTGATGCTGGTGGCCGCCGCGACCGAGGATGCCGATGCCCGCCGTGTCCTGCGCTTGTGGCGCACCGGCATCCGCCTGGAAGGCGATACCCCGGTCTGGGTCGGCAATGCCCAGACCCTGCACTTCAGCCACCGCTGGCGCTGGCTGCATTACTGGCGCCTGGACGAGGATGATGGCGCCGCCCTGGCCCGTCTCGCCGCCGATGCCCGCAGTACCGGCCTGCGCCTGCAGGCGCGGCCGGCCAGCGACGGAGACTCGCCGGCATTGCTGCGGTTGCGTGAGCCGGCTGTCGCCGTTGACCTTGACCAGGCTGGCGGGCCGGTGGACCAGGGCGATCAGGGCGCAGCGTTACCGCAGATCAACCAGCAGCCGTAACCTCCGGCACCAAATCAATGCCAGTTCCGCCAAGGTGCGGGCTCGTTGCAGATGGCGCCGATCAGATCCGGTAGGCGACGGTCTTCATCACCTTCGAAGCCAGGGTCATCAGATCGGGCAGGGGCCGCGGCAAGGGCATGCCGCCGGCGGCCTGGGCATCGTCGGCGTGGCGGATCTCGTCGGCCTGCATCTGCGCCAGGATGCGCTGGCTGCGCTCGTCGTGTTCTGGCAACTGCGTCAGGTGCTCGGCCAGATGGGCTTCAACCTGGCGCTCGGTCTCGACCACGAAGCCCAGGCTGAGCGGGTCGCCGAGCAGGCCGGCCACCGCGCCGATGGTGAACGCGCCGGAATACCACAGCGGATTGAGCAGGCTGGGCCGGTCGCCCAGTTCTTCCAGGCGGTCGGCACACCAGGCCAGATGATCGGTTTCCTCGACCGCAGCGGCGAGCAGGTGCCGGCGCACGGCCGGATCGCGGGCAGTCACCGCCTGGCCCGAGTACAGGGCCTGGGCGCAGATTTCGCCGACATGGTTGATCCGCATCAATCCGGCGACATGGCGGCGCTGGCTCTCGTCCAGTTGCGCCACCGGCAGTTCGCCGGCCGGGTTCGGGCGCGTCGCCTGGGGCCGGGCGAACAGGGTGCGCAGGGCGCGGTCGGCTTCGGCCAGGGCGCGGTCGAGCAAGGCCGGTTCGGCGCGATGGGTGGCGGGGTGGGACATGGCAAGTCCTCCTGAAAAAATCATCTGCCGGCGGTCAACTGCTGTAGCGCTGCACGGCATGGACCACGTCGGAGTGGCGCACGCGCCGGATCACCGCGGCCAGATGGCGGCGGTCGCGGACCTCGATGGTGAACAGCAGGACCGCGGTTTCCAAGTCGCGCTCGGCATACTCGACGTGGGCGATATTGGAATCGACACCGGCGATGGCGGCGGCGACATTGGCCAGCACACCGGGCTTGTTCATTACCTCGATGCGCAACGCGACGCGGTAGTCGCCGACGACGTCGCGGTCCCAGGCGATGGCGACCAGGCGCTCGGGTGTCTTGCGGTACTCGGCCAGGTTGCGGCAGCTGGTCTGGTGCACGACCACGCCCTTGCCGGCTGACAGGTAACCGATGATCTCGTCGCCGGGGATGGCATAGCAGCAGTTGCCGAAGCTGAACACGCCGCGCTCGCGGCCGCTGATCAGGATCCGCTCACTGCCGCCGTTGCCCGCCACCGGCCCGGTCCGTTCGACGCCGGTTCCGGCCAGCAGCTGGCCGACGACCTGGCCGGCCATGCGGTTGCCCATGGCGATATCGGAAAGCAGGTCCTCCAGGCGCTTGAACCGGGCTTCCTGCAGGTAGCGCTGCAACGATTGCGAGGACAGGTCTTCCAGGGAACTGCCCCGGGCTGCCAGGGCGCGGTCGAGCATCCGGTGGCCCAGGTGCACGGCGTCTTCGTATTGCAGGCGTTTGAGATGATTGCGGATCGCGGTGCGCGCCTTGCTGGTGCTGGCGAACTCCAGCCAGGCCGGATGCGGCTGGGCGCTGGGCGCAGTGACGATCTCCACCGTCTGGCCGCTGTCCAGGCGGGTGCGCAGGGCGGCCAGCTTCTTGTCGATGCGGGCAGTGACCGCGTGGTCGCCGACATCGGTGTGCACGGCATAGGCGAAATCCAGCACCGTGGCGCCGCTGGGCAGGGTCAGGATGTCGCCGCGCGGCGTGAACACGTAGACCTCGTCGGGGAACAGGTCGATCTTGACGTTCTCGACGAATTCCAGCGACGAGCCGGTGCCGGCCTGATGTTCGACCAGCCCGCTGAGCCATTCCCGGGCCCGGTTGTGGGTATTGCTGGTACTGCCGTCGGCCTTGTAGGCCCAGTGCGCGGCGATGCCGCGCTCGGCGATGGTATCCATGTCCTCGGTGCGGATCTGGACCTCGATCGGGGCATCGAACGGCCCGATCAGCACCGTGTGCAGGGACTGGTAGCCGTTGGCCTTGGGAATGGCGATGTAGTCGTGGAAGCGGGCCTCGACCGGCTTGTACAGGCTGTGCACGGCGCCGAGCACGTGGTAGCACTGCATGGTTGCCTCGACCACGATCCGGAAGCCGTAGACATCCATCACTTGGTCCAGTGGCCGGCTGTCGCGCAGCATCTTGCTGTAGATGCTGTAGGGCGATTTGATCCGGCTGGCCAGGCGGTGCCGGATGCCCTCCTGCTTCAGGCAGCGGGCCAGGTCGTGCTCGATCTGCCTGATCGCCTCCTGGCGGTCGCCCTGCATGCGCTGGATATGCTTGGCGATGACCCGGTAGCGGGTTGGATACAGGGCGCGGAAGGCCAGATCCTGCAGTTCACCCTTGACCGCGTTCATGCCCAGGCGCTGGGCGATAGGCGCGTAGATGTCCAGGGTTTCGCGGGCGATGCGGCGGCGCGCCTCGGTGGCCATGCTGCCCAGGGTACGCATGTTGTGCAGCCGGTCGGCGAGCTTTATCAGGATCACGCGCAGGTCGCGCGCCATCGCCATCACCATCTTGCGGAAGCTTTCGGCCGTAGCTTCGGCACGGTCCTGGAACTGGACCTTGTCCAGTTTGGTAACGCCGTCGACCAGATCGGCGACTTCGCTGCCGAATTCGGCCTGGATGTCGGCGCGGGTGATCGCCGTGTCCTCGATCGTGTCATGCAGGATCGCGGCAATGATGGTGTCGGCATCCATGCCGATATCGGCCAGGATTTGCGCTACGGCGACCGGATGGGTGATATAGGGTTCGCCGCTCTTGCGGGTCTGGCCCTGGTGGGCGCTGGCGCCGATGTGATAGGCGCGGCGGATGGCCTGGATGCGGTCGCGGCGCAGGTGGCGCCTGAGGCCTTTTTCCAGCGCCCGCATGTCCTCGGGCAGCGCACTGGGCGTGGGCATGACGGCGTTCAGGAGCGCGTTCATGCCGGCCTCAGCGGCAGCTGCGCGCGCCGGGGCGATGACAACAGCTCCCGCCTTGGCGCTGTCGCAGTGCCAGGCTGGCCAGGTCAACCAAGCCGGCCATGACGATGGGCCCCGAAATTATCCGGCGGCCACCGCGACAGGGGGACGGCATGGCCATGCAATCAGGCCTCGTCGGCGCCTTTTTCCTCGTCCAGTTCGGCAGCCGCCCATTCCAGGGCCTGGCGCTCGGCGCGTTCGCGCTCGGCGGCGTCGATCTGCTCGATCATCGGCGAATCGACATGCCGGCCGGCAATTTCGCGCAGCGCCAGCACCGTCGGTTTGTCGTTGTCCGGTTCGATCATGGCATCCAGGCCCTTGGCCAGTTGCCGGGCGCGCTTGGATGCCATCAGCACCAGTTCGAAGCGGTTGTCCACCACTTCCAGGCAATCTTCAACCGTAATACGGGCCATCGTGTTGATCCTTTGAAAAAGTGAAAATTCCGAGCCGGTCGCCGGCGCGGCTGGCACCAGATACTGGCAACGATCGCCACCGTGGCAACCGTGCGGGCCAACCGTTGGGGAAACAGCGGCCAGCGAAAGGCCGACTGCAAAATGCGCGGCGTCGGCGCACGGACGCACTGGCGGGACCAGCCCCGACAATGCTCTGATTCTAGCCACTGCCTGCTGCATCGCGCAATGGCGCCGGCCGCGCGCTGCGGCCCGGGGCCGGCCTTGGCCGTGGCCTTGCCGGCGCTGCCTTGGCTGCCGCCGTCAGGGTTGCAGCAGTTCAGCGATCAGCCCGGCCTGGCGCTGGCTTTGCACCGCCCGGCTCAGGCGCTGGGCGCGGATGATGGCACTGATGTCGTCCAGGGCGGTGTCGAAATCATCGTTGACGACGATGTAGTCGAACTCCTGGGCATGAGCGATTTCACCGCGTGAATTGGCCAGCCGCCGGAGCACGGTCGCCTCCGCATCCTGGGCCCGGTGGCGCAGCCGGCGTTCCAGTTCCTGCTGCGACGGCGGCAGGATGAAGATGCTGCGGCAGTCGGCATTTTGCGCGCGCACCAGCCTGGCACCTTGCCAGTCGATCTCCAGCAGGACATCACGGCCGGCGGCGAGCAGCGGCTCGACGGCGCGGCGCGCGGTGCCCTTCAGGTCGCCGTGGACCTCGGCGTACTCGAAGAACTCCGCGGCCTGGATCATTTCCCGGAACCGGTCGTGGTCGACGAAATGGTAGTGCTCGCCGTCGATCTCGCCCGGGCGCGGTAGCCGCGAGGTGTAGGAAATCGACACGGCAATCGACGGGTCGCGCGCCAGCAGCGCCCGCACCAGGGAGGTTTTGCCGGCACCCGAAGGCGCCGCCACGATGAACAGGGTTCCGCTTGCGGCCATTGCAGGTCCGACGCTCTGACAAGAGGACAAGCTTAACGCGGATGACGGCGGCGGGTCGGAGCGGGCAGCGCCGGCTCCCAGGCCGCTGCCTGCGCCTGACCGTGGCAGCCGTAGCTTTGGCGCAGGCTGCAGCCTGGGCCCTGCCGGGCTGTTGCCTTGAGGTCTTGGTCTGCGTCTGACGACCAAAAATCGCGACCCCGATCACGGTTCAGGCAGGTTCTGAGCCCGCCGCGACGGCGAATGTCGCAGCGCAGTAACAACGCCCCTGCGCTTCTGGCAGACTCCCGTCACCGTCGGTTCAGCTTTGGTTAGGTTTTCTGGTCGGGCGGCCGTGAATACAACAACTTACATACTGAGGGAAACCCGAATGAAACATGTTTTAACCTTCCTGTTGTGCGCCGTCCTGCTGGCCGCCACGGCCCAGGCCGAGGACCGGCGCTGCCTGATTTCGTTCGATGCCGCCAGCCTGGATGTCTGCACCGGCCAGGTCGACACCGTGGTGCCGGAACTGGCGCCGTTGGCCGACCTGCACGCGTTCGCCGATGCGCCGGTGCGCCTGGTCAAGTTCGATGCCCCGATCCGCGCCGAGCAGCGGGCCGCGCTGGAGGCGCTGGGCGGGCAGGTGCTGGGCTACGCGCCGCACTATGCCTACCTGGTGCGCATGTCGCCGGGCCTGGACGAAACTGCCCGCGCCTTGCCGGGCGTGCTCTGGGCCGGCCCCTTCCTGCCGGCGTTCAAGCTGGACATCAACCTGGCCCGCGACCTGGCCAGCCTGGCCAAGGGCGGCTTCGAGCAGACCATCGCCGGCCGCGGCGGCGTCGAGCGTCTGGGCATTGCCCTGCACCCGGGCGCGGGCGCGCAGATTTCCGGCCACGCCCTGCTGGCGGTTCCCGGCCTTGAACTGCAGGCCACCGAACGCGGCGCCGAACAGCGCCTGGTGATGCGTTTTGACGCCGGCCAGCTCGCCGACAGCGTGATGGCGGTGGCGCGTAATCCGGATGTGGCCTCGGTCAGCCTGCGCTGGGACAACGAGTTCATGAACTCACAGGCCGACTGGCTGCACCAAAGCGGCTCCAGCGCCGGCCCGAACCCGCTGCCGATCTTCGAGCAGGGCATCTTCGGCTGCGGCCAGATCGTCGCCGCCGCCGACTCGGGCCTGCACGTGGCGCACTGCTCATTCAGCGACGCCGACTATGGTGCACCGGTATCCACCGCCTGCAACCAGGGCAGCAACTGCCCGCCGGTGACTCCCGATTTCGATCACCGCAAGATCGGCGCCCACTACAAGTGGGATGCCGCCAGCGGCAGCCCGGCCGACGGCCACGGCCACGGCACCCATGTCATGGGCTCGATCATGGGCAACAACCCGGCCAATGCCGTCGACTGCGAAGACCTCACCACGCCCGGCGGCCTGACCGACCTGGACGGCACCGCCCCGGGCGCCCAGATCATTTCCCAGGAAATGGGCTCCGGGCTGCAATACCTGAACAGCCTGGGCGGCACCATCTACCATGCCGCCGAGATCGCCTTCGGCAACGGCGCCCGCATCCACAACAATTCCTGGGGTTCCAGCTGCCGTAACTCGCTTGGTATATGCACGTCGGGCTGCCAGGTCGAATACCGCCAGACCACCCGCGATGCTGACCGGGCGGTCTGGGACTTCCCGGAGCTGGCGTTGTTCGTGGCCGCCGGCAACAGCGGTGGCCTGGGCGGCGACAGCGGTTGTGGTCCCGGTGCCGATGTCGGCGCCGCCGGCAATGCCAAGAACGTGTTCTCGATCGGCAGCAACGTGCGTGGCACCAGCGGCAACAACATGTCCGGCTTCTCCTCGCGCGGGCCGACCAGTGACCGCCGCAGCAAGCCGGACATGACTGCCCAGGGCAGCAGCATCGTCTCCGCCCAGCGCAACGCCTGCGGCACACGCAGCTCCAGCGGCACCTCGATGGCGACGCCGACCGCCGCCGGCCTGGCCGCGCTGGTGCGCGAGTACCTGCAGCGCGGCTTCCATCCCAGCGGCATGGCCGTGGCCGAGCACGGCATCCAAGCGCCTTCCGGAGCCCTGATCAAGGCGATCATGATCAATGGCGCCCAGGAGATCACCGGCAGCGGCACCACCGGCGGCGCGCCCAGCCAGTCCCAGGGTTGGGGCCGGGTCAACCTGGGGAACTCCCTGTACTTCCAGGGCGACAGCCGCATGCTGTGGCTGCATGACGGGAAGGCCGGCCTGCAGACCAATGCAGTCGATTATCACCTGCTCCACGTCGAGGCCGGCGAGCCGCTGATCGTGACCCTGGCCTGGCACGATGCCCCGGCCCTGGTCAACGCCAACCCGCACACGGTCAACACCCTGCGCCTGGAAGTCGAGGAGCCGGACGGCACGGTCTGGACCCAGAAGCTGCCGGCCAGCGGCGGCCTGACCGACCCCAATCCGTTCCAGGATACCGGCAGCGACAATTACGACCTGCTCAACAACGTGCATCAGGTCCGGATCGATGCGCCCGATGCCGGCGCCTGGCAAGTGCGGGTGCGCGGTATTCAGGTCGCTGAAGGCCCGCAGCCCTATGCCGTTGTCGCCACCGGCGCCATCGCCGGCCTGACCGATCCTTCCTTCCTGCTCGGCGCCAGCCCGCAGGCGGTGGCCGTGTGCAGCGGCGAGCCGATCGAATTCGAGCTCGGCCTGCGCAGCTTCGAGGGCTTCAATGATGCCGTGACCCTGTCGGCCAGCGGCCTGCCCGCCGGCGCCAGTGCCAGCTTCAGCCTCAACCCGGTGCTGCCGGCCGATCCGGCCACGGCGGTGACTCTGGCCATTGATGGCACGATTGCCGCCGGCAGCCACGGCTTCATGCTCGAAGCCGACAGCAATGGCCCGGCCTTCCCGGCCGTGCACCGTTTCATCAACCTGGGCATGACCATCGATGCCGATGTGCCGACCCCGGGCGCGCTGCTGCTGCCGGCCAATGGCGCCAGCAACCAGATCCAGCAGCCGCAGTTCAGCTGGGAGGCGTTTGCCGGTGCCGTCGAGTACCGCTTCGAGCTGTCGGCCACGGCCGATTTCGCCAGTCCGCTGGTGGATGTAGTGGTCGCCGGCACCAGCTATACGCTGCCTGACTCCCTGGCTAACAGCAGCGCCTATTACTGGCGGGTGAGTGCCAGCAATAGCTGTGGCACGGTGCAGTCCACGCAGGTGTTCAACTTCCGCACCGTGCCGGCGCCGGGCGACTGCGATGCCGACAGCGAGCCGGTGATCGTGTTCCATGAGGACTTCAGCGGCGGCCTGGGCGGTTTCACCACCAGCGGCAGCACCGGTCCGGCGACATGGGCGCTGTCCACGGCACGGCCCAGCCCGGCACCGGCTTCAGGCGGCAATGCCGTGCTCGCGGTCAACCACGGTGCAGTCAGCGACCAGCGCCTGGTCTCGCCGCCGATCGAACTGACCGCCGATCATCTGCCGCTGACCCTGCAGTTCTGGAATCAGCAGACGCTGGAGGACCGCACCGGCGGCTGCTTTGACGGTGGCCTGCTGGAAATGTCCAGCGACGGCGGCGGCAGTTGGCAGCAGGTGACCAACGCGCAGATCCTCAACCGCGCCTACGACGGGCCGATTGATACCGGCTGGAGCAATCCACTGGCGGGCAGGGATGCCTGGTGTGGTGATCCGCGCGACTGGGAGAACTACCTGGTCGACCTGAACAACCATGTTGGCCAGACGGTGCAGTTCCGCTGGCGCCTGGGTACCGACTCCTCGGTGAACCGCGAGGGCTGGTACGTGGATGACATCAAGGTCCAGGGCTGCGCCGCCAGCAAGCCCCATGACCGCTACTTCGCCGATGGCTTTGAGTGTGGTCCGGGCCGTCCCGGCTGCGACGCGAAGTAAGGCGCGGTGACCGTGGGCCGGTCGGCAAGCTTGGTGCTGCCGGCCGGTCCAGCACCGTCCGGCTGAGCAGTTGATTGGCCAGCCAGACAATGACCATCAGGGCGGGATTTCCCGCCCTGATGCGTTTTCAGGTTTCAGACGATGACTGTGTCGGCGTGGGCGCTTGCGCTGTTCCGGCATGACGGTACCGTCATGGCGCCCGTGCCAGCTCGCGGCCGCGCATGACGGAAAGCGTTGCCACCGACCGGCTGAAGCCGCGCTCCGCCAAGCACTCAGCCGCGTGCCGATGCGGTTCCAGCGGCGATGGCCGGCAGTGCGTCCAGGCGCTCAAGCACGGCCAGGGTCGGCTGCGACAGGTTCAGGGTGTAGAAGTGCAGACCCGGTACGCCGCCGTCGATCAGGCGCTGGCACAACGCCGCAACCACATCGGCGCCGAACTCGCGCAGCGAGCGGACATCGTCACCGAAACAGTGCATCCGCTGGCTGATCCAGCGCGGGATTTCCGCCCCGCACAGTTCCGAGAACCGGCGCAACTGGCTGAAGTTGGCGATCGGCATGATGCCGGCCACGATCGGCACATCGATACCCAGCTTGCGGGCATCGTCAACGAAGCGGAAGTAGGCGTCGGGATTGTAGAAATACTGGCTGATGGCGCCATCGGCGCCAGCGTCGATCTTGCGCTTGAGGTTGGCCAGGTCGGAGTTGGCATCGGCCGCCTGCGGATGGGTCTCCGGGTAACAGGCGACTTCCACGCGCAGCAGATCGCCGCAGTGCTCGCGGATGAAGGCGACCAACTCGTTGGCGTAACGGAAATCGCCGCTCACCGCCATGCCCGAAGGCAGATCGCCGCGCAGGGCGACGATGCGCTTGCAGCCCAGGGCGTGGTAGCGATCGAGCAGGGCGGCAATCTGCGCCCGCGTGCCGCCAACGCAGGACAGGTGCGGCGCGGCATCAAAACCGTGTGTGCCATGCAGGTGCGCCACGGTGTCGGCGGTGTAGTCCAGAGTCGAGCCGCCGGCGCCGAAGGTGACGCTGACGTACTCGGGCGACAGTGCCTTGAACCGGCCGGCGGCGCGATCGAGCTGGCGGCGCTGGTCATCGGTCTTGGGCGGATAGAACTCCAGGCTGATGCTGGCCATGTCGGTGGGCTCCTGGTGGCGGAAAGGCGTGGCGTCCCCGGTGCCGGGTCCATCCCGGCTGGCCCGGCTTGGCCTGACATCGGGGTTGCGGGCGGTCTGCCAGCGTGGCTTGGCTCGCAGGTCCGCCAGTCAGCGCATGCAGCCGCCAGACCGGCGAGGCCTCCCTGTCCCGGCTGAGAGCCAGTCTATCGCTTCATCGCGATGAAAGGAAACAGTCGAGTTGCGCAGGGTTCTCAACCGCCGATGCGTAGTCGCGGCGGTGGCAGGCGCCCGGCCTGCTTGGCTTGGGCCAGGGCCAGATAATGGCCATGCAATGCCGCGGCACGGGCCGGCACCTCAGCCAGCGGACCGCTGGCATCGTGGATATCGTCGGCAATCGCAAGGCGTTGATCGCGCCCGGCCTGGGCCGCCAGCATCGCCTGCGCCAATGGGGCCTCGATGCCGTCGCGCTGGCGCAGGCGTGCCAGTTGCGTGGCTTCAGGGACATCGACCACCAGCACCCGATCGACCCAGGCATAGGCGTCGCCGGATTCCACCAGCAGCGGGATCGCGAGCACGCCGTAGGGTGCCTGCCAATGCTCTACTGCCGCCCGCAGCCAGGTACGCACCAGCGGATGCACGATCGCCTCCAGCGCCTGGCGCGCCTGCGGGTCGGCGAAGATCCGCTCGCGCATGCGGGCACGGTCCAGGCTGCCTTGTTGATCCAGGACCTCGGCGCCGAACTGGTCGACGATCCTGGCCAGACCGTCACTGCCCGGCGCCACCACTTCGCGCGCGGCGACATCGGCATCGGCGATCGGCACGCCCAGATCGGCAAAGGCGGCGGTGAGCGCGCTCTTGCCGCTGGCGACGCCGCCGGTGACGGCCACGATCAAGGGCAAGGCTGGCCCGGTGGTGGCCGAGCTTGGGCCAGCGGCCGCAGGAGTGGCTGACGGCTTTGGGTTTCGGGGAGCGTTGGCCGGGTCGGTCATGAAAGGATGGCTGGGCTGAGGGTTCTGCTTGCAGGCAGGTAAGGAAACGGGCTGACAGCCCGACGCTTGGCGCAGCTTACAGCGCGCATCGCCACGCCAGCGGCGTGGTCCGCGTCCGCCCGCGCGGTCATCTGGCAGCGGGCCCATTCACGCCGGGAACGCATCCAGCCCGGCTATGGTCCGGCGCGGCCCACACGTTTATCCTGTTCATTGCGACCGTGCCCATACCGGGCCGGCGCCATCCGCCAGCGAGGTGCAGCGATGTCCGATCCGCGCAAGTTCCGTATGCTTCCGTTCCTGATCCTGATGGTGGCAATGATCGCCATGCCTGCATTTGCCCAACCCAGCAACGCACCGTCCGCCGCCACCGCATCCGGCACCTTGCTGTCGGTATCTGCCCAGGGCGAGGCCAGCCGCGTGCCCGACATCGCCTCGATGTCGGTTGGCGTGGTCACCCGGGCCGACGAGGGCGAGACGGCGATGCGTGACAACGCCACGCGCATGAACCGGGTGATGGCCTCGATCAAGGCCGCCGGCATTGCCGAGGCCGACATCCAGACCACCGGTGTCAGCCTGCATCCGCAGTACCGCCACGTGCGCGACGAAGCGCCCCGGGTAACCGGTTACGAAGCCCGCAACACGGTGCGGATCAAGGTCCGCGACCTGTCGCGCCTGGGCGATGTGCTCGATACCCTGGCCCGGGAAGGTGCCAACCAGATCCATGGCCCGAGCTTCGAGATCGACGAGCCCGAGCCGGTCCATGACGAAGCCCGTCTGGCGGCGCTGGCCAAGGCCCAGGCGCGGGCCAAGACCTATGCCGATGCCCTGGGCCTGCAGGTGCGCCGCATCGTCAGCATCAGTGAAGGCGGCGGTGGTTTCCATCCGATGCCGATGATGGCCATGGCACGGTCTGCCGATATGGCCGAATCAACGCCGGTGGCGCCGGGCGAAAGCACGGTTTCGGTGAATCTGGATGTGGTGTTCGAGCTTGGTCGCTGATCGCGGCCGGGTACCGGGCCGGCGCATGATGCGCCGCTGCGTCGGTGGCTACCGTCGGCGGGCCGCCTGATGACGGCGGCGCCGCCAATGCCGGAAGGCAACGGTGCCGACGCGCCAGGGCGGCTGCGTCGGGGGCTGCTGTTTGCCCTGAATTTCTTCAAGCATCCGCGCATGGTCGGCACTTTTGCGGTCAGTTCGCCGGCCCTGGTGCAGCGCCTGTTGGCACCGGTGGACTGGCAGCACTGCCGCACGGTGGTCGAGCTGGGTCCGGGCGTGGGCACCATCACCCGGGCGCTGTTGGCGGCGATGCCCGCCAACGCACGCCTGATCGCGATCGAAACCAATACCGACTTCGTGCGTGAGCTGCGCAAGACACTGCCCGACCCGCGCTTGCACGTGGTCGCCGGCAGTGCCGCCGATCTGGCCGAGCATCTGCAGGCGCTGGCCGTGGCTTCGGTAGATGTCGTGGTTTCCGGAATACCGTTCAGCACCATGCCGCCGCCGGCGCGTGAAGCGACCCTGGATGCGGTCGCCCGAACGGTGGGCGACCGCGGCCAGTTTCTGGTCTACCAGTACTCGGCGATGATCCGGGAACCGCTGCAGCGCCGATTCCACCAGGTCCACAGCGAGCGCGAATGGCGCAACCTGGTGCCGGTGCATCTGTTTCGGGTCAGCCAGCCGGTTGCCATACCCTGAGCATCAACCCGCAGCATTGAGGCGGCAGGCGGCGGTTGGGCTGGCGCCGGCCCGGCCCGGCCACCAATCCGGCTTCGGGACATGGCCATGGCCGCCAGCAAAAAACCCGATACAGATAGGTGTCGCATTTTGCGCACAGCCGGTGTAGACTGCATGCGCTGTGATTGTCAGGGTCACGGTGGGTCGTGGCCCGATCGGCAGTTGCAAACGCTCCGTATCTAGCTTCACGTGTTCACTCCCTGCAAGCCGGCACCGCCGTCCGAGTTACCGGGCGACGGTTTTTCTTCTACAACGCTGCAAGGAGTTTCACCCATGTCCGATCGTCAGTCCGGCACAGTCAAATGGTTCAACGATGCCAAGGGCTTCGGCTTCATCACGCCGGAGAGCGGTGAGGACGTATTCGTCCACTTCCGCGCTATCCAAGGCAATGGCTTCCGTTCGCTGCAGGAAGGCCAGAAGGTCAGCTTCGTGGTCGTTCGCGGCCAGAAGGGCCTGCAGGCCGACGAAGTCCAAGCGATCTGATCGACGGCAACGTTCGATCCTGAATCGGAAAACGCCGGCTGGGCATCCCAGCCGGCGTTTTTTTATGGCTGGCGTTTTTTCAGGTCAGCGCTTTCAGGCAGGCGGGCTATCCAGTCATGTTCTGCCGCACGCCCGCCCGCTTTGGGTCGCCTCATTCCCCAGGCACGGGCGGCGCCGGATGCAGGTGGCCGCAGGCCGGGCAGGTGCGCTTGTCAACGCTGCCATGGAAACGGGCGAATACCGGCGGAAAGTCGGTTTCGATATCGCTCAGCACGAAATACTCTTCGTAGACCTTGCCGTGGCAGGCGGGACAGTACCAGAGCAGGCCGTCTTTCTCCCCCGGCTGCCGGCGTCGCTCGATCACCAGGCCGACCGAACCCGCCATGCGCTGGGGTGAGTGCGGAACCCGCGGCGGCAGGTAGAAGATTTCGCCGGCACGGATCGGCACATCAACCGGACCCTCTTCGGTCATCGTTTTCAGCACCATTTCACCCTCAAGCTGGTGAAAGAACTCGCCGCCCTCGTTGAAATGGTAATCGCTGCGCTGGTTGGGCCCGCCCACCACCATGACAATGAAATCGCCGTCGTAAATGCACTTGTTGCCCACTGGCGGCTGCAGCAGGTGGCGGTGTTCGTCGATCCAGCGCTGGAAATTGATCGCTTGCATGGCAACTCCGCTTGGCTTGGAGATGGCTGACGGCCGCGGCGGCGCCGTTACCGTGCCGCCGCCGCGTCCGGCAGCACGGCAATGCACTTCAGCTCGATGGCAATCGGTGTCGGCAGTGCGGTGACGCCAACCGTGGTCCGGCACGGCGCGCGCGCCGGGTCGGGGAAATACTCGGCCCAGAGGGCGTTCATGGTGGCAAAGTCGGCGGCCATGTCGGTCAGGAACACGGTGACATCGACCAGGTCTTCCAGGCCGGCACCGCTGGCCGCCAGCACCGCCCGGACATTGGCGAACACGGCATGGGTCTGCTGGCCGATGTCATAGCCCAGCAGGCGGCCATCGGCGTCGTAGTCATTGCCGGCAATCTGGTTGCTGCCGGCCTGGCGCGGGCCGATGCCGGACAGGAGCAACAGTTGGCCAAGCTTGCGCGCATGCGGGTAGCTGCCCACCGGCCGCGCTGCGCGGGATGTCTGGATGCCGTCGTTGGCTGTCGGGTTTGCCATGGCCGCCATGGTCTACGATTGCCGGCGCCATTGCCACTGACGCGGTGGCCCGGACGCCTGCACGGCGCCGCCGGGGGCTCAATCGCAGAGCAGGGCGCCGTCGTCGTTGACCACGGTGATCTCCCTGATCAGCAGTTCCACCACCGGTTCGGACCAGTACTCGAACATGCTGCCGTTGCCCGCCACCGGACAACTGGAGATATAGGCCTCCTCGCCGCTGCCGAGCAGACGGACGAACAGTCGCAGCTTCACCGGATCTTCGCCGTTGTTGCTGATCTGGGCGGCGATCGAGCCGTCAGTTCCCTGTGTCAACTCGAAGCTGATGATGGTGTGGCGTGCCTCGTCGCGACGCCTGGCCTCACGCCACTGGCGGAACTGGCCGCGGGAGAACTCGGGCACCGCCTGCACTTCCTCGCCGAGCAGTACCGAGATGCTGTCGGCCAGGATCGCCGGCCGGTGCACCGGCAGGTGCTCGGTCATCACCTGGCCGTCGGCCATGCGTACCGAGGTCTGCACCTGGCGCCGGCAGTCCGGCGTAGCCGTGCAGTAGCGGGTCATTTCCGGCGACCCGGCCAGGGGCGGATTCTGGGCCAGCGCCGGTGCCGCCATCATCGCCATTGCCATCGCCAGCAACATCAGCAAGGCCGCGGTGCGGCCGATACGTTCGGGAATAGTCATGGCTCCTCCCGCCATTTGACGCAGACATTTCGTGCTTCGGTGAAAAAACGCAGGGCTTCCAGGCCGCCCTCGCGGCCAACTCCGGACGCCTTCATGCCGCCGAACGGCGTGCGCAGATCGCGTTCCAGCCAGGTGTTGATCCAGACCACACCGGCCGCCAGCCGTGCCGCCAGGCGATGGGCGCGGCCGACATGGCCGGTCCAGACGCTGGCCGCCAATCCGTAGCGGGTGCCATTGGCGATGGTCAACGCTTCGGACTCGTCGGTGAACGGAATCAGGCTGGCCACCGGCCCGAAGATCTCTTCCTGGTTGCTGGCGCAGTCCGGACCCAGGCCCTCGATCACGGTCGGGGCAACGAACCAGCCCTGGGCACAGCGGCCGGGCGGATGCAGGGCATGGCCGCCGGTCAGGATCCTGCCGCCGTCGGTGCGGGCCTGGTCGATGCTGGCGATGATCTTGTCAAAATGTGCCTGCGACACGACCGCGCCGAGATCAACGCCAGGCGTCAGCGGATCACCGACGACCAGGCGCGAGGCGCGCTCGACGAAGGCATCCCGGAAACGCTCGTAGATCGATGCCTGCACCAGGATGCGCGAACCGCACAGGCAGATCTGGCCCTGATTGGCGAAGGCGGCGCGGACCGCGCCGGCAACGGCGGCATCGAAATCGGCATCGGCGAAAACAAGGGTCGGGTTCTTGCCGCCCAGCTCCAGCGACACCTTGCGGAAGTGCGGCGCCGCCTGGCTGGCGATCGTGGCTCCGACCTGGGTGCTACCGGTGAAGCTGACCGCCTGGATCGCCTCATGCCCGGCCAGGGCAGCGCCGGTGTCCGGTCCCGGCCCATGCACGATGTTGAGCACGCCCGCCGGCCAGGCCAGCGCCTGGGTCAGCTCGCCGAGCATGAAGGCGGTGGTCGGGGTCACCTCGGAGGGTTTGGCAACAACGGTGTTGCCGGCCGCCAGCGCCGGTGCGATCTTCCAGGTGAACAGGTACAGCGGCAGGTTCCAGGGCGAGATCGCCGCCACCGCGCCCAGCGGCTGGCGCAGGGTGTAATTCAAGCTGCCCGGACCGTGGTGGCTTTCGCTGGCGAACTGCTCGCCGGCAGAGGCAAAGAAGCGCAGGTTGGCGATGGCACGGGGGATATCCAGCGTCCGCGCCAGTTGCAGCGGCTTGCCGGTGTCCCTGGATTCGGCCAGGGCAAATTCCTCCAGCCGTGCCTCGATGGCATCGGCGAGCCGGTACAGGCAACGGCCGCGCTCGCTGGCGGGCAACTCCGCCCAGGCCGGGAACGCCGCCTGCGCCGCCGCCACGGCGGCATCGACCTGGGCAGCGTCGGCCGCTCGCAGATGGGCATGGATCTGGCCGGTGGCCGGTTCGTGGACAGGCAGCTCGGGGCCGTTGCCCTGGCAGGCCTCGCCCCCGATCAGATGTTCAAGCCAGTGTCCCATGGTTCAAGGGTAACGGCTTTTTCACCCGCGGACGGGGCCGCGGTGGCAATTGACACACTTGTTACGTGCGCGATCGTGGCTTCTGCCGCAGCTTGCCCCGGCGTGTTGCCCCAGGGTCCGGCGCCGGGCTGCGGCTACAGGGCCCGGGTCCGCCCGCCATCCACGGCCAGCACCACACCATTGATATAGGCGGCGGCCGGCGTGCACAGAAAAGCGATCGCCGCGGCCACTTCCCCGGGCTGGCCGAAGCGCCCGGCGGGCACCAGGGCGCGCATGCCGGCAGCGACCTCGTCCTGGCTGCGGCCGCTGCGCTGTGCATTGCCGGCAATCAGGCTGGCCAGGCGGCCGGTTTCGGTGAATCCGGGCAGCACGCTGTTGACGGTGATGCCGTCGCCGGCCAGCTCGCCGGCCAGGGTTTTGGCCCAACTGGCCACCGCGCCACGCACGGTGTTGGACACGCCCAGATTGGCGATCGGCTCGCGCACCGAGGTGGAAATGACATTGACCAGGCGGCCGTAGCCGGATTCCCGCATGCCCGGCAGCACCGCCTGCAGCAGGGTCTGGCCGCCGATCAGGTGGCGCTGGAAGGCGGCCGTGAACGCGGCCGGGTCGGCATCGGCGGCCGTGCCAGCCGGTGGGCCGGCGGTATTGTTGATCAGGATATGCACCGGCGCATCGATCACCAGCGCCTGCACCTGCGCCGCCAGCGTGGCGGTGGCGTCCATGTCGGCGGCGACCAGGCCGTGGCGCTGGCCGCCGTGGCTCCGGGGCAAGGCGTTCACCACGTCCTGCAACACCGCCTCGCGCCGCGCCAGCACGGTGACATCGGCGCCCAGCGCCGCCAGTTCCATGGCCGTGGCCCGGCCGATGCCTTCGGAGGCACCGCAGACCAGGGCGTGCTTGCCGGTCAGATCCAGATCCATGAGCGCTGCAATGTCCCGTGCCGGAAGGTGGCGGCCATCATAGCGGGCCGGCCGTGGTCGGCCAGGATCGCTCGCGGCTGGACCAGGCCCAGCTGGCCTGATGGCCGTAGACGCCGGTGCAGGGCCGGGCCGGCTGAAGACGGCTCGATGGCCGTCGCCGGTCGAATCGTGATCCAATCCCGATCCAGTCCGGGCATAGGAAATCAGGCAGTTATCGGCAATATCGAAAGTCTTGATGAAAATTGTTGGTTCAAGTTAACATGCGCTCGCGTCGGGTGACGACGACGCCCTGCATATACCTAGAAACATGATCCTGACAGGCGGCTCCGGGCCGCCTGTTTTTTTGTCCCGGTACGCGCACCGCTTGACACGGACACAAGGACTGGGCGAACACTACGCCGCTCGGGCACGCCAGCCTGCCCCTGCGGCCCGCCGGGGCGTGGTCACCATGAGGAGCGTATGAGCAAGCATCTTTTGATCGTCGAGTCGCCTGCCAAGGCCAAAACCATCAACAAGTACCTGGGCAAGGACTTCGAGGTTCTGGCCTCCTACGGCCATATCCGCGATCTGGTGGCCAAGGAGGGTGCGGTCGACCCGGACAATGACTTCGCCATGCGCTACGAGGTCGACGAGGGCAGCGAAAAGCGCGTCGACGCCATCGCCCGAGCCGCCAAGAAGGCCGAAGCCCTGTATCTGGCCACCGACCTTGACCGCGAAGGCGAGTCCATTTCCTGGCACATCATCGAGGTGCTGAAAGAGCGCGGCCTGCTGGAAGGCAAGCGCCTGCACCGGGTCGTGTTCTCGGAGATCACACCCAAGGCGATCCGCAGCGCGGTGGCCAATCCGCGCGAGCTGTCGATGGATATGGTCAATGCCCAGCAGGCGCGCCGCGCGCTGGATCATCTGGTCGGCTTCACCCTGTCGCCGCTGCTCTGGCGCAAGGTGGCACCGCGGCTGTCCGCCGGCCGGGTGCAGTCGCCGGCGCTGCGCATGATCGTCGAGCGCGAAGAAGAGATCGAGGCGTTCAAGGCGCGGGAATACTGGAGCGTGCAGGCTGATCTGCGCCAGGGCGATGCACCTTTCCAGGCCCGGCTGGTGAAGCTGGACGGCAAGAAATTCGAACAGTTCGATCTGGGCAATGCCCAGGTCGCCGAGGCGGCACGGGCCAAGCTGGCGGCAGCGGCCAGCGCCCAGGGTTCGGCGCCCGAAGCGATCGGCGTGCTCAAGGTCATGTCGGTGCAGCGCAAGCAGCGCCAGCGCCGGCCGGCACCGCCGTTCATCACCTCCACTCTGCAGCAGGAGGCCTCGCGCAAGCTCGGCTTCAGCGCCAGCCGCACCATGCGCACCGCACAGACCCTGTATGAAGGTGTGGCCATCGGCGATGAAGGCGTGCAGGGCCTGATCAGTTATATGCGCACCGACTCCACCAGCCTGTCCAACGATGCGCTGGCCGAGCTGCGTGAAGCCATCGGCCGCTTCTACGGCCAGGATTTCCTGCCGCCGGCGGCGCAGTTCTACAAGACCAAGTCCAAGAACGCCCAGGAGGCGCACGAAGCGATCCGCCCGACCTCGGCCCTGCGTCGGCCAGAATCGGTGCGCGCCTACCTCAGCGATGACCAGTTCAAGCTCTACAGCCTGGTCTGGAAGCGTACCGTCGCCTGCCAGATGAAACCGGCCCTGATCGACACCGTCGCGGTGGAGCTGGCCTGCGGCGCCGACCACGCCTTCCGCGCCACCGGCTCGACCATTGCCGACCCCGGTTTTCTGGCCGTCTATGAAGAAGGCAAGGATGCCAAGGGCGCCGAGGATGACGATGAAGGCCGGCGCCTGCCGGTGGTGCGCGAAGGCGAGATCATTCCCTGCCACGCGATCGCCGCCAACCAGCACTTCACCGAGCCGCCGCCGCGCTTTTCCGAGGCCACGCTGGTCAAGACCCTGGAGGAATACGGCATCGGCCGGCCCTCGACCTACGCCTCGATCATCCAGACCCTGCTCAACCGCGACTACGTGCATCTGGAAAGCCGCCGCTTCCATCCCACCGACGTCGGTCGCGCCGTCGCCAAGTTCCTGTCCGGCCATTTCGACCAGTACGTGGACTATGAATTCACCGCCCGGCTGGAAGACGAGCTGGATGCGATTTCGCGCGGCGAAAAAGCCTGGAAACCACTGCTTGCCGACTTCTGGGGGCCGTTCAAGGCCCGGGTGCAGGACAAGGCGGAAACGGTTGAACGTGCCGAGGCCACCGGCGCCCGCGTGCTCGGCACCGATCCGGCCAGTGGCCGCCAGTTGTCGGTGCGCCTGGGCCGCTATGGGCCGTTCGCCCAGATCGGTGTGCGCGATGAGGAAGAGGCGCCGAAGTTCGCCTCGCTGCGACCGGGTCAGAGCATCCACACCATCAGCATGGACGATGCCCTGCAACTGTTCCGCCTGCCGCGCTCGCTGGGCAACGATGCCGAGGGCACCGAGATCACCGTCGGCATCGGCCGTTTCGGGCCCTTCGTCAAGCGCGGTACGGTCTACGCCTCGCTGCGCAAGGAAGACGATCCCTACGAGATCGGCCTGGACCGCGGCCTGGAATTGTTGCGCCTGAAGGAAGAGGCGATCGCCAACCGCATCATCGCCAGCTTTGATGGCGGCCGGGTGCAGATCCTGCGCGGCCGCTTCGGCCCCTTCGCCACCGATGGCACCCTGCTGGCCAGCCTGCCCAAGGATGTCGAGCCCGAAGAATTCACCCTGGAGCAGGCCGAGGCCCTGCTGGCGGAAAAGGGCAAGCCGGCCAAGAAGGGCCGCAGCGCCAAGAAGGCGGCCAAGAAAGCAGCCAAAAAGGCGCCGAAGAAGGCGGCCAGCAAGAAAGCCGTGACCAAGACCGCGGCCAGGAAGACTGCCGGCAAGAAAGCCACGGCAAAGAAGGCGGCAGCAAAAAAGACGGCTGCCAAGAAGGCCGCTGCCAAGAAGGCCACGGCCAAGACCGTCGCCGCCAAGGCAGCCGCCGGCGGCGACCAGGACGCGGCCACGGCCAAGGCCGTGCCATGAAGCTGATGTCGACGGCGATGCTTGCCGTCCACGTCGTCGCCACGGCCTGAGGTCAACCCAAGTCACATGGCCGACCCGCCTGGCCCGGTGTCCCCTGATCCGGCACGCTCCGGCCTGACCGGGGATCTGGCGCAAGCGGTCGCCGTGCTGCGCGCTGGCGGCCTGGTGCTGCATCCCACCGAGGCGGTCTGGGGCCTGAGTTGCGATCCGCACAATGCCCAGGCCGTCGCCGCCGTCATGGCGCTCAAGCAGCGCCCCGGCAGCAAGGGCCTGATCCTGGTGGCCGCCAATTTCCAGGCGCTGGCGCCCCTGCTGGCGCCGATTCCCGAATCGTGCCGGCAGCTTGCCTGCGCCAGTTGGCCGGGCCCGCATACCTGGGTCTGGCCGGCTGCCGAGAATGCTCCGGCCTGGCTGGTCGGTGAGCGTGGCTCCCTGGCCGTGCGGATCAGCGCGCATCCAGCGCTCGCCGCCCTGGCCGCGGCCTTCGGCGGCGCCCTGGTCTCGACCAGTGCCAACACCAGTGGCCAGCCCGCCCCCCGGCACCTGGACCAGGTCGAGCCGGCCATCCGCGCCGGCGTCCAGCACGTCCTGGCCGGCGCCACCGGTGGCGGTCAGCGGCCCAGCACCATCCGCGATGTGCTCACCGGGCGGGTACTGCGCGACTAGAAGCCGTTCGGCCGGCTCGATCGCCTTGGCCATCGATTACGCCGGATCGCCTGTGCACAGCCCACTGGCGATCCGGCGACTGCCCGATCCGCCAACCTCAGCGCGCCACTGCCAGCAGGGTCTGCGCCAGCTCGGCCGGATCGACCGGCTTGCGGTAGAAGGCCCGGGCGCCGGCCGCGCGGCACCGGGCTTGGTCGTCGGCATCCTGGCGCGCGGTGATGATGATCACCGGCGGGGTGCGTTCGCCCAGTCGCCCGCGGATCATCTGCAGCAGCCGCAGACCGTCCAGCTCCGGCAGGTCCAGGTCGAGCAGGATGGCGTCGAAGCGGGTGTGGTCCAGTTCGGCCAGGGCGGCCAGGCCGTTGCCGCGGTCGGTGACCCCGGCACCGAGTTGGCCGAGCTGGATCGACATCACCTCACGCAGTACAGGATCGTCCTCGATCAGCAGCAGGTGCATGCCAGCGAGCGTTTCCGGCCGCGGCTCGGTTTGTTTGACCGAGCTTGTGGCGGCTTGCCCCAGGTCACCGGCAACGCCAGCGCCGTGGCGGCCGCCGGCCAGGCGCAACACGCTACCCAGTTGCCAGGGGCCGGACAGGACCTGCAACCCGGCCAGAGCGGCCGGTGGCACGGCTTCCAGGGGCAGGGAGGCGATGACCTGGTCCACTGGCCGCGCCAGTTCCGCCAGCCGGGCCGGCAGCGCATCGGGATCCTCGCAACGCAGCAGGACCAGACCATCGGCCTGACCCTGCCAGTGACTGGCGCGGGCGCCCAGGCTGCGCAGGCTGATGACCAGATCGTCGGCCTGTTGCCGGTCGTCATCGTGGACATGCAACGGCGGCAATGCATCGGGATCGATGTCCGGCCAGACGCCGGTGCTGTCGGCGGTGTCGTCATCGGTGATCGGATCGACGCTGGCCGGGGCCGGCGTCAGTGGCAGGCGCAGCCAGAAGCTGGCGCCGCGCGGTTCCAGGTTGTCGACGCCGACCTGGCCGCCCATCAGGCCGGACAGGTCGCGGTTGATCGCCAGGCCCAGGCCGGTGCCGCCGCTGCGCCGGCCCAGATCGTCCTGGGCATAGCGGTGGAACAGGCGGCTGCGCACGTCCTCGGGCAGGCCGGGGCCTTCGTCCTCGACCCGGAAGCGGGTGTGTCCGCCATCCTGGTCCAGGATCAGGCGGATGCGGCCACCGGCTGCGAACTTGATCGCGTTGTTGAGGAAATTGAGCAGGATCTGGGTCAGGCGCCGGCCATCGGCGAGCACGACCAGGGCGACGCCCGGCTCGATGCGCACCGACAGGCGGCTGCCGGCGGTTTCGGCGGCGGCAGCGACATCGACGATCAACTGGTCGGCCAGGTCGGCCAGATGCACCGGCTGCAGGACCAGCTCCAGCTTGCCGGCTTCGATCCGGGAATGATCGAGCAGGTCGTTGATCAGGGTCAGCATGTAGCGGCCGGCGTTGCGCACGGACTGGGCGTAGTGGCGCTGGCGGCCGTCCAGCGGCGTCCGCAACAGCAGATCGTTCATGCCCATCAGGCCGGCCATCGGCGTGCGCACGTCGTGGCCGATGTCGGTCAGGAAGCGGGTCTTGGCCTGGTTGGCCTGCTCGGCCCAGAGCTGGCGTTCCTCGGCCAGGGCCAGGGCTTGCCGGCGCAGCAGACGACGGCGGGAGGTGCGGTGGGCAGCCAGCAGCAAGGCCGCGGCCGCCAACGCATACAGGGCCCAGGCCCAGGGCCGGCGCCAGGGCGGCGCCTGCACCTGGATGGAAAGCTGGAGCGCGTTGGCGGCGGCCTGGTCGCTTGCGCTCAGGGCCTGGACCTCAAGCTGGTAATGGCCGCTGGCCAGGCGCTCGAACAGGCGCTCGGGCTGGCCGACCTGCTCGATCCAGCCATGGTCGTGGCCCTGCAGGCGGAAGCGGTAGCGGTGGCTGCCCGGTTTGATCAGGCTGCCCAGACGCACGGCGACACGAAGTTCGCGGTCGTCATGGCCCAGCTTGAGGCCGTCGCCGTTGGCCAGTGACAGCGTTTGCGGCCGGTTGCCGCGCACGATGCTGGCCTGGTACCAGCCCAGGCGGGCCACCGGCGACGGCGCGCGCAGGGCGCGGGTGTCGATCACCACCGGGCCGGTCAGGGTGCCGGCGGCCATCAGGTACGGGCCGAGCCGCACCGGCGGTGTGGCGCTGAACTCGGTATTGGGCAGGCCATCTTCCTCGTCGTAATGCTCGACCCGGTCGTGGCCCGGGTCGTAGGCGTACAGACCGCGCGGGGTGGCGGCCCAGACGATGCCGTCGGCGTCGGCGATCAGCCCGCCGATGCGCAGCGCCGGCCAGCCGCGCGCCGGCCCTGGATGCTGCCCGGCATGCAGGCGGCCGTCTTCGACCCGGTAGCCAAGCAATTGCCCCTGGCTGTGCAGCCACAACTGGCCATCGGGCGAAAAGTCCAGGCTGTCGACCGGGCCAGCGGGCGAGTCGGGCACCGCCCGCACCGGCTGGTCCGGGCCGGCGGCATGTAGCAGGCCGTGGTCGCAGGCCATCCAGATGCCGCCATCGGCATCGAAACGGATGTCGCGGACCTCGGTGCAGGGCAGGTCGCGGGCGCGGCCGAGCGGATTGAGGCGCAGTCCCAGCTTGTCGCTGTCGACAATGGCGATGCCGCCGCCACCGAAGGCGGCGATGAGGTGTCCGTCGGGGTGCTCGACCAGCAGCCGCGCCTGGATCGTCGGCAGGGACTGGCCATCATCATCGTGGCTGAACACGCGCAGGTTGCCGCTGTCCAGTTCATAGCGCGCCAGCGAACCGCGGTGGCTGGTCCACAGCGCGCCGTGGCGGTCGTGCAGGGCGGTCAGGAAGCTGCGGTCGGGCAGGGGATCATCGGCGTCGGCCGGCAGCCAGCGCCGCACCAGGCCGGTGCCGGCGTCCAGTTCGGCGATCGGTGAGGAGCCATGCACCACCACCCAGAGGCGGCCGGCGCGGTCGCGGTTGACCATCTGCACGCGGCTGCCGGGCAGCCCGGCCGGATTGTCCGGATCGGCCAGGTAGGCGCGCACCGCACGCCAACGCGGCACCAGTTGGGCGACGCCGCCGCCGAGCGAGGAAAACCACAGGCTGCCCTCGTCGTCGCGCAGGGCGTCGGTGATGCGCGGCTCCTGCAGCACCAGGGCGCGCCCGGGCCGGGCGCGATGGATGACCATCTCGCCGGTGCCCGGATGCCAGCGCCGGATGCTGCTGTAGCTGGCGTACCACAGGGCGCCATCGGGCTCGGCGGTCAGGGCGGTGCCGCCAGTGGTGGCCAGCGCCGCTGGAGGATGGGGTGACGGTGTCGCGTCCGGACCAGTGGCCACGCCGCGCATGCCGGTCGAGGAGGCCAGCCAGAGCACGTCACCGACTGGAAGAATGCCGTTGATGTTGACCAGGGCCGGCAAGCCATCGTGCTCCGGGATGGCGATGGTCTGGAAGCGATCGTCGTCGTGATCGGTGAGGTGGCGACACAGACCGCGCGAGGTGCCGATCCACAGCTCGCCGCCTTCGCGCTTCAGCGACAGGATGTGGTCGCCGCACAGGCTGTCGGCGCGCTCGGGATCGTGTTGCCAGCGGCGGAAGCGCGGCCCGGCCTGCATGTGGATCAGGCCGGTGCCGAAGCCGCCCAGCCACAGCCCGCCAGCGCCGTCGCCGGCCATCGCCCAGATGCGGTTGCCGGGCAGGCTGTCGGCATCGTCCGGATCATGGCGCCAGTGGTCGAAGCCGCCATCGGCCGGCCGGTAACGCACCAGGCCCTGGTTCATCGGCGCCGCCCAGACCTGGTTGTCCTCGTCGACCAGCAGGTCCTCGACGATGTTTGCCGGCAGGCTGTCGGGATCGTCCGGAGCGTTCTGCCAGACCCGGAAACCGATGCCGTCGTAGCGTGCCAGGCCGTCCAGGGTCGCCAGCCAGATATTGCCGTCGGCGTCCTTGGCCAGCTTGTTGACCGAACTGGACGGCAGGCCATGGCGCGTGCCCAGGATGCGGAACAGCGGCCGCTCGGGCAGGGACTGGAACTGCACCGGGCCATCGTCGGCCGATGTCGATGCCGCAGGCGAAGCCCAGGCCGTATCTACCTCTGCGGGCTCCGTGCTCGCCTGCAGCCAGGACGGCATCGCCAGCAGCAGACAGGCCAGGGCGGCCCAGACCAGCCCGATCTGTGGTGCACGTCGCGGCTGTCGGCCGGCCGCCACCGGCATCCCTTCGCCGCGGATGCCGGCAAACGGGAACGGCACCGGAACGGTGCCGGGTACAGCCGTCAGACAACCGTTGCGGCAGGCGGTGGGCAGGCGCGTGACGACCATCGGTATCCCCTTGTGATCGGCCGTGATTGTGGACAAGCCTACGCGCTGGCGCCGCCATCGCCAAGTTCGGCTTGGCCGCGCGCTGCGTGCACCCGGCGGCGTCAGTGCAACGCCGCAGGTGCCAATGTCAACAGTGCGCGCCGATCACCACCGGGCGTCGGGCCGCCGTCTCAGCCGTGATAGCGCGGGCTGAACTCGTGCACGGCGTCGACCAGGGCGCCCAGATGTTCGGGCGGCACGCCCGGAGTGATGCCATGGCCCAGGTTGAAGACATGACCGTGGCCCTGGCCATAGTCGGCCAGCACCCGGGCGACCTCGTTGCGGATCGCTTCGGGGTTGGCGTAGAGCAGGGTGGGATCGAAGTTGCCCTGCAGGGCGACCCGGTCGCCGGTCAGTTCGCGGGCATGGGCCAGGCTGATGGTCCAGTCCAGGCCCAGGGCATCGGCGCCGATGTCGGCCAGCGCCGGCAGGTGGGTGTTGGCGCCCTTGGAAAACATGATCAGCGGCGTGCGCGTGTCGCCTTCGCCCAGATCCAGTCCCTGCGCGATGCGCTCCAGGTAGCGCAGCGAGAATTCACGGAAATGGGCCGGTGGCAGGATGCCGCCCCAGGAATCGAACACCATCAGCGCCTGTGCGCCGGCCCGGTGCTGTGCCGCCAGATAGCTGATGATCGATTCGGCAAGTGTTTCCAGCAGCTCGTGCATCAGCGCCGGCTGCTCGGCAAGCAGCGCCTTGCTGCGCCGGAAATCGGTGCCGCCCTTGCCTTCGATCATGTAGCAGGCCAGGGTCCAGGGGCTGCCGGCAAAGCCGATCAGCGGCACCCTGCCGGCCAGTTCCCGGCGGATCAGGCGCACGGCCGCCGGCACATAGCCCAGCTCGTCTTCCGGATCCGGCACCGAGAGCGCGCGGATCTGCTCGGCGCTGCGCAGCGGCCGCTGGAAGCGCGGGCCTTCGCCCTCGATGAAATCCAGGCCCAGGCCCATGGCATCGGGGATGGTGAGGATGTCGGAGAACAGGATCGCCGCGTCGAGCGGGAACCGGGCCAGCGGTTGCAAGGTCACCTCGCAGGCCATCTCGGGATTGCGGCACAGGTTCATGAAGCTGCCGGCGCGGGCGCGGCTGGCGCGGTACTCGGGCAGGTAACGCCCGGCCTGGCGCATGATCCATACCGGGGTGCGGTCCACCGGCTGGAGACGCAGGGCGCGCAGGAAACGGTCATTGGCAAGGGCGGGGGTGTCGGTCATGGCAAGGTCGCTATCACAGGCAAGGTTGAAGACGGAGTCAGGCTGATTGCGGCGGGCGCTCGCCTTCGGCCCAGGTGATGCGCATGCCGCGCCGGATTTCCCGGTCGCGGGCCGCTTCGAAGGCGGCGATGGCGTCGGCATGGTCCAGGTGCACGCTGCGGCGCACGCGGCTGCGGCCGCCCATTTCACCGCTCTCGCACAGCAACAGGTAGCCGCCCAGCAGGTCGGCTTGCAGGGTCAGGCGGCAAAACGTGGACGGCGCGCCGGCGGCCGGCGGCTGCTGCAGGAGCATGCGCATGGGCCTAGTTTAGCCCTTGGCCCGGCTTATCGGCTAAGGGCACCGGCAACCAATGCCCGTTGCCCAGTGGCATGGCCCAGCGGCGCCCGATGGTCAACCGGCCAGCACGGCGCGCAGGTCGGCATCGTCGGCCGCCTGGCTGACCAGGGCCTGGCCAATGCCGCGCCAGAGCACCAGGCGCAGGCCCGCCGCCGTCGCCTTCTTGTCCAGGCGCATGTGCTGCAGGATCGTTTCCGGCGCCAGCACCGGTTCGGCGCGGGTCGGCAGGCCCAGGCTGGCGAGCAGGCGCTCCAGGCGGCGGCCGTCTTCGGCCGGGGCCAGCGCCAGCTTCTGGCTCAGCCGCGCCGCCTGAAGCATGCCGATCGCCACTGCCTCGCCGTGCAGGTAGCGGCCATAGCCGGTGGCGGTTTCGATGGCATGGCCAAAGGTGTGGCCGAAATTGAGCAGGGCACGCTCGCCGGCCTCGCGCTCGTCGCGGGCGACGATCGCCGCCTTGTGCCGGACGCTGGTGGCGATGGCCTGGGCCAGTGCCGCCGGATCGCGCGCCAGCAGAGCCGGGGCGTGGGCTTCCATCCAGGCGAAGAAATCGGCATCGGCGATGGCCGCGTACTTGACCACCTCGGCCAGGCCGGCGCGCAATTCCCGTTCCGGCAGGCTGGCCAGGGTGTCGGTATCGGCAATCACCGCGGCCGGCTGGTGGAAGGCGCCGACCAGGTTCTTGCCCTGGGCCAGGTTGATGCCGGTCTTGCCGCCGACCGAGGAGTCGACCATGGCCAGCAGGGTGGTCGGTACCTGGACGAAGGCAATGCCGCGCATCCAGCAGGCGGCGGCGAAGCCAGCCAGGTCACCGACCACGCCGCCACCCAGGGCGATGATCAGCGCATCCCGGCGTGCGCCCAGTGCGGCCAGGGCCTGGAAGATGTCGGCGCAACTGGCCAGCGACTTGCTGGCCTCGCCGGCCGGCAGCACTAGGCGGCCCAACTGGCGGTCATCGGCACCGGGCAGGGTGGCCAGGACCTGATTCAGCCGCTCGCCGTACAGGTCGATGACGGTGTCGTCGCTGACCACAAGAACTTGCCGGCCGGGCAGCAGCCCCTGCCAACTGGCCGGGTCGGACAGCAGGCCGGGGCCGATGGCCACCGGATAGCGGCCACCGGCGGTGTCGACAGGGATTTGCAGTTTCATGGCGGGGCTCCGGTGGCCGGCTGGCTCAGGCGCTCGGCCAGGCGGGCAGCGATCCAGGCCGGCCGGCCCTGGCCCGACGGCCACACCAGATCGGCCAGTTCGTTGTAGTGGGCTTGTCGTTCTCGCGCCAGGCGGACCAGTTCCTGGCGGCGATCCTGGACCTGCAACAGGGGCCGCTGGCGGTCGCGGGCCAGTCGCTGCATCTGCTCGTCGACGCTGATCGACAGCAGCACGATGCCGGCGTGGGCTCGCAATAACGCCCGGTTTTCCGGCCGGACCACGATGCCGCCGCCGCAGGCGATGACCCGCGGTTCGGTCAGGGCCAGCACCTGGGCCAGGGCGCGGCTTTCCCGATCGCGGAAGCCGTCCTCGCCCTCGAGCTCGAAAATCAGCGCGATATCGGCACCGGCCTCGGCTTCAATGAGCTGGTCCAGGTCGACACAGTCCCGCTGCAGCGCCTGCGCGAGCAGGCGGCCGATGCTGCTCTTGCCGGCGCCCATCGGGCCGATCAGGGCCAGGTGGCGGTCGTCGGCCATGGTCGGTGCGATGGTTGTGGCTTGGTGGCTGGATGAGTCGACGGGCATCCCGAACAGGGCGTGGCGGCGGCGGGCAGGTGAGTATGCGCCAGTCAGTGGCCTGACAGGTGCACAGCCGCGCGCAGTCAGAGCGCGGTCGCCGGCCGCGCCTGCGCTACACTTTCGCCATGCTGCGCTTCACCGTCCTTTTCCTTTTCCTGCTGGTCGGGCTGTTCGTCCTGTGCCTGCTGCCGGTGGCCGAGCGCCATTTCGTCGAACCGTTCACCGCCGGCCTGGCCAGCATCTGCACCAGCCTGGTGTCGATGTTCGATGCCAATGTGCTCACTTACGGCAAGATCATCCAGAGCACCAGCAACGGCTTTGCCATCTCCATCGAGCGCGGCTGCAACGGCATCGAGGCGATGATCGTGCTGACCGCCGCCGTGCTGGCGTTCCCGGCACCGTGGAAGCATCGCCTGGTCGGTCTGGCCATTGGTTTTGTCGCCATCCAGGGTCTGAACCTGGTGCGCATCATCAGCCTGTTCTACCTGGGCCAGTGGAGCATGACCGCGTTCGAGTGGTTCCACCTGTACATCTGGCAGGCGCTGATCATCCTGGATGCGCTGGTTGTCTGGCTGATCTGGCTGAAGTACCTGCCGCCGCAGCAGCCCGCTGCCGGCGCACCGGCCACGGCCTGAGCTGACGCCCCCGGCGCCGCACTGTCGACGCCACCCGCCGGCCGGGTTCCATCATTGGCGCGCATTGGCCCGGCCGCAGCCGGCTTGCTACCGCTGGTCGCTGCTTGCTGCTAGGCTCGACCGGCCGGACACCATTCTTGATTGCATTGAGGAGTCAGCATGTCGAACCAAATCGCGAAAGTCATCGAGTTGTTCTCATCCTCCACAACGAGCATTGAAGATGCCGTTGAGCGGGGCCTGGCGAAGGCTTCGGAAACCGTGAAGGGCATCCAGGGTGCCTGGGTCAACGATATCAAGGTGACCACCGATAGCGCTGGCAAGATCGCCGAATGGCGCGTCAGCCTCAAGGTCACCTTCATCGTCGACTGACCACCATTTGAAGGGCGCATGATCATGGGGGAACCGGCTTCGTTGACAGTCGGTTTGATCGAGGATGACCCGGACCAGAGCGAGCTGCTCGCGCACTGGTTGCAGTCGGCCGGCTACCGTTGCCACAGTTATGGCAGCGTGGCCGAGTTTCGCCGCGGTCACGGTCGCCATCAGTGCGATCTGCTGCTGCTGGACTGGGAACTGCCTGACGGCGACGGCCTGAGCCTGTTGCAGGAAATCCGGCAGGAACCGGCGACCTCGGCGACGCCGCTGCTGATGCTGACCGTGCGCGCCGATGAAACCGACATCGTCCAGGCACTGCGCGCCGGTGCCGACGACTACATCGTCAAACCCGCCATCCGCGCCGTTCTGCTGGCTCGGATGGCCTCCGTCCTGCGCCGCAGCCAGGGCAATGTCGAGGTCGAGCCAATCGACCTGTCCCCCTATCGTTTCGATACCGCCCTGGCCCGGGTCAGTATCGGCGAGCAGGATTGCGATCTCACCCAGCGCGAGTTCGATCTGGCCCTGTACCTGTTCCGGCGCCACGGCCGCGTCGTCAGCCGCGAGGCCCTGCTGGAGAACGTCTGGATGATCGCGGCCAACGTGCCGACCCGGACCGTGGATACCCACATCAGCCGCCTGCGGCGCAAGCTGCAACTGGATGGCAGCCATGGCTGGCGTCTGGTTGCCGTCTACCAGCATGGCTATCGTCTGGAACGTCATGCTGCCGGTATCGAGGTGCGCGGTCTTGGCCGGTCGGGATGAACCGGTTGTCGCGTTGATGGCGAGCCAGGCTCCGCTCTTTCCGGCACCGGCGGCAGCGCTGTGACCTTGGCCGGTGCGCACGACGCCGGGTCGATCCCAGGCCCGCTTCCCGATGCCCTGGTGGCGCAGTTCCACGAACTGATGGCGCGCGCCATCGCCGCCGGCGAACCCGAGCCGACGGCAATGAGCCTGGCCACCGTGGCTGGCGACGGCCGGCCCTCGGTGCGCATCGTGCTGCTCAAACACCTGGACCGCGATGGCCTGGTGTTCTACACCAACACCCTCAGCCGCAAGGGCCGGCAGTTGGCCGGGCAGGCCTGGGCCGGCACCGCCATGCACTGGAAACATCTGGACCTGCAGGTGCAGGTGCGCAGCGAAGGCCGGGTCGAGCCGGTCAGTGACCAGGAAGCCGATGCCTACTTCCAGTCACGCCCGCGCGGCAGCCAGATCGGTGCTTGGGCGTCATTGCAGTCCGAACCGCTGGCCGACCCGGCACAGTTCCAGCAGCGCATTGCGCAAGCCGAAGACCGGTTCGGCGACGGGCCCGTGCCGCGGCCGCCGCACTGGTCCGGCTATCGCCTGCGCCCGGACCGGATCGAGTTCTGGTTCGGTCGTCCCTATCGCCTGCATGAGCGCATCCTGCACACCTGGCAGGACGACAACTGGCGGCAATCGCGGCTGTATCCTTGAAAACCGCTGGGCCGCTGTGACCGATGCCTGCGCTGGCCAAATACCCAGATCGCACGCCTGATCCCGCGCCGGTCGGGAACCCGTCACGGCCGGGCGGGTCATTGAGCTTGGCCACCCATTCTTGGCCACCCCTCGGCTGACCGGCCGGCCCGAGCGCCGCCGCAGCGACAGATCCAGGTTCCCCAGACGCTCCTTCAGGTATCCATCCATGACCCACCGCATCAGCTTCCTCCTGGCCGCCGCCCTGGTGCTCGGCGCCTGTTCACCCGCTGCCGAGCAGGCTCCAGTAGCGAGTACGCAAACGACGCCGGCCACGCCTTTGCCGATGGACGGCGCCGGGTCTGAAGCCGTGGCGCGCGTGCAGGGCGTTGAAATCTCCCGGGCGTGGCTGGAGGCCATGGCACGTGCCCGCAACCTGTCCCTGGATGATCCCGAGCAGCGCGGCCGGGCCCTGGACGAGCTGGTCGAATACCTGCTGTTGGTCGAACACACCCGCCGCAGTCCGGAGCTGGATTCAGCCGACGCCCGTGCCGACATCGAGCTGAACGCGCTGGCCGCCCGAGCCAGCGCCATCCTGGCCAATCTCAACCGCGATCCCGACGAGGCCGCGCTGCGCGCCGAATACGACCAGCAGGCGCAGATCAATGGCGACCGCGAGTTCCATGTCGCCCATATGCTGTTCACCGAAGCCGAGCCGGCGCTGGCTGCCAGCCAGGCGGTTCATGCCGGCCAGGCTTTCGACGAGGCGATGACCGGCTGGCGTGACCAGGCCCAGCAGGCGGTCGATCTGGGCTGGGTCAAGCTCGGCCAGTTGCCGCCCGAGTTCGCTGCCGTGCTGCCTGGACTGGAGGCCGGCCAGACCGCGGCCGAGCCGGTGCAGACCGCCTACGGCTGGCATGTCATCCACGTCCAGGCCTCGCGCCCGTTCCAGCCGGTGCCCTACGAACAGGTGCGCGAAGGCATCCGCCGCATGCTGGTCGCCCAGCAGGGCCGCGAGATCATCGAATCGCTCAAGGCGCAGGCCACGATCGAGGTCGCCACGCGCTGACAGCCGCGCTGCCCAGCGGCCACCGCCAGCCGCTGCCGGCTCCGGCGGCGCTGATATACTGCCCGGCTTCGCCCAGCCGCCGATCCTGACCAACGGACACCCGTGGCGCCGGGCCGGCCGGTGCGTGGCACCGATGACTTCCGCGAGGCATCCACGCCCATGCGCCTTAGCACCATCAAGCTGGCGGGCTTCAAGTCCTTTGTCGACCCCACCACCCTGCACCTGCCGACCAACCTGACGGCCGTGGTCGGCCCCAATGGCTGTGGCAAATCCAACATCATCGACGCCATCCGCTGGGTGATGGGCGAGAGCGCCGCCAGCCGCCTGCGTGGCGACTCGCTCACCGATGTCATCTTCTCCGGCTCCAATGCGCGCAAGCCGGTCGGTACCGCCACCGTCGAGCTGATCTTCGACAACTCCGACGGCACCATCGTCGGCGAATACGGCCATTACACCGAGATTTCGGTCAAGCGCTCGGTCAGCCGCGATGGCAGCTCGATCTATTTCCTCAACGGCACCCGTTGCCGGCGGCGCGACATCACCGACCTGTTCCTGGGCACCGGCCTGGGCGCACGCAGCTACGCGATCATCGAACAGGGCATGATCTCCGAGATCGTCGAGGCCGCGCCCGAACAGTTGCGCGTGCACCTGGAGGAGGCGGCCGGCATCTCCAAGTACAAGGAGCGTCGGCGCGAGACCGAAAACCGGATCCGGCACACGCGCGAGAACCTGGAGCGCCTGGACGATCTGCGCACCGAGATCGGCAAGCAGATCGACCACCTCAACCGCCAGGCTCGGGCCGCCGAGCGCTGGCAGGAACTGAAGGCGCAGCAGGCGCTCAAGCAGGCCCAGCTCAAGGCCCTGGAACTGCGCCAGGTGCAGCTCGATCTGGGCGGGCAGAAAACGGCATTGGCGCAACAGGAAACCGACCTGGAGCGGGTCATCGCCGACCAGCGCCGGGTCGAGAGTGCCCTTGAAACCGTGCACGCCGCGCAGGCGCAGGCGGGCAGCCGGTTCAATACCGTCCAGGCGGAGAGCTACCGCGTCGCTGGTGATATCGCGCGCTTTGAACAGACCCTGGAGCACCAGCGCGAGCTTGGCACGCGACTGGAGCGCCAGCAGCAGGAAACCGCGCACAGCCTGGCCGACGTCGACGGCCACATCGGCGCCGACCAGGCGCAGATCCAGGCCCTGCGTGAGCAGGTGGCCGAGAGCGGGCCGCGTCTGGAAAGCGCCCGCGAGCAGGCTCAGACGGCCGGCAGCGCCCTGGCCGATGCCGAGGCCGCCCTGGCCGATTGGCAGGGTCGCTACAACCAGCATGCCGCGGCAGCGGCCGAATCCACGCGCGCGGCCGAGGTCGAACGCGCCCGCATCGAACTGCTTGATCGCCAGTGCCTGGATGCCGACCGACGCCTGGGCCTGCTGGCCGAAGAGGCCGGACGCAACCAGGTCGATACCCTGGCCACCGGCCTGGCGCAGACGCGCGAGGAGGAAGCGGGCCTGCGCACGCAACTGGACACCGCCACCGCGGGCCTGGAACAGCTCCGGCAGGCATTCGCAGCCGTTGAGCGCGAGGAACAGCAAGGCCAGCAGGAACTGGCCGAAACGCGCAAGCGCGAGCAATCCCTGCGTGGCCGGCTGGCATCGCTGGAAGCCCTGCAACATGCCGCCCTGGGCGAAGACCAGCCCGAACGCCAGGCCCTGATTGCCGAACTGGGGCTGGCCGGCGGCCAGCGTCTGGGCGAGGCGCTGCAGGTCGAGTCCGGTTGGGAAGCGGCGGTGGAAGTGGTGCTGTCGGGCTGGCTGGATGCCGCCATCCAGGACGATCCCGGCGCCTTTGGCGATGCCCTGGACAAGCAGTCCGGCCAGGGCCTGACCGTGATCGCACCGGCCTTGGCCGATGACATCAGCCCGGCGCAATCCGGCGCCGCCGCGAGCACCACCCTGGCGGCCAAGGTGCGCGGACCGGCCGCGGCCCTGGCCCTGCTCGCCCGGGTCGACATCGTTGCCGACCTGGCCTCGGCCCGGCAGCGCGTTGCCTCACTGGCACCCGGCCAGTCCCTGATTACCCCGGGCGGGCTCTGGCTGGGCCGCGATTTCGTGCGCACGGTGCGCGGCGATGGCGCCCAGGCCGGCGTTCTCGCGCGCGAGGCCGAGCTGGCGGCGACACGCGCCGAGCTGGCGTCGCTGGCACAGCGGCAAGCGGCCCTGGAACAGCAACTGCTGGCGGTGAAGGAACGCAAGCACGAGGCCGAGATCGCCCGCGATGACGGCCAGCGGGCGCTGTACCAGAGCCACCGGGCATTGAGCGAGATCGCCGGCCGCCTGAGCAGCGGCCAGGAGCGCCTGGAAAATGCCCGCCAGCGCCAGCAGCAGATCGCCGATGAAAGCACGCGCCTGCAGGCGCAACTGAGCGCCGACCAGGAGACGGTAAAGGCCGGTCGCGGCCGCCTGGAACAGTCACTGGCGCGGATGGGCGAGCTGGATGGCGCCCGTGCCGCCCTCGATGACGAGCGCCGCCAGTTGCTGGCCCGGCGCGAGGATCTGCGCCTGGCCGCCGACCGTGCCCGCGGCGAACTGCATGCCATCGACCGGGAACTGGAAGCGCGGCGCTCGGCACTGGCTTCGCTGGAACAGGCGCTGGGCCGGCTGGACGCCCAACGCAACCAGTTGCAGACCCGCGCCGCGCAACTGGTCGAGCAGATCGATCAGGCGCAGGCGCCCCAGGCCGAGCTGGTCGCCGCGCGCGAAGCCGCGCTGGCCCAGCGCCTGGTCGTGGACAAGGATCTGACCGCCGCGCGCGAGGCACTGGAAGCGGGCGAGGCCGAGTTCCGCCAGCTTGAGCAGAACCGGCACCGGCTGGACCGCGAATCCGGCCAGGCCCGGGAAGCGATCGGCCAGGCGCGCATGCGCGTCCAGGCCCTGAGCCTGCGCGCCGAAAGCCTGTCGGCCGATGTCGTCGAGGCCGGCCATGATGCCCAGGAACTGTGCAACCAGCTCCCCGATGCGGCCGATCCCGACCAGTGGGCCAATGAGCTGGCCGAGATCGACCGCCGCATCCGCCGGCTGGAGCCGGTCAACCTGGCGGCGATCCAGGAGTTCGAGGAGCAGTCCCGGCGCAAGGACTACCTGGATGCACAGAACGAGGACCTCACCGAGGCGCTGACGACACTGGAAACGGCCATCGCCAAGATCGACCGCGAGACCCGCAGCCGCTTCAAGGACACCTTCGACCGGGTCAATGCCGGTATCCAGCAACTGTTCCCGCGTCTGTTCGGCGGCGGCCATGCCTACCTGGAACTGGTCGGCGACGATTTGCTCACAACCGGTGTGGCGATCATGGCGCGACCGCCGGGCAAGCGCGTGTCCAACATCTCGCTGCTGTCCGGTGGCGAGAAGGCGCTGACCGCGGTGTCGCTGGTGTTCGCCATCTTCCGTCTCAACCCGGCGCCGTTCTGCCTGCTCGACGAGGTCGACGCGCCGCTGGACGAGGCCAATGTCGGCCGCTTCTCCGAGTTGGTCAGGGAGATGAGCCAGGAGGTCCAGTTCGTCTGCGTAACCCACAACAAGGTCACCATGGAAGCGGCGCAGCAGTTGTGCGGCGTCACCATGCGCGAACCCGGCGTGTCGCGCCTGGTGAGCGTGGACCTGGCCGAGGCGGCGCAGTTGGCCGGCGTGAGCTGAGCGCCATCCAGGCCGACTGCCGGCGGCGACCGGTGTCAGCGCGCAGCCACCATCACGATCGCGGTCGGCCAGTGCGGCGGCCTGCGTTTCCTGCAATCATTCCACCTTGCCACCTGGCCATGGACTGGTATCGACCATGATCAACGACCAAATCGGCCTCGGCCTGCTCATCCTCGTCATCGGTTTCGCGGTGGTGTTGCCCTTGGTGTACTGGTGGAGCACGCGCCAGCCGCCGGCGCGCGACCAGCGTCGCATCCGCGCCAGCAATGGTCGCGGCGGCCATGGCCGCGAGCCGCGCATCGAGCCGGTGATGGGTGGCGCCAGCAACCCGGCCGATGGCGATGCCGGCATCAGCGACGGCCCCGGTTTCGATTCGACGGCTGAGCGCGGCGCTCAGGATGAGCTGTCCTGGACGCAGGAAGATCCTGCCCAGGCCTCGACCGGTGCCGAGCACGCCGATACCGATTCCCACACAGATGCCGACACCGGCCACGCCGATCCGGCGGCCGCGGCCGCGGCCAGCCAGCCGGACCTGGCCAGCCTGCCCGAGGCGGCACGTTCGGATGTCGGTGCCCGGCCGAACCAGAGTTTCGAACGCATCGTCAGCCTGTTCGTGCGCGCCCGCGGCGGCCATCTGCTGCGCGGCGACGATGTCATGGTGGTGGCCGAGAAGGTCGGCCTGGTCTACGGCAACATGGGCATCTTCCATCGCCTGGTCGATGGCCGCGAGAAGGATGGCCCGGTGTTCAGCATGGCCAACATCGCCAAGCCCGGCAGTTTCGATGTCCGCAACATGAGCGCACTGGAAACGCCCGGGCTGAGCTTCTTCATGACCCTGCCCGGCCCGATGCCGGCCCTGGATGCCTGGAACACCCTGCTGCCGGTGGCCCAGCGCGTGGCCCAGTTGCTGGAAGCCGATCTGCTCGATGATTCGCGCAATCCGCTGGTCGAGCAGGCGATCGGCTTCATCCGCAACGAGATGCGCCAGTACGACCGCGAGCAGGACAAGCACAACATCCGGCCGGGCCGCTGAAGCGCGGATTCTCTCGGCAAGGGAATCGGGCACCAGGGGCCGCATCAGGCAGGCCGTGATGCGGCCAGGCGTCCACGCTCACGCCGGGCAACGGGCCGTGGCCGCTAGAATCATCGGCTGCCACAACTTTCCCGGAGCGGATGGTCATGAATGATCTGGTTCTTTGGCACAACCCGCGCTGCAGCACCTCGCGCCAGGCGCTGGCCCTGCTGCGCGAACGCGGCGTTGAACCCAGGCTGGTGCTGTACCTGGAGACGCCGCCGACAGTCATGCAACTGGAGCGGGTGCTCGGCTTGCTCGGACTGGAACCGCGCGAGCTGATGCGCGCCAAGGAAGCCGTCTACCGCGAGGCCGGGCTGGACGATCCAACCCTGGATCGCCCGACCCTGATCGCGGCCATGGTGGCCAATCCGATCCTGATCCAGCGGCCGCTGGCGATCAGCGGCGACCGCGCCGCACTGGGCCGCCCGCCCGAGCGCGTCCTCGACCTGCTGCCGGCCTGAGCGGCGGCGAAGGCGACCTTGCCCAAGCGGCCCACGCCAGCTCCAAGCCGGCGTCTGCTGGTGGCTTGGCGGGCGGCCTGAATTGGCGCCCGGATTACGGCACTGCAAGTCGACGGGGATGTTGCGCAGGGATCACAAACGCGCCCGGCGCCGATTGACCGGGCGCGGCGCAGCCCCGACCGTCACCACGGCCACCGAGGTGGCCGCAGCTCTGGCGGGGGTCAGGTGTCAGGCATCAATCCGGGGAACCGTCCGGATTGTCCATGCCCTGGCGCAGGATGACATCGCCGTGCGGTTTGACGAACTTCAGCGTCATCCGGTTGGACTCGCCGATCGCCTCATACCTGGCAGCCTCTTCACCTTCGGCCACGCGCAGCGATGGCGGCAGGTTCCAGACACCATTGGGATGATCGCCGGCATCGGCCGGGTTGGCATTGATGTCGCTGCGCGCGGCCAGCTCGAAGCCGGCCGCTGTGGCCAGGTCGATCACCGCCTGTTCGGTCATGTAGCCCGAATCCGGACGCTCACCGGCTGAGTCGGCAGCCACGCTGTGCTCGACCACGCCGAGCACGCCGCCGGGCTTGAGCACGTCGAAGAAGCCTTCGAACATGCCCGGCGCGGCGCCGGAGCCGACCCAGTTGTGCACGTTGCGGAAGGTCAGCACCAGGTCGGCGCTGTTGTCGTCACCAAAGCGGGGCTCGCTGACCGCGAACTCGTGCACGCGCACCTGGTCGTACACCGTCGGCGCTTCCGCCAGCAGGTTGCGGAAGCCTTCGTTGGCACGCGTGTAATAGTCGCGGCTGCGCTCATTGGCGGCGCTGGCCGGATCAATCACGGCGGTGACCAACTGGCCGTGGCCGCGCAGTACCGGCGCCAGCACCTGGGTGTACCAGCCGCCACCCGGCGTCACCTCGATCACGGTGGCATCGGGCCGCAGGCCGAAAAACGCCAGCGTTTGCGCCGGATTGCGCCACTGGTCGCGGGCGCGGTGTTCCTCGCTGCGATGCTCGCCGGCCAGCGACTGGCTCAGCAACGCATCAAGGCTGCTCGCCTCGGTGTCACCCTCGGTGGCCGCCGGTACCGGATCGGCAACATCGGTCGCTGGCGGCTCGGACGGCGACAGCGGTGCCGTTTCCGGGGCCTGGCTGCAGGCGGCCAGGGCAACTGCCAGGGCCAGCGGCAACAAGCGCATGCTCTGCGTGTTCATCGGTGTTCTCCTTGAAGAAAGTACGGGCGTCAAGGGCTGGAAAATTAGCACACCCGGCCCGTTGCCGTGCCTTGGCGGCTGCCATCGTCGGTGGCCTAAACCAGGCGCCTTGCCAGCAACCACAGCAGGGCGCAGATCCGGGACCAAGGGCACTGATGAGCGATCCGACCCGCCTGATATGCTGCCGGACATGGCGAACACACGGTATCGTTTCCGCGACCTGGTGCTGGATCCGGCCGCGCGGGAGCTGACCCGCGATGGCGAACAGGTCGCTTTGCCCGGTCGCTCGCTGGATTGCCTGATCCATCTGATCAGCCATCGCGAGCGCGCTGTCGGCCGCGATGAACTGATTTCCGCGGTCTGGGGCCGCACCGAGGTTACCGACAGCCTGCTGGCGCAGACCATCCTGCGCCTGCGCCGCAGCCTGGGTGACAGCGGCAGCGAAGGTGCGATCCGCACGGTGGCTCGCTTTGGCTACCGCTGGGTCGAGGACACGGTGGTCGAAACCGAGGAACCCGACGGAGCCGTTGCCGCGGTGGCCGCCGTCGACGCCGCCCGGACTGGCGCCAGCGCCGATGCGCCACCGGCGCAGCGCGTGGCCCTGGGGCCGGTGGCCGATGCCGGCGCCGATGCCGGTACAGATGCTGATCCAGATGACGGTATGGCCGCGATGCCACCGCCTGCGGCGACATCCACAGCGGCGGCCGCTCCTGCCGGTGCCCCGGTTGATGGCATGACGACCACTCCGGTTTCCCGCCCGGGACGGCGCTGGCTGCTGGCCGCACTGGTGGTGCTCACGCTGGCCTGGATCATCGGCGGGCAGATCTGGATGCGCGGTTCGCACGACCCGGCGCCGGGCAGTGCTGACATGCCGGCAGCCGGCAATGCCGGTGGCCAGGATGACGCACACAGCAGCGCCCGGCAGCCGGCAGTACTGGTGCTGCCGGTGCAGGTAACGGGCACGGCCACCGACCAGGACGAATGGGCCTGGCTGCGGCTGGGCCTGATGGACATGATTGGCAGCCGTCTGCGTGCCGGTGGCATGCCGGCCATGCCCAGTGAGAATGTGCTGGCCGTGCTGGTTCAGCCCGGGGCTTCGATGGCCGCCCTGGCCGAGCGTTTCGGCAGCCTGGTGATCGAACCGGCGATCGGGCAGGAACACGGTCGCTGGCGTGCCAGCCTGGCGACCAGTTCCGGCCTGGCCACCGAGGCGACGGCTGACGATCCGGTGGTGGCGGCGGTGGCGGCCGCCGACCTGCTGCTGATCCGCCTGGGCCGGCAGATCCCGGTCGCGACCGGCTTGGCGCCGATCGCTCCCGAACAGCTTGTATTGCGCCTGCGCGCGGCGATCCTGGCCGAACAGTTCGATACCGCCCGCCAGCTCATCGCGCAGGCGCCGGAGGCGCTGCGTCACCTGCCCGAGGTGCAACTGGAGCATGCCCGGCTGGACCAGGGCCAGGGCAAGTACCCGGCCGCCGAACAGCGGTTGGCCGAGTTGCTGGCGCAACTGCCAGCGGAAGCTTCACCCGAACTGCGCGGGCGGATACTGGCCGGCCTGGGCGGCATCCGTTTCCGGCGCCTGGACCTGGACAATGCCGCCGAGGCCTTCGCCGAGGCGATCGAACTTCTGGAGGGCAGCGCCGAACATGCCGGCCTGGCCCAGGCCTTCGTCGGCCGCGCCGCCATCGCCTCGCGCAACGAGGATCTGAATGCCGCCACCGCCGACCTGGGCCGGGCGCGGATCGAGATGGAAGCCGGCGGCGACCTGGTCGGCATGGCCCAGATCGACATGAACCTGGCCCTGATCCAGATAAAGCGTTATCGCCCGGCCAGCAGCCAGCCATTGCTGCGCGAGGCCGAGCACCGGTTCGTGGCGATGGGCGCGCGCGAACAGCTTGCCTATGTCCGCTATCTGTCCGTGGGTGTGCAACTGCAACTGCTGGAACTGGAGCGCGCCGCCGCCACCATGGCCTCGTTGTGGCCACCTGAACAGCACACCGGCAACGAGCGCCTGCGCTGGCAGTTGGCGTTGACCCGGTCCTTCGTGCTCGCCGCCACCGGACGCCTGTCGGCCGCCGAGGCGGAGCTGGCACGGATTCTGGCCGGCGCCAGCCCGCCCGATGACGCCGCCGTGGTGATCGGCGCCCGTACCATGCAGGCCCAAGTGGCCAATATCCGTGCCGTCAGCGTGGCTACCGTTGACGGCCTGCAGGCGGTGCTGACCGATGACCTGCGGCGGCTGCGGCCAGATCTTTACGTGGCGGTATGGGCTGCCTATCAGCGCAGCCTGCGCCGGATTGGCCGGGTCGGCGAGGCGCGGTGGCAGACCGATGCCTTCGCTGCCTGGGTGCAGGCCAATCCCAATCCCTGGCGCCAGGTTCATCGCGCCCTGGCGTTGGCCGAGCAGGCCTGGCACGAGCAGCCCGATGGCCAGGCGCTGGCGCTGTTCGCGCAGGCTTTCCATCTGGCCCAGCAACTGGCCGTGCCCGAAGATCTGGTCCATGTCGCCGAGCCCTACGGCATGGCCCTGCTCGAGCGCGGTGATATCGACAAGGCGGCCGCCGTCATCGGCACCATTGCCGCCTGGGCCGACCAGGATCTGCGCGCGGCCTGGGCCCAGGCGCAGTTGTTCCGGGCGCAGGGGCGCGATGAAGCCTGGCAGCGTGCGCTTGAGCGGGTTCAGGCACTGCGCGGCGAGCGGCCGCTTCCCGGCAGCGACTGACCGGCCACGTCTGGCCGCTTCGCCATGCTGGCCGCGGGGCAGTGGATGTCCAGGCTGGCGCCTGTCGCCACACGGCGAATTTTCCTGGCCATGGGCGACGAACCAGGCACTTGGCCGCAACGCTGTCGCCAAGGCCCTGCCTGACGTCATTCGTCATCGCCGGCGCATGGTCACACAGCGATCGGGCTGCATTTCATCGTCCGGTGACCGCCCTGTCATCGTTTGGCCATCGCCTGTCATCGAACTGGAATGCCCTCGGCGGCGATTGCCCACAGGCTGGGGATGGCTGGCCGCGGTGCCGGCCGATCACCGCACACAGGTTCACCGCACAATTAGGGAGTACCTCGATGAGACCACTGACCATCCCCCTGCTGGCAGGCGTCCTGCTCGCACTGTCGGCATCGGTGCCGGCAACTTCGCTGCAACTGCCAGGCAGTGCCACCTTGCCGGCTGCCGAACTGGATCTGCTGTCTGTTTTGCCGGCCCCGGCTGGTGCGGCTGCCGACCAGTTGTTCAACAGCGGCTTCGAAACCGTGGCCCAGGTCTGGCACACCAGCCACTACGACGACCTGCCCGAACAGTTCGCCGGCACCAGCTTCGACTACAACGGCGTCCACTATCGCGACCTGAACATGGTTTCGGGCTTCTGGCTGGGCGATCAAACGCCATTCAATCCCGGCCCCATCGCCGAGGGCGGTCTGGGCAACCAGTTCATCATCGAGGACGCCGGCCTGCTGTTTGATGATTTTCCGGAGTTCGGCAGCGCGCCGAATGTGCTCAATCCCGGCGACCTGTACTTCTTCAACCCCGGCCCGAACCTCTCGCTGGGTGCGCTGGCCAGCCTGTGGATGGATCTGCACCAGCCCGCCTACGGCGTCAACGTCGAGGTGGTCTATTACGAAAACGGCCCGTGGCACGGGGTCGAGGTGACCTTGCAGGGCTATTTCGAGGGCGAGCCGGTGGCCGCGACCAGCTTCCAGTTGCTCAGCGACGACCTGGACGGCCGCGACAATATCGGCTTCCGCACCCTGAGCCTGCCCGGCGACACCGCCATCGACCAGTTGCACCTGCATTCGCGCCGGATCTCCGACGGCACCTACACTGCGCCGCGGATCATGCTCGACAACCTGGCCCTGGGCCGCTGGCTTGAGGTCGACACCACGCTCAGCACCTATGACGACCTGCCCGAGCAGTTCGCCGGCACCAGCTTCCAGCACAATGGCGTCAGCTATCGCGACCTCAACCAGGTCAGTGGCTACTGGCCCGGCGACGGCTTCGATCCGTTCGGGCCCGGCGCGGTCGAGGACGGCGGCCTGGGCAACCAGTTCGTGATCGAGGATGCCGGCCTGCTGTTCGAGGATTTCCCGGAGTTCGGCAGCGCGCCGAACGTGCTCAATCCCGGCGACCTGTATTTCTTCAACCCCGGGCCGAACTTCTCGCTGGGCGCGCTGGCCAGCCTGTGGATGGATCTGGATGCGCCGGCGCTCGGCGCCGCGGTTGATCTGGTCTATTACGAAAACGGGCCCTGGGGCGGCATCGAGGTGAGCTTGCAGGCGTACCGGAACGGCCAGCCGGTGGCAGCCACCTCGTTCGAAATCACCAGCGATGACCCCGACGGCCGCGACAGCATCGGCTACCGCACCGTGAACCTGGAGGCCGGCGTGCCATTCGACAGCCTGCACCTGGCCTCGCGGCGGCTGTCAGACGGCGCCTACACCGCGCCGCGGATCATGCTCGACAACCTGCGCTTGCAGCAGCTTGGTTCGCCCTGATCAGGGTCTTTGGCAAAGTCCATGATCCGGCTTAACGGCAACAGGTAACAAACTCCTTTCGCGCCATATTTACGGCGCTGCTGGAAAAATGGCGACACGTTGGTGCCGGATCCGCGGCCGATGGCCAGCCACCACCGGCCCGGATACGGCCAGCCATGCAGGTGCTGAGGGCAAACCCGGGTGGGAATCGCCGCGCAGACGGACGATCCCACCCAACCTGCGCCGATCCGGCGCAATCTGGCGCCTGCGGATTCGGGCATGGCCAGGACCCTCCCAGGCACGCCATGAGCCCGCGACTGGCGGGCCAACGCTCACTATCCCGATGTATCCGACGCGCTTGCTGCGTCGGCCAGCCGCGGCCGGCTGATCCTTCCGCGAGCGCCGCTGCACCTGCCAGCGGCCGGCTGCCGCCCGGCCAGAATCGCCCCGGCAACCACGCGGCCGACGCCCGCACGCGGCCCGGAACCCTGCCCGGCAATATCCGCGATAATGGCTGCTGGTATCCATTGCAGTTACGGGAGCAGCCTCTTGAAATCCGAACACGGTCTTGGCACCCGCGCCATCCATGCCGGCCAGGCGCCGGACCCGAGCACTGGCGCCATCATGACGCCGATCTACGCCACCTCCACCTATGTCCAGTCCAGCCCCGGCGTGCACCAGGGCTTTGAATACACGCGTAGCCACAACCCCACGCGCTTCGCCTACGAGCGTTGCGTCGCCGATCTGGAAGGCGGCCGCCACGGCTACGCCTTCGCCTCCGGCCTGGCCGCCACCGCCACCGTGCTCGACACGCTGGACGCCGGCAGCCACGTCATCTGCATGGATGATGTCTACGGCGGCACCTACCGGCTGTTCGAGCGCGTACGCCGCCGTTCCGCCAACCTGGAATTCAGCTTCGTCGACCTGGGCGATGCCGAGGCCCTGGCCGCCGCCGTGCGCCCGAATACGCGCCTGATCTGGGCCGAAACGCCGACCAATCCCATGCTCAAGGTGCTGGATATCGGCGTGCTGGCGCAATTCGCCCGCAAGCGCGATATCCGCCTGGCGGTCGACAACACCTTCGCCACGCCCATCCTGCAGCGCCCGATCGAGCAAGGCGCGCACCTGGTCATGCACTCGGCCACCAAATACCTCAACGGCCACTCCGACATGGTCGGCGGCATGCTCGTGGTCGGCGACGATCCCGAGCTGGAAGAACAGCTCACCTTCCTGCAGAACGCCGTCGGCGGCGTCCAGGGTCCGTTCGACAGCTTCCTGGCACTGCGCGGCCTGAAAACCCTGCACCTGCGCATGAAGGCGCACTGCGAAAACGCCATGCAGATCGCCCAGTGGCTGGAAAGCCACCCGGCGGTCGACAAGGTGATCTACCCGGGCCTGGCCTCGCACCCGCAGCACGAACTGGCCAAGCGCACCCTGGACGGCTTCGGCGGCATGGTCAGCTTCTACGTCAAGGGCGGCATGGAGCCCACCCGGCGCATGCTTGAACGCTGCAAGCTGTTCGCCCTGGCCGAATCCCTCGGCGGCGTGGAAAGCCTGGTCAACCACCCGGCCATCATGACCCACGCCAGCATCCCGCCCGAGCGCCGCGCCGAACTGGGCATCACCGACAACCTGGTACGCCTGTCGGTCGGCATCGAAGATGTCGCCGACCTGCGGGCGGAACTGGATTCGGCGTTGTCGGATTGACCGATGCGGCCGGAGCCGGGGACTTTGGGTCCCGGCTCCGGTTCGTTTATGAACCAGCACAAAGCTGTATTGTGCAGGCCACATCATGACAAGGGGGTTGGTGGATGAAACAGCTGTTGGGAAAGCTGAGGAATCTGGTGTCCAGGCCTGTAAGGGACAGTGGAACGACCGATGTGGGGCAGTCCCGGGTGGCGGACCATTGTGATCCCGCAGGGCCGCAGTTCGCGGCCATGAAGCACGACAAGCTGGTCCGCATCCGTGGCCTGCTCCGGCCGGACTGCAATGCCCGCTTCGACACAGCCGGGGTAGTGGACTGCCTGCCCGAAGCGCTGCGGAAAAAATACGACATCGTCGATACCGACAATGTTTCCAGCCACGATTACGACCCCATTGCCCTGGGCCTGATCAATGGCGCGCCTGAGGGCATGCTGCTGGATTGTGGCGCCGGGTTGCGCAGCACGTACTACGCCAATGTCGTCAATTACGAGATCGTTGCCTATCCCACCACCGACGTACTTGGCGTTGGTGAGGTGCTGCCGTTCAACGACAACAGTTTCGACGGCGTCCTGTCATTGAATGTGCTGGAGCATGTCAAGGATCCCTTCCTCTGTGCCCGAGAGATTTGCCGGGTGCTCAAGCCGGGCGGGCGCCTCTATTGCGTCGTCCCGTTCCTGCAGGCGCTGCACGGGTACCCGCACCATTACTACAACATGACCCATCAGGGGTTGCGCAACCTGTTCGATGGCCGGCTGGAGGTGCAGGACCAGCATGTCGCGGCCAGCGGCTTGCCGATCTGGACACTCAACCACATTCTCAACCGCTGGCTGACCGGCCTTGCGGGACCGGAGCGGGACGAGTTCTTGCAGATGCGTGTGCAGGACCTGATTGGCAATCCGTTGGATTATCTGAATCAACCTTTTGTCGCCGGACTTCCTGCCGAGATCAATTTCGAGCTGGCCAGTACAACATCGTTGATTGCCCACAAACCACACGAAAAAATATAAGTACGGGCCTCTGTATATTGTTAACTCATGAATGCCGATTTTTCACCGAAGGCAGGCAATGATCCTCCTCAATGATTTGAAGCGCGCGGCGCACGCCGAGGCGCAACAGTTGTTCGAAGCGGCCCAGCGGGTGTTTGACAGCGGTTGGTACGTGCTCGGAAGGGAAGTCGCCGCCTTTGAGCAGATGTTTGCCGACTATTGCGGCGTCGGACACTGCATTGGCGTGGGCAATGGTACCGATGCCCTTGAGCTGTCGATGCGCGCCTTGGGTCTGGGGCGTGGTGACGGCGTGGTAATGGCGGCCAATGCCGGCATGTACGCGGCGACGGCAGCCATGCAGGCCGGCTGCCATCCGGTCTATTGCGACGTCGATGAGACAACGATGCTGATCTGTCCCGATGCCATGGCGCGGCTGGACGACCCGTCGATCAAGGCCGTGGTGGTCACCCATCTGTACGGTCTGCTGGCCGCCATGCCGGCGCTGCTGGCGGTCGCTCGCCGTCGCAACTGGTCGGTGATCGAAGATTGCGCGCAGGCCCATGGTGCCCAGCGCGACGGCCGGCGGGCGGGTGCCTGGGGTGATCTGGCGGCTTTCAGCTTCTATCCGACCAAGAACCTGGGTGCTGTCGGTGATGGTGGCGCCGTCGTCACGGCGGATGCCGAGCTGGCGGCGGCTGTTCGTACCCTGAGCCAATACGGCTGGGGGACGAAGTACGAGGTGCTGCGCAGCGGCGGGTGCAACAGTCGGCTGGATGAGCTGCAAGCCGCCGTGCTGGCTGCCCGTCTGCCGGCACTGGATCAGGCCAATGCGCGTCGTCGTGCCATTGCTGGTCGTTATGCCGCCGCAATTGCCGGCACCGGACTGCTGATGCACCACGGAGCGGGCGATGACCATGTCCACCACCTGTGCATTCTGCGCTGCACCGAACGCGAAGCCTTCCGCGATTTCCTGCATGAGCAGGGCGTCGCCAGCGACATTCACTATCCCGTGCCGGATCATCGCCAGCAGGTATGGGCCGGCCAATACAACCCTGTGCAACTGCCGGTGACGGAGCGGCTGGCACGCGAAGTGGTGACCGTGCCCTGCCACCCCTGGATGACGGATGCGGAGGTCGAAAAAGTTGCGACACACCTGGCAGATTGGAGGCCGTGATGTTCTCGCTGATCGTGCCGGTATACCGTAATGAGGAGTCGATTCCGCGCCTGCTGGCGGCGATCGCTTCGATCCGTGCCGACATCGACGACGACTTCGAGGCGGTCTTTGTCATCGATGGCAGTCCGGACCGCAGTGCCGAGCTGCTGGCGCAAGAGCTGCCGGATTGCGCGTTTGCTTCCCGGCTGGTGCTGCTGAGCCGGAACTTCGGCTCATTCGCGGCAATCCGCGCCGGTCTGCAGGCGGCCAAGGGCGAACATTTCGCGGTCATGGCGGCCGATTTGCAGGAGCCACCGGAGCTGATGGTGCAATTCCATCGCGAGCTGATCACCGGCGATGTCGACGTCGTTGTCGGCACCCGCCGCAGCCGTGGCGACCCGTGGTTGAGCCGGATGTTCTCGGCACTGTTCTGGTCATTGTTCCGCCGCCTGGTAATGCCGCAGGTGCCACCCGGCGGCGTGGATGTATTCGCCTGCAATCGTGCCTTCCGCGACGAGTTGCTGGGCATGAACGAAGCGCGCAGCTCCCTGATCGGCCAGCTCTACTGGCTGGGTTTCCGGCGCACGACGCTGGAATACGACCGCCTGCCGCGCCAGGAGGGGCGCAGCGCCTGGGGCTTCCGGCGCAAGCTCGACTACCTGTTCGACAGCCTGTTCGCGTTCTCCGATCTGCCGATCCGGATGCTGATCATGCTCGGATTCATCCTGCTGGCGATCGCCTTCGTGTTCACCATTCTCGCTGTGGCCGGGCGTTTATCTGGTGCGATCGAAGTGCCTGGTTACACCGCCACGTTGATCGTCATCCTGGGCTTCGGCGGCCTCAATGCCCTGGGCCTGGGAATCGTTGGCGTCTACGCCTGGCGCGGCTATGAAAACTCCAAGGAGCGCGCCTTGGCAGTGGTGCGCGTGCAGCGTAATTATCCCGGGCGTGACCCGGCCAGCCCAGAGTTCCGGACATGAGTGAGACGGCTTTCGTCCATCCGCAAGCCCTATGCGAATCCAAGACCATCGGCCCGCGCACCCGGGTGTGGGCATTTGCCCATATCTTGGAAGGCGCGCAGATCGGAGCCGACTGCAATGTCTGTGATCATGTCTTCATTGAAGGGGCAGCGGTGGTCGGCGACCGGGTCACCATCAAGTGTGGCGTCCAGATTTGGGATGGCATCGAGCTGGAGGATGATGTCTTCGTCGGTCCAAATGCCACCTTCTGCAATGATCCGTTCCCGCGCAGCCGCCAGCACCTGAAGCAGTACCCGGTGACCATCGTGCGCAAGGGCGCATCGATCGGGGCCAATGCCACCCTGCTGCCGGGTATCACCATTGGTTCCAATGCCATGGTCGGAGCCGGTGCCGTGGTCACCAAGTCGGTGCCGCCGAACGCCATCGTGGTGGGCAATCCGGCCAGCATCGTCGGCTATGTTCCGGGCGCCGCCACCGGTCTGTCACAGCCCACTCCTGGGCCCGGACCGGACGGCGATGCCGTGGTCGACCTGGGTGTCAACGGCGCCTCGCTGCACCGGCTGCCGCAGGTCCGCGATCTGCGTGGCAATTTGTCGGCGATGGAGTTCGGGCAGCATGTGCCGTTCCATGCAAAACGGGCATTCATGGTCTACGACGTGCCCAGCCGGGAAGTGCGTGGTGAGCATGCCCATTGGCGCTGCAGCCAGTTCCTGATCTGCGTACGCGGCAGTTGTGCAGTGGTCGTTGACGATGCCCGGCAGCGGCGCGAAGTGTTACTGGACCGTCCGGACCTTGGCCTGTTGTTGCCGCCGATGACCTGGGGCATCCAGTACAAATACTCGGCCGATGCCCTGCTGCTGGTGTTCGCTTCCGACCCCTACGATGCCGACGATTACATCCGCGATTACGATCAATTCCGGCAGTTGATGGAGCAGCGCGGGTGAGCCGGCAACCGGCTGGCAACACCGTGTTGCCGGGCGCGCGCCGGTTCTCCCGTTTCGTGGTCACCGGTCTGGTCAATACCGTTGCCTCCTACCTCGTTTACCTGTTGTTGTTGCCGGTGGCCGGGTACAACCTGGCGTATGTGATTGCCTTTCTGGCCGGACTGTCGGTCAGCTATCTGCTCAACCTGCGCTGGGTGTTCCGGGTACCGGCGAGCTGGGCGCGCACCTTGCGCTTTCCCCTGGTCTATCTGCCGCAGTTGCTGCTCGGGCTGGCCATCAACTACGGCCTGATCGAAGCGCTTGGCGTCGACCCGCGCCTGAGTCTGCTGTTTGTCATCGCCATCACCGTGCCTTTGAATTACCTGATAGCCCGGTGGGTTTTGGCTCCCGGGCAGGTGGCGGATCATGCTGCAGACTGATCAGACCCGGACGACCATGAAAAGACGGTCCTGGCGCTTGCAAGAGGGCTTTCAGTCACCTGCCCGCCTGTTCCTTGTCTTGATCCTGACGGGGATGGCTGCGCTGCTGTTCGCGCAGCGACCACAACTGCTGGTGTCACTGGTGAGTGAGGGCGGTTACGCGCAGGTCTTCTACTCGGCAGATCAGGCCTGGAGTGAAGCCGGATCGGTGCGGGAGGTGGTTTTGCCCGGTGAACGGACCGTGCGGTTCGGCTTGCCATTGCGGTTGCCTGCCGAACTTCGGCTGGATCCCAGCGAGAAAGCAGGCACGCTCCAGTTGAATCGGGTCAGGTTCAAGTATCTGTTTTTCCGGGCGGATGTGCCGTTGAGCTCCATAGAGGCGGTGAACAACGTTGCCGTGGCTGTCGATCAGGAGTCCCTTCAGGTTTCTGCTTCAGGGTCGGATCCACAGTTGCGGGTTTCTGTTCCTTACTGGCTTATTTTTTCCGGGTTCGCTTTTGGACTGCTCACTACGCTGTTGCTGGCATGGGGCATGATGTGTTTGTGGCCGCGCCAAAATGGGCTATGGCTCGGACTGGCTTGGTGCTCGGTGGTAGTCGCCTTCGGCCTGGCAGTTTGGTTCCCGTTCATCAATGCTCCAATCACGCCATTCCTGGATGATTGGCGGTATTTCATGCCTGGTGCCTACTCTCTGGTCGATGGCGGCTGGCAATGGTTGGCAGTTGCCAGCAACGACACCTATTTCCTTACCGGTCAGTTGATCGATTGGGTGGTTATCACCGTTACCGGCGGAAGTCTGGAAGCGCTGCGGCTGATCGGGCTGACGTTGCTCGCGCTGTTTCTGGCTTTTGCCATAACTCTGGCAATACGGGTTTGCGGGTACTTTGCGCCGGTAGCTGTGGCTGGTCTTGCCATTGCCGTTGGTGGCAATTCCTACTGGGGCGCCCAGCTTATCGCCTACCATCAATTCCTCCCGGTATTGTTCCTGTTTGTGGTTCTTCATTATGGTGAAGGCAGGGTCGGAGTTTGGAAAGGGCTGGCGCTGGGATTGCTCGTTGTTGCTGCCGGTCTGTCCTACATAAGCGGGCCAATCCTGTTTCTAGCAGTTGCGCTGGCTTATCTGTTGGTTTATCCTGATGTTTTGCGCTGGCCGCAGCGCAGGGCCCTGTTTTGGCTGATATTGCTGTTTGCACTCGCGACAATGGTGGTGCAGCTCGTACTCGTGGTCGGGGCCCAGGGTTCTTTGCTTGACCGCAATCACGCAACCGCCACGGTCTATCCGTCCAGCATCAATTACTGGCTTTATCTGGCCGGCTTGTTTGGTGCTGGCTTGGGCGTGCGCGGGACCGCCTTGAGCCTGGATCTTCTAGCCCTGTTGTTGAGTGCTGTGCTGGGCCTGACTTTCCTGCTTTTCCGGCACCGACATGTTGATAACGAAAAGACCCTGTCTTGGGAGCGGTTTGTCGGGCTGGCGCTATTCGGTGGATCTTTTGCCTATGCCGCCATCGTCACCTCAGGTCGCGCTGGCTTCGTTCCAGACTATGCCGGTGCCAGTGATGTTGCCGGGTTTGCCAAAATCAGGTTTCATTACTGGTGGCTGGCGGCGATGCTGCCAATATCATGGGCTGTCGCACTGAATATTATCGCCACTAGATGGGGTTTTTTCAAGAAGGGCGTGCCCGCACTGGTTATGGTGCTGCTAATGGTCAAGGTGGTTCACGTTAATGTTTGGGATCCGCGCGCAAACCAGCGGCAGGTGGAGTGGGAGCGTGCCGGTATTCAATGCCTGCGTGAAGAGTTGGCTGCCGCTGCCGGGCGAGTGCCGATTGATTGCCCTTCAGTTTATCCTGGCGATATAGCTCCCGCGATATGGGCCATCCATGACCATGATTTACCTTTCGGCCGTGAACTGCTCCAGATAACTGAAGACTGATTCAACTGGCGGCCTAGAACCGCAAGCGCCGGAACACCATCTCCGGGATCAGGGCGATCACTGCCATCACCGGCCGCCAGAACCACGGCAGGTAGACCACGCTGCGGCGGCGGTCGATGGCGCGGACGATGCCGCGGGCGATGGCGTCGGGCTGCGCCCACAGCGGGCTTTTGCGGAAGTGGCGGGTCATCGGCGTGTCGACCAGGCCGGGCTTGATCGTGAGCACGTGGGCACCGCTGCCGGTCAGGCGCTGGCGCAGGGCGCTGGCGTAGGTGCTGACGGCGGCTTTGGCCGCGCCATAGGCGCCGTTGCTGGCGCGGCCGCGGTCGCCGGCAACGGACGAGATCACCGCCAGGGTGCCGCTGCCCTGGTCGGCCAGACGGGTGGCCAGGGCGTTCATCAGGGCCAGGGTGCTCAGGCCGTTGTCGGCCAGGGCCTGCACGGTGGCGGCCGGCGAGCGGTCGCATTCGGCCTGGTCGGGCAGGGTGCCGTGGGCGAGCAGGGCGATGTCGATGCCGCCCAGTTCGGTGCCTGCGGCATCCAGGGCGGCGGCGTGGGCGTCCAGCTCGTTGGCATCGAGCAGGCCGGTGGTGACCACGGCGCCGTGGGCGCGCAGGTTGGCGGCGATGGCCTCCAGGCGTGGCGCCGAGCGGCCGAGCAGGTGCAGGCGGGCGCCGCGCGCGGCCCACAGCCGGGCACTGGCTTCGGCGATGGCCGAGGTGGCGCCGATGATGAGGATGCGGGTCATGGTGCAAGGCTCACAGCTTGGTGGGTAATGTGATGCTTCGGGCTTCCTCCTTTCTGGAAGGAGGGCTGGCGAGGATGCAGCCTGCGGTCGTGGCGCGGGCTTTTTCGCCGCGCGCTGCGCGCCCGGCGCATCCCCCTCACTCCCCCTTCGCGCGCGAAGGGGGAAGCAAAAGCCTTGGGTTGCGGGCATTGGCTCATGGTGGCGGTTTGGCATCGGCCATCACCCGGCGCCAGAAGCTGGACGAAAAGGCCGGATCGACCAACGGGCAAAAGCGCTGCCAGGCCGGGAAGAACTGACGGAAATGTGCGCCGGACAGGTGCGCATCCTTGGCCGGATAGACCGCGCCGCCGGCTTCGGCGACGATCGCATCCAGGTGCGCCAGCAGGGCCACTGTCGGTTCGCCGCGGAACGGAAAATCCAGCGCCAACGTGGTGCCCGGCCGGGGAAAGCTGAGCAGGCCGGGCGAGGCCAGCGGGCCGAAAGTCTTGGCCACGGCCAGCAGCGGCGGCTGGCCGCTGGCGGCGATGGTGGCCTGGATCTGCACCAGGGAATCGATGGCCACCTGCGGGGGCAGCACACATTGATGCTGCACGAAACCGCGGCGGCCATAAAGCCGGTTCCAGTGGCCGATGGCATCCAGCGGAAAGAAGAACCGGCGATAGTGCACCGGTGCCGGATCAGTCCGGGCGCGGCGCCAGCGCTGGCCATTGAGCACGCGTACGGCGCCGGCGCGCGGCAGGCACAGCGGCGGCGTGAACGGCACGCCCGCACGAGCTTTCGGTGGTGCCGGGCCGTCATCAAGCGCAGCGAAATCGCCATGGCTGAACACGCCGCGCCACGGTTGGCCCGACGGCACCAGGGCGTCCAGCCAGGCCACGGTGTATTGGGCAGCGGCGTGCGCCCGCGACAACTCGTGGAAGGCGTCCCAGCCGGTGAAGCGGGTGTCCGTGGCCAGCAACCAGGGGCCGGGTACCGGCACCAGTTGCAGCTCAACCCAGGTGATCAGGCCGGTCAGGCCCAGGCCGCCGATGCTGGCGGCGAACAGCTCGGCATGGTGGTCGGGCGAGCATTCCAGGCGCGTGCCGTCGCTGCGCAGCAGTTCGAAAGCGCGCACATGGCAGCCGAAGCTGCCGGCCTGGTGGTGGTTCTTGCCGTGGATGTCGTTGCCGATCGCGCCGCCCACTGTCACCTGCGCGGTGCCCGGCAGCACCGGCAGCAGCCAGCCTTGCGGGACGGTGAGTTCCAGCAGCCGGTCGAGCAGGATGCCGGCCTCGCAGCGCAGGATGCCGCGTTGGCAGTCAAAGGCGATGACCCGGTCCAGGCCGCGCGTGAGCAACACCGTGCCACCGTGGTTGAGGCCGACATCGCCATAGCTGCGGCCATTACCGCGCGCCAGCATCGGCGCTGCGGATGCCGGCGTCGGCAGTGGCTCATCGCGCCAGTGCAGCGCCTGCACCCGGGCCGGTGCGGCCTGCGGATGGTTGCCCCAGGAAGGCAGTGCGGGTGGCGTGGCCGAGGCCGTATTCCCGGTGGTGGCCGGCGTGCTTCCGGCTTTTGACGCATGGGTGGAAACCGGCAGCGGGTCGCCGCCGGGCGCGACGTCATCCGGGCGGTCAGCGCCCTGCGGGCCGGTGCCGGGGCCGGCGTGGCTCACAGCGCCGCCACGGCAATGGCTGCTGCCAGCCCGGCCACGATCAGGCTGGCCTTGTCGCGCACCGCGAACAGCATCGGGTCGTCATCCATCTGGCCGCGGTGGGTGAGGATCCACATCCGCCCGATCCAGTACAGCAGCAGCGGGCACAGCAGCCACAGCAGCGTCGGTTGCCCATACAGCGCCGTGCCTTCGGTGCCGCTGTTCACGTACAGCGCCAGCACCAGTACCGACAGGAAGCCGGCCGCCACGCCCAGGCTGCCGACCATCGGCAGGTCGTCGCTGCGGTAGCCGCGACCGGCCACGTCGGCGACGCCGCTGTCGCGCATCACCAGCAGCTCGGCATAGCGCTTGACCAGGGCCAGGCTCAGGAACAGGAACATCGACAGCGCCAGCAGCCAGAACGAGGCCGCCACCGGCACCGCCACGGCGCCGGCGATGATGCGCGAGGTGTACAGGGCCGCCAGCACCACCACATCCAGCACCGGCACCTGCTTGAGGCGGAAGGTGTAGGCCACCGTCAGCAGCCAGTAGCCGGCCAGCGCCCAGATGAAGCGGTCCGGCAGTTGCAGCGCCAGGGCAAAGGCCGCGATCAGCAATACCGGCGCCAGCAACCCGCCGGCCAGCGGCAACTGGCCGGCGGCGAACGGCCGCTGGCGCTTGCGCGGATGGGCGCGGTCGGCGGCCAGATCCATCAGGTCGTTGAGCAGGTAGACGCTGGAGGCGCACAGGCCGAAGGCCAGGAAGGCGAGCAGGGCATGGCCCAGGGCATCGGTGTCGAACCACAGGTGCGCACCGAGCAGCGGCACGAACACCAGCAGGTTCTTCACCCACTGATGCAGGCGCAGCGCGCGCAGCCAGGTCCACAACGTTGGCCGTGTACCGGCGATGACCTGCACCGGCGCCCCGGCCGCCTGTGCCTGCGCCGCCCGCAACACCCGCGTCGGCGCATTGACCACCACCGCGCCGCGCGCCTGCTGCCACACGGCCAGGTCCGCGGCGCTGTTGCCGGCATAGTCGAAACCGCGCTCGCCGTAGCGCTGCACCAGCGCCAGCGCCTTTGCCGGCCCGGAAAGATTGCGCGTGCCATCGCTGGCGATCACCGCATCGAACAGCCCGAGATGGCCAGCCACCGCCTGCGCCACCGCCGCATCGGCCGCCGTGCACAGCACGATCTCGCCCTGCCCGGGCCGGCCATGGCGCTCGCGCAGCCAGGCCAGGAACGGCGTGTTCAACGGCAGCGTGGCCGGGTCCACCTGTACCCGCGCCGCCACCTCCCGCTTGAAGGCCGCCTTGCCGCGCAGCAGCCACAGCGGCAGCACGAACAGCCACAGCGGCTGGCGCCGCAACAGCACCAGCAGCGATTCGTGCAGCGTATCGCTGAGCACCAGGGTGCCATCCATATCAACGGCAAGCGGCAGGGGCGCGGATTCGGTCACGTCGCGGAGGCGGTCCGGCAGGCAAAGGGCAAGGACGGGAATGATAGTCGGTGCGCCGGGACGGGCAGGCGAGCCGGGGTGTGCCGGCGGCAAGGTAGTGGCAGGTCAGCCGTATTGATTGATCCCGGTCGGGAAGAATCCCTTTGACTTGGCGCCATCCGGGGCCGATTATACTGATCGGTAACATTGATCCTGTGAGACCACCATGATCTCCGAATTCTCCCGCTCGGGAACCCCCGGGCTGATCAACTCGGTCGCCGATGTCGGCGCGGTCATCCGCGCCACCCGTCAGCAGTACGGTCTGAGTCAATCACAACTGGCTGGCCTGGCCGGCACCGGCCTGCGCTTCATCAGCGAACTGGAGCGGGGCAAGCCCGGTATCCAGTTGGCCAAAGCACTGGACGTGATCGCCACGCTCGGCCTGCAACTGCAGATCGGGCCGGGGCAGCCATGAGCGATCGTCTCGATGTTTACCTGCACGACCATAACGCTGGCCTTTTGACCATCGATGGACCTTTGCGCAGCCCGGAAGAATGGGCGTTTACCTATGCTCCCGATTACCTCGCCCGCCCCGATTCGGTCGCACTTTCAGCGAGCCTGCCATTGCGCGAGACGCGTTTCGAGGGCGCTGTTGTCCGCAACTGGTTCTGCAACCTGTTGCCCGAAGGTGCCGTGCGCACCGCGATCAGCAACCGTTTGCGTTTGCCGGTTTGGGATGACTTCGGATTGCTTGCCGCCATTGGCGGCGAGTGCGCAGGCGCGGTAAGCCTGCATGGTCCCGGGGCTGCCACGGCAGCGGTGCTGCCCCCGCTCGATTCTTTATCCGACATGACTTTGTCCGACATGGACGATGGCGCCCAGGAGGGCGGATTTGCCCTGCTGGGCACGCCTCTGCGCCTGTCGTTGGCCGGCGCCCAGGACAAGATCGCCATTGTCCTGGACGCGTCCGGCGCGCTGCGATTGCCAGCGTTCGATGAACCCAGCAGTCACATCCTCAAGCCGGACTCGTTTCGGTTCCGTCATCTGTGTGATCTGGAAGCCTTCGGTCTTGCCCTGGCCGCGGCCGTGGGCCTGTCGGTCGCATCCGCCAGGCTGGTTGTGATTGGCGGCGACCGACGGGCCTTGTTGGTAGAGCGCTATGACCGGGCGCAGGCGCCTACAGGCGGGTTGATGCGTCTGCATCAGGAAGATTTCTGTCAGGCACTGGGCTATCCGCCGGAGCTGAAGTACCAGGCGCAGGGTGGACCAAGCCTGGTGCAATGCCTGGAGTTGGTGCGCCGGCTTCGATTGGGGCCGGTGGCCCTGCAAGGTCTGCTCGACTGGGGTGTCTTCAACGCCCTGATCGGTAATGCCGATGCCCATGCCAAGAACCTGGCCCTGCTCTGTGGGCGGGATCGCCGTTGGCGGCTGGCGCCGTTTTACGATCTGGTGCCAACGATGGCCCTGCCAGAGCGGTTGGTCGAACGCAGTCCGGCCTTGCGCATCGGCAATGCCGCACGCATCGACGCGGTGACCGCCGACGATTGGCGTGAGTTCGCCGGCGAGGCAGGATTTGCAGCGCAACTGGTGGCTGCCCGGGTTGAAGCGCTGTCCGGGCAGGTACTTGTGCAGGCTGGTGCGACCCGAGACAGGCTCATCAGCGAAGGCGGCGACGCGGCGGAACTGGGCCGGGTGGCGGCACTGGTTGAGGCTAACGCCCGACGGATGGCGCAGTCGGCCGGCAACTGATTACGTCTGGTCTGCCGAAAGCAGGCTAAACCGGCGCGGTAGCGGCGCAGGCTCTTTGCCAGGTGCTGCGGTAGCCGTGCTGGCTTTTTCACCGCGCGCTGCGCGCCCGGCGCATCCCCCTCACTCCACCTTCGCCAGCGAAGGGGGAAGCGTTACTTGCCGAGGAGTAGGCTAAAGACCGGACCGGCCCAACTATTAGTGACCGGCTCGATGTCTTCCTGCATGGCCATAACGCTGGTCTGTTGGCCGGGTGAGCAGCCGGTCAGCCGGTCAGTTGGTCGCGGGTTGAAAGCTCAGCTTCAGGCCCAGCGCGCGTGCCACTTTCAGCACCGTGGCAAAACTCGGGTTGCCCTCGCCGGACAGTGCCTTGTACAGCCCCTCACGGGTCAGACCGGTATCGCGGGCGAGCTGGCTCATGTTGCCCGCGCGCGCGACCACGCCCAGCGCATGGGCGATGAAAGCAGGGTCGTCACCGCCTTCGTCCACGCAGGTTTCCAGGTACAGCGCGATCTCCTCCCCGGTTCGCAGGTAGTCGGCGGAATCGTACCGGCTGAATTTTTCACGGTTGCTCGGTGGCGATGCGGCAGAACTGGTCCAGCGGCCGTGCCGCGAGAGGCATCGGTTCATGTCGACGGTTTCGCCTGCAGCCGGTACATCCGGCCCGGGGTCAGCACAGTGGCGCCGTCGTCTGAAAGAAGGCGCACGTGCGGCCCGAATAGCTCCGGTAGGAGCGGTTCCTCGTGCTCGAACTGCCATTCCTCATCCGGCTCAAGACCGAGGTCGACACGTGGCGTGGCTCCGAGCACGAAGCACATGTCGGCAAGCATCCTCAAGGTCATGTTGCGCGAACCGCTGAGTACCTGGGAGACATGGCTCTTGCTGATTCCCAGGCGCTCGGCCAGTTCAGACTTGCTGACTCCGGTCCGCTCCAGGACCGCCCACAGGGCTTCGGTCACTTCAATGATCAGCGTTTCCTGGGCAACCAGCCTGGCATTGGCCTGGCTGGCTTGTGCCCACTGGTCCAGAAAGTCGGTCATCGCGTTGCCTCCTCAGTCAGTCGTGCTGGAGGCTGAACGGCGCGGACAATCAATCTGTGCGCCCCCAGGCCAGCGTGTCGGCCGCTGCCCGCTCAGTTTCTGGTTGAGCATCGCTTGCTGTCCATGGCTTTGAGCACGGCTTCGCGCTCGCCGCGCACCATCGACAACTCCGAGGCTTCGATACCGTCGCCTTGTCCGTAGCCGATCCAGAATGCCTGCACCTTGCTTGATTGGCGGCGCTGGTCCTGGGCCTGGACGAGTTGTCTTTCCCTGCGCGACAGGCTGTCGGCTTCCACCGTCAATCGCTCGCACTCAAAGTCCTCGTACTTCAGGCCACTGACATAGGTGCCGGTGATCTGTGACGACTGCGTTGGCAGGTTGAAGCAGCCCGAGAGTACAACAATGGAAATGACGGCAGGAATCAGGTTTGTCAGTTTCATGATGATTTTTCTTGCGTGGTGGGTGCGCCAATACAGGGCAATCGACGAGGCGGCGCCTGTTCTTCGCGCCCTGTGGAATGAGCAGGCCTGGCGGGAGACGGTGGCCAACTGCGGCCACCGTCATCCACGCCAGTGCTTGGCCTGATCAGTGTTCAGGCTGGGGATTGAAACGCGTCATTTCCGTGCCGCCGGCTTTGGCCTGGCCGGAGGGCGGCGGCGCGAGACGGTGCCGGCTCAGATCAATCGGGCCGAATGGGCGGGTGGACTTTTCAGCGGCCGCGTTGAAGTCGCTGAGGGTGTTGCTGCTGGCGGTGGTCTGGCCCAGGCCGCTGAGGTCGGGGTGGACGACGACGGTGCCGATGTTGACGTTGCGGTCGCCAATGACCAGGGCGCCGGGTTCGTTGGGGTAGAAGCCGCAGAACTCGCCGGGATCGCAGACCCAGTAGTCGTAATCGTTGTCGGATGTGGCGATCAGCACGTACGCACCTGGAACTAGGCCGTTGATCTCAAAGGTGTAGCGACCCTGGTGTCCCGAGCCATAAAGTTCGTCAAAGACTCGGCCGGTGAAGGCGTCGATGACTTGCAGATAAAGCATGCCGGCATCGCCGCGAGTCTGGGGTTGGCCGACGCGCATGCTTAGCTGCACGGATACCGGAGACTGGCTGGCCGGTGCGGTGGTGAAGGCGATGTTGCCCTGGTATTCGCCGGGCGTGAGTCCCTGGCGACTGATGCGTACCTCGTAAGTGCCGAAGCCATCGGCGTCTGTCTGGATCGGTGTCAGCGACTGTATCCAGGACATGTTCGCCGACCACTGGGTGGGGATCAGCTGGCCGCTTCCGGACTTCCGCAGGCGGATGGTGAGGCGGTCGTTGGTTTCACCAAAGTCCACCGAGGCCGGCTCGACCACGAGGACGGCCGGTGCAGGCGCGCCGCCGGCCAGTTCCATCGCCGCCTCGACCGCCTTGCGGGCGTCGATCAGGCCATGGCCGAATTCGCTATCCCAACCGGATGGGCCCAAGTCGCGGGTGAGCTTGCCGGCAGCCAGCAACTGGTCAAACTGCGCAGGTGTCAGGCCGGGATGTACCGACTTCATCAAAGCGACCACGCCGGCGACATGAGGAGCTGCCATGGAAGTGCCGGGGAGGTGCCCATATCCGGGAATGACAGTGCTGTAAACGCCATCCTCCTTAGAGGCGATCCTTCCTTGGAAGGTGCGGCAACCACCGTACGGATTGTTTGGCGCAAACCTTGGAAATCCGTATATCGTGGGTTCGTCTTTGTCCTCGGGCGCGGTTTCACCACCCGGAGCTGCGACATCGATGTGGCCGCCGCAGTTTGAGTAGAACGCGGCATCTTCACGGCGATTGGTAGCTGAAACACTCACCACGTGCTGGCAACCGGCCGGTGATACCGCGTAGCCGGAGGTATCGTTCCCGGCTGCCGCGATAACGATAAGGCCTTGGCTGCGGGCTTGGTCGATGGCTTCTTGATAGCTTGAAGGACAGGAACCTGGCCCTCCCAGGCTCATGTTGATGGTGCTGGCTTTGCGAGCAGGCAGTGGTACACCGGCTTGACTGGCGAGTCCGGCCGCATAGCGAATTGAGTCGGCTACATCAGACACGGTAAAGCCACCTTGGTCTCCCATATGGCTGTACGCGTTGATCGGCATGATCTTCGCGTGCGGTGCTACGCCCTTTCCGCCGCGCCCGTTTCCAGCCACGGCCGCAATTGTTCCTGCAACATGCGTCCCGTGGTCGCTTCGTTCAGGGAATCCCCGCGCTGGCGGGGAGATGCTTTGACTGAACGTAATGCCCAGGTTTCTCAAAATATTGGCATTGAGGTCGGGATGGTCGGCAACTCCGGTGTCAATCACGGCCACGATGACATCGGGCGAGCCGGGGGTGATCGACCATGCCTGCGGCGCGTTGATCTGTCCGTAGTGCCACGCCTGACGCCAATCATCCGGATCGGAAGGCAATGACTGCAGGTACATCACGCCATTCGGCTCCGCATACCGCACATCCGGCCGGGCCTGCAGGGCCTTGATGGTTTCGATCAGCTCACTGCGCCGCTCTTCGCCGGCGCGGCCGAGGCCGTAGCCGCGCTGAGACAGCAGCTGCTGGGTGCGGCCGGTTTCGATGCCGGCGGATTTCATCAGGCTGTCGGCCGGGCCGAAGTCGTCCAGTGACATCAGCACCGGGCCATCGATGGCGGCGCGCTCCAGCTTCAGGCCCAGTGCCTGGGCGCGGGCCTTCTGGTGGCTCTCGATGGCGGCGTCGGATTTGTGGTGGGCCTGGTCGGCGTCGTCTTCATCGAAGCGGACGATGACTTCACCGGGCACGAAGTCACCAAGGCTGGACAGGGCCTGGAAATCCTGCGGCACGGGCGCGAAGCTGGCGGCCAGGGTGTAGTTGCTGGCGCCGCGGTAGGCGACCACCAGCACGTCATAGACGCCGGATTCGGTGACCTGCCAGAACTCGTTGCGGCTGGTGGTCTGTGACGTGTAGACGGGTTCCTGCGTGTTGCTTGCGGAGTAGATCAACAGGTCCAGGTCCTTGGCGCCGGGATTGGCTTCATCCCAGTCGGAGATGATCAGCTGCACCGATTGCCCGGCGGTGAGGTTCATGCGGAATTCGTCGACTTCATCGCCAACATCTGCAAACCGCCCCTGGCCGCCGACACCTTCCGCCGAAGCAAAACCGCTGATGGCGGCCGGATTGCCCTGCACGCGCTGGGTCTGGCTGGGGGTGTCATTGGGTCGGAGCGTGCTGTTTGGGTCGTTGGTGTCGCCGTCGCTGACCGAGTAGGGCGCCGCTTCCAGTTCGCCGGCGAGCGAGCGCAGGCCGCCGGGGAAGGCGCAGGGGTCGGCATTGTTGATGCCGACCAGTCGCGTGACGTTCGACAGGCCGCCATTGCCGAACGGCGCCACGCCGCCGTAGGCCATGGTGGCGTGGTTGCAGCCGACGAAACTCAGGGCGAAGGCGCCCCAGTCGTCGTTGCGCACCTGGCCGGGATTGAAGTTCGGCCCGAAGCGGCCGCCGACCGGGCGATGGGCGGTTTCGGCGAAGATACGGTTGCCGTCGACCTGGGCGATGGAGATCAGCCAGGCGGGTTTGCCATGCTGGTCGTAGGTGAACCAGAACACCAGGGCGGAGCTGTCATCGAGCAGTTCGACGATCCAGCCTTCGCCGTCACGATCCGGATCGAACCAGGCGCCGTTGATGCCCCGGTGCAGGGTGCCCGAGAACGGCGGCGCGCTGGCGCCGCCGCAACCGAAGCCGGCGGCCTGGGTGAGCCGTTGCAGGTGCAGGGTATCGGCCGGCAGCTGGCCATGGCCGCTGTAGACGGCGGTGCCCTGGCGGCAGTCATCGAAGGTGATGCGCAGGGTGCCGGCATCCTGCACCCGGACGGCATCGGGGTCGTAGCCGGGGCCGAAGCGTGGCCCGGAGACCTGGTAAAGCTCGAAGTCGGCGCGCTGGCCGGTGATCTCGCCCACGCCCTGCATCCAGAACTGGTTGCCCTGGGTGTCGAAGGTGAACCAGGTCAGCAGCATCAATTGCCCACCCAGATGCTGGATGGTGAAGCCCTGGCCGCTCTTGGCCGGGTCGTACCAGGAGCCGGAGATGCCGGCGTCGATCGCCGCGTGCAGGTGGCCGGCAACGAGCAGCGCCAGCAAGGCGAAAAGTCGGCGGATGGTCATCAATATTTTCCCTGGGCAAGATCAGTAGATCAGCCTATGAAATGGCGGCGGATAGTTCAATTGAATTTCTGGTTTGAATTGCAACGTTTTGTAAACTCGTTTCTTCCTGGCTCGCCATGCCAGGCCTCTTGGCCCGGCCGGACCGGCCAAGAGGCGGTTTCATTGCGGTGACACGGCATCCCGACGACAGCGGGCTGGCACAGGGCAGTGAGCCTCAGCTTCGCGCCCAGGATCGGCCCCCCGGAAAACAAAACGGCCCGGCATGCATCAGCAGGCCGGGCCGTGTTGGTCAGCAGGGCGGCGCCATTACCGGGCCGCTCAGGCGTAGAACATTTACAACGCCGCTTCCAGCTCGGGCAGGATCTTGAACAGGTCGCCGACCAGGCCGATGTCGGCGATTTCGAAGATCGGCGCGTCCGGGTCCTTGTTGATGGCGACGATGGTGCCGGCGTCCTTGATGCCGGTCAGGTGCTGGATGGCGCCGGAGATGCCCACGGCGATGTACAGCTCGGGGGCGATGATCTTGCCGGTCTGGCCGACCTGCATGTCGTTGGGCACGTAGCCGGCGTCTACAGCGGCGCGCGAGGCGCCGACGCCGGCGCCGAGCTTGTCGGCCAGCGAGTAGATCACCTTGAACGCTTCACCCGAGCCCAGGGCGCGGCCGCCGGAGATGACGCGGCTGGCGGTCTGCAGGTCGGGGCGGTCGCTCTTGCCGGCTTTCAGTTCCACGAAGCGGGTGTGGCCGGGCAGTTCGACGTCCAGGTCCAGCGCCTGCACGGCGGCACTGCCATTGCTGCCGGCGGCCGGGAAGGAGGCGGTGCGCACGGTGGCGATGACGGGGGCATCGGCCGGTGCGGTGACGGTGACAATGGCGTTGCCGGCATAGATCGGGCGCTTGAAGCTGTGCGCGTCGATCACTTCCATCAGGTCGGAGACCTGGCCGACGCCGAGCAGGGCGGCGACGCGCGGCATCAGGTCCTTGCCGAAGGTGGTGGACGGGCCGAAGACGTGGCTGTAACCGTCGGCGGCCTTGGCTACCTGTGGTGCCAGGATGGCGGCCAGCGGCTGGGCGTTTTCCGCCCGGCTGACGGTCAGCACGGTGCCGACGCCGTCGATCTTGGCGGCGTCGGCGGCGATGGCATCGGCCTGCTCGGCCAGCACCAGGATGTCGATCGCCTGCGGCGAGAGTTTGGCGGCGGCGCTGACGCACTTGGCGGTGCTGGGGTTGAGCTGGCCGTCCAGGTGTTCGGCGATGATGAGAACCTTGCTCATGGATCACTCCGGGGAAATGTCGGTGGCGGCGGCCGATGGTGCCGCCGGTAGGCGATGGCGGTGGGCGTCAGACCAGGCCGCGCTGCTTGAGCGCGTCGACCAGGCCGGCGACGTCGTCGACCATGACGCCACGGGCGCGGGCCGGCGGCGGCTCGTGCTGGCCGGCGGCGATGAAATCGCCCGGTTCCACGCCCAGGTCGGACAGCGGCAGGGTTTCCAGCGGCTTGCTGCGCGCCTTCATGATGTCGGGCAGCTTGATGAAGCGCGGCTCGTTGAGGCGCAGGTCGGTGGTGACCACGGCGGGCAGGTCGATCTCGATGGTTTCCAGGCCGGCGTCGACTTCGCGGGTGACGCGGGCGACCTGGCCATCGATGGCCAGTTCCGAGGCGAAGGTGGCCTGCGGGCGCTGCCACAGGGCGGCCAGCATTTGGCCAGTCTGGTTGGCATCGTCGTCGATCGCCTGTTTGCCCAGCAGCACCAGGCCGGGCTGTTCCTTCTCGATCAGCTTGAGCAGGGCGCGGGCGGCGGTGAGCGGTTGCACCGGGCCGTCGCTGACGATGTGGATGGCGCGGTTGGCGCCCATGGCCAGGCCGTTGCGCAGGTGCGGCTGGGCGTCGGCCGGGGCGATCGCGACCACCACGACTTCCTCGGCGATGCCCTTCTCGCGCAGGCGCAGGGCTTCTTCCAGCGCGATCTCGTCGAACGGGTTGGGCGAGAGCTTGACGCCATCGGTGACCACGCCGGAGCCATCGGGTTTGACCTGGATGCGGACGTTGAAGTCCACCACGCGCTTGTAGCCGACAAGTATCTTCATCGTAGTAACCAGCCTTCTTACGGCAGAATGGGAGCCCTTCCCGGTGCTGCCCGGGCCGGCCATGCGGGCCGGTATGGACGGATGACCGCCTATTGTAACGGCCACCCGGCCGGCCCCCAAGTGTGTGCCGGCCGACGGCGGCTTTCCACACTTGCCCTGGAGGTTTGGCCAATGGACAACAATACGCTGCGCGCCGGCTTCATCGGCCTGGGCGCGATGGGCCAGGCGATGGCCCGTCATCTGCACGGCGCCGGTTTTCTGGCCGCGGTCTGGAACCGCACCGCCGCCAAGGCCGGCGCGCTGGCGCAGGAACTGGCGGTGGCGGCACCGGAAACGCCAGCACAACTGGCGCAAAGCTGCGATGTGGTGTTCGTCTGCGTCGCCGCCGATGCCGATGTGCTGGCGGTGATCCAGGCGCTGGAGCCGGGCCTTCAGCCGGGCAGCCTGGTGGTCGACACCTCGACCGTGTCGCCGGCGACGGCGCGTACCGCGGCCCAGCGGCTGGCCGCGCGCGGTGTCGGTTTCGTCGATGCGCCGGTCACCGGCGGCGTGGAAGGCGCACGCAATGGCACGTTGTCGGTGCTGGTTGGTGGCGGCGCCGCCGATGTCGAACGGGTGCGGCCGCTGCTGGCCAGCTTCGGCCAGCGCATCGCCCACTTCGGTGCCGTCGGCGCCGGCCAGGCAGCCAAGGCGGTGAACCAGGTGATGGTGGCCGGGATTGCCGAGGCGGTGTGCGAGGGCCTGGCCCTGGCCGAGCGCCTGGAACTGGACACCGATGCCCTGATCGACACTTTGGGCAATGGCGCGGCTGGTTCGTGGTTTCTGCAAAAGCGCGGCCGCACCATGCTCGCCGACCAGTTCGAAGGCGGCTTCAAGCTGGCCCTGCTGCACAAGGATCTGGGCATCGTCCAGGCCATTGCCAGCGAGCTGGGCGCGCAGCTTGCCACCACGCAGGCGGCCCTGGCCGACTACGGCCAATTGCTTGCCGACGGTCATGGCGACGAAGAAATCTCGGCCCTGATCCGGCTCAAGCGGCGGCAGGTGGGCAGCGGCTGACCGGGCATCGTGGTCTGCCAGTCGTGCCGGCGCACCGGCGGCGCTTCCGCCGGACATGGGGTTCTTGCCAGCCTGGCCCGGAGCCCTGATCTGCCCTGATCTGGCCACTGATCCGACCAATGTTGTGCGCTGGTTCGCAGATCGACACCGGCTTCACCCGGGCGGCGAAAATGGCTGGGCATAATGCCCGCCCGTCAGTCAACCGTGGCCCTGGGCCGGCGGTCCGGCTGGCCTCGCCCCGAGTCGATCTGGAGAGCCGCAATGTTGTGCAAACCTGTTCTGGCCGCCGCTGCGCTGGCCATCGCCGGGCTGGCCCACGCCCAGCTTCCGCCCGATCTGAGCCTGCAGCCGGTGGTCACCTCCGGTCTGGGCTCGGCTGTTGGCCTGCGCCACGCCGGTGACGGCAGCGGTCGCCTGTTCATCTTCGAACAAGGCGGACAGGTCAGGATCCTGGCCGATGGCAGCTTGCAGCCAACCCCGTTCCTGACCATCAACGCGGGCACGCCGGGCGGCTTCACCTCCAGCGGTGAATCGGGCCTGCTCGGCCTGGCCTTCCACCCGCAGTTCGCCAGCAATGGCCGGCTGTACATCAATTACACCGACGGCAATAACGACACCCGCATCGTCGAATACCGGGTTTCGGCCGGCAATGCCAATGCCGTCGATACCAGTACCCGGCGCGAACTGCTGCGCATCGCGCAACCGGCCTGGAACCACAACGGCGGCAATGTCCTGTTCGGCCCGGATGGCTACCTGTACATCGGCATGGGCGATGGCGGCGGCAACGGCGGCAACGGCCAGGGCCACAGCCAGAACCCGGCCAATCTGCTCGGCAAGATGCTGCGCATCGATGTCGATGTCGCTACGGCCAGCCATCCCCATGCCTGCGGCGCGACCGGTAGCCAGCCCTATGGCATTCCGGCCGACAATCCCTTTGCCGCCGGCGGTGGTTGCGCCGAGATCGTCTACGTCGGCCTGCGCAATCCCTGGCGCTGGAGTTTCGACCGCGCCACCGGCGATCTGCTCCTGGCTGATGTCGGCCAGAACGCGCGTGAAGAGGTCAACTTCGTAGCCTTCGCCGAGCTCAACCAGATCAAGAACTTCGGCTGGAAATGCTTCGAGGGCAGCGCCACCTACACCGCCTGCACCGGTGGCATGGCCTGGCCGCATACCCTGCCGATCCTGGAATACCCCCATTCGGGCACCCCGCATTGCTCGATCACCGGCGGCTACGTCTACCGCGGGCCGATCACCGGCCTGCAGGGAACCTATATCTATGGCGATTACTGCTCGCGCCAGATCTGGTTCGCCACCGAGGATGGCGGCAACTGGACTGCCAACACCTGGGGCGGACCCGCGCCCGGCAACATCCGCAGTTTCGGTGAAGACGAGGACGGCAACATCTACGTCATCCGCGCCGGTGGCGTGGCGGTGTCGATGTTCCACTCCAGCCAGGTCGGCCCGGTGAACTTCACCGTCACCCCGCTGGCCGGTAGTGGCGGCAGCCTTGATCCGGATACGCCGCAGCAGGTGGACGACGGCGATACCGTCGCCTTCGACGTGCTGCCTGATGCCGGTTACCTCATCGATGAGGTGACCGGTTGCGGCGGCAGCCTGGACGGCACCGTCTACACCACGGCAGCGGTGACCGAGGACTGCCAGGTCAACGCCAGCTTCGTCGACGACCCGGACGTGATCTTCCGCAACGGTTTCCAAGCGGCTGATTGAGCCGTCAATGCCGAACATCGGGCCGGTTGCAATCCGACCTGTAGTTCAGCCGGTTCAGTCAGTTCGGCGGGGCCGGAATCGGTCCCGCTTCCATGTCGGCATTGCCCCGGCTTGATCTGGTCCAGCCGGGATGACCCGGCCTGCAGCAGGCATGTGCCGACCGCAACCTCCTGAAATGCCCGCTACTGCTGCTGCCGACGCATGACGATGGTGTCGACGCCGTTGTCGGTCAGTTGTTGCTTGGCGCGTTCGACATCGGCGGCGCTGGCGAAGGGGCCGACGTAGACGCGGTGGTAGGGCGTGCCGTCGATATTGGTGGTTTCCACGCGCGCGCTCATGCCCAGCAGGGCCAGGCGCGCCTTGCGTTCCTCGGCCGGGCGCGGGTCGCGGAAGGAGCCGGCCTGAAGCAGATAGATCAATGCCGATTGCGCCGGCGGCGTGGTCACGGCAGTGGCGGGCGCTTCACCGGTGGTGGCGGCCGGAGCCTCGGCGCGGACCTGGGCGCGCAATTCCGAATCGGGAATCAGCACCTCCATTTCCGGCAGCACGGTGTAGAAATCGAACTCCTGCCGCGCCGGCGCGGCCGCTGCCGGTTCCGGTGCGGCGCTGTCGGCCACCGGCTGCGGCGGGCTGCGATCGTCGCGCAAACCGGGCGCCAGTCCGGCCCAGATCACCAGTGCCGCCAGCACCAGGCCGAGCAGCATGCCGATGGCCAGCCACAGCCAGGCCGGGAGGGTTGAGCCACCGCCGCGGCGGGCGTGGGCGGAAGAGGGGCGTCGAGCCATGGTCAATGGATTCCATGAAGAGACTGAAGGGATGGGCGTGTACACATGCCGGCGGCTTCGCCATGACCTGCCGGGGGCAGACGTTGGCCGGCGGTCAGTTTGGGAGTTTCCGCCGCCGGCTGCGTGGCGGTGTGACCGGGGCCGGGTGTCGTGGCCGGGTCAGTCGCGCCCGTCGCAGTGGCGATGCCGACGCCAGAGGGTCATGGGCGTCGGCGCTGCGGCCCGAATTGTGTCACATCGACTCCGGTGCCGAGACGCCGAGCAGTTCCAGGCCATTGGCCAGCACCTGGCGCACGGCCGCGGCCAGGGCCAGGCGTGCATCACGCAGCGGCACCGACGAGGTCAGGATCGGCTGGCTGGTGTAGAAGGCATGGAAGGCGGTGGCCAGCTCGCGCAGGCCATTGGCCAGCAACTGCGGTGCGCGCTGGTCGGCGGCTGCGGCCAGCCATTCCGGGAACCGGGACAGCGCCGTCAGCACGGCGGCGTCGGCCGGGCCATCAAGCTGGTCGATGGCGGCCAGGCCGGCGGCCTGGTCCCAGGCCAGATCCTTGCTGGCGAGCTGGCGGAACAGGCTGGCGATGCGGGCGTGGGCGTACTGCAGGTAATAGACCGGGTTGTCGCTGGATTCGGCCCGGGCCAGGCCCAGGTCGAAATCCAGGTGCTGGTCGTTGCCGCGCATGACATAGAAGAAGCGCGCGGCGTCGTTGCCGACGTCGTTGCGCAGCTCGCGCAGGGTCACGAACTGGCCGGAGCGGGTCGACATCTGCACCTTCTCGCCGTTCTCATAGAGCACCGCGAACTGCACCAGGCGGATCTCGATGCGCTCGGGATCATGGCCCAGGCCCAGGGCCGCCGCCCGCAGGCGGGCGACATAGCCGTGGTGGTCGGCGCCGAAAATGTAGATGGCGCGCTGGAAGCCGCGCTCGAACTTGTTGTGCAGGTAGGCGATGTCGGAGGCGAAGTAGGTGTAGGCACCGTTCTCCCGGCGCACCACGCGGTCTTTCTCGTCGCCGAACTGGGTGGCGCGGAACCACTGCGCACCCTGTTCGATATACAGATGCCCGGCCTCGTCGAGCCGGCCCAGGGCGCGTTCGATGGCGCCGGAGGTGAACAGCGAGCGCTCGGAGAACCAGGTGTCGTAGCGCACGCCGAAGCCGCCCAGGTCGTCCTCGATGTCGGCCAGGATGTGGTTCAGGGCGGCGTTGAAGAACTGCGCATAGCCCTCGGGGCCGAGCAGTGAGCGGCTGCGCTGCACCAGGGCATCGATGTGGGTTTCCTTGTCGCCGCCCTGGCTCTCGTCCGGCGGCAGGGTGGCGGCGATGTCCGCCCAGGCGTGGCGGTGGCGCTCGCCCAGGCCGTCGACCAGTTGCCGACTGATCTCATGCACGTAGTCACCGCGGTAGCCGTTGTCCGGGAAGCGCACGGGTTCTCCGAGCAGCTCCAGGTAACGCAGCCAGGTCGAGGCGGCGAGGATGTCCATCTGCCGGCCGCCATCGTTGACGTAGTACTCGCGCTGGACATCGTGGCCGGTGGCGGCCAGCAGGTTGGCCAGGGTGGCGCCATAGGCGGCGCCGCGGCCGTGGCCCACGTGCAGCGGTCCGGTCGGGTTGGCGGAAACGAATTCCAGGGTGATCTTCTCGCCCCGTCCGGGCCGGACATGGCCGTAGCGCGGGCCCTGTTCCAGCACCCGGGCGACGACCGCCTGGCGGGCGCCGGCGCTGAGGAAAATGTTGATGAAGCCGGGGCCGGCGATTTCGATGCGCTCGATCGCCGGATGGCTGTCCAGCCGTTCCACCAGAGCCTGGGCGATCGCGCGCGGCGGCATCGACAGCGCCTTGGCATTGACCATCGCGGCATTGCAGGCAAAGTCGCCGTGTTCCGGGCTGCGGCTGCGCTCGATGGCGAAATCGGGGTTGGCGTGGCTGCCAGCTTGTCCGGCGGCCAGTTCGGCCAGCGCCTGGGCAAACAACTCGTGCAGGATGGTTTTCACAGGCTCAGCGACCGTGTTCAGGTGAGCCGGGCAGTGTAGCGCCCCCATTGCCGCGTTGCAGCATCAACGCGGCATGATCGATGTGGAGCCAGGACCCTCTATTGAAAGTTCTGGGGGGCGGGCCCGATGCCTGCATCGCGCTGCTGCATCGCGGCGTTCAAGACGGGCGCAGGGCCGCAAAGACGACGCCGTGGCGGCAAAGACGCAACCATGGCGGCGCGGCAGGTTCAACGACCAGCCATGCTGCATTGGATGTCCGAGCAATCACGCGCAGGCCGCGCGCGTAGTTCTCGCCCGCAGTTGGTCACCGCTCGCCGCAGCTTGTCGGCACAGATCGTGCCCGGTCGCATTCGGGTTGCCCGCTTCCTGCGCGGTGTCGACAGTGTCTCGACCCACCGCCACCGGAGCCAGCGATGATCGACCAGCACGCCACCTTGCCAGCGCAGCCGCAGCCGCCGCCGCACACGAAGCCACCAACGCCGCCAGCCAGGTGCGGCCTGGCCCGTTGCGCCTATCGCCAGGCCGGATGCTGGATCGGCGCCGCGATGCTGCTGAGCTTCGCTGCCGGCATGTACTCCAACTTCGGGCTGCAACGCGAGCTGTTCGCTGCGCCCGGTTTCATGCTGCAGGCCGCCGGGCAGCCGGTCGTGGTCGGCGTGATCGTGATGCTCGGGATCATCGCCGGCCTGCTGACCTTGTCGGTGGCCACTGTCTTGCACCGGCTGTATGGCCAATCTCGACCGCGGCTGACCCTGTTCCTTGTTGCACTGGTCGGTGCCAGCCTGGCGGTCAACGTTCTGGAAGGCGCGACGCTGCTTGCCATGCGCAGCCTCAGCGAAGCCTTTGTCGCCGCCGGGGCAGGGGCCGAGTCGACATTCCAGCCGGCCCGCCAGGTACTGCGCGGGCTGCGCAACGGCATCCACTTTCCCGCCAAGCTGCTCGGCGGCTTCGGCGTGTTGCTGATGTTCGTTTTGCTGCTGCGGCAACGGGGGCTGCCGCCTGCGCTGGCCGGTTTCGGCCTGTTCGCGGCCGGCCTGCAGATGCTGCGCAGTCAGTTCTGTGCCCGGCTGCCAAAGCCGCCGTAGAACAGGATGTCGCGTTGTTCGAATGCGCCCAGATCGTGCAGACCCCAGATTTCGGTGATCCCGTTGACGCGGTAGCCACGCGGGTTCATGTTGATGTCGGCGATGGGTTCGAAGCTGAAGTTGTCGCAGACATCGATGCCCGGCGAGCGGCCGCGGCTGCGGAATTGCGAGTCCAGCAGGGGATCGCTGGTCTGGACGTGGGCGGTATCGCCCACCTGGCTGAGGGTGTGGCTGAGAAGGCAGCCGTTGTGGTTGAAGGTCGCGCCGGCGTTGAGATAGGCCAGCGTCTTGCCCGGGGCCCACAGGATGCTGCCCTGGACATCGATCTGCTGGGCACTGGCGTGGAACAGGCGGCTGACCGTGTTGGCCAGCACGGTGCTGTAGTGCACTTGCAACGCATGATTGGGGCCGGCGCCGTGCACCAGCACCGAATTGCTGCCGCTGGCGGTGTTGTTGCGCAGCACCGAGGCCTCGATCGTCAGCCGCTCGCGGCTGCCAACGTAGATGAGCGCGCTGCCACCCTGGTCGTTGTTGGTCTCGATGACTGTCCGCTCGATGCGGGCGGTGCCGGTCGCACTCGACGGCAGGCCGCCTTCCGATTCCATGTACAGCGCGGCACCACGCGGGGTGTTGGCCACGCCCTGGGTGCTGACCCTGTTGCCGGCGATGCGCGAGCAACGCACCGGCAGGATCACCGCCAGGCACCAGCCGCCGGCCTGCCGATGGCTGAGATTCAGGTCGGCGCCGTTGATGGTGTAGATGCCGCCGCCGCGGCTGTGCGCGGTATTGCTGGTGATATGCGTGCTGAGGAAGCTGGCGCTGGTGCGTCCTTCCGGAAGGCCGCGGATGTACACGCCGCCACCCACGTTGGCTTCGTTCTGCGAGATCAACAGTTGCGGGATCGGCAACTCTTCCTCCAGTTGCAAGACCGTACCCATGTCGACGTAGATGCCGCCGCCGAAACCCTTGGTGACGCTGAACCCGTCGGTGCCGGCGACATTGCCGGTGATCTCCACCGGCAGCGCCGTGTAGTTGTTGAAGATCAGGCTGGCATTGCTGGTGGCCATGCTGATGCCACCGCCGTTGCCGCGCGCCTGGTTGTTGATGATGCGGCCGTTGAGAATGCCGACTCTCGCCCCTCCGGCGGCGTGGATGGCGCCGCCATTGCCATTGGCGCCCGGACCGGTGGCCCGGTTGTTCTCCAGCAGCGGCCGTTCCACGTTGGTGTCGCCGCCGTTGAGGGTGAGGATGGTGTTGTTCTCGCCGAGCCCGCTGAGCAGTGCGATGGCGCCGCCGCTGCTGGCATGGTTGTCGATCAGGCGTACGCGGTTCTGCACATGCAAGCTGATTTTGCCGATGGCGTAGATGCCGCCACCCCACTGGTTGCTGCGTCCGCCGGTAATGGTCAGCCGGCGCAGGCGGATATGCCGGCGCGGCGTGGCGCTGCTGGCGGTGTTGCTGAACTCGAAGATGCGGGCCAGGGGAACGGTACTGATCTTGCGCAAGGTGGTGGTGCCGGTGGCCGTGGCGGCGTTGCAGGCGCTGTAACCGCCCTCGATGATCAGGTCGGCCGCCGGATTGGATACGGTCACGTTGGCCACCAGCATTTCGCTGACCGCCAGCTTGATGGTGTGCTGGCCGCCGGCCGTGGCTGCGGCCGTGTTGAGCGCGGCCTGGAGGGTGCTGTGGGTACAGCCGTTGCCGACGCCGACGGCGTAGGTCGCGGCATGGATGGCCGGGGCGGCGGTCAGCAGCGCCAGCAGCGCCAGCGCGCAGGAAAAACGAAGTGGAAAGGTCATGTCAGGCTCCAGTTGCAGACGGTCTGCAATCAGCAATCGCAAGAACCGTGGAAACCGTGCCAGGTCGGTGGCAGGACGCGGTGGCGAGCACGCCAGCCCTGGCCGCTGAACCGGCGCCATCACGCATGACCTGGCGAACTGGCCGGTTCGGCCCGCTGCCGACGGCGTTGCCAGGCACATCACCAGGCACCGATCGCCGGCACTGACCCTGGCCGGCAACCAAGCCGGCGGTTGCGTCACGAAACGGCAACCTTGCCGTCATAGGCTGCGCGCCCAGTGAAGCCGGTTGCGCAGTGAGGTGTCCTGCCTGGCCGGCATCCCCGTTTCTTGAATCCGACGACGTCCACGCCGTCGTTCCTGCACAGGCCCGACCATGATCCGACCCGCTTTCACCCTGGTGTTGCTCACTGCCGCCATCCGCGTCGCCCTGGCGGCTGAAGCCCTGCCGTTGGCGGCGGCCCATGATCCGGGTGCGCAACCGGTGGCCAGCCAGGCGGCATCGCAACAGCCGGCGCTGGCCTGGCTGACCGGCATCGTCAGCGGCGCCGACGGCGCGCCGGTGCTGATGGCCCAGGTCAGCATTATCGGCACCGACGCGTTTGCCTACACCGATGAAAACGGTCATTTCGCGCTGCAGGCAGCGTCGGGCCGCCAGCGCCTGGAAATTCAGGCCGATGGCCATGCGCCGCTGCAGTTGCCGGCGCTGGAACTGCCGGCCAATGGCATCCTGGAACGGGATTTTCAGCTCGTCGCGGCCAGTGCCGACGCCATCGTCGGCAGCGGCCCGTTGACTGCCGGCGTTGCCGGATCGGAGTCGACCGGCGCCGGTATCGACGGCCCCGGCGATGCCGGCGATGCCGATGAGCGCGAGCTGGAAATGATCCGGGTCGAGCAGCAGCGCATCGACAACCAGTCCTCGGCCGCGGCTGTGATGGACCGGCGCTACTCACCGCAGGTGCTGGAAACCATCAGTGCTGAGCAGATTTCACGGGCCGGCGATTCCGATGCCGGCGCCGCGCTCAAGCGCATCACCGGCGTCACCCTGGTCGGCGGCAAGCATGTTTTCGTGCGCGGTCTGGGTGAGCGCTATTCCAGCGTGCTGCTCAACGGCGCCCAGGTGCCGTCGCCGGATCCGACCCGGCGCGTGGTGCCGCTGGATCTGTTCCCGACCGATGTCCTGGCCGGCATCCAGGTGCAGAAGACCTGGTCGGCCGATCTGCCCGGCGAGTTTGCTGGCGGCAGCGTGCTGATGCGCAGCAAGGGCGCCGAGGCCGACGACTTCCACATGCGCCTGTCGGTGAGCGGCAAGTACCTGCATGGCACTACCGGCAAGGACGGCCTGGTGCACGCCGGCGGCAGCCGCGACTGGCTCGCCGATGGCGTCGATGCGCGTGCCTTTCCCGATGGGATTTCGCCGCTGCCGCTGGACCCGATCGAGCGCCAGCAGGTCGGTCACGCGGTGGCCGGGCGCGGCTACCGCACCTGGCAGCGCTCGATCGATCCGGGCGTGGGCCTGGGTTTTGGCATCGGCGATTCCTTCCAACTGGGCGACTGGACCCTGGCCTACGGCGCCTCGGTGCGCCACAGCCATGACTGGGCCAGCCGCCAGGAGCATCGGGCCGCCTACGCCCTGGGCATCACCGGCCTGCAACCGCGCATGGAATACACCCGCCAGCGCACCGAGCGCAGTATCGACCTGAGTGGGCTGGGCACGCTCAGCGCGCGCTACGGCAACAACCACGAACTGGGCCTGACCCTGCTCAACATCCGCCAGGCCACCGACGATACCCGCATTGATCATGGCTGGGATACCCAGCCCTCGGATCTGGAACAGCTCTATCAGTTGGAATGGGTCGAGAACGCGTTGCGCGTTTCGCAGTTGCACGGCCGGCACGGCTTTCCCGGCCTGGGCTGGCTGGAGGTCGACTGGCTGTACTCCAAGGCCGACGCCTCGCGCGATGAGCCCAACACCCGCTACTACGAATACGAGCGCCTCCCGCAGACCGGCGAGTACCGCTTCGGCCGCGGCTCGTTCAGCAACGACCACATCCTGGGCCGGCTCGATGACGACAACCAGGAGCTGGGCCTGAATCTGGCACTGCCGGTGCAGTTCAGCGACGATCTGGCGGTGGTCTTCCAGGCCGGTGCCAATCGCATCGAGCGCGATCGCGATGCCCACACCCGGCGCTTCCGCTTCCGCGGTTTCCGCCCGGCCGATGCGCCGCCGGATGTCTGGGACGTGCTCACCTCCGAGTACATCCATCCAGGTGGCCTGGTGCTGCAGGAATCGACCCAGGCCACCGACGCCTACAGCGCCAGCCAGACCCTGGATTCGCGCTACCTGGCGGTCGAGCTGGACTGGGCCGCGCGCGTGCGCGTGAACCTGGGTGTGCGCGAGGAAGACAACCGCCAGGAAGTGGTCACCTACCAGCAGTTCGCGCCCAACCCGACGCCGGTGATCGCCAATATCGATCAGGTCGACCGCCTGCCCAGCGCCGCGGTGACCTGGATGTACAGCGACAACGCGCAGCTACGCCTGGGCTACAGCGAAACCCTGTCGCGGCCGGACTTCCGCGAGCTCAGCCGCGCCCAGTACGTTGATCCCGAGCTGGATGTCACCATCCGCGGCAACCCGGACCTGGTGCAGACCGACATCCGCAGCTACGACCTGCGCTGGGAGTACTACTTCTCCGATACCGAATCATTCTCGGTGGCGCTGTTCAAGAAGGATTTCCGCAACCCGATCGAGCGCGTCAACCTGGCTGGCACCAGCGTGCTGCTGGAGCTGCGCAATGCGCCGGAAGCCGACAGCCATGGCATCGAGCTGGACTACGCCGCCAGCCTCGGCGGCCTGCGTCGCTGGAACTGGCTGGATCAGTCCTGGTTCGGTCGCTTGCCGCTGGACGACCTGTATCTGGGCTTGAACTACACCTGGATCGAATCGGAAGTTGACCTGGGCGATGAGGGCGGCATCCAGACCTCGGGCACGCGCGCCCTGCAGGGCCAGTCGCCGTATGTCACCAACCTGCAGCTCGGGTACCGCTCACCCGGCGGCCGGCTTGAGACGACCTTGCTTTACAACGTGTTTGGCAAGCGCATCGCCGAGGTCGGCGTGCAGGGCCAGCCCGATGTCTACGAGCAGCCATTCCGGCAACTGGACCTGACCGCCTCCTGGGCGCTGGGCCCGCGCTGGCAGCTCAAGGCGCAGGCACGCAACCTGCTAAACCACCAGGTCGAGTTCAGCCAGGGCGGCCTGCCGACCCTGCGCTACCGCCAGGGCCGGGAGTTCGGCCTGGGCCTGGAATGGGCCTGGTGACGGCAACCGTCGCCGCCGTGGCCGCCAGCGCCTGAAACGCCCAGCCGCCGGCCGATGCGCCGGCCGATGCGCCGGCCGATGCGCCGGCACGTTGCCACCAGCGGGCTTTTCGATAGGCCGTAGCCTGTCCCGAGGCGTCGTATCCCGTGCGCCTGAGCGTGCGAACTATCGGCGCGCGAACTCGGCGCGCGAACTGTTGCTGTCTTCCTGCCGGCAGCCCGGCGGCTCGGCAGCCCGCCGGCTCGGCGGCTCGGCGGCTCGGTGTGGTCCGGCGGCGCCAGTCGGCGTATGCCCGCCGCCACGTCACTGAAACCTGATTGCCATCTACCTGCCATCGGCCGGTAACCAGGCGCCGGAACAATGGCCCCCGCCGACCCGGTGCCGCCCGCGCGGAGCCAGTCGTCAGCACACTTTCCCAACGAGGTAGACCCCGATGAAAGCTCCTGTCCGTACTTCCCTGGCTGCCGGCATCTGCATGAGCCTGGCCGCCGGCTCCGCCTTCGCCCAGGTGCAACTCTCCGATGCCTTCGATGGCAACTGGTGGAATCCCGACGATTCCGGCCGTGGTGTCCTGGTCGACTACATCGCCGACGAGGCCGCTCCCGGCCGCGGCGTGCTCTGGTTCGCGCTCTACACCTATGACGATCAGGGCAACCCGACCTGGGTCAACGTCCAGACCGACCAGATCAGCAATGTCGCCAGCGGCGACATCCAGGCGACGATCTACCAGACCGAAGGCGGCAGCTTCGACGATGCCCACAATCCGGGCAACGTCGCCGTCAACGCGGTTGGCAACGCCATCGTCAATGTCGACGGCTGCGAGCGGATCACCCTGGAGCTGGCGCCGGACGCCGGCAGCGGCCTGGGCGGCGCCACCAGCTACGAGCTGCAGCCCTACGCCGGCAACCAGGTGCAGTGCTCGGTGGTGGCCACGCAGTGCCCGGCCGGCACCACGGCCCAGGGCGCTGATGCCTGCCTGCTGCCCAACGACATCGAAGGCAGCCTGCGCCTGCCCAAGGGCAAGGACTACATCGTCCACGGCCAGGTCTCGGTGCATGACGGCGGCGTGCTCACCGTCGATCCGGGCGTGACCGTGATCGGGTCGGACGACCCCAGCTCGATCAACTTCATCGCCGTACTGGCCGGCGGCCAGATCATCGCCGACGGCACCCGCGACGAGCCGATCACCTTCACCGGCCCCGAGCCGGTGCCCGGTTCCTGGGCTGGTCTGGTCCTGGCCGGCCGCTCGATCTGCAACGACGAGATGGAAGAGGAACTGGCCTGCGAGTTCGAGGCCATCGAAGACGTCAAGTACGGCGGCCAGCGCTATGACGACAACAGCGGCATCCTGCGTTATGTCCGCATCCTTTGGGCCGGCCAGGAAATCCGTCCGGACGAAGAGCTGAACTCGCTGACCCTGTGCGGCGTCGGCAGCGGCACCACCCTGGAGTACGTGCAGGTGCACGGCGGCCTGGACGACGGCTTCGAGATGTTCGGCGGCAGCGTCAACGGCCGCTATCTGGTCGCCACCCAGGTCGGCGACGACATGTTCGACTTCGACGACGGCTACTTCGGCAAGCTGCAGTTCCTGCTCGGCTGGCAAGGTTCCGAGAACTACGACCAGACCCAGGACAGCCACGGCATCGAGTCCGACAACTCCAACCCGGCCCCGCATCTGGAGCCGCGCACCCGGCCGGTGGTCTCCAACATCACCCTGATCGGTTCGGCCAACGGCAGCGAAGGCGCGCGCATCCGTCGCGGCAGCGGCGGCATCTACCACAACGCCGTCATCCACGGTTTCGCCAACTACTGCCTGAACGTCAACGGCGACGACTCCGCCGCCCTGGGTCCGGATTTCCTGGCCTTCAACAACAGCTACATCGGCCAGTGCGGCCAGGGCCCGTTCACCGGCGCCGGCGAAGCGTTCTGGAACGCCGGCACCGGCAACCGCCAAGGTGACCCGATGCTCAACGGCTGGATGCCGCGCGCCGGTTCGCCGCTGCTGGGCGGTGGCGCCACGCCGCCGGCACTGGCCAACGCGGTCGCCGCCGATGGCTCCAACGACGACTCGTTCTTCCTGCGCGTCGACTACATCGGTGCCTTCGACGGCATCAACGACTGGACCGCGGGTTGGCTCTACAACCCCGGCGCCCAGTAAGCAGCAAGCACCACTCTCCAAGCGCCAATTGAAACCCGGGCCCCGTGCCCGGGTTTTTTCTGTGCGCGTGATCCAGTTGGCGCGAGGGTCAAGCGCCGCTGGCGGTGTCATCCAGCGCCGGCAGCGCTTCGGTCAGGCCGGGCAGGAAGTCGGCGCCGTGCGGCACCTGCAGGGTGGCGCCGTCGAAGGCATCGCCGATCGGCTCGATGCGGCCGCCCAGGCAGCGGCCCAGGAAGGCTTCGGTGACCGCCTGGAAGCTGAGCCGGTTGGCCGGGCGCACGAAGCCGTGGCCTTCATCCGGATACAAAACGTAGGTAACCGGAATCTCGCGCGCGGCCATGGCGGCGACGATCTGGTCGGATTCGGCCTGGACCACGCGCGGATCATTGGCGCCCTGGGCGATCAGCAGCGGCTTGTTGATCTTCTCGACATGGTTGATCGGCGAGCGCTCTTCCAGCAGGCGACGGCCTTCCTCGGTTTCCGGGTTGCCCATGCGGCTGTGGAAGGTGGCGCGCATCGGTGCCCAGTAGGCCGGGATGCTGTCGAGCAGGGTGATCAGGTTGGACGGGCCGACGATGTCGACGCCGCAGGCGAAGGTGTCCGGGGTGAAGGTCAGGCCGGCCAGGGTGGCGTAGCCGCCGTAGCTGCCGCCCATGATCGCGACCTGGTCGGCGCGGGTGATGCCCTGGTCGATCGCCCACTGCACGGCGTCGATCAGATCGTCATGCATCTTCCGGCCCCATTCCAGGTCGCCGGCGTTGACGAAGCCCTTGCCAAAGCCGGTGGAGCCGCGGAAGTTGACGCTGAGCACGGCGTAGCCGCGGTTGGCCAGCCACTGGTGCTGCGGGTTGTAGCCGTAGGCATCACGCGCCCAGGGGCCGCCGTGGACCAGCAGCACCAGCGGCACCGGCTCGCCTGGGCGGGCGATACTGTCGGCATGGCCGGCGTTGTCGGCGTTGTCGGCGGCGTCGACGCCTGCCGGCGGCAGGGTCAGGTAGCTGACCAGGCGCAGGCCGTCGCGGGCGGGAATCTCCAGCGCCTGCATGCCGGCCAGGTTGTACTGCGCCAGTTCCGGGCGGCTGTCGAACCAGAATGCCAGCGCGCGCTCGTTGCGGTCGTAGCGGTACCAGCGGCTGCCGGCATCGGCGGCGGTCAGGGCCACGATCCACCAACGGTCATCCAGGCTGCGGCTGGCGACATGGATCTCGCCCTCGGGCAATTGCGTGCGCAGGAAATCCAGATCCGGCTGGATCGCCTCATCCAGAACCGTCCATTCGGTGCGCAGGTAGTTGGCGGCAACGGCCTGGACCTTGCCGGTGGCCGGGTGCGCGAGGATCTCGCCGACATCGGCGCGCGGATGCTCGAACAGCAGCCGCGGTTCGGCACCGGCATCGTCGCCGTCGATGGCAAACAGGGCGGCGGTGTCGCGGCCGCTGCTGTCGAGCAGGTACAGGGTCTGGCCGCTGTGGTCGTAACCCAGCGGCGCGGTGGTCATCGCGTCCTCCTGGCCGATCTGGCGCAACAGTTGCCAGTCCTGGCCGTCACGGGTGAAGACCTCGAAGCCACCGTCGGCGGTCTGCGCCATGGCCAGGCGCGGCTGGAAGTCGTCGTCGATGACGAAGCCGGCGAAGCGGTCGTTGTCGATGATGCGGCTGGCCTCGCCGCTGGTCAGGTCGATCGCGACCAGATCCATGAACTGCGGATCGCGGTCGTTGATCGACACCACCACGGTGCCGGGATGGCGCTGGCTGAGCCCGGCGATGCCGGCGCGCGCGCCTTCGGCGGTGAGCACGCGGTCGGTGCCCGATTCCAGGTCCACGGCATGGATGCGGAAGTTCTCATCGCCACCGGTGTCCTGCGGATAGAGCAGGTGGCGGCCGTCGTGGGCGAAGGCGAAGCTGCGCACGCCGCGGTTGCGGTCATCGGTCAGCGGCTGCGCCTGGTCGGGGGCATCGACCGGTGCCAGAAACACGTTCAGCACACCCTCGCGCGGTGCAATCCAGCCCAGCCAGCGGCCGTCCGGGCTGACCTGGCCACTCATGCGGCTGGGATTTCCGAACAGCACGGTGCGCGGAATCAGCGGGGTCTGGGTACTGGGCTGGGTCACGGCCTGGGTCTCCTTGAGGGTGGGCGCTGCCTCGCCCCCGTGTTGCGGTGAGCAGGCAGCCAGGCTGGCGGCGGCCAGCAGCAGGGAAAGATGGCGCATCGGTGCACTCCACAATGGTTGCGGCGGGAAGCCGGTTGGGTGGTTCTCCGGTCGCTTGATTTTAGTGAGATTGCGGCCGGATGAATGTGCCGGAAGTCGGTGTCGCATCGTCAGTCGCCGGCCAGGTGCCGCCTCGTGGCCGCGGCCTGACGGCTGCACACGGCTCCACGATTCCTGCCATTTCGCTTCGGGCGCGGGCCTATCATTGCCGGCTGCTCCATCCCCGATTGTTTCCGCAGGAGAAGTCGATGCGCACCCTCGTATTGCTGGCAGCCACGCTGCTGGCGCCCCCCGTGCTGGCCGCCGACGCGCCCGCGTGGGATGTCAACCAGATCCAGGGCAAGGCCGTCGAAGCCCGCTTCGATACCGACGAAGGCACCTGGATGAACCTGGATGTCAGCCCCGATGGCAAGACCATCGTCTTCGACCTGCTCGGCGACCTGTACACCCTGCCGATCACCGGCGGCCAGGCCCGGCGCATCACCTCCGGTCCGGCCTTCGACCTGCAGCCGCGCTTCTCACCCGATGGCACGCGCATCAGCTTCACCTCCGACCGCGGCGGCGGCGACAACATCTGGCATGCCAGGATCGATGGCAGCGATGCCCGCCAGGTGACGAAAGAAAACTTCCGCCTGCTCAACAACGCCGCCTGGACGCCGGATGGCCGCTACCTGGTCGCGCGCAAGCACTTCACCGCCCGGCGCTCGCTCGGTGCCGGCGAGATGTGGATGTATCACGCCGGCGGTGGCGGCGAAGGCGTGCAACTGACCGAGCGCAAGAACGATCAGCAGGATGCCGGTGAACCGGCGCTCTCACCCGATGGCCGCTACGTCTACTTCAGCGAGGATGTCAGCCAAGGCCCGACCTTCCAGTACAACAAGGATGCCAACGGCCTGATCTATGCCATCCGGCGCCTGGACCGGGTCAGCGGCGAGCTGATCGACCTGGTGCGCGTGCAGGGCGGCGCGGTGCGGCCGCAGCCCTCGCCGGACGGTTCGCAACTGGCTTTCGTGCGCCGCGTCCGTGGCCAGTCGGTACTGAGCCTGTTCGATCTTGAAAGCGGCCAGATCCGCGCCCTGTGGGATGGCCTGTCGCTGGACCAGCAGGAAGCCTGGGCGATCTTCGGCCCGTACCCGAATTACGCCTGGACACCGGACGGTGAGGACATCGTGATCTGGGCCCAGGGCAAGCTGTGGCGGGTGGCGGTGGAAGATGGCACGCCCAGCGAAATTCCGTTCACCGCCACCGTCGACCAGCGCATGTCCGAGCCGGTGCGTTTTTCCTATCGCCTGGATGATGGCAGCTTCGATCCGAAAATGATCCGCGATGCCGCCACCAGCCCGGATGGCCGTACCCTGGTGTTCCATGCCGTCGGCAGCCTGTGGCAGAAGGCCCTGCCCAACGGCCGGCCGCAGCGGATCAGTTCCGACAGCCATTTCGATTACGAGCCGGTATTCAGCCGCGATGGCCGGCAGCTGGCCTTCGTGCGCTACAGCGACGAGGACCAGACCGCGATCATCGTGCGCGATGTCGCCACCGGCGCCGAGCGCGCCGTCACCAGCCGCGCCGGCTTCTACTTCGCGCCAGCGTTCTCACCCGATGGCAGCGCCCTGGTCTACTCGCGTCAGGCACCGGGCGGCCTGCTCGATTACCGCTTCGGCCTGGACACCGGCATCTGGCTGCAGCCGCTGGCCGGCGGCGAGCCGCGCCGCATCAGCCGCAACGGCTACCAGCCGCAGTTCGCCGCCGATGGCCGGCGCGTGTTCTACATGACCGGCGGCGGCATGGAGAAAAAGCTCAACAGCATCGGCCTGCATGGCGAGGACCCGCGCGAGCACTTCAACCTCAAGTACGTCACCTCGGTGGCGATCAGCCCGGACAACCAGTGGGTGGCGTTCACCGAGCTGTTCAATGCCTATGTCGCGCCGTTCACCGATACCGCCGGCGCGGTTGATCTGAACAAGGACAGCAAGGCCTTCCCGGTGGCCCAGGTCAGCGCCGATGCCGGCTCGTACCTGCACTGGTCGGCCGATTCGCGCAAGCTGCACTGGCTGGTCGGCGACGAGTACTTCAGCCGCGAGCTCAAGGACAGCTTCGAGTTCCTGCCCGGCGCGCCACGCACGTTGCCCGAGCCGGGCGATGCCCGCGGTGTGCGCATCGGCCTGAGCGTGCCGGTGCACGCGCCCGAAGAAACCGTCGCCTTCACCAATGCCCGCATCGTCACCATGCGTGGCGAGGAGATTATCGAAGGCGGCACCCTGGTGGTGCGTGGCGACCGCATCGCTGCGGTCGGCCCGACCAGCGACGTGCAGGTGCCGGCCGGCGCCCGCGTCATCGATGCCGGCGGACGTACCCTGGGCCCGGGCATCATCGATGTCCACGCCCATGCCAACCACTTCCACAGCGGCCCCAACCCGCAGGCCAACTGGAGCTACTACGCCAACCTGGCCTACGGCATCACCACCATGCACGATCCCTCGGCCAGCACCGAGGCGGTGTTCACCCAGGCTGAGCTGGTCCGCGCCGGCATCAACGTCGGCCCGCGCGTGTTCTCCACCGGCACCATTCTTTATGGCGCCGATGGCGCGTTCAAGGCGGTGGTGAATTCGCTCGACGACGCGCGCTCGCACCTGCGCCGGATGAAGGCCAACGGCGCCTTCAGCGTCAAGAGCTACAACCAGCCGCGCCGCGACCAGCGCCAGCAGATCAACCAGGCCGCGCGCGAGCTGGACATGCTGGTGGTGATGGAAGGCGGCTCGACCTTCTATCACAACCTCAACATGATCGTGGACGGTGCCACCGGCGTGGAACACAACCTGCCGGTGGCGCCGCTGTACAACGATGTCATCCGGATGTGGGCGGCGACCAACGTCGGCAACACGCCGACCCTGGTGGTCAGCTACGGCGGCGTCAGCGGCGAGTTCTGGGCCTACCAGCACGATGAGATCTGGAAGAAGGACAAGCTGCTGCGCTTCTTCCCGCGCGAGCAGCTCGATGCCCGCTCGATCCGCCGCCAGACCATGCCCGACGAGGAGTACTACCACCCGCACGTGGCGCGCTCGCTCAAGCAGTTGCACGACGCCGGCGTGCCGATCCAGGTCGGCGGCCACGGCCAGATGCAGGGCCTGTCGCCGCACTGGGAAATGTGGCTGCTCAGCCATGGCGGCTTCAGCAACCACGAGATCCTGCAGATCGCCACGCTCAACGGTGCCCGCTACCTGGGCCTGGAGCGCGACCTGGGCTCGCTGGAGCCGGGCAAGCGCGCCGACCTGGTGCTGTTCGGCGCCGACCCGCTGGAGAACATCCGCAACAGCGAGGAAGTGGACTACGTGATGGTCAATGGCCGCCTGTTCGATGGCCAGACCATGGCCGAGATCGGTGGCCGGCAGAGCCCGGCGCCGCAGTTCTACTGGCAAAAGCACGGCGCAGCCGCCGCCACCGCCGCCGGCCTGGGCCTGCCCGGCCCGACCGCCGAATGCCTGTGCCCGAAATCCCACGGCAGCCAGCCGCTGATCGACTTCAGCCGGTTGCAGTGATTGGGTAAGACAACAGCCGCCGGTGCCGGGCGTTTGGTTTCCGGCACCGGCGGTCACTTGTCGAAAGTAGGCGCGAGCGCAGCGATGCCGACCGGTCCATTGGCATCCGTGGTGGAGTTATCGCATCAGCCGGATCGTGCAAGGATGTTGCTTGCACTGGAATGACCGGGTTGAGAGCTCCCATGCCCACGCTGATCGAACGCGCCACCCTCACCGCCTAGGGCCAGCTCACCTTGCCCACGTCCATCCGCCAGGCCCTGGGTGTCGATGCCGGTGACAAAGTGGCATTCGAGCTGCACGACGACGGCCAGGTGATCGTCAGCCGTGTCTGCGGCGCCCATCGAGACCCCGCAATCAATGCCTTCCTGTCTGTGCTGGCGCAGGATATCGAAGCGGGCCGGCATGTCCGTGACCTGCCCGAAGACCTCGCGCGCGCCATGCTCGACGAGGCCGGATACGCCCTTGACGGCAAGATCGAAGAAATTGATGGCGACGTGGCGCTCTGATGCAACGCCACGGCTGGACGCTGCTGTTCCACGATTGCCTGGTGCAGCAACTCCAGCGGTTGCATGCCGCCGCGGATCGTGCCCGGAAGAAGGATCCGGAAGCGGCAGAAGCCAACGCCAGCGTCAAGCTGTTCCGGGCCTTGTCCCCGTTGATGGATGGAAGCTGTGCCGAGTGACCCGTCGCGCCAGGAATACCGGCCAGGCAACACCCTGGGCCAGGCCCATCGACATTGGCGCCGGGCAAAAATCGGTCGCCGGTTTCGGCTGTGCTTCCGCTACGACTCGGCCACCCGTGTGATCATCTTCGCCTGGGTCAACGACACACAGACGCTGCGTGAGGCCGGCAGCCGCAGCGACCGCTTACGCGCTGTTCGGCAAGATGCTGGCCCGGCTGAAACCGCCTCTCAGCCCGCGCCGGTATCGGCGCTGCGGCCGGCCATGCGGGTGAGGGTCTGGTCGCGCCAGTGGTACTGGTGCACCAGGGCCATGAGGATGTGGCCCAGGATCAGGGTGAACAGCGCCCAGCCCATCAGGCCGTGGCTGGCGCTGGCCGGGGCGATCAGCCAGGGCACGGCCTCGGCGCGCTCGCCGAAGACTTCCACGCCCCAGATCACCAGCGCGCCGGTGCGGCCGTATTCGCGCATCAGGGCGACGGTGGGGATGTAGAGCATGGCCAGGTAAAGCACCATGTGGCCGGCACCGGCGGCGCGGCCCAGCCAGGTGGCCGGATAGCGCGGCCGGCGGCGCCATTGCGCCAGTGCCCAGAGGGCGCGCAGGGCGATCAGCACCATCAATACCGTGCCGATGGCCTTGTGGTCGCTGGCGAACAGGCTGGTGAGCTCGTGCCGGCGACCCAGCGTGACCTTGAAGATCATGCCCAGGAACTGCCAGGCCAGCAGCAGGGCGATGGTCCAATGCAGGAAGCGGGTGATGCGGCCGTAGCGGGCCGGGGAATCAAGCCACGTTGAGGTCATGCCGGTATCTCGGGAAGTCAGGGATGAAGTCGGGGATTACGGGCCGGCAAGCTTAGCCGGATCATCGCGGCGGCGGCAGGCAGGGGCTGGCCGGCGCATTGCCTGCGGTGGCCGGAAACGCCGGCGGCCTGGTTGGGCGGGATGGCGATGGCGCAGCACGATGGTAGCTGGCAGCGGTTTTGGCTCGCGGTGACGCCTCGTCCATCATCAACCATGTTTGTCATCGCGCGTGCCCAGGGGCGTCCAGAGTTCTATCGCTGTTCGCTCTCGATGACGATCCATCCATTGCGCCTTCGCCTTTGCCGCCGCCCGGATTGCTGGCGCGGGCGCTGCCGCCGCGATGCGGCGAGCGGGCATAATGGCGCTCTTGTCCTGCCTGCCGGGGTTCGCCCGATGTCGCCCAAGCTGCCGTTGCCCATGCCGATGTCATCGCCGCCTTTGCCGTCATCGCGATCATCAAGGCTTCGGTGGCCGGGTCTGCGCCGCTGCCTGTGGCAGGCGTTGCTGGTTGCGGCCGTGGTGCTGCTGGCCGGCTGTGGCTTCAAGCTGCGCGGCGAGGTGGCCTTGCCGGCGGAGATGCAGTTCCTGCGCCTGGAAATGGTCGAGACCGGGCCGCGCATCCGCCCTGGCCTGATCGCGGCGCTGGAACGTGGCGGCGTCACCCTGGTGGAGGCGCCCGACGCCACCGTGGCGGTGCTGCGCATTCCGGTGAATGTCACCTCCACCCAGGCACTGACCATCAGCCAGCAGGCGCGGGTGAGCGAGTACACCGTGCGCCATCGGGTGGAGCTGGAGATGCGCGATGCCAATGGCCAGGTGCTGCTGCCGCGCGAGGAAATCATCCTTGAGCGCGACTTTGTCTTCGATCGCCGCGATGCCCTGGGCGTGGCCGGCCAGGAAGAAACCCTGTTGCGCGACCTGGAACGCGAAATGGTGCGCTCGATCCTGCGCCGGATCGAGCGCCTGGAGCGGGTGCTTGATGATGACTCCTGAGTTGCCGATGCCGATGATGCCGATGATGCCGGTATCCATGCCGCCGGAGCGTCCGGCAGCATTGGTCGTCGTCGTCGTCCGGGTCGCCGATCCAGCCGGGGCGGGCAGCCTGCCCGCCGCCACCGCCAGCGGCGATTGACGGAACCGGCCGCACATGCCCGCCGCCAACCTGAGCCAGCTTCACACCCATCTCAAGCGCGATCCGCCGGCGTCTATATACCTGCTGGCCGGTCAGGAGCCGTTGCTGCTGCAGGAAGCCGCCGACGCCGTGCGCGCGGCCGCACGCCGGCATGGTTTCGACGAACGCACGGTGCTGGAAGCCGACGAGAAAAAATTCGACTGGGGCAGCCTGGCCGCAGCCAGCCAGCAGGGTTCGTTGTTTGGTACCGGCCGCAAGCTGATCGATCTGCGTCTGCCCTCGGGCAAGCCCGGACGCGAGGGCGCGCCGGTGCTGATCGCCGCCGCCCAGGCGCGCAATCCCGATGTCATCGTGCTGATCACCTGCATGGAGTGGGGCAAGGTCCTGGCCAAGGCCGCCTGGGTCGAGGCGGTGGCCAGCGGCGGCTGGTATGTGCCGATTTGGCCGATCAAGCGCGACGAGTTGCCGGACTGGATCGCCGCCCGTGCGCGCAGCCGAGGCCTTGACCTGGCCGCCGATGCCGTCGACCTGCTGGCCCTGCGCACCGAAGGCAACCTGCTGGCCTGCGCCCAGGAGATCGACAAGCTGTTGTTGCTCGGCGAGTCCGGCGCGCTCACCGCTGCGCGCCTTGAAGGGCTGCTGGCCGAGCAGTCGCGCCTGGATGTGTTCGCCCTCAGCGATGCGGTCATGGCCGGCGACACCTTGCGCGCGCTGCGCGTGCTGCGCAGCCTGCATGCCGAGGGCGAGCTGCCGGTGCCGGTGCTGTCGTGGCTGGGCGGGCAGGTGGAACTGCTGGCCCGGGTCGGCCATGCCCACAGCCGTGGCCAGCCGATCCGCCAGGCCCTGCGCACCGAACGCGTCTGGGACTCGCGCATGGCCATGTACGAGGGCGCCTTGCGCCGCCTGGGCGCGGCCGGCATCCGGCGCGGCCTGCAACGGGTGGCGCAGCTTGACCGGGTCGCCAAGGGCCAGGCGCCGGGCGATGCCTGGCTGCTGCTGGAACGCCTGGTGTTGATCCTGACCGCCGCGGGTCGCGGCCGGCGCGCGGCATGAGCCGGCCGCTGCCGGTCGCCATCCTCGGCGGCACCTTCGATCCGGTCCACTACGGTCATCTGCGGGTGGGCTGGGAAGTGGCCGAGCAACTGGATTGCCTGGTACACCTGATGCCATCGGCCACGCCGCCGCACCGCGCCGAGCCCGGCGCCAGTGCCCAGGACCGCGCGGCGATGCTGGCCATGGCCCTGGCCGGGCAGGAACGCCTGGTGCTGGACCGGCGCGAGCTGGACCGCGCCGGCTACAGCTACAGCGTCGACACCCTGCGCCAGTTGCGCCAGGAACTGGGGCCGGAGCGCCCGCTGGTGTTCGTGATGGGCGCCGACGCGTTCCGCGCCTTGCCCAGTTGGCACCGCTGGCGCGAACTGACCGACCTGGCCCATCTGGTGGCCATGACCCGGCCGCGGCAGCGCCTGGACAAGCTCGATGCCGAGCTGCACCAGGCGATGGTCGGACGCTGGACCGGCCTGGCCGAGCGTCTGCACAACGAACCCTGCGGCCGGGTGATGGTGTTGCGGGTGACGCCGCTGGCGATCTCCTCCAGCCTGATCCGCGCTGCCCTCGCCGAGGGCCGATCACCCCGCTTCCTGCTGCCGCAAACGGTGCTGGAGCACATCCACCGCCGCGGCCTGTACCGCCCGGATTGAGTCTGGCCGGCAGGGATTTGCCATCGCCCCGGCCGTGCGCCGTGCACTGGGGGACATTGCCGCGGTCACGCTATACTGCGCCAATTCCTGCCATGAGGTTCAACGGCTTGACAGCCAACGACACGACCGCCGGCGATCTGCCGGCCCCCGAATTTTCCGCCCTCACCGCTGCCGCCATCCACGCCATGGAAGAACTCAAGGCGGTGGATATCCGGCAGATCGACGTGCGCGATCGCACCAGCATCACCGACCTGATCGTGATCGCTTCGGGCACTTCCAGCCGCCACGTCAAGGCCATCGCCGACGAAGTGCTCAAGCAGGCCAAGGCCATCGGCGCCGTGCCGCTGGGCGTGGAAGGCGAGCGCGAGGGCGAGTGGGTTCTGGTCGATCTGGGCGATCTCATCGTCCATGTGATGCTGCCGCGGGTGCGCGAGTTCTACGGCCTTGAGCGGCTGTGGTCGCTGGCCGAGGAAGCCCGCCAGGGGAACCAGGACGCGTCATGAGCACGCCTGCCGGCCACCGCGCCGGCGTGCCTGTGGCCGCGACGGGCAATGCCTTGCCCTGGCTGTGGCTGTCGCTGCTGCTGTTGATTGCCGATCAGCTCAGCAAGCATCTGGCCCTGGCCACGCTGGACCTGCACCAGCCGGTGCCGGTGCTGCCGTTCCTGAACTGGACCCTGGTCTACAACCCTGGCGCCGCTTTCAGTTTCCTTAGTGATGCCGGCGGCTGGCAGCGCTGGTTCTTCACCGTGCTGGCCTTGGTGGTGAGCGGGCTGCTGGTGTTCTGGCTGCGGCAAACGCCGCGGCGCCAGGTGTGGATCGCCATTCCCTATGCCCTGATCCTGTCCGGTGCGATCGGCAATGTCATCGACCGGCTGCGCTTTGGCCATGTCGTGGATTTCATCGATGTCCACTGGCAGGGCTGGCACTGGCCGGCGTTCAATATTGCCGACAGCGCGATCTGCGTCGGCGCCGTGATGCTGATCGCCGGGCTGTTGTTCGTGCCGGCGACGCGACGCTGACGGCGACCGCCTCAGGAGTCGGTCTGCGCCATGCGCTGCAGCCGGTAGAGTTCCTCCAGCGCCTGCCGTGGCGACAGCGAATCCGGGTCGATGGCCAGCACGGCCTCGACCACCGGCGACGGTGCCGGCGGTGCGAACAGGCTCATCTGCGAAACGTCGACATCGTTGGCTTGCGGCCCCTGGTCAAGTAGCCGGTCGCTGCGTGATTGCAGTTGCGCCAGCACCGCGCCAGCCTGCTCGATGACCGGCCGCGGCACGCCGGCCAGGCGCGCCACCTGCAGGCCATAGCTGCGGCTGGCCGCGCCTTCCCTGACCGCATGCATGAACACCAGGCCGTCGCCGTGCTCGACCGCATCCAGGTGCACATTGGCAATGCCCCGATAGCGGCTGGCGAGCACGGTCAGCTCGAAATAGTGGGTGGCGAACAGGCACCAGGCATGGTTGACCGTGGCCAGGTGCACGGCGATCGCCTGCGCCAGCGACAGGCCGTCGTAGGTGCTGGTGCCGCGACCGACCTCGTCCATCAGTACCAGCGACTGCGGCCCGGCGTTGTGCAGGATGTTGGCGGTCTCGCTCATCTCGACCATGAACGTGGATTGTCCGCGCGCCAGGTCGTCGCCGGCACCGATGCGGGTGAAGATGCGATCGATCGGCCCGATCCGCGCCTGCTCGGCCGGCACATGGCTGCCGATGTGGGCCAACAGCACGATCAGCGCCACCTGGCGCATGTAGGTGCTCTTGCCGCCCATGTTCGGGCCGGTGACCACGAGCATGCGCCGGTCCGGATCCAGGTGCAGGTCGTTGGGCTCGAACGGCCCGTCCAGAACCTGTTCGACCACTGGGTGGCGGCCGCGCCTGATCTCGATGCCGGGCTGCTCGTCGAGCACCGGCGCGCTGTAGTCCAGGGCCTGGGCACGCTCGGCCAGGGTCGCCAGTACATCCAGTTCGGCCAGCGCTGCGGCGGCTTCGCGCAATGGCTGCAGGCGCTCGACCAGAACATCGAGCAGGCGCTGGTAAAGCTCGCGCTCGCGCATCAGGGCGCGCTCGCGCGCCGACAGCGCCTTGTCTTCGAACTGCTTCAGTTCCTCGGTGATGTAGCGCTCGGCGTGCTTGGTGGTTTGGCGCCGGGTGTAGTGCGCCGGCACCTTGTCGCCATGGCTGCGGCCCAGCTCGATGTAATAGCCGTGCACGCGGTTGTAGCCGACCTTGAGCGTGGCGATGCCGGTGGCGGCGCGCTCGCGCGCTTCCAGCTCGGTGAGGTAATCGCCGGCGCGGGTATCCAGGCCGCGCAGTTCGTCCAGCTCATTGTCGTAGCCGTCGGCCAGCACCCCGCCATCGCGCAGCAGCATCGGCGGCGTGGCCACCAGGGCCTCGCCGAGCAGTGCCTGGATGTCGGCGTGTTCGCCCAGTCGGTCGAGCAGGTGGTCGACCAGATCGCTGCCGCTGCCGCTGCCGGTGGTCATGCCGATGGCCGCGTCCTGGGCGGGCAGGGCATCGGCAGACGATGCCTGCAGCAGGTTGCGCAGCGACGGCAGCAGGGCCAGGCCGTCGCGCAGGGTGGCCAGATCGCGCGGTTGCGCCGAGCGCAGCCCGACTCGGGACAGGATCCGCTCCAGGTCGCCGCAGCCACGCAGGGATTCGCGCAACGGTTCGTACAGCCGGCCGTCGATCAATCGGCCGATGGCCTGCTGTCGTGCCAGCAGCGGGCCGCGGTCGCGCAATGGGCGGTGCAGCCAGCGGCGCAGCAGGCGCCCGCCCATCGGCGTGACGGTGACATCGATGATGCCCAGCAGGGTGTGCTCGCGCCGGCCTTCGGGATGGGTATCCAGCTCCAGATGCCGGCGCGTGGCCGCGTCCATCATGATCGCCTCGTCGGCCCGCTCCAAGGCCAGGCCGGTCAGATGCGGCAGGGCCGCTTTCTGGGTGTCCTGGACATAGGCCAGCAAGGCGCCGGCGGCAGCGATCGCCAGTCGGGCATCGGCGCAACCGAAGCCGGACAGGTCGCGGGTGCCGAAGAATGCGGCCAGGGCGCGGCCGGCACTGTCGCTGTCGAAATGCCAGGGCGGGCGTTGTTTCAGGCCGGGCAGGGCGGCGATGGCGCTCGATTGCGTACTGCCCTCGGCGACCAAAGTCTCAACCGGTGACAGCCGCGCCAGTTCCGCCACCAGCGCCTGGTCGCCAGCGCCTTCGCTGACCAGGAAGCGGCCGCCGGCCAGGTCCAGCCAGGCCAGGCCGAAGCGCTCGCCTTCGCCATGGATGGCCAGCAAAAGCTGTTCGCGGCGGTCTTCCAGCAGGCCCTCATCGGTGACCGTGCCGGGCGTGACGATGCGCACCACCTTGCGTTCCACCAAGCCCTTGCTGGCCGCCGGATCACCGGTCTGCTCGCAGATCGCCACCGATTCGCCGGCCCGAAGCAGGCGTGCCAGGTAGCCTTCGGCGGCGTGGTAGGGCACGCCGGCCATCGGGATCGGCGCACCGGCACTGTTACCGCGCTGGGTCAGGGTGATGTCCAGCAGCCGCGCCGCCTTGCGCGCGTCGTCGTAGAACAGTTCGTAGAAATCGCCCATGCGGAAGAACAGCAGGATCTCCGGATGCTCGGCCTTGATCGCCAGATACTGGCGCATCAGCGGGGTATGGGCGGCGCGGTCAACGTCGGTCATCAGGATTCAGGCAGGGCAGGGTGACGGCTTCGGCGCGGGCTGGCGCCGGGCGGTTGCGGCCAGCGGCCGGGCGAAAGGTGGGTGCGGAAGCGTGCGGCTATCCGGTAGCTGCGCGAAGACTGGCAATTGCTGCTATTGCGCCGAAGCCTTTCGCTCCGGACACGGGGGCGGCGGATCCATTGCGCCGCTGGCCGGCCCTCTAGCATAGCAACCGGCCCAGCAAGCCTCATCCGGCGCGGACAGTAACGGCAGCGGTTGCCGGGAGCGACCAGCCCCGACCACGGATTGCGTGCCGGTGCGAGGTCTGCGGCTATGCTCCGCCCGCATTTGACTTGCGATCCATCGGTGAGAATGTCATGGACACGAACCATGTTGGCAGCGACGTTATCGGCCTTGCCCAGGTGAAGATCAGGGCCGTGCTGTTCGCCCTGCTGGCTGCCGCCCTGCTGTTGATGACGCTGGCCTGGCAGATTCCGATGATGCTGTGGGATCACCTGGACTTGCTGCCGATCTATCGCGGTTGGCTCGACGGCAGCCTGTCCGGCACGGGCTTCTGGGATATCCACGGCGGCCATATTCATACCAGCGCCTATGCCGTGCTGCTGGCCACCACCTGGCTGGCCAATGGCCAGGTCTGGCTGGATGGCGTGGTGAGCTGGGCGCTGTTGCTGGTGTTTGCCGCCCTGGTGGCACGTTTCCCCGGCGCCACCGATTGCGCCGCTGGGCAACGCCTGCCGCGCGCGCAGCAGGGGCTGTTCATGGCCGCCATTGTCCTGATGAGCCTTTACCCGGGCCATCTGGCCAACCTGCAGTGGGGCTGGCAGGTGGCGGTGTTCCTGTGTCTGGCCGGCGTCGCCACCGTCATCTGGCTCCTGACCCGTCAACCACTGCACTGGCGTATCAACTTGGTGGCGCTGGCAGCGGCGCTCGTCGCCATCACCAGCTTTGCCACCGGCATTGCGCTGGCGCCCACGGCCCTGTTGCTCATTCTGCTGCGCGCTGGCGCACCACTCCGGCAGCGCCTGCTTCCGGCCCTGCCCTGGTTGGCCTTGCTGGCCGTGGCGGGCTGGCAGGCCCTGGCTATCACCGGCCGGGCGGACATCGTTCCTGCCAGCCCGATGGCCGTGCTGGTCTATGCGCTCAACATGATCGGCGGCGGTATCAGCCGGTTCGCGACCGATGCCGCCCCGTGGCTGACGCTGCTTGCCCTGGCCTTGATGGTGCCGGCCTGGTGCCGCTTGCGAAGGCTGAGCCAGGCGCTGCCGTGGCTCGGCCTGGCAGTCTTCGCCGTACTCGCGGCGCTGGCGATCGCCGGTGGCCGGACGGCCACCTACGGCACCGATCATGCCTTCGTCACCCGTTACGCGAGCTTCGCCTCGGTCTTCTGGCTGGGCTGGCTGGGCCTGATGCGGCTGTGGTGCGCGCAACTGGCGCCGCAGGGCAGGCGAGCCGTCATGGTCGCGGTGACGGTGGTGGTGGTGTTTGCCAGCGTCAACGCCCTGCACCTGATCAGCAAGGCGAGCCGGCTGTCGGCTCGGACCGAAATTGTTGCCGCCACGATCCGCGACCAGTTCCCCGCCGTGGACCCGACGTTGCTTGCCGAGATCTACTTCCAGCAGCCTGAGGTCGCGCTGGCGCGCCTGCGGATGCTGCAGCAACTGGGTTTTCCGCCATTCGATGAGCAAGACCGACAGTCGTCGCCGTGAGCACATCGCCGCTGCGCCGGCTGGCCAGCGTTTCGAAGACCCTTGTTTTTTTACACCGGCTGCAGGAATTGGCGGCGCCGGGCTGACGCCGGACACGCTGCCGAAGCCGGGTTGTACACTGCGCCGGCAATGACCATGAACCCTGATTCAAGCGCCGACCCGGTGCCGATACCTGTGCCGGTGCCGGCCGCCTGGCATGAGCGGCTGGTGCGGCTGGTGCCCGGCCTGACGGCGGCGGATTTGTCGCTGGCGATCCATCCCGGCGACCAGATGTACAGCCACTCGCTGGCCCATCACGGCCAGCCCGACATCGCCCTGAGCCAGTACTTTGCCATCTCGCTGCAGCAGTTCAGTGTTGCCCGCCAGGTGGTGCGCAGCCTGTTCGGCGCCGATGCCGGCCGGCTGCAATGGCTGGATTTCGCCTGCGGCTATGGCCGCCTGCTGCGCCTGCTGCCGGCACTGGTGCCGCCGGCGCAGACCTGGGCCAGCGATATCCAGGCGCCGGCGGTGGCCTTCGTCGAACGTACGTTTGGCGTTCAGGGTCTGCTGTCCAGCGCCGATCCGGAGCAGTTCGCGCCGGCAGAGCGTTTTGATGTGATCTGGGTGGCGTCGTTGTTCTCGCATCTGCCCGGGCCCTTGTTCCGAGCCTGGCTGGCGCGCCTGATGCACCTGCTCAGCCCCGATGGCGTGATCTGCTTCAGCGTCCGCGACGCCAGCCAGTTGCCGCCGGGCATGAGCCTGCCCGAAGGCGGTCTGCTCTACAGCGGCGACAGTGAGAACGCCGAACTGGACCCGGACATCTACGGCACCACCTGGGCCAGCGAGGCCTACGTGCGCCAGGCACTGGCCGGGCAGCCCTATGCGCGCCTGCCGCGCGCCCTGGCCAACGAGCAGGACCTGTATATCGCCGCTGCCAATCCGGCTCGCGATCTGTCGGCACTGACGGCGATCCGGCGCGGCCCCTGGGGCTGGCTGGATCGGCGCCGGCTGGATGCCGATGGCGGCCTGGAACTGGAGGGATGGGCCGGCTCGCTGGATGATGGCCAGGTCGACCGGGTCGAGATCCGTTTTGGCAGCCAGGCGCGCTCGCTGGCGTGCACGATTGACCGGCCCGATGTCGCCCACGCCTTCGCCGATCCGCGCATGGCCCGGGTCGGCTGGCGTTGCCGTTTGCCATGGCCGGGCCAGGTCTCCGAGGCCGACGCGGCGGTGAGCCTGGAAGTGCAGGCGGTCAGCCGCCAGGACGAACGGATCGTGCTCTACGCCGGCCGGGCGCTGGACGAAACCACGGCCGCGGTGGCCTGAGATGACCGCATTGACCGGCGCCCCTGCCGGCGCAGCGACCTGGCCGGCCGACGACGACAGCCTGCAGCATCTGGCGCGGACACTGGCGAACGCGCTGCTGGCCCGAAAGCTGCACCTGGCCACGGCTGAAAGCTGCACCGGCGGCTGGATCGGCCAGGTGCTGACGGCATTGCCCGGCAGCTCGGCCTGGTTCGAAGGCGGCGTGGTCAGCTACAGCAACGCCGCCAAGCAATCCCTGCTCGGCGTGCGCGAACGCACCCTGGTCGAAGAAGGCGCGGTCAGCGGCACCTGTGCGCAGGAAATGGCGGCAGGCGCCGGCCAGCGCTTTGGCACTGGCGTCGCCGTGGCCGTGACCGGTATCGCCGGCCCGGACGGTGGCAGCCTCGACAAGCCGGTCGGCACGGTCTGGATCGGCTGGCAGTTGCCGGGCCAGTCAGCGCAGGCAACCCGGTTCCTGTTTGCCGGTGATCGCCAGGCAGTGCGCCGGCAAACCGTGGCGGCGGCGCTGTCCGGTCTGGTGGAGCGGCTGGAAGCATTGGAGTTGCCAGCACCCTGAAGGCTGCTTCGATGATCGGGACGTGCCGTGATCTCCCGTGCACCACGGCCGTCCTGACGCAGGCCGCATCCGGCGGATCAAGGCAACCGGGTCGAACACCGATTGCCAGGCAGATTCCCGTTGACCGCAACGCCGTTAGTAGCAATACTGCTAACCATGGCCTTGACCTCGACCCAGCAGCAGATGCTGACCCTGATCGCCGAGCACATCCGCGATGAGGGCGTGCCGCCGTCGCAGGCCGAGATCGCCCGCAGCTTCGGCTTCAAGGGCGTGCGCGCGGCGCAATATCACCTGGAAGCGCTGGAGGCGGCCGGTGCGATCGAGCGCGTTCCCGGACGCGCACGCGGCATCCGTGTGTGCCATCCGGTGCCAGGCGGACAGCAGGTCCTGGCGTTGTCCGGCACTGCTGCCGATGATCCCGACGCCGTGCGCCTGCCGGTGCTGGGCCGGGTCGCCGCGGGCGAGCCGATCGGCACGGCGATCGAGCATGACCGCCATCTGCTGCTGGACCGGTCGCTGTTTGCGCCGTTCCCCGATTACCTGTTGGAAGTCCACGGCGAATCGATGCGCGATGAAGGCATCCTGGAAGGCGACCTGATCGGCGTGCATCAGACGGCGCAGGCCGATCCGGGCCAGATCGTCATCGCCCGCATCGATGGTGAGATCACCGTCAAGCGGCTGGCGATCGAGGCCGGCCAGGTTCGCCTGCTGCCGCGCAATGGTGAATTCGCCCCGATCGTGGTCGAACCTGGCCAGGAGTTCGCCATCGAAGGGCTGTACTGCGGGCTGGTGCGCCCGCACCGGATCACGCAGCGGCCGGCGCACCGGGTCCGGCGCCGATGACTGCGCCGGGCAATTCCCAGGCCAGCCCGGGCGCGGCACCGATGACCGCCAGCGGCCCGATCGTCATGCTCACCCTGGCCCTGGCGCGTTTGTCGCAGCGCTTGCGACAGCGGCCCGCTAGGGTTTACCCATCCCGGCACACCGCCCAACCCCATTGACCACAAGGAACCTGACCATGGACGACAATCGCAAGCGGGCATTGACCGCCGCCCTGACCCAGATTGAAAAGCAGTTCGGCAAGGGCGCCATCATGCGCATGGGCGACCGGCCCAGCGATGGCGTCGATGCCGTTTCCACCGGTTCGCTCGGGCTGGATATCGCCCTGGGCATCGGCGGCCTGCCGCGCGGCCGGGTGGTGGAGATCTATGGCCCCGAATCCTCGGGCAAGACCACACTCACCCTGCAGGTCATCGCCCAGGCGCAGAAGGCCGGCGGCAGCGCTGCCTTCATCGACGCCGAGCATGCGCTTGATCCGGCCTATGCCGAAAAGCTCGGCGTCAACATCGACGATCTGGTGGTTTCGCAGCCGGATACCGGCGAGCAGGGCCTGGAAATCGCCGACATGCTGGTGCGCTCCGGCGCCTTCGATGTCGTGGTCATCGACTCGGTGGCGGCACTCACGCCCAAGGCGGAGATCGAGGGCGAGATGGGCGAACTGCAGGTCGGCCTGCAGGCGCGGCTGATGAGCCAGGCGCTGCGCAAGCTCACCGGCAACATCAAGCGCAGCAACTGCATGGTCATCTTCATCAACCAGTTGCGCATGAAGATCGGCATGATGATGCCCGGCCAGAGTCCGGAAACTACCACCGGCGGCAACGCGCTGAAGTTCTATGCCTCGGTGCGCCTGGATATCCGCCGCATCGGTGCGGTCAAGCACGGCGACGAGATCGTCGGCAACCAGACCCGGGTGCGGGTGGTGAAGAACAAGATGGCGCCGCCGTTCAAGACCGTGCTGTTCGAGATCCTCTACGGCCAGGGCATCTCGCGCGAAGGCGAGCTGATCGACATGGGCGTGGAACACAAGATCGTCGACAAGGCCGGCGCCTGGTACAGCTACAACGGCGAGCGCCTGGGCCAGGGCAAGGAAGCAGCGCGCCAGTTCCTGCGCGAAAACCCGGACGCCGCCAACGAGATCGACGCCACGTTGCGCGCAAAGCTGCTGGTGCCGGTCAGCGGCAGCCGCCAGGCAGCCGAGGAAGCCCCGCCGGAACTGGAAACGGTGAAGTGATTCTCCGGGCCCTGATTCCTGGCACGGTTGCCGGCGGCCTGCGCCGGCAACCGTCCGGTCATGGCCGGTGAGGGCAAGCCCGATCCGGCCTGTGTGCCGGATGTGGCGCCCGCCGACGATGGCGCGGCGCCGCGGGCGGCGCCAGCGCCAGAGGTAGAACTGGCGCTGGCGCCGGATCCAGCCGACGAGCGGCTTTTCTTGCCCGATGTGGATCCGCAGGCCTACGCCCGGGCCCTGTCACTGATCGCCCGCCGCGAACATTCGCGGCAGGAACTGAACGACAAGCTGGCCGCGCGCGGCATTGCCCGGGACGACATCGACGCAATCCTTGACCGCCTGCTGGCAGCCGGCTACCAGAGCGACGAGCGCTTCGCCGGCATGCTGGTGCGCAGCCGCGTCGCCCAGGGCCAGGGGCCGGTGCGCATCCAGGCCGAGTTGCGGATGGTGCACAGGATCGACGATGCAATCGCCCGGCAAGCCCTGGACGAGGAGGACGCGGACTGGCAGGCGCTGGCGCTGGAACTGTGCCGCCGGCGTTACCGGACTGCGGCTACCAGCCAGGCCGAACGGGTCAAGCGCGCCAACTTCCTGGTCCGGCGCGGCTTTCCGCCGGGCATCGCCCGCGCTGCTGTTGACGCGGGCCCCGAATCCGACTGAGCGCTGCAGCGATCCTGCCTGCGCGGATGTGCGGCCCCGATGCATGTGCCGTTGCAAACGGGGGTCCGATGGGGTGGCCATCAATCATCGACCCGGCGATCCGTCCGCCCGGCGACGGACGTCGATCTTGTGTCGAGACCGGGCTGACATTCCGGCATGGCCCGGGCTCGACCGCGGCTGCGCAGCGGCCCGGTTCTGATCGCGCAGGCTGTCTTTTGCCCATCTTCGGCGTTGCCTGCCAGCGACCGCGCCAGGCTCATGTGCCGGTGGAATCAAGCCACTCCTTCCAGGCTCAGGTGTCGCTGGAATAGGCTCGACGTGGCGCGACGGATGTTTTTTCGTCATGCTTGACCGTTTCAGAAGCCACCTGGCCGGCCGCCATGCAGCCGGCGATCTGCCACCGCGCGCAGTCCCTTTTTTTCGAATCCCGCCGTCATGTCCTCTACCCAACAAATCCGCCAGCAGTTCCTCGACTTCTTCCGCGACAAGGGCCACCAGATCGTGCCCTCGGCATCGCTGGTGCCGGCCAATGACCCGACCTTGCTGTTCACCAACTCGGGCATGGTCCAGTTCAAGGACGTGTTCCTGGGCGCCGAGAAACGCGACAACCCGCGGGCAGTCGATGTCCAGCGTTGCCTGCGCGCCGGCGGCAAGCACAATGATCTTGATTCGGTCGGCTACACCGCCCGTCACCACACCTTCTTCGAGATGCTGGGCAACTGGTCGTTCGGCGATTACTTCAAGAAGGAGGCGATCGCCTGGGCCTGGGAGCTGTTGACGCAGGTCTGGAAGCTGCCGCCGCAGCGCCTGCTGGCCACCGTCTACCACACCGACGAAGAGTCCTACGCGATCTGGCGCGATGTCATCGGCCTGCCCGAAGAGCGCATCATCCGCATCGGCGACAACCAGGGTGCACCGTTTGCCTCCGACAACTTCTGGCAGATGGCCGATACCGGTCCCTGCGGGCCGTGCACCGAGATCTTCTACGACCACGGCGAGCAGTTCGCCGGCGGCCCGCCAGGCTCGCCGGACGAGGACGGCGACCGTTTCATCGAGATCTGGAACCTGGTGTTCATGCAGTTCGACCGCCAGCCCGACGGCAGCCTGGCGCCGCTGCCCGCGCCCTGCGTGGACACCGGCATGGGCCTGGAACGCCTGGCGGCCGTGCTGCAGGGCGTGCACAGCAACTACGAGATCGACCTGTTCCAGGCGCTCATCGCTCACGCCGCCGAACTGACCGGCACCGCCGACCGCGAGAACAAATCCCTGCGCGTGATCGCCGATCACATCCGCGCCAGTGCCTTCCTGATCGTCGATGGCGTCCTGCCCGGCAACGAGGGCCGCGGCTATGTGCTGCGCCGGATCATCCGCCGCGCACTGCGCCATGGCTGGATGCTGGGCACCCGGCAGCCGTTCTTCCACCGCCTGGTGCCGACCCTGGTTGAGCAGATGGGCCAGGCCTATCCGGAACTGGCCGCGCGGCAACAGACGATCATGCAGGCGCTCAAGGCCGAAGAGGAACGCTTCGCCGAAACCCTGGATGCCGGCATGCGCATGTTCGACGAGGTTGCCGCGCGCTCGCCCGACGGCATCCCCGGCCAGGACGCCTTCCGCCTGTATGACACCTACGGCTTCCCGGTCGACCTGACCGCCGACATCGCCCGTGAGCGCGGCCTGTCGGTGGACATGGCCGGTTTTGAGGCGGCGATGGAACAGCAACGCGAAACCGCGCGCGCCGCCGGTCGCTTCGGTGGCGGCCCGCGCCTGTCGGCCGAGCTGGCGGCACAGCTTTCGCCGACTGTTTTCCTGGGCAACGAGCAACTCCAGGCCGATGAGCTGTCGGTGCTCGCCCTGTTGCACGGTGATGAACCAGCGGCAGCCATCCAGCCCGGGGACGAGGCCATCGTGATCCTGGACCGGACGCCGTTCTACGCCGAATCCGGCGGCCAGGTCGGCGATCGGGGCTGCTTGTTCGCCGACGGCATCGAGTTCCAGGTTCGCGATACGGTCAAGCTGGCCGGCCAGTTCCATGGCCATGTCGGGCGGCTTGTCAGTGGCAGCTTGCGTCGTGGCGAGCAGGTCACCGGCGCCGTCGACCCGGCCCGTCGCGAAGCCGTCGTGCTCAACCACACCGCTACCCACCTGCTGCATGCCGCGCTGCGCCAGGTGCTGGGTGACCATGTCCAGCAGAAGGGCTCGCTGGTGGCGCCGGATCGCCTGCGTTTTGATTTTTCGCATTTCCAGCCCGTGACCGTGGCCGAGCTGGAACGCATCGAGGTCATGGTCAACGACCAGATCCGCGCCAACCATGCCGCCGACATTGGCCACATGGACATGCAGGAAGCGCTGGCTGCCGGCGCCATGGCGCTGTTCGGCGAGAAGTACGGTGACCAGGTCCGGGTGCTCAGGTTGGGCGAGTTTTCCATCGAGCTGTGTGGCGGTACCCACGTCAACCGCACCGGCGACATCGGCCTGTTCAGGATCCTGTCCGAGGGTGGTGTTGCCGCCGGCGTGCGCCGCATCGAAGCGGTGACCGGCGCCCAGGCGCTGACGCTGGTGCGCCAGCAGCAGGCCCGCCTGGATGCGGTGGCCGGACTGGTCGGCGCCCGCGCCGAGGATGTCGTCGACAAGCTGCAGGCCCTGCTCGACCGCCAGCGTCACACGGACAGGGAAATGGAAGCACTCAAGGCCAGGAGCGCGGCGGCGTCGGCCGGCGACCTGGCCGCCCAGGCAGTCGACATCGACGGCATCAAGGTGCTGTCGGCGATCATCGACGGTGGCGACGCCAAGTCGCTGCGCGAGCAGGTCGACTACCTCAAGAACTCCCTGGGCGATGCCGTGATCCTGCTGGCCGCGCGCAATGACGGCAAGGTGCAACTGGTCGCCGGCAGCCATGGCGCGGCCCTGGGCAAGATCAAGGCGGGCGAGTTGCTCGGCCATGTTGCCGGCCAGATCGGTGGCTGCGGCGGCGGTCGACCCGATCTTGCCCAAGGTGGCGGCGAGGACAGCCCGGCCCTGGCAGGCGTGCTGAAAGCGGTACCGGACTGGGTCCGCCAGCGCCTGGCATGAGCGCCCGTGCGCTGCCGCCGCCAACGCCGGCAGCGGCCTGGCATCGTGCCATCACGGCTGTGCAAACGCCGTCGCCAGCGCGCGCGGCCTTGTTGCCACTGCCCGGGTCGCTGGCTACTATCGGCGCCAGTGGCGGCCCAGTGTCACGCCCCAGGTGCCAGTGCGATGCGGCACGCGATACCACGCGTTAACAGCGACATACAGCAAGGATGGCTGAATGCTGATCCTCACACGGCGGGTAGGTGAGACCTTGATGATTGGTGATTCGATCACCGTCACCGTCCTTGGCGTCAAGGGCAACCAGGTGCGGGTGGGCATCACCGCGCCGCGCGATGTCTCCGTGCACCGCGAAGAAATCTTCCAGCGCATCGGCGATGATGATCACGCTGGCGATGGCGGCCAGCCGCCCGCCTCCGGCGTGACGGCGGCGCCCAGGCCTTCGGATCCGGCTGGCAAGAGCGGCTGACGGCGATCGTGACGCGGGCTCGCTGCTGCGCCTGCTTGCCGAGCGGACTGGCTGTGCCGACGATGCTGCCTCCGGTTGCGGAAAAGTCCTTTGACCCGCTTCGCCTTTAGCCGTTATCCTTGCCCACCTGCCAAGGCCTGACAGCATGATCGACGCTGATCTGGCCTGATCTGATCCGGCCTGGCAGCAAGCAACAGCAAAATCCCGGAGAGATGCCCGAGCGGTCGAAGGGGCTCCCCTGCTAAGGGAGTATGGGGGTTAAACTCCATCGAGGGTTCGAATCCCTCTCTCTCCGCCAGTTTCAAGACAAAGGCTGCCCATCCGGCAGCCTTTGTCGTTTGCGCCGATGCTGTCGGTAATTGCCGATCAGGCGCTGGTTTGTTTCCCGGAATCGTCGGCAGCGCCGGTGCTCTCATCGATATCGATATCGGCCTCCACATCGCCCGCTGCTTCGGTGGCAACCGGCACGGCCGCCGGCCAGTCCAGTTCACGCAGCACGCGGAACAGCTCCCGGCTGGCGCGCGGCGGCGCGCCGCTGTCGTGCTCAATGCGGGCCTGGCGCATCAGGTGGCGCAGTTGGCTGCGGTCGGCGTCCGGGCAGGCATCGACAACCTCGGTGAGGACCGGGTCTCCGCCTTCGATCAAGCGCGTACGCAAGGTCTCCAGCCGGTGCAGTTGCGCCGCCTCGCGCATGGCTTGCGAGCGCTCGGTATCGAGCACCGCGCGGATCGCTTCCAACTCCTCGTTGTCCAGGCGACGCAAGTGCTTGGCCAGGAACTGCGCCTGGCGCTTGCGCGCTCCGTGACTGTTGATGCGTCGTGATTCGGCCACCAGTTCGGTCAGGTCTTCGTCCAACTGCAACTTCGCCAACAGCCCGGCCGGAGCTGCCATCAGCGCCAGCGCCAGTTGCAGCACATCCAGCGCTTCGCGGCGACGTTGGCTGCGCGATGGGCCGGTGGCGCGTTTGCTGATGCGCTCGGCGGGCGCGGCCGGTTCGTACTGATCATCATCATTGCTCATGGCCGCGAGCTTACAACTGACAGCCGGTGAGTGCGGACAAGGCGAGCATGCGAGCGCGTCTTTACGCGGCGGGCGACGTATACTGTCGCAGATGGACAGCCCCTGTTTTCAATCCGCCTGCACGTGGCCGAGGTGGCAGCGCCGAGCTGTTTCGCCGGCCCGGGCCAAGCGGCTGGATCGATCGTGCCAGCCGTGGCCTTGCGCTGCGCCAGCATCATCTGGCTGGCGCACGCTGACAGCGATCACCTTGGCCCTGACCCTTGCCCTGGCCTCAGCCCTGGTTCCGGCCACTCCGGCGGCGGCTGATCCGCAGCCACTGACTGCCAGCGACGACCACGTCAACCACTACGGCATCGGCGCTGCCGGCGGCACGGTCTCTGCCGGCCCCTGGCGTCTGTCCCATACCGTGGCGCAAATCGCGGCCGGCACGGTGGCGGCCGGTCCGTGGCGCCTGAGTTCCGGCTTCCAGGCGCTGTTTCCGGCTGCTGCACACGCCAGCGACATCATCTTTCAAGACGGTTTCCAGGCCCCAGTGCCGACAGCCGGTGACGAGGACTTCCTGCCATGATTCGTGTTCTTTCCTGCCTGCTTGCCGGTGCTATCGCCGTCTGGATGCCCGCCGGCACCTGGGCGCAGGGGCAGTCGCAATTGCCTGATTTCAGTTATCAGGGCCGGCTGGAGCGTGACGGCGCGCTGTTCGATGGCAGCGCCGATTTCCAGTTCAGCCTGTGGACCGACAGCACCGGTGGCAGTCAGATTGGCCAGACCCTCTTCGAGCCTGATTACCCGGTGATCGGCGGCCTGTTCACGGTGCAACTGGCGTTCCCGGGGGCGTTCACCGGCGAGCAGCGCTACCTGGAGGTGGTGATCGACGGCACCGTGCTGCCGCGCCAGCCGGTGGCCACCACCCCGGTGGCGCAGTATGCGCTCAGCGGCAATGCCGGCCCGGCCGGCCCGGCCGGGCCTCCCGGCGAGCCGGGACCGCCGGGCAGCACTGGTCAGGCGGCGATGACGGCGCTGGGCAGCGGCCAGCTTGTTTTGGCGGCCGGCGCCGGCTACCAGCTTATCCCCGGGCTGCGCCAGGTGATCAACGTGCCGGCAAACGCCAGCGTCTACATCAGCACCGATGGCGGCGCCCAGCACACGCTGACCGGTGTCAGTTTCTCGGCCATTGATGTTGCCGTTTTCATCAATGGCGGCCAGAGCACGGGCGCTGGCAACCGCCGGGTGATCTTGTCCAATACCCCGGCGGTCGGGCAGATGATCGGCAACTGGAGCATGAGCCTGGTCCAGGCATTGCCCCCGGGCCAGCATGTGATCGAGGTGCGCGCCAGCAATCCCGGCCCCTCGCCGGTCCATGTCAGCGGCACCGTGCCCCAGGTCCGTGGCCAGCTATCCCTGCTGGTGATCCGCCACTGAGGGCCCGCCTCGGGTGCTGTTGCGTCAGCCGGTCGCCAGGCCGAGATGTTGGCTGCCAAGGCCTGGCTGGCGCTCGGCACCGATGACCATCTGGCCTGACTGCCGAAGTCCGTCGCCCCGGCGCCGTGAGACAATCGCGCGATGAGCACTTCCCAAGCAATTGACGCGTCCCGGGTGGACGCTGATGACGAGCGCCTGGCGCGTCTGGCCGAGCTGGCCACCACCATCCTGGCCCGTTGCGCCAGCCGTGGCGCGAGCCAGGCCGAGGTCGGCCTGAATGCCGATCTGGGCTTGAGCGTGACCGTGCGCCTGGGCGAGGTGGAGACCATCGAGCGGCGCCAGGATAGCGGTGTCGGCATCACGGTTTATTTTGGTCAGCAACGTGGCTCGGCGAGCACCGCTGATCTGGCCGACAGCTCGATCGAGTCGACCATCGAACAGGCCTGTGCGATCGCCCGTCACACGCAGCCTGACCCCTGGGCCGGACTGGCCGATCCCGAGCGTCTGGCGCGCGACTGGCCGGCGCTGGACCTGTGGCATCCCTGGCAAGCCGAGGCCGAGCAGGTGGTTGACCTGGCCCTGCGCTGCGAGGCGGCGGGCCTGGAGCTGGACCAGCGCATCGACAATTCTGATGGCGGCAATGTCTCGCTGGGCCATTCGCTGGATGTTTATGCCAACAGCCATGGTTTTCTCGGCGCCGAGCGGCGCAGCATGCATTCGATTTCGTGCTCGCTGGTGGCGCGCGCCGAAGATGGCGGCCTGGAACGCGATTACTGGTATGACGCGGCCCGCGCCGGTGCCGACCTGATGGCTGCCGAAGCCATCGGCCGCCGTGCCGCCGAGCGCACGCTGGCGCGGCTGGGTGCGCGCAGCCTGTCCACGCGCCGGTGTCCGGTGCTGTACGTGCCGGAGACTGCCCGCGGCCTGATCGGACACTTCCTGGCCGCCATCGGCGGTGGCGCCCAGTACCGCAAAACCTCGTTCCTGCTCGGCCAGGTCGGGCAGGTGGTGATGTCGCCGCTGGTCTCCATGATCGAACGCCCGCACTTGCCGCGCGGCCATGGTTCCAGTGGTTTCGACGACGAAGGCGTGGCCACGGCCGACAGCGTGCTGGTCGAACGAGGCGTGCTCAGCCGCTACCTGCTGGACAGCTATTCAGCGCGCCGCCTGGGCCTGACCAGCACAGCCAATGCTGGCGGTGTACACAATCTGGTGGTTGCCCCCGGGCAGGATGATTTCGCGGCGCTGCTGGCGCGGATGGACCGCGGCCTGGTGGTGACCGAGTTGATGGGGCAGGGCGTGAACCCGGTCACCGGCGACTATTCGCGCGGCGCCACCGGCTTCTGGGTCGAGAACGGCCGCATCGTGCATCCGGTCGCCGAGGTCACCATCGCCGGCAACCTGCGCCAGATGCTGGCCGGGATCGTGGCTGTCGGCGCCGATGTCGATCGGCGCAGCAACCTGACCACCGGTTCGATCCTGATCGACGAGATGACGGTGGCCGGAAGCTGACGCTGGCGGCAAGGCCCGCGGCCAGCCGGCACGCCGGGTCCCGCCGTCAGATCCAGCCGCGTGAGGCCAGCGACACCGGCTCGCCGTCGCCGATGACCAGATGGTCGAGCAGGCGCACGTCGACCAGGGTCAGCGATTCCTGCAGGCGCTGGGTGATCAGGCGATCGGCCTGGCTCGGCTCGGCGACCCCGGACGGATGATTGTGGGCCAGGATGACGGCGGCGGCGTTGTAGGACAGGGCGCGGCGGACGACTTCGCGCGGATGCACCGAGGCGCCATCGATGGTGCCGCGGAACAGCTCCTCGCAGGCGATCGGCCGGTGCCGGGTATCCAGGAACAGCACCGCGAACACTTCGTACGGGTAATCGCGCAGCCGGGCCTTGAGGTAGCGGCCGCTGTCTGCTGGATTGAGCAGGGCCGGGCCGCGGTCCAGATCCTCGGCCAGGCTGCGCCGCGCCAGTTCCATGCAGGCCAACAACTGGCAGGCCTTGCTGGCGCCGATGCCCGGGGCCTTGAGCAGCGCCTGGATCTCGGCACCGAGCAGGCCGCGCAGGCCGCTGAAGTGGGTGAGCAGTTGCCGCGCCAGGGCGACGGCATCGGTACCGCGGATGCCGGTGCGCAGCAAAATCGCCAGCAGCTCGGCATCACTCAGGGCGGCAGCACCGCGGGCCAGGAGCTTCTCCCGGGGGCGTTCGTTGGCAGGCCAGTCAAGTAGTTTCATGCCGCCATGGTGGCGCCACCGGCCGATCGCCCGCCTCCGGGCCGGACCGGTGATCGGCTAAGCTATTGCCGATCTGGATACAGGAATTTTCCCGAAAATGACGAGGCTGGCGGGGCGGCGAATATTGCTGGGCGTGTCGGGCGGCATCGCCGCCTACAAGGCCGCCGTGCTGGTGCGTCGGCTGGGCCAGGCCGGCGCCCAGGTGCGTGTGGTGCTGACCGCAAACGCCGCGCGTTTCGTCAGCGCCGCCACCTTCCAGGCGCTGTCCGGGCAGCCGGTGCGCAGCGACCTGTGGGACGAGCAGGCCGAGGCTGCCATGGGCCATATCGAGCTGGCGCGCTGGGCCGACCAGGTGCTGATCGCACCGGCCACGGCCAACCTCATTGCCCGCCTGGCCCATGGTCTGGCCGACGATCTGCTCACCACCCTGGTGCTGGCCTCATCGGCACCGCTGCTGCTGGCGCCGGCGATGAACCAGGCGATGTGGGCGCACCCGGCGACGCAGGCCAATCTGGATATCCTGCGCGCGCGCGGCGTCACCCTGCTCGGGCCGGGTGTCGGCGACCAGGCCTGCGGCGATGTCGGTGCCGGCCGGATGCTGGAACCCGACGCTATCGTCGCCCAGTTGGCCGGGCCGGCCAATCAAGCCGAGCCGCTGCTGGCCGGTCGCCGCGTCCTGGTCAGCGCCGGGCCGACACTGGAGGACATCGACCCGGTGCGCTTCATCGGCAACCGCAGTTCCGGACGCATGGGTTTCGCCATCGCCCAGGCGGCGCAGGCGATGGCGGCCGAGGTGATCCTGGTGGCCGGGCCGACCGATTTGCCGACCCCGGCGGGAGTGCGCCGCATCGATGTCCGCAGCGCCCTGCAGATGCACGATGCCGTACTCGGCCACGCCGACTGGGCGCAGGTCTATGTCGGTGCCGCGGCGGTGTCGGATTACCGGCCGGCCGCAGTCGCCGCGGACAAGATCAAGAAGACCGACGGCGACGAAACCCTGGTGCTGGAGCGAACGCCCGACATCCTGGCGGCGCTGTCACAGCGGCCAACGCGGCCCTACCTGCTCGGTTTCGCGGCCGAGACACGCCAGGTCGAGGATTACGCCAAAGCCAAACTGGCCGCCAAGGGCCTGGACATGATCGCCGCCAACCAGGTCGGCAATGACCTGGGTTTTGCCAGCCAGGACAACGAGCTGATCGTGTTTACGGCCGCTGGCGAGCGCATCGCCCTGGGCCGTGACGACAAGCAGGTGCTGGCGCAGCAGTTGCTGCGCGAAGTCGCGGCGCGGTTGCCGTCAACGCCGTCGATCCCGGCCGACGCAGGCTCGCCGACGGCGACCGGGGCCAAGCCGTGATCCGGCTGCCGGTGAAGATCCTCGATCCACGGGTTGGCCGGGACTTTCCCCTGCCTGCCTACGCCACCGATGCCAGCGCCGGCATGGACCTGCGCGCCTGCCTGGATCAGGCTCGGGTGCTGGCGCCCGGCGAAAGCGTGCTGGTCGCCACCGGGCTGGCGATTCACATCGCTGATCCGGGTCTGTGCGCGCTGATCCTGCCGCGTTCGGGCCTGGGTCATCGCCACGGCATCGTCCTGGGCAACCTGACCGGACTGATCGATGCCGACTACCAGGGGCCGCTGATGGTGTCGCTGTGGAATCGCAGCAGCGAGCCCTATACCGTGCAGCCAGGCGAGCGCATCGCGCAACTGGTGCTGCTGCCGGTGGCGCGCGCAGCGCTCGATATCGTTGACGGCTTTGCCGCCAGTGATCGCGGTGAAGGCGGTTTTGGCCACACCGGGCGGCTGTGACCGCGCCCTGGCAGTTGCCATGCGTGCCGTTGTTGCCCTTGCGTCGTCGGTGCTTGCCTGCAGCCCATCGATCCGAGCGCCTTACCAATTTCCCTGTCCTGATGAGCAACCATGAAGCTACCTGATCCCAGTATCTTCCGCGCCTACGACATCCGCGGCGTGGTCGGCACCACCCTGACCGAGGATGGCGCCTACCTGATCGGCCGTGCCCTGGGCAGCCAGGCACGCGAACGGGGCATCGACGCGATCTGCGTCGGTCGCGACGGGCGCCTGTCCGGCCCGGACCTGGCCGCGGCGCTGTCGCGCGGGCTGCTGGATTGCGGCTGCGACGTGATCGATGTCGGCGCCGTGCCAACGCCAACGCTGTATTTCGCTACCCATCAATACGGCACCGGCAGTGGCGTGATGGTCACCGGCTCGCACAATCCGCCCGACTACAACGGCTTCAAGATCATGCTCGGTGGCGACACCCTGTCCGGCGCAGCGATTACCGGCCTGCGCGAGCGCATCCAGGCTGGCGGCTTCGTCGATGGCGAGGGCAAGCGACGGGTGGTGGATGTGCTGCCCGATTACCTGGACCGGATCGCCGGCGACATCGAACTGGCGCGGCCGCTGAAGATCGTCGTCGACGCCGGCAATGGCATCGCCGGCATCATCGCCCAGCCGCTGTTCGAGCTGATCGGCGCCGAGGTGGTGCCGCTGTTCTGCGATGTCGACGGCAACTTTCCCAACCACCATCCCGACCCGGGCGATCCGGCCAACCTGCAGGATCTGATCCGCACCGTGGCTGACACCGGCGCCGATATCGGCCTGGCCTTCGATGGCGATGGCGACCGGCTCGGTGTCGTTACCCCGCAGGGCGAGATCGTCTATCCCGACCGCCTGCTGATGCTGTTCGCCCGCGATGTGCTGTCGCGGGCACCTGGCGGCACCATCATCTACGACGTCAAATGCACCGGCCATCTGGCCGGGCAGATCGAGCAGGCCGGTGGCCGGCCGCTGATGTGGAAGACCGGCCATTCCCTGATCAAGGCGAAAATGAAGGACGAGGATTCACCCCTGGCCGGCGAGATGAGCGGGCATTTCTTCTTCAAGGAGCGCTGGTACGGCTTCGACGATGGCCTGTATGCCGGTGCCCGCCTGCTGGAAATCCTGGCCGGCCAGGCACTATCGGCAGATGAGCTGTTTGCCAGCCTGCCCAAGGGCGTGAGCACGCCCGAGCTGAAGGTGGAAATGACCGAAGGCGAGCATTACGCCTTCATCGAGCGCTTCAGCCAGGACGCGCAGTTCGAGGATGCGCAGATCAGCACCATCGACGGCGTGCGCGCTGACTGGCCGGACGGCTGGGGTCTGGTGCGCTGCTCAAACACCACACCCTGCCTGGTGCTGCGCTTTGATGCCGACAACCCGCAAGCGCTGGCGCGGATCCAGGCCCAGTTCCGGCAGCGGCTGCTGGCCCAGGACGCGACGCTGCCACTGCCGTTCTGAGCCCGGCGCTGGTCTGAGCGCGACGCCGTTCTGAGCCCGGTGCCGTCAAAAGGCGACGCCGGTCAAAAGCGCGGCCCAGGCGTCAGGCGTCAGGTGTCAGGTGTCTGGAAAATATAAGGAGTACCAAGGGCGTCCCTGCCCTTGGTGCCCCGGAACCGGCATCGCTTGGATAATGGCGGCTCCTGTTGCGCAGTTCCCTTGCGCCTTGAGTGCGGCGTTCCCCACCGCATCTCCCCTAGTCGTTCGACGACCGATGTGAAGTCCTGACGCTGACCGCGGTCAGCTCCCGGAAGCGGCGCAATTCCAGCGCCTGGCTGATCAGCACGCGCTCGTAGCGGGCCTCCAGCTTGTCCAGCTCTCGCATCTGTTCATCCAGCAGCGCCTGGGCGCGGGCGCTGCCGGCGCTATCGCCGACGGCCTGGCCGTCCTCGACGATGCTGCGCATGCGTTTGGCATTGGCCTGGCCGATCGCCATGCTGCTGCGCAGGTTGGACAGGAAGTCCTCATGGCTGCGGCGCAGGTCCATTTCGTCCTGGAAGCTGGCGACCAAAGCTGTGTCCCGGTTGGCAGTCCTGAGCATTTCCTGACGCTCAGTGACAGTTTCCGACGATTCGGAAAGGTCAAGCTGCCGGATGCGGATGCCGTTGTGATTGAATTCCTCGCGCCGCTGGGCGTCCTGCCCCATCGGCAAGCGATCGCCGAAGTGCATGTTTCCATTGCCATCCAGCCATTTGTAGAGCCGGGCATCACTGGCAACGGCGGTGCTCGCGGCGAGCATCAGGGCCAGGGTGGGAAGGGTGATTTTCAGGAATGACGTTTTCATGGCACTTGGACTGTAGCCAGTAGCGTGCCAAGTTTTCGTGCCGGCGCAGGATGCTTGCCGTAATGCGCTGGAAACTGCCAGTGGTGCCGTCGCGTCGGAGCTGTCAGATGCCGAACTGTTTCTGGTACCCGGCCAGGGCGGCGCGGTGCTCGGCCAGGCTGTCGTTGTCGGCGGCATAGGCGAGCAGGTCGTCCAGGCCGGCTACCGCCACGGTGGCCAGGCCCAGTTCTTCGTGGACTTCCTGGACGGCCGAGCGTTCGCCCCGGCCCCGCTCCTGGCGGTCCAGGGCAATCAACACACCGCTGGCAAGGCCGCCTGCCGCCTGGATCAGGCCGACGGCTTCGCGGATGGCGGTGCCGGCGGTGATGACATCATCGACGATCAGCACGCGCCGGCCCTGGACCGGCGCGCCGATCAGCACACCGCCCTCGCCGTGGTCCTTGGCTTCCTTGCGGTTGAAGGCCACCGGCACGTCGCGGCCGGTATCCCGGTAAAGCGCCAGCGCCAGGGCGGTCGCCAGCGGCAGGCCCTTGTAGGCCGGACCGAACAGCAGGTCGAATTCGATACCGGCATCAAGCAGGGCGCGGGCATAGCAGCGCCCGAGCGTGTCCAGCGAGCGGCCGCTGTCGAAGCGGCCGGCATTGAAGAAGTACGGGCTGATCCGTCCGGACTTGAGGGTGAAGCGGCCAAACGACAGCGCACGGCAGTCGATGGCGGCGTCGAGGAACTGGATCTGGTGTGGCTTGAGCACGGGTCGGCCGGTGGTGTGTTGGCGGTTGGCCAGTATGCCGCGGGCAACCGGGCGTGGGTGAAATCGCTGTCGGATCGGGTCATCATGCCCTCCGCTTCGCGTCCTGCCGTTCACGTCTTCGAGGGTCTTCATGCGCATCATCAGCTTCAACGCCAATGGCATCCGCTCCGCCGCCAACAAGGGCTTTTTCCAGTGGCTGGAGGCGCAGCAGGCCGATGTCGTGTGCCTGCAGGAGACCAAGGCCCAGGAGCACCAACTGGTCGACGCCTGCTTCCGGCCGGTGGGCCATCACTGCTTCTATCGCGATGCCATCACCCGCAAGGGCTACAGCGGCGTGGGCATCTACAGCCGGCGCGAGCCCGACGAGGTGCGCACCTCGCTGGGCTGGGCGCCGTTCGATGACGAGGGCCGCTACATCGAGGCGCGCTTCGGCAACCTGTCTGTGGTGTCGTTCTACATTCCGTCCGGCTCGTCGGGGGAATTGCGCCAGCAGTTCAAGTTCCAGGTCATGGCCTGGCTCAAGCCGATCATGGATCAATGGCTGGCCAGTGGTCGCGACTATGTGCTGTGCGGAGACTGGAACATCGTCCGGGCGCGCAATGACATCCGCAACTGGAGCAGCAATCAGAAAAATTCCGGTTGCCTGCCGGCCGAGCGTGCCTGGCTCAACGGCCAGATTGCCGATGACTGTGGCGATGGCTCGCCGCAGCCCGAGCATGGCTGGCACGACAGCTTCCGCGCGATCAAGCCCGAGGCGGTGGAATACACCTGGTGGAGCAACCGTGGCCAGGCCCGCGCCAACAACGTTGGCTGGCGCATCGATTACCAACTGGTGACGCCGGCCCTGGCGGCCCGGGTCAGGGACTGCTCGGTGCAGCGCGAGCCGCTGTTTTCCGACCACGCGCCTTATACGGTCGATTACACATGAGTGCTGCGATTGGCTGGCGTCGACGCCTGCCGGCCGGCCTGCGCCCGTACACCGAGCGCGAACCGCTGGCAGCCCTGATGCTGGGGATATCTTCTGGCTTTCCCTACGCCATGATCGGCGCCACGCTGACCACGCGCCTGGCCCAGGACGGCATCGACAAGCGCAGCGTGACCGCGTTCTCGTTGGCGTTCCTGGTCTACAACTTCAAGTTCCTGTGGGCACCGCTGGTCGACAGCGTGCGTCTGCCGCTGCTCGGCCGCCTGGGCCAGCGCGTGTCCTGGTTGTTGCTCGCCGGCACCCTGGTGATGCTCGCCGTGGCCTGGCTGGCGCTGCTGGATCCGCGCGCCAGCCTGGCGATGATGGCGATGGCGGCGGTGGCGGTGGGCATTGCCGGCGCCACCTATGACATCGTCATCGATGCCTATCGGATCGAACTGCTGCGTCCGGAGCAACTGGGGACCGGCTCGGGCATGTCGCAGTACGGCTGGCGCATCGGCTCGGTCGCCGCCGGTTCGCTGGCCCTGTATGTGGCGGCGCGGCACGGCTGGACGCTGGCCTACCTGCTGTGCGCCATGTTTGCCTTGCCAGCGATGCTGACCGGTCTGCTGGTCGGCGAACCGGCCCGGCATGTGGTGGTGGCGGTGCATCGTGGCTGGCGCCAGGCCTGGCATGCGGTGATCGGCCCCTTGGCCGAGTTCATGCGCCGGCGCGGTTCGATGCTGGTGCTGCTGTTCATTTTGCTGCACAAGATCGGTGACACCCTGGCCAACCTGACCTTGCGCCTGCTGCTCAACGACCTGGCTTTCAGCAACGACGAGATCGCCACCTACGACGTCGGTTTCGGCTTCATTGCGATGCTGGCCGGCATCTTTGTCGGCGGGGTGATGTACGCCTCGATGGGCATGAAGCGCTCGGTGCTGGTGGCGCTGGTGCTGATGGCGGTGTCCAACCTGAGCTTCGCCTGGCTGGCCGCGGTCGGCCATTCCAATGCCCTGCTGGCGTTCACCATCGGCTTTGAGAACCTGGCCAGCGGCATCGGTGGCGTGGTCGTGGTGGCGTACCTGTCGGCATTGTGCAACCTGGCGTTCACGGCCACCCAGTACGCGCTGCTCTCGGCCGCTGCCAGCATCGTCGGGCGCCTGCTTACCGGCACCACGGCCGGCGCCCTGATCGAGGCGATGGGCTATGTCCAGTTCTATCTGCTGACCACGGTCGTCGCCTTGCCGGGCGTGTTCCTTTACCTGTTCATGCTGCGCGCCGGCCTGATCGACCAGTCACTGGGTACGGCCGGCCGCGACCAGGGGCCGGCGTCTCAGGCCGGATAAATGCCGCCCAGGATGCGCGGGCCGCGGGCACCGGTGACCGCGGGCAGGTTGCCGGGGCGGCCGGCCAGGGTTTCCCGGGCCAGCCAGGCAAAGCCCATGGCTTCCATGTAATCAGGATCGATGCCGTGGGCGGCCGTTGTTTCCAGGATCACCGGAGCGCGCCGGTCAGCGGCGGGCGCGGCTGGCAGGACGGCGGCCAGGGCTTGCTGCAAGGCCGCCATCAGCACCGGGTTGTGGACGCCGCCGCCGCAGGCCAGCACCCGGCTTGCGCCGGGCATGTGCTGCGCCAGTGCCTGCGCGACCGTGGTCGCGGTCAGGCTGACCAGGCTGGCCTGGACATCGGCCGGTGACCAGTGCTGCAGCTCGCAACGGCGTGACAGCCAATCCAGGTTGAACACTTCCCGGCCGGTGCTCTTGGGTGCCGGCAGGGCGAAGTAGGGCTCATCCAGCCAGCGTGCCAGCAGTTCCGGCCGGCTTTGGCCGCGGGCGGCAAAAGCGCCGTCGCGGTCGAACGCGGTGCCCAGGTGACGCTGTGCCCAGGCATCGAGCAGGCCGCTGGCGGGGCCGGTGTCGAAACCGGTCACCGGTTGCCCGGGGTCGGCTGGCAGCAGGGTCAGGTTGGCGATGCCGCCCAGGTTGAGCACGGCGCGGTCCTCGTCGGGACAGGCGAGCACGGCCGCATGCAGGGCGCAGAGCAGCGGCGCGCCCTGGCCGCCGGCAGCCAGGTCGCGGCGACGGAAGTCGGCTACAACCGTGCAGCCGCTGCGCTCGGCGATCCGGCTGGGGTCACCCAGTTGCAGCGAGAAGGGCCGCTGCGCGTGGGGTCGGTGCCAAACAGTCTGGCCGTGCGAGCCCAGTGCCCTGACCCGATGAGGCTCGATGCCAATCTCGGCCAGCAAGGCCACAGCGGCAGCGGCGAAAGCGTCGGCGACGGCCGTGTCCAGGGCGCCCACTTCATCCAGGCGGGTGCTGCCATCACCCTGCGCCAGTTCAAGCAAGCCTTGGCGCAGGCCGGACTCGTAAGGCTGGGCGTGGGCGCCGACCAGGGTCGGAGTGCCCGATGAGAAGTCCACCAGCGCGACATCGATAGCGTCGGCGCTGGTGCCAGAGATCAGGCCGAGGAAGAGTTCATCGGCCATGGTTGCCGCCTGGTCTTAAGGTACCGAGGCGGTGGCGCGCAGGCTTTCCAGCAGCTCCAGCTGCGCGGCGATGGCGACTGTGTCGCGCTGGAAACGGTCCAGTGCCGGGCCCTTGAGCGGCTCGGGCTTGGGCAGGGTGACGGTCAGCGGGTCGCGATGGCTGCCCTTGACCCGGAATTCGTAGTGCAGGTGCGGACCGGTGGCCAATCCGGTGGCGCCGACATAGCCGATGATATCGCCCTGGCGCACGCGGCTGCCCTGGCGCGCGCTCTGGTTGAAGCGGGACATGTGCGCGTACAGGGTGGTGGTCTGATTGCCATGGTCCAGGATGATGGTGTTGCCATAGCCGCCCTGGCGACCGCGGAACTGCACGCGGCCATCGCCGGCGGCATAGATCGGCGTGCCGGTGGGTGCGGCGTAGTCAACGCCGCGATGGGCACGAACGCGGTTCAGCACCGGGTGCTTGCGGGTCAAGGAAAAGCGCGAGCTGATCCGGGTGAAGTCCACCGGCGTGCGCAGGAACTCGCGGCGCAAGGGCCGGCCATCCTGGTCGAAGTATTCGATCTTGCCGTCGGCATGGACATGGCGCAGGGCCAGCACGCGCCGGCCGCGATTGATGAAGCTCACCGCCAGCACATCGCCATCGCGCACGTGTTCGCCATCACGGAAAACCTGTTCGTAGATCACCGCGAAGCTGTCGCCAACGCGCAGGTCCTGGGCAAAGTCGATGTCATAGCCAAGAACCCTGGCGACCTTCAACACCATGTTGTAGGACAGGCCGGCCTCCTGGGCGGCGGCGGACAGCGAGCTTTCGATCACGCCGGTGCCGCGCTCGACGCGATACTGCACCTGCCGCTCCAGCAATTGCTCATCCAGGCTGCCGTCATCAAGCAGGCGAATCAGCACCCGGGCATCCTCGCCGCGGTCGAACATCATGGCATCCAGACGACCGGCTTCGGCGGCGTGGAAGGCCAACCGGGCACCGGGACGCAGGCGGCCGGCGATCTCCTGGACATGGGATGACGCCAGGGCTCGTTCCAGGGTGTTGGCCGGGAAACCCTGGCGCTGGAAAATGCCACCCAGGGTGTCGCCGCGCGCGACCTCGACCGTCTGCCAGGTGCCTTCCTCGTTGTCATAGGCCAACTGCAGGGCCTCGCCGGCACCGAGCTCGGTGACGCCCGGATCAATGCTTTGTGTCGGCTGCGGCAACTCAAGTGCGGTCTGCACCAGATAGGCCGGCGTATCGCGCTTGGCCACGGCCAGCCCCGGCAGGACGCCGAGCACGGTGATGCTCAGCCCGGTGACAACGGCACAGCTCAGCCAATGGCGGCGGCGCAAGGAGCGGGGCAGATGGCGGCAGGCGCTGAAGAAATCGGGCACGGCGGTGCGGGGACGGACAGGGTCTGACATGCGTTGGCGAGGTTGTTCTGATGCGGAGGGACGACGGACGGCCTGGCACCGAAGTGCCGGCTGACCGTTGCGGATCCGTTGAAGAAAGTTCGGTTTCACGCTGGGTGCACCTCCTTGACGGACCGGCGTACCTTAGTCAGGGCGCAAGCCGCGCGTCAATGATTCCTTTCTTTAACATGCATTTAACGCCGAGTTCGTCCCCGTCGTCTGAAGGGTCGAGCCGGGTGCGCTGGCGCTTGTCGTCGGCTTGGCCTACAATGGCGGCCTGCAGCGGGGATGGGCAACCATCCGCTGCCTGCACAACGTAGCAACCCCCGTAAAGATGTATGACGCATCCCGCCACGCCGGCAACTTGCTTGCCAGCGTGGTCGTCCGCTCCGCTGCTCTTCGGCGTCGCGGCTGGAAAAAAGGATCGCCACAGGGGCTTGACACCCCGGGAAGTTGGTCTATACTGTGCGGCTCCCCTGAGCTGAAGTGCTCGGGTCCGGCGAGAGGCCGGAGGCGCGGTCACCTGAGAAGGTTTGGGTGGTCATGGCGTCTGGAACGAGATCTTTGACAGTGTGCGCAGGTGACTTGTGCGGGCGCCTGTATCGGGTGATGTTTCAAATCGATACAGAGTGTCCCGAACTATTGAGTCACGTCAGTGACACCTTGACAGTA